>Ga0105239_10000366_pt1 | contig 66301 bp, 56 predicted proteins | sample KBSC44metaG_FD_92761 | JGI IMG/M metagenome (GOLD analysis project Ga0105239, IMG submission 92761) | Corn rhizosphere microbial communities from Kellogg Biological Station, Michigan, USA - KBS C4-4 metaG | ecosystem: Host-associated > Plants > Roots > Rhizosphere > Soil | place: Michigan, USA...
GGCAGAGTGGTCGAATGCGCCGGACTCGAAATCCGGTGTACGGTTATGCCGTACCGTGGGTTCGAATCCCACCCTTTCCGCCAGAGAACGAGCAAACACGGGGCCTAGCGCCCCGTTTTTGTTGGCTGCGGCGAGAAGAGGGCAGGCAGAAATAATTGGTAATCGAACCCCCGCGAATGTGGGGGATTTCTGCCGACGTGCGTCTTGCTACGGTGGCCGCCACCTTCCAGCCTGAGTCGAGAGGAGACGCGGATGAGGACACTGCTTGGTAAGACCTCGATGGTTGCTTGCGCACTGGTTGCATCGGCTGCACATGCTCACCCGATCGCCGCCCCCGGCACGGAGGGGAACTATGTGGTCGCGAGCGGGGGCGACATAATCGCGACCTATGAAGGCACGACGGCTGCGTACACGGACCTTCTCGTCCTGGCGAGTCCATCCAATGCCCTGGGGACGATCTTCAACAACCATGCGAGCCCGGTCGGGAGCACAGTGGATCTGGGCTCGTTCGCCGCCGGCACCGAATTGAAGTTCCAGCTGAATGTTCTCAACACAGGGAACACGTTTTTCAGCGGGCCCGCATCGCGCAATCCGGATGGCGTGGCGCATGCTCGCGTGCAAGCGGACTGGAAGCCCGGCACGACGTTGGTGAGCTTCGAGGACCTGTATGGCGATCCCGAAGGTGTCAACGGCTTCAACGACCTGAGCTTCTCGTTCACCAATACCACGGGCTCGGTGACTGCACCCGTGCCTGAGCCGGGAACCTATGCGCTCATGCTTGCCGGGTTGGGCATGGTGGCTTGCCTGTCTCGCAAACGCAAGCAGGAATAGGCGCTGACGATCCGGTCCCGGCCGCCATGGGCCGCTTCGCGCGGCTCACCACACCACGAGGGCGGCGACGAGCCAGAACACGACGAGGGCAAGGACCGCTGCGATCCAGAAGAGGCCGCGAAAAGATGGCTTCACAGTACTGTCGGTGAACTTGATCGGCCCGAGGAATCAGGGTTGGGGTGCCTGTCTCGGAGACCGGCACGGCGACTGTCCCAGAGGCTTCGACACTTCTCCATCCCCTATCGACGTGCTGCAGGGATGCAAGCCAGGCATTGCCCGTGGCTGCAATCCGCCAAGCGCCCCGGTGCGCGTTTCGCGCCCGCAAGTGCGACAGGGTTTCGAGCATCGACGCGACGTCGATCGGCGGGGCGAGCGCCTGGCGGCTGAGCTTCGCGACCGCTGTTTACAGATCTTTACCCCCTCCCCATACCGCGGTTACCGCCGGCTTCGAGCATCAGCGCACAGGTCGATCGGCCTGCCATGCAAGGAGAGCAAATGAAGGTCATCGATAGTTCGAAGCTGGGCGGCCGCCTGCGCCGTGGAGTGATCGCAGCGCTCGTCGTCTCGGCGGCCGGCGCCGGCCTGGCGGCCCAGGCCCAACCCGGCCCGGGCCCGGAAGGCCGTGACGGCGGCGGGTGGCATCACCATGGCGGCGACGAGCGCGGCGGCATGATGGAAGGCCGCGGGCTGCAGCGCATGCTGGACGAGGTGGATGCCACCACCGCCCAGCGCGGCCAGATCAAGGACATCCTGCGCGCCGCGCGTGCCGACGTGCGCACGCAGATGCAGGCCGAGCGCGCGCTGCGCGAGAAGGGCATGCAGCTCTTCACGCAGCCCACCGTCGATGCCGCCGCGGCCGAGAACCTGCGCCAGCAGACGATGGCGCTGCGCGACCAGAGCAGCAAGCGCATGCTGCAGGCCCTGCTCGACGCGAGCAAGGTGCTGACGCCGGAGCAGCGCGCCAAGCTCGGCGAGCGCATGAAGAAGCGTCACGAGATGATGGAAAGGCGCATGCGCGAGCACGGCCCCGCCAGCGCCCCGGCGAAGTGAGCGCGGCGCTGATTTCGTTGCGCCGGTTCGCATAAGCTCCATGGGTTCGACCCAACTCGATTCCGCCATGACCGCTCGCTTGCTGCTGATCGATGACGACTCCCGTCTGACCTCGATGGTCGGCGACTATCTCCGCGGTGCCGGCTTCACCGTCGAGGTGGCGGGATCGCTCGCGGCCGGGCGCCAGCAGCTGCAGAGCGGCGGCGCGCCGGATGCGTTGGTGCTCGATCTGATGCTGCCGGATGGCGACGGCCTGGACCTGTGCCGCGAGCTGCGTGCCAACCCGCGCACCCGAGGCCTGCCGCTGCTGATGCTGACGGCGCGCGGCGAGCCGCTGGACCGCATCGTCGGGCTCGAGCTCGGCGCCGACGACTACCTGCCCAAGCCCTTCGAGCCGCGCGAGCTGCTGGCGCGCATCAAGGCGCTGCTGCGGCGTGCGCAGCCGATGCCGGCGAGCGACGAGGTGCTGCATTTCGGCCGGCTCGAGATCGATCTCGGCGAGCGCGTCGCGCGGCTCGACGGCGCAACCTGCGACCTCACCGGCCACCAGTTCGACCTGCTGGTCGTGCTCGCGCAGGCGCCCGGCCGGGTGCTCTCGCGCGACCAGATCATGGACATGCTGAAAGGCCATCCGATGGAGGCCTTCGACCGCAGCATCGACGTGCACATCTCGCGCATCCGCGCGGTGATCGAGGACGATCCGAAGGCGCCGCGCAGGGTGCTGACGGTGCGCGGCGCGGGCTACGTTTTTGCCCGCAAGCAAGACGGCGAATAGCGCAGCCAGGAGTCAACCGCCGTCGTGATGATGAAAAACCTCTACCTGCGCATCTACCTCACCGTCGTCGCGGTGTTGCTGGTGTTCGCGCTGGTGGCGGGCTGGGTGGCGCAGCGCAACGTCGAGAACGAGCGCGAGACGGTGCATGCGCAATGGGGCGAGCGGGCAGCGGGCTGGGCGGCGCTGATCGAGAACAGCCTGCCCGGCGCCGAAGCCTCGGCCGAGGAGCAGGCCGCGGCACTGGTCGACTGGTCGCGCCGGCTGCGCCTGCCGCTCGCGCTCGATGACGCCCAGGGCGGGCGCATCGCCACCTCCGATCCTTTCGCGCGCCGTGAGTCGCAAGCCGGCGGCATTCCGAAACGCGCGATCCGGCTGCCGCTCTCCGATGGGCGTGCGCTGTGGATCTGGCGCCCCGGCGACGTCGCGGGGCGCGGCGGGGCGGAGCGCCCGCCCGGCGACGACGGTCGCCGCGGCCCGCCGCCTGGCTTCCAGACGCGCGGCGATCCGGGCCTGCTGCCCGGTGTCGGCCTGGTAGTCACGCTGGTGGTGCTGTTCTTCGCGATCGCGCTCGGCGCCTTCCCGGTGGTGCGCCGGCTGACGCGCCGGCTGGAGTCGCTGAAGCGCGGTGTCGAGACCTTCGGCGCCGGCGATCTGAGTCACCGCGTCGACGCCAGCGGCCAGGATGAGGTCGCGGCGGTTGCGAGCAGCTTCAACCAGGCGGCGCAGCGTGTCGAGACGCTGGTCGCCTCGCATCGCCATCTGCTGGCGAATGCCTCGCACGAGCTGCGTTCGCCGCTGGCGCGCCTGAAGATGGCCGTCTCGATGCAGGAGACGGCGACGCCCGAGGCGCGCAAACGCCTGACGGCCGAGATCGAACGCAACATCCGCGAGCTCGACGCGCTGGTCGAAGAAGTGCTGCTGGCGAGCCGCCTGGATGCGCAGCGCGAGCTCGATCCCTTCGAGCGGGTCGACCTGCTCGCGGTGGCGGCGGAAGAGGGCGCGCGCTTCGACGCCTCGGTCGGCGGCGCCGATCTGACGGTGCGCGGCAGCGAACGCCTGCTGCGCCGCGCACTGCGCAACCTGCTGGAGAACGCACGCCGCTACGGCGGCAGCGAGCCGCCCGAGGTGCAGGTCGAGCAGAGCGGCGGCGAGGTCATGGTGGCCGTCTCCGACCGCGGCCCGGGCGTGCCCGAGGGGGAGCGCGAGCGCATCTTCGAGCCCTTCTATCGCCTGCCCGGCCATGCCGAGCAGGCGGGCGGCGTCGGCCTCGGCCTGAGCCTGGTGCGGCAGATCGCGCAGCGTCACGCCGGCAGCGTGCATGTCGAGCAGCGCGAAGGCGGCGGCAGCCGCTTCGTGCTGGCGATCCCGGCCGGAGCGGGTTCAGCCGGCTGAATGCAGCCGGCGCGGCATGCGCGCCTGGAAGATCGCCAGCGCGAAAGCGGCGACGAAGAGGCCGAGCGCCGCGGCGAACCAGAAGCCGGGTGCGCCGCGCAGCGCGGCCGGCGTCCAGCCGCCGAGGTCGAAGGCGACCGAGTAGCCGAGCCCGAGGCCGACCCCCCACAGCGCGACCGCGTTGACCAGCAACGGCACCGTCGCGATGCGGTAGGCGCGAAGCACCGACGACGCGAGCGATTGCGCCGCGTCGCAGACATGGAACAGGCCGACCCAGGCGAGCAGCGGCAGCGCCGCGGCGATGACCGTGGCGTCCTGCGTGTAGGCGCGCACGATGCCGCCGCGGCCGAGGAAGACCGCCGCGCCCAGCGCCGCGCCGAGCAGGATGCCGATCTCGAGCCCGTGCCGGCCGATGCGCCGCGCGCCCGCATGATCCTCGGCGCCGACATGCTGTGCCACCAAGGTGCCGGTGGCGTTCGACAAGGCCAGCGGCAGCATGAACATCAGCGCCACCATGTTGGCCGCGATCTGGTGCCCGGCCACCGGCACCGCGCCGAGGCGCGAGATGAAGAAGGACATGAAGGTGAAGCCGGTGACCTCGATCAGGATCGACAGGCCCATCGGCAAGCCGAGACGGAACAGGTCGAGCAAGGCGCCCGGATCGGGCCGGTCGAGGCCCAGGCGCTGCACGCCGAAGGCGGCGTAGAAGCGGTCGCGGCGCAGCAGGACCAGGGTCGCGAGCAGCTGGGCCCACATCACCAGCGCAGTGGCAATGCCGCAGCCCAGCAGGCCGAGCGCCGGCTGACGCCAGTCTCCCCACGGTGTCGGCAACGTGAAGCCGTAGATCAGCAGCACGCTGGCCGGCACCTTCAGCGCCAGCCCGGCGAGCTGCATCGCCATCACCGCCTTGGGCCGGGAGACGGCGGTGTTGAAGCCGCGGAACGCGGTGAAGAGCAGGGCGGCCGGCAACGCCAATGCGAGCGCGGCAAGGTAGCCGCGGATCTTCACGGCCACCTCGGGGCCGGCCTGCGCGAGGCTGAGGAAGGACTGCGGGAAGAGCAGCAGCGCGCAGCCCGGCAGCGCGAGTGCGAGCGCCATCCATGCGGCCTGGTGCAGCTGGCGGCCGCTCTCCACCAGCTTGCCGGCGCCGAAGAACTGGCCGGCGATCGGCCCGATCGCGAGCACCGCGCCCATCAGGCCGACGAAGACCGTCGCGTAAGCCGCCGCACCCACCGCCAGCGCGGCCAGGTCGAGCGCCGCATAGCGCGCGATCAGCACGGTATCGACGGTGCTGAATGCCAGTACCGCGATCTGCCCGGCAAACACCGGCCAGGCGAGCGCGGCGATGCGCCGTGCGTCGCTGCCGAAATGCCGGCGCGTGCTTGCGTTCAAGCGGCCGGCGGCGCGCCGAAGACCGCCGCGTCGGGGTGGTCCTCGCCGGTTGCCTTGCGCGCTCGGTCGGCATAGCGGTTGAAGCGCCAGGCGCTGGCTTCCATCGTGATGCGGTGCCAGGTGGCACGCTTTTCGGCCGGGCTCATCGCCGTCCAGTGCTGCACCTCGGCAAAGGTGCGGCCGCAGCCCTTGCAGACTTCGTCGCCCTGGCTGGTCGAACAGATCGCGATGCAGGGCGCGTCGGGCGTGCTCGCGTACCAGGCCAGCCAGGCTTCCTTCGCCTTGGCGGGCATGCCTTCTTCGGCGCAGCTCGACTCGCGGTAATAAACCATCAGCGCATACACCTCGGCCAGCGCGCGCACCTCGGCGCAGGCGGTGATGCCGTCAGGCGAGGGCGAGCGCTCACGCCACCAGTTGATGGCGGCCTCGATGTCGGTGATGTGGATGCCGGCCATGGGGCGCACAGCATAGCCGGACGCGCGGCCGCCGCAGCGCGGCGCGCCTTTGCCCCTTGCGGGCGGCATCGGGATGCGAACCCGCCCACCCCCATCACGCGCGCGCTGTGCGCTCATGTCGGGTGCTAGCCGGGATTGTCAGCGCGTCCGCGTGCGCGGTACAAAGCCGCTGGCCGCGCAGTACGGCCCCGCTGCCCTGAACGGCAGTCGACCGTGGCCCCTCTTCTTTCGTGATCGACAAAGGCGTCGAAAGCATGGGTGTGCCGCGGCGGCGGCAGGGCGGCTCCAGGCGGAGCGGCCTCCGTGCGACGGTGCCCGTCGCCTGGAGGCCTCGATGAAGAAGACCCGCATCCCCTCCCGGCCGCCGCTGCGAGCTGACCGGCTGCGCGAATCGGCCGCCGCGCTGTCGCGGCGCGATTTCCTGCAGCGCGGCGCCGGCCTCGGCCTCGCCGGGATGCTGCCGCTGCTGCAGAGCTGCGGCGGCAGCGACGACGAAATACCGAAGCCGACCCCCGAGCCGCCGAAGGGCGCCACCCGCACGCTGTTCTTCGACCTGAGCGCCGAAGTGCCCGGCAAGACCTGGTACTACCACGGCGGCGGGCAGACGCTGACGCTCACCGCGGTTGCCGACAAGCCCGACGTGCTGGCCGGCGCGCGCACCAAGAACCGCTTCCTGAGCAAGGTGCCGGACGCGAACCTCACGCACCACCTGGAAGGCGTGCAGGTGGCGGAAGACTCGGTGACGCTCTCCTATCTCAGCGCCGATATCGACACCACCGCCGGCACCTGGCAGATGTCGAGCATGTTCTTCCAGATCCCGGAGTCGGCCACGCGCGTCGCGTTCCAGCGCGCGCAGGCGAAACCGGCGACCGCCGCGACGCCGACCGCGCTGCGCGCGCGCTTCGGCCTGACCGCTGCGCAGACCGAGGACGAGGCGGTGGAGGAACTCGCGATGGTCGACCAGACCACGCACGCCGCGACGCTGATCGGCCTGCACCCGGACATCATGGGCCTCGAGCCGACCGCCGCGGCCACCGTGCAATCGAACCACGTCGGCAAGCTGGTGCAGACCACCTTGCTGCAGCGCGCCATCAACCGGGTCGGCACCACCGCCTCGCCGCAGACCACGCCCGGCACGCCGAACGCGACCGGCTGGGCCAGCCTGCGGCCGCTCACGGACTCCACCGGCGCGCCGATCCGGCGCAAGGTCGGGCCGAACGTCGGCCGCCTGCAGTACCACACGGTGCTGCACCCGGTGATCGCGCAGGCGGTCGGGGCCGGCGCGGTGGCCGCGACCCAGTCGGCGAAGGACGACGAATTCCTCGGCGCCGACATCACGACGCTGCAGGACCCGTCGACCTACACAGGCAAGCTCTGGTACCGCCGCGACGGCCGGCCGAACGTCGACCAGACGCCGTCCGCCACGCCGTCGCCGGCCGCGGTCGGCGACGACAACATCGCCTTCGCGCTGAAGCACCTGTGGCCCGGCGACGGCCTCGATGTCGATGCGACGAGCAGCGCGAACAGCGACGGCTCGCGCGAGATCTCGGTCAGCTTCACGAACTGGTACCTGCGCTACCTCGGCGCCTACGTGCAGTTCCTGGACGCGGGCGGCACGGTGCTGCAGCTCTCGACGATCGACGAGTACACCGGCCAGACGCTGTTCGACGCGAGCGTCGGGCACATCTACCGCCCCGATGCCGCCGACAAGGGCAAGAGCTACGACAACGCGGATTCGGTGTGGCTCGGCCTGGTGCCGGCGATCAACACCATCATGGGCATCCCGCTCGAGACGACCGGCGGCGCCGGGTCGCTGAGCACCTCGTTCTGGCTGCCGAAGTCGGCCACGACGGTGCGCTTCCTCGCGGGGGGCATGGGCACCGGCTCGCAGACCTATCCGGAGACGCTGAACGACGGCATCGCGATGACCGCGTTCTTCTGCTATGGCATCACCGCGCTGTGCGCCTCGGCCGGCGCCGGCACGAAGTACCCGATCATCATCCAGAACGTCGCGACCATCCTCGGCGACGTCGCGAACAACCTGGCCGCGTTCATCGTCGACAAGTCCTCCGGCGCCGACACCTCGTCGTTCTGGTCGGACCAGGCGCTCGCGCTGGTCGAGACGATCCTCGGCGACAAGCTGCCGAACGTGCTGGCGACGATGGTCGGCATCATCATCGGGATCATCGCGGAGGCGGAGGTCGAGGACGCGATTCCGATCATCGGCGTGGTGAGCCAAGTGATCTCGGCCGCGATCGGCGTGGCCGACCTGATCCTGACGACCGTCGATGTCGCGACCTCGCCGTGGACCTACGTGAACGACATGACGTTCACCTACGACCTCGCTGTCGGCATGACGTTGACGAACAGCGACGTCTTCCCCGCCGGCGCCGATGCCTACACCGTGACGGCGATGATCGACAACGGCACGCCCTACACGCAGACGCTGTCGATGCCGGTGCCGCCGCCGCAGACGCTGCCGGACGTCGTGTTCAAGGGCGTGCCGCTGGGCGGCACGCTGAACGTCTCGGTCTCGTTCCAGCAGACCGCGATCACCGCCACCGCGGCCGACATCGTGCTCGGCAGGGGCTCGACCGGCGCGGTCGACAACACCGGCGGCAAGCAGTCGATCGGCGTCGAGCGGCTGCAGTTCCCGATCGACGTCACCACCCTCTACAAGCACAACAGCAAGACCTTCCTGGACGACAACGACCAGCACCTCTGGGCCGCGGCGCCCGCGCCGACGCTGAACCTGAAGAATGCGGTGTGCGGCGCGGCCGGCACGATCTGCGCGCACCGCGGCATCACGGTGCGCCAGGGCACGCCGACCGCGAAGGGTTACCTCGGCTACGCCTGGCAGGCCCAGAACAGCGATCCGACGAAGGCGCCGAGCTGCGTCGGCGGCACCGTCGGCCAGCTCGACCAGACCGCCAACCTGGCCACCGTCACCGCGCAGGACGGCTATGCCGCGAACGGCTGCGGCCTCTCGGTCGGCGGGGTGCGCGTCACCTACAACCTGCTGTCGCACGGCGCCAGCAACTACTACCTCGACACGACCAACGCGAACGCGCCGATGGTGCGCCGGGTGGTGCTGGACGGCACGCCGCAGTTCGACAGCCCGCTCTCCGGGCAGGCCTGGGGCGTGCTGAACATGGCCTCGGACATGCTCGTGCTGCATCCGGCCGGGCATCTGGTCAGCATCAACCAGACGAACCACAAGATCGAGACGCACCTGCTGCCGGCGTCGCCGAAGCCGGACACCGACGCGCGCGTGCAGCTGCTCGCGCAGCCGAAGTCCGGCCGGGGCACTCGGCCCGGGCGCATCGACACGCCGGTGGGCGTCGCGGTGACGACGCAGGGCCAGATCCTGGTGCTGGAGGCCGGCAACAACCGCGTTCACGCGCTCGACCTGGGCGCCAACCCGGTGCCGCTGTTCTCGAAGCAGCCGTCGGCGTATTGGCTGCAGCTCGACCAGTTCGACGCCGCGAACAACTGGCAGCACCTCGACATCGCGGTCGAGTTCACCGGCTTCATCTACATCCTGTCGTACGACACCGTGCACTTCGACTACGTGCTGCACATCTACCATCCGTCGCAGGGGGACACGACGCCGATCGCCCTCACCCACGGCTTCAACGCGGCGCGCATCGCGGTCGACTTCTGGCGCAGCGTGTACGCGCTGAACTACGAGGTGATCCCGCGCAGCAACCCGGCGAACACGACGCCGCCGCCGGTCACCGAGCCGTCGGTCAGCCTCTGGACGCCGTGTTCGAGCGGCAACACGTGCTGAGCGCGCGCCGTGCCGCGATCGCGCTGCGCGCCGCGGCGGCCCTGCTGCTGGCCGCCTGCGGCGGCGGCGACGACGCTTTGCCGACGAAACCGCCGACAAAACCGCCGCTGCTCGGGGAACCCGGGGCGGCGCCCAGCTGCCCCGGCCAGGATCTGACGAAGATCACCGTGCCGAAGGTCTACGTGAAGGCGGGGGGCAGCACCGCAGGCGACTGCGGCAGCAGCGCCAGCAGCGCCTGCGCCTCGATCCAGGCGGGCATCGCGGCCTGCAAGGGCAGCGCCTGCGCGGTGCTGGTCCGCTACGGGGAGTACGTGGCGACCTCGACGCTGGCGCTCGCCAACGGCGCCAGCATCTATGCGAGCTGCACCTTCGGAGGCGACGAGGACCACGGCTACCGCAGCGTGCTCCTCGGTCCGCCGGACCAGCCGGCCGTGAGCGCGAGCGGCATCACTGCGGCGACCGTGCTGAGCGCGCTGGTGGTAGTGGCCGGCGATGCGCAGCAGGCCGGCGGGCCGAGCATTGCGATGTCGGTGAGCGGCAGCAGTGCGGCGCTGAGCTTGCAGCGCACCCAGCTCGTCGCCGGGCGCGGCGCGCCGGGCGCGACCGGGGTATCGCCCGGCCAGTCCGGCGGTGGGGAGAACGGCTGGAACGTGGACTACCCGTCGCCGATCCCGGGCGGGGGTGGTGCCGGCTGCGTCGGCACGCCGACGAACGACGGCAAGGGCGGCGACGGCGCGATTCGCCAGAACGACATCTCCGGCTGTTTTACCGAGTGCAACTGCTCCGACGGCTCGAGCATCTTCACGCGCGGAGCGGGCACGGGCAACAGCAGCGGCGCGGCACCCGGCGGCACCGGCGGCGGCGGCGGCGGCGCCGGCTGTGCCTGCCATGGCCGCTCCAGCGACACGGCCGGCACCGGCGGCACGGGCAATCCGGGCAGCGCAGGAGTATGCGCCGCCAACGGCGGCAACGTGGCCGGTGCGGCCGGCGCGCTGGCCGGCGCGGGCTGGCGCGCCGCGGTGGGCGGCACGGGCGGCTCCGGCGGCATCGGCGGCGGCGGCGGCGGTGGCGGCGGCGGTGGCGGCGGTGCCGACGTATTCGCCGGCCCGGCCTCGTATACCGGCGCCCCGGGCGGGGGAGGAGGCGGCGGCGGTTGCGGCGGCAACGGCGGCGCCGGCGGCCAGCAGGGCGGCGCATCGATCGGCCTGGTGCTGGTCGATTCGCCCATCACGCGCGACCCGTCGAACAACAGCGTTGTGGCCGGGGTCGGCGCGACCGGGGGGAAAGGCGGCGACGGCGGCCTCGGCGGCACCGGCGGCGCCGGCGGCAACGGCGGGACCCCCAGCCAGGTCTCGCTGTGCACCGGCGAACACGTGCCCGGCTACGGCGGTCCGGGTGGCGCCGGCGGCCCCGGCGGCCCCGGCGCCGGCGGCGCGGGCGGCAACGGCGGCCCGTCGATCGGCATCGCGACCAGCGGCAGCTCCGGTTCGCCGACCGACGGCGGCGTCTACGCAGGCCCGGCGGGCAGCGGCACGGGACGCGGCCACGGCGCGAGCGGCGGGCTGCCGGTGAACGGCACGCCCTGCACCGCGCCGGACGGCCAGGATGGCATCGGCGGCCTGAGTGCGGCCGTGCACTCCTTCGACCCCGCGAACATCCTGCACAGCGGGGAGATGCTCGCGGAGAACAGCCTCCTTTATTCCCCGTCGGGCGGCTACTTCCTGGCGATGCAGGGCGACACGAACCTCGTGCTGTACACCGCGGGCGGCGTGCCGGTCTGGGGGAGCAACCAGCTCGGCGCGCGGCCCGCCAGCGCGCAGATGCAGACCGACGGCAACCTGGTCGTCTATGACGCCGGCCACGCGGTGCTCTTCGCCAGCAATACCGCCGGGCGCAATGGCGCGTACCTCGTCGTGCAGGACGACGGCCACATCGTGGTGACCAACGGCACGACGGTCTTCTTCCGCGCTCCGTAGCCATGCAACAAAGGCGCCACGCATGAAGACCACAGCCAGTCCGTCCCGGCGCCTCGGCCTGTTCGCGATCGCGGCGGTGATGCTGCTCTGCGCCGCCGCGCTCTTCGGCTTCGGCAGACACGCCCGCAGTGCCGGCGTGACCGCCACCGCGCTGACGCCGTCATGCCCGCCGAGCAACACGCCGGGCGCGCACGACTACTCGCAACTGACGCTGACGATGTGCAACTTCAGCAGCCAGGACCTGACGAACGCGAACTTCGCCGGCGCCAAGCTGACCGCGGTGATGTTCATCCGCACCAACCTGACGAAGGCCAACTTCAACGGCGCCACTTTCGTCGACAGCGGCAACCCGGCCTTCCCGAACGATCTTACGTACGCCACGCTGACCGGCGCGACCTTCGACAAGGCGCAGTTCAACGGCATCACCTACCTGAGCTACGCCAAGCTCGGTTGCGCGGCCTTCACGAACACCGACATCAGCACCGGCAACGCGGTGTTCGGCGACGCACCGCTGCTGCTCGCCGCCGACACATCGGCCTGCCGCACGAGTTTCGCGGGCGCGACGATGAATTGCGAGTTCGTGGCGCAGTGGCCGCTGCTCGATCTGACCGGCGCCAACATCGCGGCCTGCAGCAACCAGATCGCGACCGCGCCCGGCGCGCAGAACGGCTTCGATTTCTCCGGCGCCGTGATGCCCGGCGTGACCTTCGACAATCTCGATCTGAGCCACAGCAAATGGACCGGCGCGGTGCTGACCGGAGCGAGTTTCCAGCACGCGACGCTCGACTACGCGACCGGTTTGAACGGCGTGGCCGGCGCGGCAACGTCCAAGGCGATGGGCGGCATCAAGTTCAACCAGGCGAGCGTGCAGTACGTGGACATGAGCTACGCGCAGCTCTACGGCGCCGACTTCACCGAGGCCAATCTGAGCAATTCCAGCCTGTCGGGCGCGTCGCTGGTCATCACCAGCGACTTCACGACCGTCGCGCAGTTCAATTACGCGTCGCTGAAGCACGCCAACCTGTCGAACGCCAAGCTGGCCGGCGCCTCGTTCCGCTTCGCGAGCTTCTACACCAGCACGCCCACGACGCCGACCTTCCCGTGCCCCACGGACGTGAAGAACGCCTGCCCGGCCCTCCCGAATGCGGGCTTCACCTGCAACTGCGCGGTCGCGAGCGGCGCCGACCTGAGCGGCGCGGATTTCACGAACGCCTACCTCGCCGGCACCGACTTCTCCGGCACCACGACGAAGGTCAACGGCACCGTGTTCTCGTCGGCCGTGCTGGTCGGCGCGTCGTTCGGGAGCGTCTCGTTCCAGACCGATGGCGGCAAGCCGCCCAACTACACCAGCGCGTTCATGCAGGGCGTGATCTTCGATGCCACCGCGACCCTGGACAACGCGACGATGACCGGCGCGTTCTTCGATTTCGGGAACAACAATGCCAACAACAATAACAACAACCCGAACTGTCCGAACCTCTTCGCGAACGGCACCGGCAACTCGCTCTCGTTCGCGCTGCCGAACTCCTACACGAAGTTCAGGCGCTGGTCCGGCAGCCCGACACCGTGCGTCTCGGCGTCCTACAACTACACCGCGGTGCCCGCGACCAAATCGCTGAACTGCCCCGACGGCACGTCCGGCATCTGCGGTGCCGGCAAGCCGGCACCGAACGCGAACGCGCACTGGGCATCGGGTACCGCGATCGTGAGCGCGCCGGTGCCGGGCTGGTACCTGGGCGATGCGACCTACGACAACGCGCCGTGCCCGCCGCTTCCCTTGACCCCGGTCGAGATCGACTGCGGCAACGGCACGAGCATCGATCCGAACTGGTGAGCGCTGACCCTCGCAAGAGCAGGAGAATCTTCATGAAAGTATCGGCCATCAAGGCCAGCCGCCCGGCCCGACTCGCCGGCGCGGGCATCGCTGCAGTCCTGTCGCTCGTCGGCTGCTTCAGTGGCGGCCCCGACGAGCAGCCGGCCTCGAAATCGATCGTTGCGGCCTCGCCGGCATCGCCGGACCAGGACATCCATCACCCGCTCGGCGGCGGGGGACTGCTCGGCGCGCCGCCGCCGCTGCCGCCGGTGGCCGGCACCGAAGACCCCGCGGGCCTGCTGGGCGCCTCGCGCATCGTCGACAACCCGTACCAGCCGGGTGGCCGCGATGCGAACAGCCCGTTCCCGCTGATCAAGCTCGCCGGGCTGTCGGGCCCGTTCCCGACCGGCAGCTGGACCAAGGGATTCCACTACCAGACACCGGCGAGCCTGACTTCCAATTTCAACAACGCGCCGCCGTGGGATCCGGCCCAGTCGAACAACGGCAAGAACGACACGGCCGAGGAGAGCGTCTTCGCCTACCCGAACAAGCTGAACCTCGACGATCGCGTGCCGCTGGTCTCGGCCTCCTTCCCTCGCCCGCGCTATGTCGCCCCGGGACTGGACCCGAACGCCGGCGTCTACAACTTCAACAATCGCTACCTGATCGACGAGGTGCTCTATCCGATCGTCGCGAGCGCGCTGGCTGACGTTCACTTCGCCGGGTCGAGCGGCGTGGATGCGAGCCTCACGCGCAGCATCATCTCGCAGGATGCGCTCAGCATCACCACGCGCTGGCAGAGTTCCGACACGAGCCGGCAGATGGAGCTGGTCGCGGCCGTCGGCTCGCCCTACGTGACGGTGCGCTACCAGGGGCTGCCGGCGGTCATCGGCATCGGGCAGGGCATCCAGCAACGCTACGCGAAGGACCCTGTGACGAACCTGCCGCTGCAGCGCGACAGCACCGACCCGAACCTCGCCGGCAAGACCGACCCGAACACCGGCAAGCCGTACCAGGAGCCGATTCCCGACTACCGCACCTGGGAGGTGGTGAGCGGCCTGGTCGCGGTGGCGGCGGGCACCGGGGACCTGTCCGGCACGGCCAGCCAGCCGTTCGTCGAGGCCACCGCGCTCGCCGTCCAGACGCCCGATCTGACCGGCACGTCGTTCCGCTTCGTCTATCGCGTGCCGGATCCGGCACGGCCGGCCGGGCCGCGGACCAACAACAACAACCCGCCGGCGGAGCCGCTGATCGACCGCGTGATGAACGTCTACGCCTCGTCGCAGATCACGCTGAAGTGGGACGCGGCGAGCCGCACCTACGTCAGCGCCGGGCCGTTCACCGGCATGCTGCGCGCGGTCTACGTGGGCGAGCAGGTCATCGCCGACATCAGCACCGACAAGCCGGAGACGCTGCGCTTCGACGCGGTCGAGCAGTTGCTGGCCGCGCATGCCGCGGAGGTCCCGGTGTCCGGCAAGCTGCTGCTGCAGTACGACGGCGGCGCCAGCGCGACGCTGACCTTCGGCTGGACGACGAAGAACATCGACGGCACGACCGCCCCCGATCCGTCGAAGCTGCTGATGATGGCGATCGACGCGACGCAGACCGCGTCGATCCAGGGTGCGACGCCTACGTCGCTGGGCATGGCGTCGAACTTCGGCCGCATGACCGGCATGGTGGGCGGCAGCTGGAATCAGACGCTGGCCGTGCCGGCGATCCTGCACGACCTGGCGGCCGGCGAGAGCGCGAAGCTCTGGTTCGGCAGCGGCACGATCAAGGCCGCGGATCAGGCGCGCATCCTGCAGCAGCTGACGCGCGAGGCGGTCGACGCGCAGTCGTTCATCACCCATTGCAACTACGACTCGTACAACTGCGGCAAGTACATCGCGCAGCTCGGCCGGCTCGCGCTCATCGCTGACCAGCTCGGCCAGGTCGACCTGCGGCGCCAGCTCGTGGCGTTCATGAAGCAGAACCTGAACCCGTGGTTCGACGGGTCGGATCCGTCCGATCCGGACATCGGGCGCAAGACCGATCCGGCGAACCCGATCTTCGACTACTTCATCTACGACCGCACCAACGGCGGCCTCGTGACCTTCCGGCCGTACAACCGGCGCGACTACACCGACGACTACTACAACCTGGTCTACACCGACCACATGTTCCATTACGGCTACTTCATCTATGCCGCGTCGGTGATCACCAAGCTCGACGAGGACCCCAACCGGGCCTGGTACGCGAAGTACAAGCCCTACGTGGACCTGCTGGTGCGCGACGTCGCGAACCCGAGCAGCGAGGACGCGTACTTCCCGGTGATGCGCATGTTCGACTGGTTCCGCGGCCAGAACATCGCCGATGCCGGGCCTACGGCGAACGGCGGCAACACCGAGTCGTCCAGCGAGTCGATCAATTTCGACTACGCGCTCGCGATGTGGGGCGACGTCACCGGCAATGCGGACTTGAAGGCGCTGGCCTCGGTGATGACGGCGGTGGAGATCCGCTCCGCGCAGGCGTTCTACCAGGTGACGCCCACGACCTCGGTGTTCCGCGACGACCGCGAGCAGGTCGGCGTCGTGCCGACGACCGTGACGGTGACGACGCCCTCGGGCTCGCAACAGCGCACCTTGGATCCGAACAACGCGATCACGCGCGGCATCGTGTGGAGCCACATCAGCGAGAACAACGATTTCTTCGGCGCGCGCAAGGCCTTCCTGACCGGCATCCAGGTGCTGCCGGTCACGCCGATCAGCGAGTACGTGATCGGCAAGTCGTGGGCGAGCGCGCGTGCGGCGGACATCCGCGCGGTGGAAGACCAGCTGACCGCGAACTACACGGTGGCGATCACCGAGGTGCCCGGGCCGACGAAGGATTGCGCGGTGTTCGCGGTGCGCACGCCGCCCGACGCCAATCCGCCGAACACGCTGAATTACGGCGGCGGCTGCGCGGCGGCGGCGCGCAAGGAGAATGCGTGGCGCCAGGTGCTGGTCTCGCTCGGCGGCGTCAACGATCCGGCCGGCACCTTCGACCGGTTCGGGCAGATGATCGACCTCTCGCTGCAGCAGGCCGACAACTACACGAAGGTGCTGAGCAACCCCAACGTGAATCCCGGCTCCTCCACCGATGCGAACGGCAGCCTGCCCGACCTGATCCGCCAGACCGACGTCCCCTCCACCAACACCAACGTGCTGTGGTGGCTGTCGATGCTGAAGGCGCAATGAGTGTCGGCTGCCGGGCTCAGCGCGTCGGCGGGGCGTGTTTCAGGATCAGATCGGCGAGCCCGGCGTAGTCGCCGTCGTAATGGTGGCCGCCCGGCAGCGCCTGCACCTGGGCGTGGCCTGGCTTGAGTTCCGGGCAGAGCGCATCGGTCTCGCGCTCGCCGTAGACACACAGCGTATCGGCCGCGTCGAGCTTCGCCGCCTCGGGCAGGATCGGCTCCTCGCCGCTCGGCCCGAGCCAGTTGCTGACGTGGAACTCGAACGCCGCCTTCTGTCCGAGGCTCAGCAGCGCATGCAGCTTGACCTTCTCGCGCGTCGCCGGCGCGAGGCGATTGATCGCGAAGGGCAGCACGTCCGCGCCCTGCGAGTAGCCGATCAGCAGCACTTCGCTGCGCTGCCAGTGGTGGGCGTAGTAGGCGATCACGCGGTCCAGGTCGCCGGCCAGCCCGGCGGGGGTGCGCGGTGTCCAGAAATAGCGCAGCGAATCGATGCCGGCGACCGGGATGCCGCGGGCGGCGAGTGCCGCACCCAGCTCCTTGTCGATGCCGGCCCAGCCGCCGTCGCCGGAAACGAGCACCGCAAAGCGCTGGCCGGCCGCTTCGACCGGCACCTCGACGATCGGCAGATCCGCCAAGTCCGGCGGCGGGGGCGCGACGGTGGCGTTGTTGTGCAAGGCCAGCTCGGCGTAGGCCGCGGCCAGCGGAGGGTTGCCGTCGATCGAGGCGACCCATGTCGCCTGCCCGACCTGCGCGACGAAGCGTCTTGCGGTGCCCGGGCTGCAGGCGCTGGCGCCGCTCGCCAAGGCCTGCCAGGCGACCGGCAGCTGCGCCGCAGGCAGCAAGGTCAGCATGGGCTTGGCGCCGACGGCGCTGCGGGCGAGTGCGGCGCTGGCGGGTGGCGGGGTGGTCTTGAAGTGGATGCCTGCGCCTTTGCACAAGGGCTTGTGCAGTGGGAGCTGCGGGCAGAAGCCCGAGGTCAGCAAGCCGCCGAAGGTGGTTGACGGCGCCTGCGCCACCAGCGCATAGGCGAGGCTGGCGCCACTGCCCTGGCCGGCGATGATCGGCGCGAGATAGGTCGGCAGCTTGTAGAAGGCCTGCAGGTGGTGCGAGAGGTTCTCGAAATCGCCATCGGGGAAGGTGCAGGCATCGCGTTCGGCATCGAGCTTGGCCAGCAGCGCGGCGGTATCGATGCCGGCGACCAGCGCGCCGCGATCGGCGAGCGTCTGCGCCGTTGCCGCCGTCGATGCGTCCCAGCCCGCGCTGCCCGAGAGCAGCATGACGAACTGCTGCGCCGCGCCCTTGGGCTGGTAGACGGCGATCTGGTCGAAGCGCCCGTGCGAGGTGGTTTCGGCCGCCCCGGCCGCAACAGCCCCAAGCAGACCGATGGCCGCCAGCGCTCTCTTCATTTGGCGATCACTCCCTTCAGGCCGCCGCTGATCAATGCTGCCGTGTCCGACAAGGCCAGCAGCGGCGCCGCTCCGCCGCGCGACGCCATGTAGCGCGCCTCCCAGACCGGATCGAACTTCTCCTTGAAGCTGCGCAGCCCCTGGAAGTTGTAGAAGCGTTCGCCGTGGTCGAACAGCAGCCGGCCGAAGCGCTGCCAGCGCGAAGCCAGCGGGTGCTGCGCCATGCCCGACATCGGCGCCATGCCGAGCCCGAACTGCGCATAGCCGGCTTCGCGGAAGTGCAGCATCAGCTTGGCGAACAGGAAATCCATCGTGCCGTTGGGCACGCCGGGCTTGTGGCGCATCAGGTCGACGCTGGCCTCGCGCTTCGCCTCGGTCGACAGGATGGTCGCGAACGCGAGCACGCGCTCGTCCTTGCGCACCACGGCGACCGGCAGGCGCTGCAGGTAGTCCCCGTCGAAGGCGCCGAGCGAGAAGCCTTTTTCGCGCACCTCCTGCTCGGCGAGCCAGGCGTCGGAGACGTCCTTCAGCTCGGCCAGCACCTCGTGCACCCGATCGGCCGGCAGCACCTCGAAGACCAGGCCTTCGCGTTCCGCCCGGTTCACGCCGGTGCGCAGGTTGGCGCGGCGTGCGCCTTTCAGGTTGAAGTCGGCGAGCGGCACGTGCGCGTGCTCGCCGAGCTTGAAGACGCGCAGGCCGGCGTCGAGGTAGAGCGACAGATCCTGCGGGCGCACCTGGTAGAAGACGGCGCGTCCGCCGTGCGCCGAGGCCATCTCGATGAAGCGCCAGACCAGGTCCTCGAATTCGTCTTCGTCGCCCACCGGATCGAAGAGCGCGATCCACGAGCGGCGCTGCTTGCCGAACATGATGAAGCTCTTGCCCGACGGCGAGAACAGCAGGTGCTTGTCGCCCATCAGCGCGAGGCAGGCGCCGGCGTGGGGATCGGCGGCGACGATGCGGGCGGCCCTGTCCAGTTCCTCGGTGGTCGGCAGCGCGACGTCGCCCGAGGTCGGCCGCAGCAGATGCCACATCGCGACCACCCAGGTCGTGATCGCGATCGCGGTGATCGCCCGCAGCGAGCGCGGCGCCTGCGCATCGAATTCGAACTGCCACCACAGCTGGCGCGCATACGTCACGTCCTGATAGGCGAAGAACAGCACCCAGACCGTGGCCGCGACGATCACGCCGACCGCGAGCAGCCATTCCGGCTCGAGCCGCTGGTCGACCAGCGACGAGCGCCGGTTGAACTGCTTGCGCGAGATCAGCAGCAGGATCGCCAAGGTGATCAGCAGCCCGGCCTCGCCGAGCGCGATGCCCTTCGGCAAGGCCAGCACGGCGGCGACCAGCGACAGCCCCACCGCCACCCACCAGGCCAGGTCGAGGCGGTGCAGCAGGCCGCGCGCCACCAGCAGCAGGCCGAGCCCGGTGATGCTGCCGACGAAGTGCGAGCCCTCGACCAGCGGCAGCGGCACGCGCATCGCGAGCAACTGCTCGGCCTCGTCGCTCATCGGCGTGACGCCGGAGAACAGCAGCCAGACGCCGGCGATCAAGGTCAGCGCGGCCATCAGGATCGGCGACAAATGCACCGCGGCGCGCCCGACCGGCGCGGCCACGCCGGAGCGCAGCTCGTAGAACGCGAGCAAGGCCGCGGCCAGCAGCAGCGGCAGCAGGTAGTAGACGCCGCGGTAGACGAGCAGGGCGCCGAGCACCGCCTCGGTCGACACGCGCCCGCCGCAGGCCAGCAGGATCACGGCCTCGAAAACGCCCAGTCCGCCCGGCACATGGCTGATCACCGACAGCGCCAGCGCGATCGCATAGAAGGCGACGAAGGTCGGCAGATTCACCGCGCCATGCGGCAGCAGCACCCACAGCGCGGCGCCGGCGAAACACAGGTCGGCGGCGGAGATCGCGAGCTGCTGCCAGGCAAGCTGCGGCGGCGGCAGCTTGAGGGTCCAGCGGCCGGCGATCGACAGCTCGCGCTGGCGCCGGCACAGCCACAGGATCGCCGCGACGATGGCGAGCAGGGCGCCCGCCGCGAGCCGCAGTGCCCAGGCATGCAGGCCAGCGATCTTCGCCACGTCGTGCGCGCCCCAGAGCAGGCCGAGTGCGCCGAAGGCCGTCATGCCGAGGCCGAACGCGCCGGCGTTGAAGGCGATCGCCCGCGCCACCTGCGGCGGCTCGATGCCGGCCGCGGTGTACATGCGCATGCGCACCGCGCCGCCGGTCAGCACGCCGAAGCCGACGGTGTTGCCGAGCGCGTAGGCGGTGAACGAGGTCAGCAGCACGGTACGCCTGTCGACCTTGGCGCCGACGTAGCGCAGGCCCGAGCTGTCGTAGCCGGAGAGCGCGATATAGCTCAGCGCGGTGCAGAGCAGCGCCCAGGCGATGCGCGAATCGGGCGTGCGTTCGATCGCGGCGAGCACGCTCGCGTAGTGCACATTGCGCAGCAGGTCGCGCAAGGTGAAGCCGATCAGCACCGCGAGGCCGACCGCGACCGAGACGATCAGCGCGGTGCGAATGTCGGCCCAGCCGAAGCCGCTGCCGTCGGGGGGTACCGGGGCTGTTGAAGACTCGGGTGCGGTCATCGAGCGGCCGGCATCGCGATCATTCAGTACGCGAGGCCCATCGCATCGCGCACTTCGCGCATCGTCTCGCGCGCCACGGTGCGGGCGCGCTCGGTGCCGATCTCGACGATCCAGTGCACGTGCTTCGGGTTGCCGAGCAGGGCCTCGGCGCGCTCGCGCCAGGGCTTCTGCTCGCGCTGGATGGCCTCGATCACCGGCTGCTTGCAATCCAGGCAGCCGATGCCGGCGGTGGTGCAGCCCTGGACCACCCAGTCCTTGACCGCGGCGTCGGAATAGACCTGGTGGAACTGCCACACCGGGCATTTCTCCGGGTCGCCCGGATCGTTGCGATGCACGCGGGCCGGATCCGTCGGCATGCGCCTGATCTTGCGCTCGACCTCGGCCGGCTCCTCGCGCATCGCGATGGTGTTGCCGTAGCTCTTGCTCATCTTGTCGCCGTCGAGGCCGGGCAGCTTGCTGGTCTCGGTGAGCAGCACCTGCGGCTCGGGCAGCACGGTCTTGCCGGTGCCTTTCAGGTGACCGAGCAGCAGGTCGGTATCGCTGCTCGCCCAGCCGGGGATCGCCGCGGCGACCTTGCGCACGATGGCTTCGCCCTTGGCCAGCGATTCGGCGTGGCCATCCTGCTGGTAGGCCTTGCGCTGCTTCTCGTAGTAGCGCGCGTCGTCCTTGGCGAGGCGGGCAAGTGCGGCGGCGATCTTCGCTTCGGCATCGACCGCGCGGCCGTAGAGATGGTTGAAGCGGCGTGCGACTTCGCGCGTGATCTCGACATGCGGCGCCTGGTCTTCGCCGACCGGCACGAAGGCGGCCTTGTAGATCAGGATGTCGGCCGCCTGCAGCAGCGGGTAGCCGAGGAAGCCGTAGGTCGCGAGATCCTTGTCCTTCAGCTTCTCCATCTGGTCCTTGTAGGTCGGCATGCGCTCCAGCCAGGCGAGCGGTGTGCCCATCGACAGCAAGGTGAACAGCTCGGCGTGTTCCGGCAGGCGGCTCTGGATGAAGATCGTCGCCTTGTCCGGGTCGAGGCCGCAGGCGAGCCAGTCGATCACCATGTCGTAGACGTTTTTCTCGACGATCTCGCGGTCCTGGTAGTGCGTGGTCAGCGCGTGCCAGTCGGCCACGAAGTAGAAGCACTCGTAGTCCTGCTGCAGGCGCACCCAGTTCTTGAGCGCGCCGTGGTAGTGGCCGAGGTGCAATGCGCCGGTGGGTCGCATGCCGGAGAGAACACGTTGGTTCATGGCGGGGTGGGATCGAAAAGCAGGGCGCGATTGTAGGAGCCGGGGGAATCGCGCGAGTCCGGGGTCTGCGCGGCCGTCCTTACACTCCCGGCCGATGAAACGTATCGTGATCCTGATTTCCGGCCGAGGCAGCAACATGGATGCGCTGTTGCGCGCCTGCGTCGACGAAGGCTGGGACGCCCGGATCGCAGCGGTCATCAGCAGCCGCGCAGATGCGGCCGGCCTGCAGCGCGCCGCGGCGCGTGGCGTGCCGACCGTGGTGGTCGATCACCGCTCCTTTGCCGATCGTGCGGCTTTCGATCAGGCGCTCGCCGGCGCGATCGACGCCCACGCGCCCGACATCGTCGCGCTGGCCGGCTTCATGCGCATCCTCGGCGACGATTTCGTGCGGCGCTATGCCGGCCGCATGGTCAACATCCATCCGTCGCTGCTGCCGGCCTTCACCGGCCTGCACACGCACCGCCGCGCGCTCGAGGCCGGCTGCAAGCTGGCCGGCGCCACGGTGCATTTCGTGACGCCGACGCTCGATCACGGGCCGATCATCGCGCAGGCGGTGGTGCCGGTGCTGCCCGGCGACGATGCCGCCCGCCTGGCCGAGCGAGTGCTGGCGCGCGAGCTCGTGCTCTACCCGATGGCGCTGCGCTGGGTGGTGGAAGGGTGCCTGCGCCTCGACGGCGACGTCGTCACGCAGACACGCGGCGAGCCGCAGCTCCTTGTCTAGACAAGTTCAGAACAGCCCGGCCGCGATGTTGACCATCAGCGCCAGGATGCTGGTGTTGAAAAGGAAGCTGAGCGCCGACTGCACCAGCACCAGGCGGCGCAGCTTGCGTTCGTCGATGCCGATGTCGGCGGTCTGCGAGGCCACCGCGATGGTCACCGAGAAGTACAGGAAGTCCGAATAGTCGGGGCGGAAGTTCGCGTCCCGGCTCTTGTCCGGGAACAGCAGCCCCGATCCTTCCTCCGAGCCGTCGCGGTAGTACAGGCTCGCGTAGTTGAGCGCGAAGATCGTCGGCAGCAGCAGCCATGATGCGACCACCGTCGCCGCGGCCAGGCCGATCTCCTGGCCCGCGTGGTGAGCCGCGCCGCCCTTGGCGTTCGCCAGTTCGAGCACGATCGCGAAGATGCTCGCGACCGCGGCGCTGGAGACGATCAGCAGCACTGCGCCGGCGTTCTCGGCGTTGGCGACGGCGACGCGCCGCATGCGCTCATGGTCGTCGCGCCACATCGTCCACCAGATCAGCACGAGATAGAGCCAGACCGCGGCGTTCCAGCCGAGCAGCGCGCGTGTCACGACGCGCTCGACGTTCGGCAGCAGCAGCGCCACGGCGATGCCGATGGCCGCGGCGATGATCATGCGGGGTCGGGACTTCAGGTGACCGAGCAGGACTTTCATCGGAGGCGCAAGGGCGGCAGGGATAATTCGGCGATGCATCCTAACGCCCTGCTCGACCTCGTCAGCGACCTGCTGCGCACCCTGCTGAAGTTCGACGCCCCGGCCGACAGCGTGGTGTCGGCCTTCTTCCGTCAGCACCGCGAACTGGGCCCGCGCGAGCGCAACAGCCTGGCCGAAACCGCCTATGCCGTGCTGCGCCAGCGCCTGCTGTTCCAGCACCTCGCGCAGTCCGGCCACGGCCCGGCGGAGCGTCGGCTGGCGATCCTCGGCTGGCAGGGCAGCGAGAGCTTCCTGCGCGCCGCGCTGCAGCAGCATGAGGTGCAGTGGCTGGAGCAGACGGCCGCCGTCGACCGCGCGAGCCTGCCGCCCAAGCTGCGCCACAACCTGCCCGATTGGCTCGCCCAGCCGCTGCAGGCCTCGCTCGGCGACGCCGATTTCTGGGCCCTTGTCGCGAGCATGAACCAGAGCGCGCCGCTCGATCTGCGCGTGAACGCCGGCAAGGCCAAGCGCGAAGAGGTGCAGGCGGCGCTCGCCGCGGCCGGCATCGACGCGCAGCCGACGCCTTACTCGCCCTGGGGCCTGCGCGTGCAAGGCAAGCCGGCGATCAACAAGCTCGATGTCTTCACCCGCGGCGACGTCGAGGTGCAGGACGAAGGCAGCCAGCTGCTGGCGCTGCTGACCGACCCGAAGCGCGGCGAAATGGTCGTCGACTTCTGCGCCGGTGCCGGCGGCAAGACCCTGGCGCTCGGCGCCGCGATGCGCAACACAGGCCGGCTCTATGCCTTCGATACCTCCGGCCATCGGCTGGATGCGTTCAAGCCGCGCATGGCGCGCAGCGGCTTGTCGAACGTCTATCCGGCGCAGATCGCGCACGAGCGCGACGACCGCATCAAGCGCCTCACCGGCAAGATCGACCGGGTGCTGGTCGACGCGCCGTGTTCGGGCCTCGGCACCTTGCGGCGCAACCCGGATCTGAAATGGCGCCAGTCGCCCAAGGCGATCGACGAACTGACCGTCAAGCAGGCGGCGATCCTGGCCAGCGCCGCGCGTTTGCTGAAGCCGGGCGGGCGGCTGGTCTACGCCACCTGCAGCCTGCTCGAAGCGGAAAACGAGGCGATTGCCGCTGCGTTTTCAGCTGAGTCTCGAGACTTCGTGGCCTTGCCGGCTGCCGAGGCGCTGGCCCGTGCCCATGTGGCCGCGCCGTCCGATCTGGTGCAGGGCGACTGCCTGCGGCTGTGGCCGCACCGCCATGGAACAGACGGTTTCTTCGCCGCAGTGTGGGAAAGACGCTGAACCATTAACTTGAATGGGTGTCAAAACCCCTCAATATTGGTGTATTAGGCAGGCACACCCCTTTACAATCGCTGCGCGGTCGAGTTGATCGCATGAAAGCTTCCTGAATGAACGAATTTCTGTTGGTGCGCGACGCCCTGGTGCAATGGCTGTCGCATGGCTTGCTCGATTTCTCCTGGTGGGAGGTCGTGCTGACGATGCTGGTGTTGACGCACATCACCATCGCTGCCGTCACCATCTTCCTGCACCGCTCGCAGGCGCATCGTTCGCTCGATCTGGGAGCGATCCCGTCGCATTTCTTCCGCCTCTGGCTGTGGCTCACCACGGGCATGGTGACCAAGGAATGGGTCGCCATCCACCGCAAGCACCACGCCAAGTGCGAAACCGAAGAAGACCCGCACAGCCCGCAGACGCGCGGCATCGGCAAGGTGCTGCGTGAAGGCGCTGAGTTGTACCGTGCGGAAGCCAAGGTCGCCGAGACGACGAAGAAGTTCGGCCACGGCACGCCCGACGACTGGATCGAACGCAACCTCTACACCCGCTTCAGCTGGCAGGGCGTGGGCCTGATGCTGATCATCGACCTGACCCTGTTCGGCGCCATCGGCGCGACGATCTGGGCGGTGCAGATGGCCTGGATCCCGGTCACTGCCGCCGGCATCATCAACGGTCTTGGCCACTGGTGGGGCTATCGCAATTTCGAAGCGCCGGACGCGAGCACGAACATCTCGCCATGGGGCCTGCTGATCGGCGGTGAAGAGCTGCACAACAACCACCACACCTACCCGACCTCGGCCAAGTTCTCGGTCAAGCCTTACGAGTTCGACCTGTGCTGGGGCTACATCCGCGCGATGGAGATGATCGGCTGGGCCAAGGTGCGCAAGACGCCGCCGACGCTCAAGCTCGGCAACATCCGCCCGGTCCCCGATTCGCAGACGCTCGAGGCGGTCATCGCCAACCGCTATGAAGTGATGGCGAAGTACGCGCGCGAACTCCGCCGCGCCTGTGCCGCCGAACTGGCGCACCTGAAGGCGCAAGGCAAGCAAGACTCGGCGAGCTCGGAAGACTTGCGCGTCGCCCGCCGCTGGCTGCACCGCGACGAAGACAAGATCCCGCAAGGCCTGAAGGCCCAGGTCGCGCGCACGGCCGAGCAGACGCCGGCGCTGGCCAAGCTGGTCGCGATGCGCGAGGAACTGCGCCTGCTGTGGACGCGCACGAACGTCTCCGCTGAACAACTGGTGCATGACCTGCAGGCCTGGTGCCACAAGGCGGAAGAGAGCGGCATTGCCGCACTGGCCGAGTTCTCGCGCAAGCTGCGCGCCGCCCAGCACGCCTGACGGGCGTCCTGTCCGATTCAAAGAGGCCGCATTCGCGGCCTTTTCTTTTTCCGATGCGCACGCACAAAGCAAAAGGGCCGCTGACGCGGCCCTTCGTTCTTCTTCGGCTGAATACTTACTTCAGCTTCGTTTCCTTGTACATCACGTGCTTGCGAGCCTTCGGATCGAACTTCATCATTTCGAGCTTTTCCGGCGTGGTCTTCTTGTTCTTGTTGGTGGTGTAGAAGTGCCCGGTGCCGGCCGAGGATTCCAGCTTGATCTTTTCGCGTCCGCCTTTGGTGGCCATGGTGTGCTCCTAGTTCAGAGGGCGCCGCGGGCACGCAGGTCGGCGACGACCTGCTCGATGCCCACCTTGTCGATCAGGCGCAGCGCGGCGTTCGTCACGCGCAGGCGCACCCAGCGGTTTTCGGTTTCCAGCCAGAAGCGGCGGTACTGCAGGTTGGGCAGGAAACGACGCTTGGTACGGTTGTTGGCGTGGGAGACATTGTTTCCCACCATCGGGCCCTTGCCCGTGACTTGACAGACGCGTGCCATGACGCTTCTCCGTGTAGGTTTCGCGAAGCGGCCCTGGGAAGGTCCGGGCTGCGGCGCTGTAGGTTTTCGAAAGCCGAAAAGCCTATGGCCGCTCGGCAAAGTCGATGATTATAGCCCGCTTCATCCGAGCGGGGCTTCGACGTGTTCCTTGGCGTGCTCCGCGGCGACGACGGGCGAGTTCTGCTCGAGGAAACGCTGCGCGTCCAGCGCCGCCATGCAGCCGGTGCCGGCGCTGGTGATCGCCTGGCGATACACATGATCCTGCACGTCGCCCGCGGCGAACACGCCGGGCACGCTGGTCATCGTCGCGAAGCCGTTCAGGCCGGTCTTCGTGATGATGTAGCCGTCCTTCATGTCGAGCTGGCCCTTGAAGATATCGGTGTTCGGCTGGTGCCCGATCGCGATGAAGCAGCCGTGCAGCTTGATCTCGCGCGTGCTGCCGTTCTGCGTGTTCCTGATGCGCACGCCGTTCACGCCCGACTGGTCCCCCAGCACTTCGTCGAGCGTGCTCCACAGGTGCAGCTCGATCTTGCCGTGCTTGACCTTCTCGGCCACCTTGTCGACGAGGATCGCCTCGGCGCGGAACTTGTCGCGGCGATGGATGAGGTGCACCTTCTTCGCGATGTTCGAGAGGTACAGCGCCTCTTCGACTGCGGTGTTGCCGCCGCCGACGACGCAGACGTCCTGGTCGCGATAGAAGAAGCCGTCGCAGGTCGCGCAGCCGCTGACGCCGCGGCCCATGAAGGCCTCTTCGCTCGGCAGGCCGATGTACTTCGCGCTCGCGCCGGTCGCGATGATCACCGCCTGCGCGACATACTCCCCGGCGTCGCCCTTCAGCACGAACGGCCGCTTGCTGAAGTCGACCTCGTTGACGTGGTCGAAGACGATCTCGGTGTTGAAGCGCTCGGCATGCTGCAGGAAGCGCTGCATCAGCTCCGGGCCCATCACGCCGCCGACGTCCGCCGGCCAGTTGTCGACGTCGGTCGTGGTCATCAGCTGGCCGCCCTGCGACAGGCCGGTGACCAGCATCGGTTTCAGGTTCGCCCGGGCGGCGTAGATGGCCGCGGTGTAACCCGCGGGGCCGGAGCCGAGGATCAAAACTTCTGCGTGGCGTGTGGTGGTGCTCATGGCTTGCGGTAGATTCGGGACCCAGACTTTGACATGGGCGCGGCCCCGTTGGTGTCAATGCTCGTAATCAGTTCGATAGAGAGATTGTAGGGAGCGCTCCGCGCGGCGCCGTTAACGCTAGAAAGCCCCCGTTCAAGAAGGAGACCCCCGATGGCGATGTTGTCGAACCTCGACCTGATCCGGCGCGTACCGCTGTTCTCGCTGCTGACCAATGAACAAGCGCAGTCGATCGCCGACAGCGTCGTGAAGCGCCGCTACCGCCGCGGCGAAATCATCGTCGAACACGGCCGCAAGTCGAACTCGCTGTTCATCCTGCTGAACGGCCGGGCGCGCGTGCTGACCTCCGATTCGCGCGGCCGCGAAGTCATCCTCGCGGTGCTGCAGAACGGCGATTACGTCGGCGAGATGAGCCTGATCGACAACGAGCCGCACTCGGCGACGGTGCGCGCCGAAGTGCAGACCGACATCCTGGTGCTCGGCCGCGCCGAGTTCGCGCGCTGCCTGCCGGAGAACTCGAGCCTGAGCTACGCGATCATGCGCGGCCTGGTCTACCGGCTGCGCAATGCCGACCGGCAGATCGAGTCGCTGGCCCTGCTCGACGTCTACGGCCGCGTGGCGCGTTCGCTGCTCGACATGGCGGAGAAGGACGGCGAGGTCACGATCATCCGCAACAAGGTCTCGCGCCAGGACATGGCCAAGATCGTCGGCGCCTCGCGCGAGATGGTGAGCCGGGTGATGAAGGATCTGGAAGACCGCGGCGTGATCGAAACGCAGGAAAATGGCTCGGTGATCATCAAGGAGCGCCTGCAGTCCGCAGAGTGACTACCCGCACCCCATGACCTTTCCGCTTGGAACGATCCGCTCAGACTCCGCCACCCCCGGCATCTATACCCGCAGCGGGCGCGCGAAGAAGCCGCCTGCCCCCGCACCGCAGGCGCCGCGCTGGCGCGTGCAGCTGATCCTCGTCTTCAGCGGCGTGGCCTGGCTGCTGGCCGTGCTCGCGCTCTTGACGCACAACGCCGGCGACGCTGCCTGGACGACCAGCGGCACCAACGCAGCGACCGGCAACTGGGTCGGCTACCTCGGCGCCCGTTTTTCCGACCTCGCGCTCTTCCTGCTCGGCTTTTCGTCGTGGTGGCTGGTGATCATCAGCGCACGGGCGTGGCTCAGTTCACTTGCCGGCCTGTTGCGCGACGAGACGAGCAGCCGCGAGGCGGATGCCGGCGAGGACCCGGTGCATGCCCGGCCGGCGTGGCTCTTCTGGCTCGGCATCGTGCTGCTGCTGATCGCGAGCTGCACGCTCGAATACACGCGGCTCTACCAGCTTGAAGCGCGCCTGCCCGGCTCGGCCGGCGGCGTGCTCGGCTACGTGCTCGGGCCGTTCAGCATGAAGGCCTTCGGCTTCGCCGGCTCCGGCGTGCTGTGGATCGCGGCGCTGGTGGTCGGTCTTGCGCTGGCCTTCGAGTTCTCGTGGCTGCGTCTGGCCGAGCAGATCGGCGCCTGGGTCGAGTCGCTGCGCGAAAAACGCCTGGAGCGCAAGGAGCGCGCCGAGGACGTGCGCCTCGGCGAAGAGGCGGTGCGCGAGCGCGACCTGGTGGTCGAGGTCGAGCGCAAGGTCGCGGTCGAACATGCACCGATCGTGATCGAGCCGACCATCGTGACGGTGCCGAAGTCGGAGCGCGTTGCGAAGGAACGGCAGAAGCCGCTCTTCACCGAGCTCGGCGACACCAAGCTGCCGCAGGTCGACCTGCTGGATGCCGCGCCGTTGAAGCTCGAGACCACGGTCACGCCCGAGTCGCTCGAGATGACCTCGCGCATGATCGAGAAGAAGCTGAAGGACTTCGGCGTCGAGGTGCGCGTCGTGGCGGCCTCGCCCGGCCCGGTGATCACGCGCTACGAGATCGAGCCGGCCACCGGCGTGAAGGGCTCGCAGGTGCTGAACCTGGCGAAGGACCTGGCGCGCTCGCTGTCGCTGATCAGCATCCGCGTGGTCGAGACGGTGCCCGGCAAGACCACGATGGCGCTCGAGCTGCCGAACGCGAAGCGGCAAATGATCCGCCTGGCCGAGATCCTCGGCTCGCAGGTCTACAACAACGCCGCCTCGCAGCTGACGATGGGCCTCGGCAAGGACATCGTCGGCGGCGCGGTGGTCGTCGACCTGGCGAAGATGCCGCACTGCCTGGTCGCCGGCACCACCGGCTCGGGCAAGTCGGTCGGCATCAACGCGATGATCCTGAGCCTGCTGTACAAGGCCGAAGCCAGGGACGTGCGGCTGATCCTGATCGATCCGAAGATGCTCGAGATGAGCGTCTACGAGGGCATTCCGCATCTGCTCGCGCCGGTCGTGACCGACATGAAGCAGGCCTCGAACGCGCTGAACTGGTGCGTCGGCGAGATGGAGCGGCGCTACAAGCTGATGAGCAAGCTCGGCGTGCGCAACCTCGCCGGCTACAACAAGAAGATCGCTGAGAGCCTGGAGCGTGGCGAGAAGATCGGCAACCCCTTCAGCCTGACGCCGGAGGAGCCCGAGCCGCTGGAGCGCCTGCCTTTCATCGTCGTCGTGATCGACGAGCTCGCCGACCTGATGATGGTCATCGGCAAGAAGATCGAGGAACTGATCGCCCGCCTCGCGCAGAAGGCGCGCGCCGCCGGCATCCACCTGGTGCTCGCGACGCAGCGGCCGAGCGTCGATGTGATCACCGGGCTGATCAAGGCGAACATCCCGACGCGCCTGAGCTTCCAGGTCAGCAGCAAGATCGACAGCCGCACGATCCTCGACCAGATGGGCGCCGAGGCCCTGCTCGGGCAGGGCGACATGCTCTACCTGACGCCCGGCGGCGGGCTGCCGGTGCGGGTGCACGGCGCCTTCGTCAGCGACGAGGAAGTGCACCGCGTCGTCGACTACCTGAAGACGCAGGGCGAGCCGAACTACATCGAAGGCATCCTCGAAGGGGGCGTGCTCGACGGCGACGGCGAGATCAACATCGACGGCTCCGGCGCAGGGGGCGGCGAGGGCGAGGCCGACCCGATGTACGACCAGGCTGTCGCGATCGTGCTGCAGCACAAGCGTGCGTCGATCTCGCTGGTGCAGCGCCACCTGCGCATCGGCTACAACCGCGCCGCCCGGCTGCTGGAACAAATGGAGAAATCCGGGCTCGTATCCAGCATGGCCACGAATGGCAACCGCGATCTGCTGGTGCCGAAAAGAGAAGAATGAAGTCCTTGTTCGTTGCCGCCTTGCTGGCGGCCAGTGGCGCGGCGCACGCCGACGCCGTCGCGACCCTGCGGGATTTCGTGCGCGACGTGAAGACCGGCCAGGCCGCGTTCACGCAGACCGTGACCTCGCCCGACGGCGCGAAGAAGAAGGTCTCGAGCGGCGACTTCGCATTCTCGCGGCCGAATCGCTTCCGCTTCACCTATGCCAAGCCATTCGAGCAAAGCATCGTCGGCGACGGGCAGAAAGTCTGGATCTACGACGCCGACCTGAACCAGGTCAGCACGCGGCCGATGTCTCAGGCCCTCGGCTCGACGCCGGCCGCACTGCTGGCCGGCTCGTCGATGGACAAGGACTTCGAGCTCAGCGACCTGCCCGACAAGGACGGTCTCTCGTGGGCGCAGGCCGTGCCGCGCGCGAAGGACGGCGCCTTCCAGTCGCTGCGCATCGGCTTCAAGGGCCAGGAACTCGCCGCGGTCGAGATCCTCGACAGCTTCGGCCAGCGATCGCTGCTGCAGTTCAGCCAGGTCAAGTCCAATCCCGGCCTGCCGGCGGATGCCTTCAAGTTCAGCGTGCCTGCGGGCGCCGAAGTGCTCGAACAATAGGGCCGGCGACAATCGCCGCATGTCCACCCTGAGCCTGCCTTTCGCGGACGACGCCCCGGCCGCCAACACCCCGCTCGCCGAGCGCTTGCGCCCGCGCACGCTCGACGAGGTGATCGGCCAGAAGCAGCTGCTCGGGGCCGGCAAGCCGCTGCGCACCGCGTTCGAATCCGGCCGCCTGCATTCGATGATCCTCTGGGGCCCGCCGGGCGTCGGCAAGACCACGCTGGCGCGGCTGATGGCCGATGCCTTCGACGCGCAGTTCATCGCGATTTCGGCGGTACTCGGCGGCGTGAAGGACATCCGCGAAGCGGTCGAACAGGCCAGGGTCGCGCAGGCCCAGGGCCGCGGCACGGTGGTCTTCGTCGACGAGGTGCATCGCTTCAACAAGGCGCAGCAGGATGCCTTCCTGCCGCACGTCGAGTCGGGGCTCTTCACCTTCATCGGCGCGACCACCGAGAACCCGTCGTTCGAAGTCAACTCGGCGCTGCTGTCACGCTCGACGGTGCACGTGCTGAAGGCGCTGGACGAAGACGACCTGCGCAGCCTGCTCGCCCGCGCGCAGGCGCTGCTCTCGGCGCCGCCGTTGAGCGACGCCGCGCGCGACCGGCTCATCGGCTACGCCGACGGCGACGCGCGCCGCTTGCTCAACGCCTACGAGAACCTGGTGCGCATGGCCGGCGGCGTCGCGCGGATCGACGAGCCGCTGCTGGAACACGCGCTCGGCGAGCAGCTGCGGCGCTACGACAAGGGCGGCGAGCAGTTCTACGACACCATCTCGGCCCTGCACAAGTCGGTGCGCGGCTCGGACCCGGATGCCTCGCTCTACTGGTTCGTGCGCATGCTCGACGGCGGCGTCGACCCGCGCTACGCCGCGCGGCGCATCGTGCGCATGGCCAGCGAGGACATCGGACTGGCCGACCCGCGCGCGCTGCGCCTCGCGCTCGATGCCGCCGAGGTCTACGAGCGCCTCGGCTCGCCGGAAGGCGAGCTGGCGCTGGCCCAGGCGGTGGTCTATCTCGCGATGGCGCCGAAGTCGAATGCGGTCTACACCGCCTACAAGGCAGCACGCGCCCATATCGCTGCCGATGGCACCCGCCCGGTGCCTCTGCACCTGCGCAACGCACCAACCAGGCTGATGAAGGATCTCGATTACGGGCGCGACTATCGCTACGCCCATGACGAGCCGGGCGGATTCGCGGCGGGCGAGAGCTACTGGCCGCCGGACATGCCGATTCCGCGTTTCTACCAACCGGTGCCGCGCGGACTCGAATTGCGCATCGGCGAAAAGCTCGAAGAATTGCGCCGACTGAATGCCGCGGCCCAGTCCGCACGGGAATCCGAGGCCAAATCGCGCTGATTCGCGAGTCATGATTCGCCCATGCGCCCCAAATTGGGGTCATCGCCGCGAGTCCGTCAAGCGGGAGACTCCGGGGCTTTCCCTAGCAGGCCGACGCCTACAATCCGCCGCGCTCGGTGTCGCTTTGATGACATTGTCGCGATGAATCGCGTTCTATGGCGCGCTTCTTGCCACATCGAGCCGGCGTGCCGTCGGCACGCTGCGCGGACTGATGCCCATCTTTGTGCTGGCCTGCGATGAGAACCCTGGAGACTTTCGGATGGACATCTTTATTCAGCAGATCATCAACGGTCTGGTGCTGGGCAGCGTGTATGCGCTGGTGGCACTCGGCTACACGATGGTCTACGGCATCATCAACCTGATCAACTTCGCCCACGGCGAAGTGCTGATGGTCGGCGCACTGACGAGCTGGACCGTCGTCAACGCGATGGCCGGCCTCGGGCTGCCGGGCTGGCTGCTGCTGCTGATCTCGATCATCGCGGCCATCATCGTCTGCGCCGCCCTCAACTTCAGCATCGAGAAGATCGCCTACCGGCCGCTGCGCAACGCGCCGCGGCTCGCGCCGCTGATCACCGCGATGGGCATGAGCCTGTTGCTGCAGACCCTGGCGATGATCATCTGGAAGCCCAACGTCAAGCCTTATCCGATCCTGCTGCCGAGCGAGCCGTACGAGATCGGCGGCGCGGTCATCAACGTCACGCAGATCCTGATCCTGATCACCACCGCGGTCACGCTCGCCGGGCTGATGTACCTGGTCAACAAGACCAAGCTCGGCCGCGCGATGCGTGCCACCGCCGAGAACCCGAGAGTCGCCGGCCTGATGGGCGTGCGGCCCGACATGGTGATCTCCGCGACCTTCATCATCGGCGCCGCGCTCGCCGCGCTGGCCGGCGTGATGTACGCGGCCAACTACGGCTCGGTGCAGCACACGATGGGCTTCCTGCCCGGGCTGAAGGCCTTCACCGCGGCGGTCTTCGGCGGCATCGGCAACCTCGCCGGCGCGATGGTCGGCGGCGTGCTGCTCGGCCTGATCGAGGCGCTCGGCGCCGGCTACATCGGCATCCTCACCGGCGGGGTGCTCGGCAGCAACTACTCCGACATCTTCGCCTTCATCGTGCTGATCCTCGTGCTGACCCTGAGGCCGCGCGGCCTGCTCGGCGAACGCGTGGCCGATCGCGCCTGACCGGGGAGACATCACCATGCAGAAGAAACTCGGTATCTTCCTGATCGCCGCGCTCGGATTGCTGATCCTGCCGCTGATCGCGCAGCAGGCCGGCAACGCCTGGGTGCGCATCCTCGACGTCGCGCTGCTCTACATGCTGCTCGCGCTCGGCTTGAACATCGTGGTCGGCTATGCCGGCCTGCTCGACCTGGGCTACGTCGCGTTCTACGCGGTCGGCGCCTACATGTTCGGGCTGCTGGCGAGCCCGCAGCTGACCGATACCTTCCCGAACATCCACGCGATGTTCCTGGCCGGCCTGCACGCGCCGATCTGGGTGGTGATACCGCTCGGGGCGATCGTCGCCGGCACCTTCGGCGTGCTGCTCGGTGCGCCGACCTTGAAGCTGCGCGGCGACTATCTGGCGATCGTCACGCTCGGCTTCGGCGAGATCATCCGCGTGTTCCTGAACAACCTCGATTCACCGGTCAACATCACGAACGGCCCGAAGGGCATCGCGCAGATCGACTCGATCAAGTTCTTCGGCTTCAACATGGGCAAGTCGCACGACGTCTTCGGCCTGTTCACGCTGAACTCGGTCTCGATGTATTACTACATGTTCCTGACGCTGGTCGTGATCAGCGTGGTGATCTGCTATCGCCTGCAGGATTCGCGCATCGGCCGCGCCTGGATGGCGATCCGCGAGGACGAGATCGCCGCCAAGGCGATGGGCATCAACACCCGCAACCTGAAGCTGGCCGCGTTCGGCATGGGCGCGACCTTCGGCGGCGTCTCGGGCGTGATGTTCGCGAGCTTCCAGGGCTTCATCTCGCCGGAGTCGTTCAGCCTGCAGGAGTCGGTGATGATCGTCGCGATGGTCGTGCTCGGCGGCATCGGCCACATCCCGGGCGTGATCCTCGGCGCCTTGCTGCTGTCGGCCCTGCCCGAGGTGCTGCGCTATGTCGCCGGGCCGCTGCAGGCGATGTCCGGCGGCCGGCTCGACGCCGCCATCCTGCGCCAGCTGCTGATCGCGCTGGCGATGATCATCGTGATGCTGATGCGTCCCCGCGGCCTGTGGCCGCAACCCGAGCACGGCAAGGCCGCGCCCATTCCGGCCCCGGCCAAGTAAGGAGGCCGCATGGCTGATACCGTATTGAACGTCTCCGGCGCCTCGAAACGATTCGGCGGCGTGCAAGCCCTGTCCGACGTCGGCATCAAGATCGAGAAGGGCCAGGTCTACGGACTGATCGGCCCGAACGGCGCCGGCAAGACCACCTTCTTCAACGTCATCACCGGGCTGTACGTGCCCGACTCCGGCACGTTCGAGCTCGGCGGCGCCCCGTACAAACCCGCGGCGGTGCACCAGGTTGCGAAGGCCGGCATCGCGCGCACCTTCCAGAACATCCGTCTCTTCGCCGAGATGACGGCGCTGGAGAACGTGATGGTCGGGCGCCACGTGCGCACCAAGTCCGGCATCATCGGCGCGATCCTGCACACCGGCGGCTTCAAGGCCGAGGAGAAGGCGATCGCCGCGCGTGCGCAGGAACTGCTCGACTACGTCGGCATCGGCAAGTACACCGACTTCAAGGCGCGCACCCTGAGCTACGGCGACCAGCGCCGCCTGGAGATCGCGCGCGCGCTCGCCACCGACCCGAAGCTGATCGCGCTCGACGAGCCGGCCGCCGGCATGAACGCGACCGAGAAGGTCGTGCTGCGCGAGCTGATCGACCGCATCCGCAACGACGGCCGCACCATCCTCTTGATCGAGCACGACGTCAAGCTGGTGATGGGCTTGTGCGACCGGGTCAGCGTGCTCGACTACGGCAAGCTGATCGCGCAGGGCAACCCGGCCGAGGTGCAGCGCGACGAGAAGGTCATCGAAGCCTATCTGGGCGCCGGCCACAAGGCCCATTGAGCAGCAGGACAAGACACGACATCATGGCAAACACACTGCTCAAAGTCAGCGGGCTGAAGGTCGCCTACGGCGGCATCCAGGCGGTCAAGGGCGCGTCCTTCGACGTCAACGAAGGCGAGCTGGTCAGCCTGATCGGCGCCAACGGCGCGGGCAAGACCACCACCTTGAAAGCCGTCACCGGGCTGCAGCCGGTGGCCGCCGGCGAGATCCTCTTCATGGGCAAGTCGATCAAGGGCCAGGGCGCCTGGGATCTGGTCAAGCAAGGCCTGGTGATGGTGCCGGAAGGGCGCGGCACCTTCACGCGCATGACCATCACCGAGAACCTGCAGATGGGCGCCTTCGTGCGCAACGACAAGGAGATCGAGGCCGACATCGAGAAGGTCTTCGCGATCTTCCCGCGGCTGAAGGAGCGCCGCAACCAGCTCGCCGGCACGATGAGCGGCGGCGAGCAGCAGATGCTGGCGATGGGCCGCGCGCTGATGGCCAAGCCGAAGGTGCTGCTGCTCGACGAGCCGTCGATGGGCCTGTCGCCGATCATGGTCGACAAGATCTTCGAGGTCGTCGCCGACATCCACGGCCGCGGCGTGACCATCCTGCTGGTCGAGCAGAACGCCAGCCGCGCGCTGGCGCTCGCGAACCGCGGCTATGTGATGGAGTCGGGCGAGGTCACGATGAGCGGCGACGCGAAGGTGCTGCTCGACGACCCGAAGGTCCGGGCGGCGTACCTGGGCGAGTAGCGTCCGGCCGGGCCGCTGGCTCTGCCCGGTCTTGCTTTCAGAGTCAGGCGGCGCGCGCCAGCTTTTCGCGAGCCCAGGCTTCGGCCACGCGCGCCGGCGGGCAGTTCTGCATCGCGCTGCGCTCCAGCAGCTCCGCCACGCGCTCTCCGATGCGCGAGACTTCGGCAGTGACCGCGGCCTTCGCGCCCTCGCCGAGGTATTCGCGGGCGACGCTGATGATGCCGCCGGCGTTGACGAGGAAATCCGGCAGCAGCGTCACGCCTTGTTCGTGCAGCACGTCGCCGTCGCCCAGGCTGGCCAGCTGGTTGTTGGCGGCGCCGGCCACCATGCGCGCGCGCACGTGGCGCACCGTCGTCGCGTTCAGCGCCGCGCCGAGGGCGCAGGGCGCGAGCACGTCGGCTTCGGCGGCGTGGATCTCGCTGCTGGCCAGCGCCTGTGCCCCGAATCGATCACAGGCTTCGGTGACGCGTTGCGGCATGACGTCGGCCACGATCAGCTTCGCGCCGGCCGCGTGCAGCAGCGCGGCCAGGTGCATGCCGACCGCGCCCAGCCCCTGGATCGCGACGCGCAGCCCGTCGAGCGAAGAGCGCCGCAGCCGCAGCTGCGCACCGGTTTTGATCGCGACGAAGACGCCGAGCGCGGTATAGGGCGAAGGATCACCGCCGAAGCCGCCGTCGCGCGGGATGCCGCTGACGTAGCGGGTCTCCTGCTGCACGCGGCGCATGTCGGCGGTCGAACTTCCCACGTCTTCCGCAGTGATGTAGCTGCCGTGCAGCGACTGCACCGCGCGGCCGAAGGAGGCGAACAGCTCGCCGCGGTCGAAGTCGCCCGCGGGCTTCAGGATGACGGCCTTGCCGCCGCCGAACGGCAGGTCGGCGAGCGCGTTCTTCAAGCTCATGCCCTGCGCGAGGCGCAGCGCATCGGTGAGGGCGGAGGCGTCGTCCGCGTAGCTCCACAGGCGGCAGCCGCCGAAGGCCGGGCCGCGGGCGGTACTGTGCACCGCGATGATGGTTTTCAGGCCGCTGGCCGGGTCGCTGGTCAACAGCACGCGCTCATGGGGCACGTCGCCGGGCAGGCCGAACAGGGAATCGAAGCTGGGGAGGGAGGAGGCAGCGGCCAGATCGGCGCGCGCGAGGTCGGTAGTCGCGTTCATGAATCTCTCTGCACTCGTGGTGCGTTGACGGGTGCTGCCCGGAAAGGGCGGCGGGGACCCTTGGGCTCGTGGCTGCGGGGCCCGGGATTGTAGACGCAGCGTCAGCCGGCGCCGTGTTTGTCGCGCTCCGACGTGAACGCGTCGGCGTAGAACTCGTCGCTCGGCAGGCCGCACAAGGCCTCGAAGTCGTGCTGCGCCGATTCGACCATCACCGGCGCGCCGCAGGCATACACCTGATGGCCCGACAGGTCGGGATGGTCCGCCATCACCGCCTGGTGCACGAAGCCGGTGCGGCCCATCCAGAAGTCCTCCCGGCGCGGTTCGGAGAGCACCGGCACATAGCGCAAGCTCGGCATCGCGGCGGCGGTCTCTTCGCACCAGGCGTGCTGGTACAGGTCGGCTTTGCTGCGGCAGCCCCAGTACAGCACCGCGGGCCGTTCGATGTTCTTCACGCGCATGTGTTCGATGATCGCCTTGATCGGCGCGAAGCCGGTGCCGCTGGCCAGCAGCACGATCGGCTTGGCCGACTCGCGCAGAAAGAAGCTGCCGAACGGGCCTTCGATGCGCAGGATGTCCTTTTCCTTCATCGTGCCGAAGACCTGGTCGGTGAACTTGCCGCCTGGCATGTGGCGGATGTGCAGCTCGATGCCCGGTTTCTCTTCCTGCGTGTGCGGCGCGTTGGCCATCGAATAGCTGCGGCGCGCGCCGTCGCGCAGGATGAATTCGACGTACTGGCCGGCGCGGTAGAGCAGCCGGTCGTTGGCCGGCAGCTGCAGCTGCAGCACCACCACGTCGGGCGCGGCGCGCGTGATGGCGCTCACCCGCGTCGGCATCTTGCGCACCGGGAACTCGCCGGCACCGGGCACGGTGCGCGCTTCGAGCACCACGTCGGTCTGCGGCGTGGCGCAGCAGGTGAGCACATAGCCGTCGGCCTCTTCCTGCGGCGTCAAGGCCTTGGCCTGGTGCAGGCCGTGGATCACCCGGCCTTCCAGCAGGCGGCATTTGCAGGAGCTGCACGCGCCGTCCTTGCAGCCGTAGGGCAGGCCGACGCCCTCGCGGATGGCGGCGCCGAGGATGGCCTCGTCGCGCTCGACCGGGAAGCTGCGGCCGGCGGGCTGGACGGTGACGGTGAAGGTCATAGGGATGTGATCGGCCGGTAGACTCTTCAGGGGATTCTGCCCGCGATTGAAACCACTCCCTTGACATTCGCCCGCCATCGACGACCCACCTTGCTCATCATCGGCTGCGGCGATGTGGGCCTGCGCGTCGCCCAGCTGTTGCGCGATCGATGGCGGCTGCTGGCGCTGACTTCCAGCCCGCAGCGCCTGCCCCTGCTGCGCGCGGCCGGCATCGTGCCGCTGACCGGTGACCTCGATCGGCCGCAAGGGCTGCGGCGCATCGGGGCGCTGGCGGATGCGGTGCTGCATCTCGCGCCGCCGCCGTCACAAGGAGAAACCGATGGCCGCACACGCCATCTGCTGCAGGCGCTGGCGCGCAGCGGCCGGGTGCGCAGGCTGGTCTACGGCAGCACCAGCGGCGTGTACGGCGACTGCGGTGGCGAGCGCTTCGACGAAACACGCACGCCGGCACCGCAGACCGCGCGGGCACGCCGGCGGGTGGATGCCGAGCGCCAGCTGCGGGCCTTCGGGCGCGCGTCCGGCGCGAAGGTCAGCCTGCTGCGCATCCCGGGCATCTATGCCATCGACCGCCCGGGCGGCCATCCGCGCGAGCGCCTGCTGCGCGGCACGCCGGTGCTGGCCGCCGCGGACGATGTCTACACCAACCACATCCACGCAGACGATCTGGCGCGTGCCTGCGTCGCGGCGCTGCACCGCGGCGCGGCGCAGCGTGTCTATCACGCGAGCGACGACACCGAGCTGGCGATGGGCGACTACTTCGATCTGGCGGCCGATCTCTGCGGCCTGCCGCGCCCGCCGCGCATCCGGCGTGCCGATGCGGCGACAGCCTTGTCGCCGATGGCGCTCTCCTTCATCAGCGAATCACGGCGCCTCGACAACACCCGGCTGCTGCGCGAACTGCGCCTGCGGCTGCGCTACCCGACCGTGCGCGACGGCCTGGCCTGACCGCGGCCGTCTCTTCAAATCCCCTGCGCGTGGCGCAGCGTCTTCATGCGGTCGACCGATTGCAGCTTCAAGGTGCGCGCTTCGTCACCGCGAGTCACGTCGAGCGTGACCTCGCGCTCCGGGCCCTTGTCGTTCTGCCACAGCGTCTTCCACAAGGATTCGAGCGTGTTCACCTCGGCGCCATCGATGCGCACGATGCGGTCGCCCTTTTCGACGCCGGCCACGTCCGCCGGGCTGTCGTCAGCAACCGTCAGCACGCGCACCTGGCCATCGAGCTCCACGCAGTTCAGCCCCATCCAGGCGCGATGGCTGAGATGCGAGGTGCCCGAGCTGCGCATTTCGGCGAGGATGGGCTTCAGCAGGTCGACCGGCACGAACATGTTGCCTGGCACCTTGGGATGATCGGCGCCGCCGGCATTGCCGAGCGTGTCCGACAGCAGGAGCGAGCCGATGCCGACCAGCTCGCCCTGCTGGTTGAAGAGCCCGGCGCCGCTGTGGTCCATGCGCGGCGGCGCGGTGAAGAGGGCGCTGTCGATGTGGTATTCCCAGTAGCCGGAAAACGGCCGCCGCGATACCAGCATCGCCATGCTCACGTCGCCGTCGCTGCCGCCGCTGGTGACCATCACCGGTTGTTCGAGCTTCAGCTGCGTCGCATCGCCGAGCGGCACCGGTTCGAGGTTCAGCGGCACCAGCGACTGCACCAGGCCGAAGCCGGTGGCCACGTCGTAGGCGACCACGCGCGCCGGTACCTTGCGGCCGCCGTCGAGCAGCAGCTCGACATGGTCGGCCTCGAGGATCAGGTAGCCGATCGTCAGCACCAGGCCGTCCTGCGAGATCACGACACCCGAGCCGCTGCGCTCGCTGCCCAGCGTCGCGGCCGAGCGGGCATCCTCGACCGCCTGCGTGCGCAGCCCGACAACGGCCGCATGCGCGCGATTCAGCACTCGGGTCTGTTCGGCGACGGACAGCGGCTCGTCGGCCCGCGCCGCGGTGCCGAGCGCCAACGCCAGCAACAGCCCGATCCAGGCGAACCACCGTCGTTGCGATGCAGGTGCGTCAAACATGAAAGGCCCCCGCTGAATTGCTTTCAGCATGGGCCAATCCCGTCCCCCTCGCCGAGACAGGGGCATTGCGCGCGCAGCGCCTCGGCGCGGCGCTGGCGGCTGCTTCAGCGGCGCCGGCCGAAAGGCGCCTGGCCGCGCCAGTAGCGGATCATCAGGAAGCCGCCGAGCATGCCGCCCAGGTGGGCGAAATGTGCGATGCCGCCGTTGACCTGGGCCACGCCGAAGCCGAGTTCGAGCAGGCCGTAGAGCGCGACGAAATACTTCGCCTTCATCGGGATCGGCGGGATCAGCGGCACGATGATGCGGTTCGGAAACATCATCGCGAAGGCAAGCAGCAGGCCGAACAGGCCGCCCGAGGCGCCGATCGTCGGATAGCCGGCACTGCCGTAGGTGACGATCAGCTGCGCCGCCGCAGCGGTCAGCACGCTGGCGAAATAGAACTGGACGAAGCGCTTCGGCCCCCAGAGGCGCTCCAGTTCGCTGCCGAACATCCACAGGCCGAGCATGTTGAACAGCAGGTGCGTGAAGCTGCCGTGAAGAAAGGCGTAGGTCACGATCTGCCAGGGCAGGAAACCGGCGCCGATCGGCCACAACGCGAACACTTGCTCCAGCCAGAAGCCGAGGAAGTATTGGAGGCAGAACACCACCACGTTGGTGAGCAGCAGGGCTTGGGCGATCGGGGTCAGTGGCGGCATGCGGGCCTTCGTGCGCGGGTGGGGCAGGGCGCCGGCAGTTTACAGGGGCCCTCCCGATCGAAGGTGTGGCGCGCCGGATCAGCCGCGTCGTTTTGCGTCGTGATAGGCGCGTGTGCCGCGCTGGATCACGCGGTCGCTCACCAGCACCTCGTGCGGATCGATCTCCGGCTCGGCATCGACGCGCTCGTAGAGCGGGCCGAAGTCGATCGACGCGAGGCGCAACAATTCGTCCAGATCGTTGATGACGAAATAGGTTTCCTGGAAATCGTCGATGCGGTAGTTCGTGCGCATCACGCGTTCGAGGTCGAAGCCCAGTCGATTCGGCGAAGGGTCGTCGAGCGCGAACACGCTCTCGGTGCTCGAGGAGGCGATGCCCGCGCCGTAGATGCGCAGGCCGTCGGGCTGCATCACCAGGCCGAACTCGACCGTGTACCAGTAGACCCGCGCCAGGTTCGTCAGCTTGCCGAGGCGTTGCGCACGCAGGCCGCCGTGGCCGTAGGCCTGGATGTAGTCGGCGATCGCCGGGTTCATCAGCAAGGGCACATGGCCGAACACGTCGTGGAAGACGTCGGGCTCTTCGAGGTAGTCGAGCTCGTGCGGCTTGCGGATGAAGTGGCCCGCGGGGAAGCGCCGGTTCGCCAGGTGCTCGAAGAAGATTTCGTCCGGCACCAGGCCCGGCACGGCCACCACCTGCCAGCCGGTGCGCTGCATCAGCACCTCGCTGAGGCGGCGGAAGTCGGGGATCTGGTCGGGGCCGATCGGCAGGTCGTGCATGCCTTGCACGAACTCGTCGCAGGCGCGGCCGGGCAGCAGCTTCGTCTGGCGCTCGAAGAGCGTCTTCCAGACGGCGTGTTCGGCGGCGCTGTAGCTCTCCCAGCCCTGGTCAATCGTCCAGTCGGCGCGCTCCGGCAGCAAGGCCTGCGCCGCGGCCCCGCCGTGTTTGTGGACTTCGTTCAGTTGGCGTTGCATGCTGGTGTTCATTCGGGTGGCTGTGTGTGCGCTGCGAAGGCCGCGTCGGCGATGCGGGCAAGCGCGATGTCGTTGTGCGTCAGGCCATCGGCGTCGTGCGTGGTCAGCGTGATCTCGACCGTGTCGTAGACGTTGCGCCACTCCGGGTGATGGCCCATCTTCTCGGCCGCCAGCGCGACCTGGGTCATGAAGGCGAAGGCCGGCGCGAAACCGGAGAAGCCGAAGTGGCGCGTGATCGCACCGCGCTGCGCATCGTGGCGCCACGCGGGCAAGCCGGCGAGCAGTTCGCGGGCCTCGAGTTCGCCCAGCTTCTTCATGCGCGAGCCGCGAGCACCGTGCCGCGGCATTCGCCGAAGCCGATGCGGCGTGCGCCCGGTTTGTCGCAGGCGGCGCGCAGGATCACCGTGTCGCCGTCTTCGAGGAAACTGCGCGTTTCGCCGTTGCCGAGCGCCAGCGGCTGTTTGCCGCCCTGGCTGAGTTCCAGCAGGGAACCGCCTTGCTCCGGCGCCGGACCGGACAAGGTGCCGGTGCCGAGCAGGTCGCCGCTCCGCAGGTTGCAGCCATTCACCGTGTGGTGGGCGACGAGCTGCGCGACGGTCCAGTAGGCATCGCGGAAGTTGGATCGGGAGAGGCGCACGCCGGGCTGGCCGGCTTGGCGCATCGCCGCGGTCTGCAGCCAGACTTCGAGCGCGATGTCGAGGCTGCCGGCATCGCGATTCGCCGGCGAGTCGAGATAGGGCAGCGGCTGCGGGTCTTCAGCGGGCCGCACGAACGGCGCGCGGAAGGGCTGCAGCGCTTCCATCGTGACGATCCACGGCGAGACGGTGCTGGCGAAGTTCTTCGACAGGAAGGGCCCGAGCGGCTGGTACTCCCAGCCCTGGATGTCGCGTGCGCTCCAGTCGTTGAAGAGCGCCAGGCCGAAGAGGTGCGACTCGGCAGCCGCCATCGTCACCGGCTCGCCCAACGGGTTCGGCGTGCCGACGAAGGCGGCGAGCTCGAGTTCATAGTCGAGCCGGCGCGACGGGCCGAACGAGGGCTCGGCGGCATCAGGCGCCTTCGTCTGTCCTACCGGGCGGTAGAACGAGCTGCCGCTCGCGATGATCGACGATGCGCGCCCGTGGTAGCCGATCGGCACCCACTTGTAGTTCGGCAGCAGCGGGTTGTCGGGCCGGAACAGCTTGCCGACGGTGGTCGCATGATGGATGCCGGTATAGAAATCGGTGTAGTCGCCGATCGCGCAGGGCAGGCCGAGTTCGAGTCCGGATTGCGGCAGCAGGGCGCGCTCGAATTCCTCGCGATGCGCGCTGCCATGACGCAAGCCGTTGAAGATCGCTTGGCGCAGCGACTGGCGGAACGGCACGCCGATGGTCATCAACCGGTTCATGTCGTCGCTGTCGATCAGCTTCGCGGCGCGCAGGTCCAGCACCTGGTCGCCGATCGCGACGCCGATGCGCCAGCCTTCGTCGCCCGGGCGGCGGAAGCGCCCGAACGGCAGATTCTGGATCGGGAAATCGCAGGCCGGGTCGTTGGCCGAGTCGACCCAGCTCTGCGCGCCGGGGTCATGGGTGTGGTCGAGGCTCATGGTCGGCTCGGGTCGAAGTGTTTCTGCAGGCCTTGCCAGCAGCGGAAGTAGTCGTCCTGCAGCTGCGCCGATTCGAGCGCGTGGCGCGTCGGGCGCAGCACATGGCGGGTCTCGAACATGAAGGCCATCGTGTCGGTGATGACGTCGGGCTTCGAGTTGTCGGCATGGCTCGCCTTCTCGAAGGTCTCGGCGTCCGGGCCGTGACCGCTCATGCTGTTGTGCAGGCTGGCGCCGCCGGGCGAAAAGCCGGCGGCTTTGGCGTCGTACCTGCCGTGGATCAGGCCCATGAATTCGCTCGCGATGTTGCGGTGGAACCAGGGCGGGCGGAAGGTGTCCTCGGCCGCCAGGATGCGCGGCGGGAAGATCACGAAGTCGATGTTGCTGACGCCCGGCGTATCCGAGGCGCTGTGCAGCACCAGGAAGATCGACGGATCCGGATGGTCGTAGCTGATCGAGCCGATGGTGTTGAAGCGCCGCAGGTCGTACTTGTACGGCGCGTAGTTGCCGTGCCAGGCGACCACGTCGAGCGGTGAATGGTCCATCTGCGCCGACCAGAGCCGGCCCATGAACTTGGCCACCAGCTCGTGCGGCGCATCGACGTCTTCGTAGGCTGCCACCGGCGTCATGAAGTCGCGCGCGTTGGCCAGGCCGTTCGAACCCAGCGGCCCGAGATCAGGCAGGCGGAAGTTGGCGCCGAAGTTCTCGCAGATGTAGCCGCGTGCGAGATCGTCGAGCAGCTCGACCTTGAAGCGCACGCCGCGCGGGATCACGACGATCTCCTGCGGCTCCGCCTCGATCACGCCGAGCTCGGTGATGAAGCGCTGGCGGCCTTGCTGCGGCACGATCAGCAGCTCGCCGTCGGCGTCATAGAACACGCGCCGCGTCATCGAGCGGTTCGCCGCGTAGAGGTGCACGCCGGCACCGCTCTGCGCATGCGGGTCGCCGTTGCCGGCCATCGTGACGATGCCGTCGATGAAGTCCGTCGGCGCGGACGGCATCGGCATGGGGTTCCAGCGCAGCTGGTTCGGCGGCGTGGGCATTTCGCCGAAGCGGCTGGTGATGCGGCCGTTGTCGATCGGCTCGAACGGGCGATGCATCGCCGACGGCCGGATGCGGTAGAGCCAGGAGCGGCGGTTGTCGGCACGCGGCGCGGTGAAGGCGGTGCCGCTCAGCTGCTCCGCGTACAGGCCGTAGGCGCAGCGCTGCGGCGAGTTGCGGCCGACGGGCAAGGCGCCTTTCAGCGCCTCGGTCGCGAAGCTGTTGCCGAAGCCGGACTGGTAGACGAGCGTTTCATTCATGCCGTCAGCACGCCGCGCCGCATCTGATCCAGCTCGATGCTCTCGAACAGCGCCTTGAAGTTGCCCTCGCCGAAACCCTGGTCGCCCTTGCGCTGGATGAACTCGAAGAAGATGGGCCCGAGCTGGTTCTCGCTGAAGATCTGCAGCAGCAGCTCGCCCGGCTTGCCGTCGATCAGGATCTTGCGCTTCTTCAGCTCGGCGACGTTTTCGCCATGGCCCGGGATGCGCTTGTCGACCAGCTCGTAGTAGGTGTCGATCGTGTCCAGCAGGGTCACGCCCTTGGCGCGCATCGCGTCCACCGTCTTGAACAGGTCGCCCGAGCCCATCGCGATGTGCTGGATGCCTTCGCCGTGGTAGCGGTCCAGGTACTCCTGGATCTGGCCGGCCTTCTCATTGCCTTCTTCGTTGATCGGAATGCGGATCTTGCCGCAGGGGCTGGTCAGCGCCTTGCTCTTCACGCCGGTGACCTGGCCTTCGATATCGAAGTAGCGGATCTCGCGGAAGTTGAAGAGCCGCGCGTAGAACTCTTCCCATTCCTCCATGCGGCCGCGGTGCACGTTGTGCGTCAGGTGGTCGATGTAGACCAGGCCGTTGCCGACCGGGTTCAGCTCGGCGCCCGGCAGCGGCTCGAAATCGACGTCGAAGAAACCGATGTTGCCGATCTCGCCGTCCTTCGCGCCGTTCTTGCCGCGCCAGCGGTCGACCAGGTAGATGATGGAATCGCCGATCCCCTTGATCGCCGGGATGTTCAGCTCGCCCGGGCCGGCCTGGCCGGCATAACCCCAGGCGCCGAGCGAGATCGCCCGTTCGTAGGCGGCCTTCGCGTCCTTCACGCGGAAGGCGATTGCGCAGACGCTCGGCCCGTGCAGGCGTGCGAAGCGCTGCGCGAACGAGTCGGGCTCGGCATTGATGATGAAGTTGATCTCGCCCTGGCGATAGAGCGTCACGGCCTTGTGACGATGCTTGGCGATCGGCTTGAAGCCCATGCGCTCGAACACCGCGCCCATCGCGACCGGGTCCGGCGCGGCGTATTCGATGAACTCGAAGCCGTCGGTGCCCATCGGGTTGTCCCAGGGAGTGAATTGCATGCCTTGTCTCCTGAAGTCGCTGTGTGGATCGATGGCGTGAACTGTAGATTCGCCGGTGCGCAGTTTTTTTGCAAGTTCGTGTCCCGATTGACCTGATTGCACACGAAAGCTGCAAAATGGAAGGCATGGGAACAGACATCGAGCTTGATACGATCGATCGGCGCATTCTTCGCGCGCTGCAGGTCGATGGCCGCATGACCTACGACGAGCTCGCCGCCCAGGTCAGCCTGTCGCCCTCGGCCACGCTGAGGCGCGTGAAGCGGCTGGAGGAGACCGGTGTGATCGCCGGCTACGTGGCCCTGGTGCCGGCGGAGAAGGTCGGCCTCGGCCTCACCGCCTACATCAACGTGCGGCTGGAAAAACACACCGAGAGCCACAAGCGCAATCCGATGGACCTGTTCCGCGCCTCGGTGCTGACCTGGCCCGAGGTCGTCGAATGCGCCTCGCTGACCGGCGAGATGGACTATCTGCTGCGCGTATTGGTCGCCGATATGGGCCATTACTCGCGTTTCATCATGGACACCTTGCTGAAGCATCCCAGCGTGCAGGATTGCAAGACCAGCTTCGTGCTCGACCGCGTCAAAGGCACGACCGCGGTGCCGGTCTGAAGCGCGCCACAATCGGCGATCGATCGGGGCGCCGAAGCCCCGGCGCTGTCGACAACCAGGAGGCACCATGACGATCGTCACCCATCCCACCCAGCCCTTCGCCGGCCAGGCGCCGGGCACTTCCGGCCTGCGCAAGAAGGTCGGCGTGTTCCGGCAGCCGAACTACCTGGAGAACTTCGTGCAGGCCTTGTTCGACGGCCTCGAAGGTTCGGCCGGGCAGACGCTGGTGCTGGGCGGCGACGGCCGCTATCACAACCGCGAGGCGGTGCAGACCATTCTGCGCATGGCGGCGGCGCATGGCTTCGGCAAGGTGATGGTCGGGCAGGGCGGCATCCTGTCGACGCCGGCGGTGAGCTGCGTGATCCGCAAGTTCTCGGCCTACGGCGGCATCGTGCTGTCGGCCAGCCACAACCCGGGCGGGCCGGACGGCGATTTCGGCATCAAGTACAACGTCGGCAACGGCGGCCCGGCGCCCGAGAAGGTCACGCAGGGCATCTTCGAGCGCACGAAGACCATCAGCGAATACCGCATCAGCGATGCCGGGCCGCTGGACATCGACCAACTCGGCACGCAGACGCTCGAGGGCATGACGGTGGAGGTGATCGACCCGGTTGCCGACTACGCCGCGCTGATGCAGGAGTGCTTTGATTTCGATGCGATCCGCAAGCTCTTCGCGAGCGGATTCCGCATGCGCTACGACGCGATGAGCGCCGTCGGCGGGCCGTACGCGAAACACATCCTCGAGAGCATGCTTGGCGCGCCGGCGGGCAGCGTCGTCAACGCAGTGCCGCTGGAAGATTTCGGCGGCCACCATCCCGATCCGAACCCGGTCAACGCACACGACCTGATCGAGCACATGGCCGCGGCCGATGCACCGGATTTCGGCGCCGCCTCCGATGGCGACGCCGACCGCAACATGATCGTCGGCCGCAACTTCCCGGTGGCCCCGTCCGACAGCCTGGCGCTGCTTGCGGCGCATGCGACGGTTGCGCCGCGTTACCGCAAAGGCCTGGCCGGCATCGCACGTTCGATGCCGACCTCGACCGCGGCCGACCGCGTCGCGAAGAAGCTCGGCATCGCCAGCTACGAGACCCCGACCGGCTGGAAGTTCTTCGGCAACCTGCTCGATGCCGGCAAGGTCACCTTGTGCGGCGAAGAAAGCTATGGCACGGGCTCGGATCACGTGCGCGAGAAGGACGGCGCCTGGGCGGTGCTCTTCTGGCTCAACGTGATCGCGGCGACGGGCAAGTCGGTCGAGGAGCTGGTCAGCGCACACTGGGCCGAGTACGGCCGCAACTACTACTCGCGCCACGACTACGAAGGCATCGACAGTGCCAAGGCCGACACCTTGATGAACGAGCTGCGCGCGCAATTGCCCAAGCTCGCCGGCCAGTCGCTGGACGGCCAGAAGGTCGCGATCGCCGACGACTTCGAATACACCGATCCGATCGACGGCTCGGTCTCGAAGAAGCAGGGCGTACGCATCATCTTCGACAGCGGCTCGCGCATCGTCTTCCGTCTTTCCGGCACCGGCACGGAGGGTGCGACGCTGCGCATGTACCTCGAGCAGTACGAGCCCGACGTGGCGAAGCAGCATGTGCCGACGCAGACCGCGCTGGCGCCGTTGATCAAGATCGCCCATGGCGTCGCGCGCATCGCCGAGCACACCGGCCGCGACCAGCCGACCGTCGTGACCTGAGCGGAGCTGCCGAGCGGGGCGCTGCGCCGGCCAGCGCATGGACGTTCCAAGCCGGCGCAGGTCGCCGCGGCACTCAGCCCGCTCGGCGGGTGGTGGCGGTACCCCCGGGCGCCAGGTGCCCCATCCCTTCAGGCCAGCCGCGGCCCGATCGGCACTGTCGCCGCGGCATCATCCTTGATCGAGCCATCCGGCCGTTCGTAGCTGCCGATCAGGCAGCCGCTGGCGAGCGCGTGTTCCTGCAACGCGGCGAGTACCGCGTCGCGGCCGGGGCTGCCGTCGAAGGACGCTCCCGGGCCGAGCGCGAACACCTGGAAGGCATAACGATGCACGCCGTGACCGGGCGGCGGATCGGGCGGCAGCCAGCCGGCTTGCAGCAGCGAGTTGCGCCCGGTCTGCAAGCCGCTGCCGGCGTGGTCCGGGCTGGCCAGCGCGCCTTCGGCAAGCGACCCGTCCGCGGCCGGCAGGCCGACCACGATGGCATGCACCAGCGGATGCGGCGTCGGCGAATCGGCATCCTCGACGATCAGCAGCACCGAGCTCGCCGCGGCCGGAATGCCGCCCCATTGCAGCGGCGGCGAAAGCCCTTCGCCATCGGCGGTGTAGCGCGCGGGGATCGGTGCGTGATCGACAAAAGCCAGGCTGCGCACGTCGATCGCCGCAGTACCGCCGCGCAGCGGGGTCAGGTTGAAGGCGATCTGATCCAGCCCGGCGCGCTGCTCACGCAGCACATGGCCGATCATGCCGGGCAGTTTTTCCAGCACCGCGTACTCCTTGATGCGGCGCGGCGGCGTGGGGCTACCAGCCGTCGTCGCTGCTGCTGCTGTCGGAACTGCTGGTGTCGCTGTCCCAGTCGTTGCCGCCGCTGCCGAAGTCGATCGAGCGGCGTTCGAGCTCATCGGCGCTGGGGTTGTCGTCGAACATGCCGGGGACCAGGCCGCCGGCGCCGGCCGCAGCGGCGCTGTTGCTGGCGACGTCCTGCCCGCGATGCCCTTCGAAGAGCTTCTCGGCCAGCATGCCGGCGGCAAAACCACCCGCTGCCGCAACGCCAGTGCCAAGCATGCCGCTGCCAACACCTGGCGCGGGGCCGTAGCCCGGCTGGCCGTAGGACGGACCGCCCATCGGCATCGACGGGCCGCTGTTCGCGGTCGACCAGCCGGCCGGGCTCGCCGCGGCGGCATTGCGCTGGCGCGTCGCGCTGACCAGGCGCCACAGCAGCACGGCGATCACCGCGAAGCCCGCGCCCCAGACCCACCCGGGCACGCCGCTGCTGCGCTCGACGACCGGCTGTGCGCGGACGGCCGGAACCGCGGCGCCATTGCCATCGAGCGAGCGGTTGCTGCGCGATCGCGCAGTGCTTTGTTCCTGCTGCAACAGTTGCTCGAAGGCGCGGAACTTGTCGGCCTGCGTGAACTTGATCTGCGGATCGATCTGCTTGGCCAGACGCGCTTCGTCGGCGGCCTGATCGAAGCGCCCGTTGTGCGCCAGCACTTCGGCGTAGATGTAATGGGCCTTCGCGCTGTTCGGCTTGTCGGCCACGACCTCGCGCATCATGCTTTCGGCCTGCGCGTAATTGCCGCGGTTGACTTCGGCCTGCACCGCGTCGACCGACGGCACCGCGAAGGCCGCTGCCGACAGCACCAGCATCAACACCAGGGAAAGAATTCGTTTCATAGCCACCTGCCTTTCGGTGCGGAATATCGATGACGCCAAAGTCGGGGCAGTGTCGCTCGAAGGCAAGCCGATGATGGTTACGCCGAGGTTAGGGCCGCCGTGCCGCGCTCGGCGGCGAGCTGCCGCAAGGCCTGCTCGAAGACTTCGACCGGCTGGCCGCCCTGGATCAGATGGCGGTTGTCGATGATCACCGCCGGCACCGAATGGATGCCGTTGTCGAGATAGAAACGCTCGCGCTCGCGCACCTCGTCCGCGAACTGCTCGGAGGCCAGCACCTCGGCCGCGGCCGTCGTGTCGAGCCCAGCTTCGCCGGCCAGGCGAGCCAGCACCGCCCGGTCGGAGGGGTTCTCGCCATCGGTGAAGTAGGCCTTGAACAGCGTGTGCTTCAGCGCCTGCTGGCGCCCGTGCAGTTCGGCCCAGTGCAGCAGCCGGTGCGCGTCGAAGGTGTTGTAGATGCGACCGCGCTTGTCCATGTTGAACCGCACGCCGACGCTTTCGCCGCGGACGCGGATCGCCTCGCGGTTGCGTGCCGTCTGCTCCGGGGTCGAGCCGTACTTCTGCATCAGGTGCTCGGCGATGTCCTGGCCTTCGGGCGGCATCCCAGGATTCAGCTCGAACGGCTGGAAGTGCAAATCTGCCTGCACCTCGTCACCGAGGCGGGCCAGCGCCGCTTCGAGCGCATTCAGCCCGATCGCGCACCAGGGGCAGGAAACGTCGGAAACAAAATCGATCTTCATGCGGCCAGTCTAGCCAGCCGCGAGGCCGCGCCGATGGGGCGGCGGAACTCCCCCTCAGGCAACGCGCCCTCTGAAGCGGCGGATGCGGTGACGCTGGTATTGCACCCAGCTGAACAGCTTCTGCTGACCGGTGAAACGCGGCTGGTCGACGAAGGGCGTGCCAAAACGCCGGCGCGCCTCCGGGTTGTCGAGCCAGTCGTCCTTCATCAATCGGCCGAGGATGCGGTTGCTCTCCGGACTGCTGCTGTGCAGCGTCGGGATGTAGGCGTCCGGGAAATACGGAATGTCGGCGAACAGCTTGCAGGCCGCGATGCGGAAGATCGACAGCTCCGGCCGCAACACTTTGGCGAAGCTCGACAGCGCCGACGAACACTTGATGACGTGCTCGCAGCGGGAGAGCAGCACCGCGTCCAGCAAGGCGCGGTCGGCCTTCTGGGGCACGTCGTTGGCCTGCTTGTGGAAGTCGACTTCGCCGAGATTGATGATTTTCAGGTGAGGAAATTCAGAGCTGATTGCCTTGACAAACGAATATTCATCGGTCGCGACGAAAAGACTGTCGACCCGGGCATGTTCATCGATGAAACCGCGCACCAAAGTCAGGAACTCGGCTTGCGAGACTGAATTGGTATCGCCATGGGTCAGGGCATTCTTGTCCTGCCCGCGATAGTGCACGCCCAAGGTGTGTGCACCAATATCGACACCATCGGCGGCGCGCAATACCCGCTGCGGAACTCGGAAATAGCTGTGCCACAAGTCGTGCAACGCGCGCCAATCTCCCCCCAGAACGCTGGTATGGGCCGCACGCAAGGCATAGAGATCGACCTCCTTCAACTTGCCGCGCGGCGGGATGTAGGCGAGGTCGAACACGCCCGGCAGCACCGTGAAATCGGGCGACCGGCCGTAGAGCTTGGAGGTGATATTCCAATCCGGATAGATGCCGTTGGCCTTCAGATACGGCAGCAACTCAAAGACATACAACACGATCTGCCCAAAAAGGCCTTCGTTCAATTCACCGGGCTGATTGCTGATTCTCAAGGTTTCGCTGCTCGTCATGCCCGAATCCTAGCGTGCCCCGGGTTGCTGCTGTGTTACCGAAACCTGCGGCTATCGACACATTGAAGCGCCCTGCCGGCTCGGCTCTGGCAGGACGAGTTTCTTCGCGGCGGTCATCGCTCGATGGCTCTCCGACTTCGCGCGGCGAGGGCCTCGGCCGTGGCGATGGACACGTGCGCAGTCGGACGCAAATCGTTACTCAGAGCTGCTGGTAATTGCATCAGATCATGCATTGCCGCCGCCTGAAGGTTCATATGTGCCATTCAACCCCCGGGCAATTTATCAATGATCGTGCGATGCAAGGTACCGCACAGGTCGATCGCGTCGTCCCTCGCGCCGCGGCATGAGCGGCACTCGTGGCCTGCGCCTCGAAGACCCGCTTCAAGCACGAATCGTACGCAGTCGATAGCAGTCTGTGCCTTCGGGGAAACGGACGGTCATATCCATGTCACCGAAGGAAGTGGATACACGACCCGGACGCCAATCGCACAACCGGATGAAAGGAATCGAGGATCTGCTTGGCATGTCTCAGATTTCCCCATCGTCCAGATGGTCATTGTCGCCGGTGGTTCTGCTTGGCAATCGCGGCCCGATCGGAACGGCCGCAGCGGCTCGCCGCAGGTTGCGGCGTCGATTGTCAGCAACCCTTGCAGTTCGCTTTCGCGGCCGACGAACGGCGCCAGCTTGCGCACGACGCACGCTTCGTGGCGCCGCTGCACCGGCATGCGGTCGCGCATGCGCAGCACCCCCCGGGCCGTCTAGGTCGAGGTCAACAGTGTCATGCCTCGCTCAGCGTCGGCGTGGCGGCGGCGAGCTGATTTCGCCTGCATGGCTGCCCAGTAGCCGGCGCAACACTGCGCGAACCCGTACGAACGATGGCCGAAGCGTCGATGGAGCCCGGCGCGGCGGCGAGGTCGTCCCGCAAGTGGGACAGACTGAAGCCAGCGAACTCACGACCTCGCCGCACGAGCGGCATCTGAGCAGTCCCATGGAAGGTTCCTCGGACACGATGTGCGTACGATCGTGTGACGCATCGGGTGATCCCAATCCCCCTGACTGGGGGAGCGCCGCGCCTCGCCGATGCGAACATTTCCACGCTCGGCGGCCAACTCGGCGCGCCCACCCCCTTACTCCTGGGGTGTGTAGCGCGCAGCGCGGCCGAGAAGCTGCGCGCATGGAAGACATCAAGACCGAGTTGCTCAGCCGCGTCGGCTCGTGCTTCTGGCGCCTGTATACGGAAGACGCGAGCGCCGGCCGTTTCATGGCCGTGCTTTCCGATGATCAGGGTTCGACGAAATGCTTCTTGCCGGTGACGGCGCAGGCGTTGCAAGGCCGCATGTCCTATCTCAGCGAGCAGTGGGCACGCGCCAGGCTCGAGGAGGTCAGGCGCGGACCATCGCCACGGCCGGCCGATCTCGAGTGGAAGAGCGCTTCCTGGCGCAAGGACTGAGGAGCAACCGACTCCGCGTCGATTCGTGGCGCTGTAGATTCTGGTCGGGCGAGTAAGCGCCGCGCGGGCTCAGCGCGACCAGCGTCCGGGATCAACGAGATCAAGGTGGTAGTCGCCGAGGACAAAATCCCGGTACCACCGATAGACCGACGCGACCACGCCGACGCTGATCGCAGCGAATGCGAGGTAGACAAGTTCAGCAGGCACCTCGTGACACGACCGCGCGGGCACGATTCGGCAGGCAATCTCCGCGAACCGATCGACAGCAAAAAGGATCAGCGCGCCTGGTGCGGCGGCGCTGAACGCCGGAACGAGGAATCGAAGCTGGCTCGGCGGGCGGCGCATGATCTGGTCTCCTTCGGCGCACTCTATGCAGCGCCGCCGGTGACCGACATCCCAAGTTTCAGGTCCCACAGGCTCTCGGGCCGTTGCGCTCAGCGGGTCGACATCTCGCGCGCGGCCGCGGCGAGGATGGATAGCGCCGAATGGCGCGCCGGCGCTTGCCTTCGAGGCTGGACGACCGCGCCGCACTTCGAGCACCCGGCGACAAGCGAGGCGACTGCCTCGCCGCACACGCGGCATCTCAACATTCCCATGGCGAAGGCTCCCAGAAGTGGTGTCGAGAGGCATCTTGCTGCGGCCCTATGACAGATTGCTTGGCCGACCCCTGCGTTTGAGGGAAGGATGCGCCCAACTGCCAGGTTGTCCGGCGAGAGCGGCGGGGGCCTCCCGCTCAGGTCGAGGGGCTGTCTCAAGCGATGCGTCGATCGGCTCTTACATTCGCCGGGTGTCGTCGTTGGACACGATCCCAGGCTATCCACAAATGAACCCCTACAAGGTCTGCTTCACGTTTTTCGGTCTCATCTATGCAGTCATCGCCATGCTCGGTCTCATGGTCGCCGTGGGGGTGACGATCGTCGGCATCGCAGGAATTCTGTGGTGCAGCGCGGGCTGGTTCATCACGCACAAGTACCTGTAGGGCGGCTGTAGATGCCTTCAGGGGCAGCCGTCCGGTGCTCGCCCATGACGGTTGCGTAAAAAACGGGGCTCCAGGCCCCGTTTTTTACTTGCATGTTGGTGGAGAGGAGGAGGATCGAACTCCCGACCTTCGCATTGCGAACGCGACGCTCTCCCAGCTGAGCTACCCCCCCAACAGCCTAAGAGTTTACTGCATTCGTGCTCGCTCGCCACGAGCGGGTCTTCATCATGGAAAATCGGCGCGCCTCGGCCGCCGGCGCCGACCGGAAAGGGAGACTTCCTTGAGCAAGACAAGCAACGGCGTGCTGCGAACACGCGACGGCCGCGAAGCCCACGTCACCAACGCCGAGCTGTTCTTCGATCTGATCTACGCGTTCGCGGTGACGCAGCTGTCGCACCATCTGCTCCATGACCTGAGCCTGCACGGCGGCGCCGAGACGCTGCTGCTGTGGTTCGCCGTCTGGCTCGGCTGGCAATACACCTGCTGGGTCACCAACTGGTTCGATCCGGACAGCCTGCCGATCCGCCTGATGCTGTTCGGCGTGATGCTGCTCGGGCTGGTGATGTCGGCCGCGCTGCCCAAGGCCTTCCACGAACACGGTCTGACGTTCGCGCTGGCCTATGTCTGCATCCAGGTCGGGCGTACGCTGTTCGTGTTGACGCGGCTGGGCCTGCACCATGCGCTGTCGGCCAACTTCCGCCGCATGCTCGGCTGGTTGATCATCTCGGCGGTCTTCTGGATCGCGGGCGGCCTCTCGCATGACGAGGCCCGGCTGGCCTTCTGGGCCGTCGCCGTCGCCTGCGAGTACTTCTCGCCGATGTTCGGCTTCGCGCTGCCGGGCCTAGGCCGCTCGCGCACCAGCGACTGGACGATCGAAGGCGGCCACCTGGCCGAACGCTGCCAGCTGTTCGTGATCATGGCGCTCGGCGAGGGCATCCTGATCACCGGCAGCACGCTGACGGACTCGGCTTTCTGGGGCGCGCCGCTGCTGATCGGCTGCCTCGTCAGCTTCGTCGGCAGCGTGGCGATGTGGTGGATGTATTTCGACACCAGCAGCGAGCATGGCAGCCACGTCATCGCCCACTCGGACGACCCGGGCCGGCTCGGCGCCTACTTCCACTACCTGCACGTGATCATCATCGCCGGCGTGATCGTCTCGGCCGTCGGCAACGAGCTGACCTTGGCGCATCCGGACGGTCACATCGAGCTGAAGTACGCCGCAGTACTGATCGGCGGGCCGGCGATCTACCTGCTCGGCAACGCCTTCTACAAGCGCATCGTCTATGGCCGCTTTCCGCTGTCGCATGGGGTCGGGCTGCTCTTGCTGGCGGCGCTCGCGCCGGTGTCGTTCGTGACCGACCTGCTGATGGTCAACGGATTGACGACCGTGGTGATGATCGTCGTGGCAGCCTGGGAGGCACGCTCGCGCCACCAACCTGCTGGCGCGGCCTTGCATCGTCGAAACGCCTGAACCGGACGCCGAGGGCCTCGCCGGCTGAACCGCGGGATATGGCCCGAGCAACGGCTTGCCCGCCAGAGAAAGTAAAAGTGCGGGAAAATCCCGCCTCCAAGCCAAACGCCACACTCTTCGAGAACGCCATGACCGGCCGCACGCTGTACGACAAGATCTGGGACGACCACGTCGTCCACACCGAGGAAGACGGCACCGCCGTGCTCTACATCGACCGGCACCTGGTGCACGAGGTAACGAGCCCGCAGGCCTTCCAGGGGCTGGACCTGGCGCATCGCAAGGTCTGGCGCATCAGCTCGGTCGTCGCGACGGCCGACCACAACACGCCGACTACCGGCTGGGAGCGTGGCTATGACGGCATCGCCGACCCGACCTCGCGCATCCAGGTGACGACGCTCGACAAGAACATCGAGTCGCACGGCGCCGCCGCCTACTTCCCCTTCCTCGACAAGCGCCAAGGCATCGTGCACGTGATCGGGCCGGAGCAGGGCGCCACCTTGCCGGGCATGACCGTCGTCTGCGGCGACAGCCACACCTCGACGCACGGCGCCTTCGGCGCGCTGGCGCACGGCATCGGCACCAGCGAGGTCGAGCACGTGCTGGCGACGCAGACGCTGCTTGCGAAGAAGGCCAAGAACATGCTGGTGCGGGTCGACGGCACGCTGCCGCGCGGCTGCACCGCCAAGGACATCGTGCTCGCGATCATCGGCAAGATCGGCACCGCGGGCGGCACCGGCTACACGATCGAGTTCGCCGGCTCGGCGATCCGCGCGCTGAGCATGGAAGGGCGCATGACGGTCTGCAACATGGCGATCGAGGCGGGCGCGCGTGCCGGCCTGGTGGCGGTCGACGAGACCACGCTGAACTACGTCAAGGGCCGGCCGCTGGCGCCGAAGGCAGCGGAATGGGAGTTCGCGGTGGCGCAATGGCGCGGGCTGCATTCGGACGCGGATGCGAAGTTCGATACCGTGGTCGTGCTCGACGCCTCGCAGATCCGCCCGCAGGTCACCTGGGGCACCTCGCCCGAGATGGTGCTGTCGATCGAGGATCGCGTGCCCGACCCCGATCGCGAAAAGGATGCCGGCAAGCGTGGCGCGATGGAGCGCGCCTTGACCTACATGAACCTCGAGCCGAACAAGCCGATCTCGGACATCTTCATCGACAAGGTCTTCATCGGCTCCTGCACCAACTCGCGCATCGAAGACCTGCGCGAGGCGGCAGCGGTGGTGCGCCGCCTCGGCCGCAGCGTGGCGGGCAACGTGAAGCTGGCGCTGGTCGTGCCGGGCTCCGGGCTGGTCAAGGAACAGGCCGAGCGCGAAGGGCTGGACACGGTCTTCAAGCTCGCCGGCTTCGAATGGCGCGAGCCGGGCTGCTCGATGTGCCTGGCGATGAATGCCGACCGGCTCGAGCCGGGCGAGCGTTGCGCGTCGACCAGCAATCGCAACTTCGAAGGCCGTCAGGGCGCGGGCGGCCGCACGCATCTCGTGAGCCCGGCGATGGCCGCCGCCGCGGCGATCGAAGGGCACTTCGTCGATGTCCGCCGCCTCGTCTGACCTGGCCTTTGATTTGAGAGTGACCGCATGACTCCGTTTCGCATCCACAAGGGCCTGGCCGTTCCGCTCGACCGTGAAAACGTCGATACCGACGCGATCATCCCGAAGCAGTTCCTGAAGTCGATCCACCGCACCGGCTTCGGCCAGAACCTGTTCGACGAATGGCGCTACCTCGATCACGGCGAGCCCGGCCAGGACCCGTCAACGCGCAAGCCCAATCCGGACTTCGTGCTGAACCAGCCGCGCTACAAGGGCGCGAGCGTGTTGCTGGCGCGCAAGAACTTCGGCTGCGGCTCCTCGCGCGAACACGCGCCGTGGGCGCTCGATCAATACGGCTTCCGTTCGATCATCGCGCCGAGCTACGCCGATATCTTCTTCAACAACTGCTTCAAGAACGGTCTGCTGCCGATCGTGCTGCCCGAGGCGACGGTGGCGCAGCTGTTCGACGAAACCCTGGCCTTCGTCGGCTACGAGCTGACGATCGATCTGGAGCGCCAGGTGGTGATCAAGCCCGACGGCGCGGAAGTGGCGTTCGAGGTCGAGCCCTTCCGCAAGTTCTGCCTGCTGAACGGCTTCGACGACATCGGCCTGACCCTGCGCCATGCCGACAAGATCAAGGCTTTCGAAGCCGAGCGGCTGCTGAAGATGCCGTGGCTCGCGCGCACGCTCTGAGCCCGCGCTTCCATCCAGATCAAAGGACATAGACACGTGAAGATCGCGATCCTTCCCGGTGACGGCATCGGCAAAGAAATCGTCGTGGAAGCGGTGAAGGTGCTGGAGGCACTCGATCTGCGCTTCGAGATGGAGATGGCCGATGTTGGTGGCACCGCCTACGAGGCGTCCGGCCATCCGTTGCCGGAAGCGACCCTGTCGCTCGCCAAGGCGGCCGATGCGGTGCTGTTCGGGGCCGTCGGCGACTGGAAGTACGACACGCTGGAGCGTTCGCTGCGTCCGGAGCAGGCGATCCTCGGGCTGCGCAAGCATTTGCAGCTCTTTGCCAACTTCCGGCCGGCGATCTGCTACGAGCAACTGACCCACGCATCGAGCCTGAAGCCCGAGCTGGTGGCCGGCCTCGACATCCTCATCATCCGCGAGCTGACCGGCGACATCTACTTCGGCCAGCCGCGCGGCCGCCGCGAGAGCCCGGACGGGCCGTTCCAGGGCGCGCCGGAAGCCTTCGACACGATGCGCTATTCGCGCCCCGAGATCGAACGCATCGCGCACGTCGCCTTCCAGGCCGCGCGCCGCCGCAACAAGCGCGTGACCAGCGTCGACAAGGCCAACGTGCTCGAGACCTTCCAGTTCTGGAAGGACGTGGTGACCGAGGTGCACGCCGAGTATCCGGACGTCGCGCTCGACCACATGTACGTCGACAACGCGGCGATGCAGCTCGTCAAGGCGCCGAAGAAGTTCGACGTGATCGTCACCGGCAACATGTTCGGCGACATCCTGTCGGACGAGGCGGCGATGTTGACCGGATCGATCGGCATGTTGCCGTCCGCTTCGCTGAACGCGCAGAACAAAGGCCTCTACGAGCCCAGCCACGGCAGCGCGCCGGACATCGCCGGCAAGGGCCTGGCCAATCCGCTGGCTACAATCTTGTCCGCTGCCATGATGCTCCGCTACTCCCTCCAGCAACCTGAAGCCGCCGACCGGATCGAGTCGGCGGTGAGCAGCGTGCTGGCGCAAGGTTTGCGCACGCCCGATATCTGGTCGGAAGGCACGAGCAAAGTCGGCACGCGAGAAATGGGCGACGCCGTCGTGGCCGCCCTGGTCACCAAGACGATTACCAAGAAGAGCTAGCTGGCTTTCGGATCGTCTCGCCCCCACTCCCCGGCGAACGAGCCGGGCAAGCCAGAGAGATGAGTTGTATCTTTTGAAAGGGCGATGACATGAGACTCACGGGATTGGTTGGATGGCGCGGCATGGTCGGCTCCGTGCTGATGGACCGCATGCAGGCCGAAGGCGACTTCGAGCACATCGAGCCGGTGTTCTTCAGCACCAGCAATGCGGGCGGCGCGGCGCCGGATGTCGCGAAGAGCGAAAGCCGGCTGAAGGATGCGCACGACATCGAGGCGCTGAAGCGCTGCGAGATCATCGTCACCGCGCAAGGCGGCGACTACACCAGCGAGGTATTCCCGAAGCTGCGCGCGGCCGGCTGGAAGGGCCATTGGATCGATGCCGCGTCGACCTTGCGCATGCAGGACGACGCGGTCATCGTGCTCGATCCGGTCAACATGCCGGTGATCAAGAACGCGCTGGCCAAGGGCGGCCGCAACTGGATCGGCGGCAACTGCACTGTCAGCTGCATGCTGATGGGCGTCGGCGCGCTGTACAAGGCGGGCCTGGTCGAGTGGATGAGCACGCAGACCTACCAGGCGGCTTCAGGCGGCGGCGCGCAGCACATGCGCGAGCTGCTGACGCAGTACGGCACCCTGAACGCTTCGGTGCGCTCGCTGCTGGACGATCCGAAGAGCGCGATCCTCGAGATCGACCGCCAGGTCATCGCCAGGCAGCGTTCGCTGAGCGAGGCCGAAACCGCGAACTTCGGCGTGCCGCTCGGTGGTTCGCTGATCCCGTGGATCGACAAGGACCTCGGCAACGGAATGTCCAAGGAAGAGTGGAAGGGCGGCGCCGAGACGAACAAGATCCTGGGCCGGGGCGAAGCCTTCGGTACCGCCGCGGTGCCGGTCGACGGCTTCTGCGTGCGCGTCGGCGCCATGCGTTGTCACAGCCAGGCCTTGATGTTCAAGCTGACTAGGGATGTACCGCTGGCGGATATCGAGGCGATGATCGCAGCCGACAACCAGTGGGTGAAGCTGGTGCCGAACACGCGCGAAGAGACGGTGCGCGATCTGACACCCGTCGCGGTGACCGGCACGATGACGATCCCGGTCGGGCGACTGCGCAAGATGGCAATGGGTCCGCAGTATCTGGGCGCATTCACGATCGGCGACCAGCTTCTTTGGGGCGCTGCCGAGCCGCTGCGTCGTATGCTGCGAATCCTCGTCGAAGCCTAGCCGAACGGCTGGCGTTGTCGTCAGACAACGTCAGCTTCCTTCAAGTGCGCCGTGCGGCGCATCACGACTCGTCAGGAATTGGGTGAGCTTGCCGGCCTAGATGCTTGATGTTATTTTGTTTTGTTGTATTTTGCGGCAACACTTTGTCGCTTGGTCGAGCCTCAGCAAGACCTTCGTTTTATAACCGAAGCGCAAATCAATTGAATCCGGTGGGAGAAGCCTTGAACAGAGAATCATCGCTTGCAGGGCGCTTCGCGCTGACCGCAGTTTGTGCTGCCGCCCTTGTCGCCATCACACCGGATGCCCATGCGCTCGGTTTGGGGCGGCTCTCGGTTCAGTCCGCGCTCGGCGAGAGCCTGCGGGCCGAAATCGACATCACCAGCCTCACCGCAGAAGAAGCCGGCAGCCTGAACGTGCGTGTGGCCTCGCCGGACGCCTACAAGGCGGCGGGCGTCGATTACAACAGCGTGCTGCCGGCGACGCAGACATCGCTGCAGCGCCGCGCCGACGGCCGGCCCTATCTGCGCATCACCAGCGATCGCAACGTGCAGGAGCCGTTCGTCGACGTGATTCTCGAGATGTCGTGGTCGTCGGGCCGGCTGGTGCGCGAATACACGATGCTCTTCGATCCGCCGACGGCACGTGCACCGGCAGCTCCGCCGCCGGTTGCCGCACCAGCCATCGCGGCGGCACCCGTGGCACCGCCGGCAGCCCCGGCACCGGCACCGGTTCCGGCGCCTCGGCCGTCGGCGGCGCCGCGTCCCCCGGTGACCGCAGAAGCGCCCGCACCTGCGCCAGCGCCAGCTCCTCGGCCCGCACCGGCGCCGCAGGCTGCACCCGCGCCCGTCGCGCGCTCCCAGGCGCCTGCGGAAGGTGGCGCTGAGTACCGCGTGCGGGCCGGTGATTCGCTGTCGCGCATCGCGTCGCGAACAGCGCAGCCGGGCGTGTCACTCGACCAGATGCTGGTTGCGCTCTACCGCAGCAACCCGCAGGCCTTCATCGACAACAACATGAATCGCCTGAAGGCCGGGGCGGTGCTGTCCGTTCCCGGTGCCGATGCGGCGCGCTCGACCACGCCGGCCGAGGCGCGCCAGGTGATCCAGGCCCAGAGCGCCGATTTCGGCGCCTATCGGCAACGCCTGGCGGCTGGCGTGCCGACGGCGCCGACCGAAAACAATGCCCGGCAGTCCACCGGCAAGGTGCAAGCCGCGATCGAGGACAAGAAGGCCGCGACGCCGACGCCCGACAAGCTGACCTTGAGCAAGGGCGAGGCCGCCAAGGCCTCGGCACCGGAAGCCTCGTTGTCGAAGGAGCAAGAGGCCAAGGCTTCGGCTGCGCGTGTCGCCGAACTGGCGAAGAACGTCGAACAACTGAAGAAGCTGCAGGACGCGGCGAGTTCTTCGGCTTCGAAGACCGCAGCCGCGCCCGCGGCACCCGCACCTGCACCGGTGCCTGCCCCGGTTCCCGCGCCGCCGCCACCGCCGCCCGCGCCAGTGCCGCCTCCACCGGCGCCTGCGCCCGCGCCGGCTCCTGCGCCGGCTGCCTCGGTTCAGGCACCGACCATCGTGGCCGCGGCACCTCCCGCGCCTGCCCCGGCACCCGCGCCCGTGGCTCCGGCGCCAGCGCCGAAGCCGGCTCCGGCACCCGCCGCGGCCAGCGCGGCGCCTGCAGCCGCGCCGTCGGAAGAGTCCGGCGGCCTGGGCTCCTGGCTGGACAACCCGCTGATCCTGTCGGTCGGCGGCGTGCTCGTCGCCCTGCTCGCCGGTCTTGGCTTCTATCGCCTGCGCAACAAGGTCAAGAAGGACAGCGGCGAAACCTCCTTCCTCGAGAGCCGCCTGCAGCCCGATTCGTTCTTCGGCGCGAGCGGCGGCCAGCGCATCGATACCCGCGATGCGGGCGGCGCTTCGTCGTCGATGAGCTATTCGCTGAGCCAGCTGGACGCGATCGGCGACGTCGATCCTGTCGCCGAGGCCGATGTCTATCTCGCTTACGGCCGCGACCTGCAAGCCGAGGAGATCCTCAAGGAGGCGATGCGCGCGAATCCGGAACGCCTGGCCGTGCGCACCAAGCTGCTCGAGGTTTATGCCAAGCGCCGCGATGCCAAGGGCTTCGAATTGCTTGCGACCCAGCTCTATTCGCTGACACGCGGCGAGGGCGAGGATTGGGCGAAGGCGCAGGAACTCGGCCTGCAGATCGATCCGGAAAATCCGCTGTACCGGCCGGGCGGCCGGCCCGAAGCGCGTCCGGGTGTCGATGGCGACGGCATGGTCGAGCCGCTCGGCGCGAGCACGATGCCGCAATCGGTATTGCCGACGCCGTCCAAGTTCACGCCGACAACGCAGCAGTCGGAGTCGGGCTTCGGCCTCGATCTGGACTTGGATCTCGATCTCCCCGGCGGCGATCACGCGCCGGCCGCACGCGCGCCGGAAGTGACGCAGCCTTTCCGCAACGATGCCCAGGCCAGCTCCAACGGCCTGGACTTCGACCTGTCGGACGAGGTCACCCAGGCTCGCGCACCCGCCGCTCCCGCGCAGCCGGCGAAGATGGACTTCAACCTCGACGATTTGCAGTTCGACAGCCCTGCGTCCGCGCAGGCGCCGTCGTCGACCTTCGGCCTGGACGACGTCAACGACGACCCGCTGGCGCGCAAGCTCGAACTGGCGGAGGAGTTCCGCCAGATCGGCGACATGGAAGGTGCCCGGGATCTGCTGCAGGAAGTCGTCGCCAAGGCCGAAGGGGCGTTGAAGAGCCGCGCGCAAGGCATGCTCGACGACATTTCCTGAGACCCGCCGCGGTGCATCACCGCCTGGCAACGTGAGGCTGGCGCTCGGCATCGCCTATCGCGGCGGGGCCTATCAGGGCTGGCAAAGCCAGCCGAGCGGGCAAACCGTCCAGGATCAGCTCGAACGGGCCTTGTCGAGCTTCGCGGCGGTGCCGGTGCAGACCCTGTGCGCCGGCCGCACGGATGCCGGCGTGCATGGTCTGAACCAGGTCGTGCACTTCGATACGGCGATCGAGCGCGCGGAGATCTCGTGGGTGCGCGGCACCAACCGCTTCCTGCCGTCGGACATGGCCGTCCAGTGGTGCCGGTCGGTGCCCGATGAATTCCATGCCCGTGCCAGCGCTCGCGGGCGGCGCTACGCGTACCTGCTGCTCGAATCGCCGGTGCGGCCGGCGATCGAATCGGGCAGCGCCGGCTGGGTGTTCCGCCCGATGGATGCCGAGGCGATGCGCGCCGCCGCTGGCGTGCTGATCGGCGAACACGACTTCAGCGCGTTTCGATCGTCGGCCTGCCAGGCGCTGTCGCCGGTGAAGAGGCTGAAGGACATCCGCATCGAGAGACGCGGCGCCTACTGGCGTTTCGACTTCGACGGCATCGCCTTCCTGCACCACATGGTGCGCAACATCATGGGCTGCCTCGTCGCCGTCGGAACGGGCGCTCGGCCGGCGAACTGGATGAGCGAGGTGCTGGCGTCGAAGAGCCGGGCTGCCGCGGCACCGACCTTCTCCCCGGATGGTCTCTACTTTCTCGGGCCGTACTACGATGCGCGGCATGAGATTCCCGAGCACACCGCGGCGATGGACTGGCTGCCCTGAAGGGCGGCTGGGATGACCCGCACCCGCATCAAGATCTGCGGCCTGACCCGCGAGCAGGACGTGGCCGCGGCGATCGAGGCGGGTGCCGATGCGGTCGGTTTCGTGCTGTGGTCCGGCAGCCCGCGCCACGTCACGCCCGAGCGCGCGGCGCAGCTGGCACGCGGCCTGCCGCCATTCGTGGTGCCGGTCGGCCTCTTCGTCAACGCCGATCCCGCGTTGATCCGCCACGCCTCGGGCCTGCTGCCGACGATGCTGCTGCAATTCCACGGTGATGAAACGCCCGCGCAGTGCCGCGCCGCCGCCCGGCCGTACCTGCGGGCAGCCCGGATGACGCCCGATCTCGATTTGCTAGACTTCTCGACTCGCTATCCAGACGCCACTGGCCTGCTGCTCGATGCTCATGTCGAGGGTTACGGCGGCGGCGGAAAGGTTTTCGATTGGTCTCTCATTCCTCGAAACGTGCCCCTTCCCATCGTTTTGTCTGGTGGGTTGCATGCCGGAAATGCGGTCGAAGGGATTCTTCAGGTGCGGCCCTGGGCCGTTGACGTCAGCTCCGGCGTCGAGCGCAGCAAGGGCATCAAGGATGCCGATGCGATTCGCCGGTTCTGCGAGGCCGTCCGAGAAGCGGACGCGCGTATCGCCGATGCCTATTCCTGAAGAGAGATAAGGTCATGTCCAACTATCAGCAGCCGGATGCCAGTGGGCATTTCGGCCCCTATGGCGGCAGCTTCGTCGCCGAGACCCTGGTGCACGCGCTCGATGAGTTGCGCGATGCCTACGCCAGGTACCGGAACGATCCGGAGTTCGTCGCCGAATTCAAGTACGAGCTGGAGCACTTCGTCGGCCGGCCGAGCCCGATCTATCACGCCGCGCGCATGAGCCGTGAATTGGGCGGTGCGCAGATCTACTTGAAACGCGAGGACCTCAATCACACCGGCGCGCACAAGGTCAACAACACCATCGGCCAGGCCCTGCTGGCCAGGCGCATGGGCAAACCGCGCGTGATCGCCGAGACCGGCGCCGGCCAGCATGGCGTGGCGACGGCCACGATCTGCGCCCGCTACGGCCTCGAGTGCGTGGTCTACATGGGCAGCGAGGATGTCAAGCGGCAGAGCCCGAACGTCTACCGCATGCACCTGCTGGGCGCCACGGTCGTGCCGGTCGAGAGCGGCAGCAAGACGCTGAAGGACGCGCTCAACGAGGCGCTGCGCGACTGGGTCACCAACGTCGAGAACACCTTCTACATCATCGGCACGGTGGCCGGCCCGGCGCCGTACCCGGCGATGGTGCGCGACTTCCAGCGCGTGATCGGCGACGAATGCCTGGTGCAGATGCCGGCGATGGCCGGGCGCCAGCCCGATGCGGTGATCGCCTGCGTCGGCGGCGGCAGCAATGCGATAGGCATCTTCTACCCGTACATCGGCCATGAAGCGGTGCGCCTGATCGGCGTCGAGGCAGCCGGCCTGGGCCTGGACAGCGGCAAGCATGCTGCCTCGCTGCAGCGCGGCTCTCCGGGCGTGTTGCACGGCAACCGCACCTATCTGCTGCAGGACGACAACGGCCAGATCCTCGAAACCCATTCGATCTCGGCCGGGCTCGATTACCCCGGCGTCGGCCCCGAGCACGCCTACCTGAAGGACATCGGCCGTGCCGACTACGTCGGCATCACCGATGACGAAGCGCTGAAGGCCTTCCATCACCTGTGCCGCACCGAAGGCATCATCCCAGCGCTCGAATCCTCGCATGCGGTCGCCTACGCAATGAAGCTCGCGCCGACGATGCGGCCGGATCAGAGCCTGCTCGTCAACCTCTCGGGCCGCGGCGACAAGGACATCAACACCGTCGCCGAGTTGTCGGGCTTGAAGGGGCTGTCATGAGCCGTATCCAGCCCGTGTTCGAGGCACTGAAGTCGCAGGGCCGCAAGGCGCTGATCCCCTACATCACCGCCGGCGA
>Ga0105239_10000367_pt1 | contig 66191 bp, 64 predicted proteins | sample KBSC44metaG_FD_92761 | JGI IMG/M metagenome (GOLD analysis project Ga0105239, IMG submission 92761) | Corn rhizosphere microbial communities from Kellogg Biological Station, Michigan, USA - KBS C4-4 metaG | ecosystem: Host-associated > Plants > Roots > Rhizosphere > Soil | place: Michigan, USA...
CTCGTGGCGCATCACGTCCTCGAAGCTGGCGGTCGCCGGCACCACCGTCACCCGCGCGCCGGCGGCGACGAGGTTGCGCAGGATGTTGCGCTTGAGGCCGTAGTCGATCGCGACGACGTGGGGCGCGTCGGCCTTGGCCTCGTCCACCTTATAGCCTTCGCCCAGCGTCCACAGGCCATCGCCCCACTGGTAGCTCTGCAGCGCGGAGACGTCCTTGGCGAGGTCCATGCCCTCCAGCCCCGGCCAGGCCTTGGCCTGCTCGATCAGCGCGGGGATGTCGAACCGGCCCTCGGGGTCGTGCGCGATCACGCCGTTGGGCGCGCCGTTCAGGCGGATCGAGCGGGTGAGCGCCCGGGTGTCGATGCCGGCGAGGCCGATGCGGCCATTCGCCTTCAGCCAATCGTCGAAACGCTGGGCGGCGCGGAAGTTGGACGGCGCGGTCACGTCCTCGCGCACCACGCAGCCGAGCGCGTGGGCATTGGTCGCCTCGATATCCTCGGCATTGGCGCCGACATTGCCGATGTGCGGGAAGGTGAAGGTGATGATCTGCTTCTCGAAGGACGGATCGGTCATCGCCTCCTGATAGCCGGTCATCGCGGTGTGGAAGCAGACCTCGCCCACCGCGGAGCCCACCGCGCCGAAGCCGCGGCCGAACAGCACCACGCCGCTCGCCAGGACCAGAACGCCGGTCGCTCCGTCGGGGACGCGCGCATTCGTATCGGCCATGGCTGGCTCTCCTTTCGGGGTGACGGGCGGGTAAACGGCCGGCTAGGTAGGGATGCGGTCCCGCCCGGTCAATCTAGTAAAATCCGGCTCGCTGCGCTATGGCTCCGCCTTTCCGATTTCTGCCGGGTTCCCATGATTCGAGATGATATCAAGACCGCCCTCGTGACGGCCATGAAGGCCCGCGAGGCCGAGAAAACCGCCGCCATCCGCCTGATCCAGTCGGCCATCAAGAATCGCGACATCGAGGCGCGCACCGGCGGCGCCCCCGCCGACGACGACGCCCTGGTGGTCGAGGTGCTGAACAAGATGGTCAAGCAGCGCCGCGAATCGATCGAGATGTACGAAAAAGGCAACCGCCCGGAGCTGGCCGCGGCCGAGGCGAACGAGCTCGCGGTGATCGAGGGTTTTCTGCCCAAGCGCCTGTCCGAGGAGGAGACCATCGCCGCGATCGACGCGATCAAGGCGGAGATCGGCGCCGAGGGCCTGAAGGACATGGGCAAGGTGATGGCCGAGCTGAAGGCGCGCCATGCGACGAGCCTGGACATGGGCAAGGCGAGCGGGCTGGTGAAGGCGCGGTTGGCGGGGTGAGAGGGGGAGTGGCATCGCCGCCCCTTTCCGTTCGTCCCGAGCGAAGTCGAGGGACGTGAGGCAGGAGATGCCGTGGCTTTCTGGACCTATATGCTCCGATGCGCGGACGACCGATATTATGTCGGGCATAGGGATGCGCTTGAGCAGAGGCTGGCCCAGCATCAAGCCGGCAAGGGAAACGACTTCACGGCGAGACGCCAGCCTGTGACACTCGTGTGGAGCGAAACGTTCGGTACGCGCGAGGAAGCGCTGACAGCCGAACGCCGGATCAAGGGCTGTTCCCGCGCCAAGAAGGAGGCGCTGATCGCGGGCGATTGGTCAAGGATCTCGGAGTTGGCCGTATCGCGTGTGGCACGTCCTTCGACTTCGCTCAGGACGAACGGTTTTCCTGAAGCCAGCGCCCAACCCACTGAAGTTCGTATCCCATCCACCGTTCGTCCTGAGCGTGTCGAAGGCCGTGCCCCGGGCGCCGCACTCGCTCTTGGAAGGGAGGGTCTGTCATGACCCTCTCCCCCGCCTGGCTGGACGAGCTGCGCGCCCGCACCCTCCTCTCCGCGCTCATCGGCAAGTCCACCAAGCTCCAGCGCGCCGGGCGCGAGTGGAAGGCCTGCTGCCCGTTCCACAACGAGAAGACGCCCAGCTTCACGGTCAACGACGACAAGGGCTTCTACCATTGCTTCGGCTGCGGCGCGCATGGCGACGCGATCCGCTGGATGACCGACCAGCGCGGCCTGCCCTTCATGGACGCGGTGAAGGAGCTCGCCCAGGCCGCCGGCCTGGAGGTGCCCGCGCAGGATCCGCGCGCTCGCGAGAAAGCGGAGCGCGCCTCCACCCTGCACGATGTGATGGCGCAGGCCGAGGCCTGGTTCGTCGAGCAGCTCGGCCGGGCCGAGGGTGCCCATGCCCGCGCCTATCTGCAGAAGCGCGGCATCTCCGAAGCGCTCGCCCGCCAGTTCCGCATCGGCTTCGCGCCCGACAGCCGAACCGGCCTGCGCGCGGCGCTCAAGGAGGCGGGCGACGACAAGCTGGTCGAATGCGGCCTGCTGATTCGCCCTGAGGAAGGCGGCCGCGAGCCTTACGATCGCTTCCGCGGCCGGCTGATGATCCCCATCCGCGACGCGCGCGGGCGGACCATCGCCTTCGGCGGCCGCATCCTCGGCGAGGGCGAGCCCAAATATCTGAACTCGCCCGAGACGGTGCTGTTCGACAAGGGCCGCACGCTGTTCAACCTCGACAAGGCCGCCGCCGCCAGCCGCAAGGCCGACCGCGTGATCGTGGTCGAGGGCTATATGGACGTGATCGCGCTCGCCGGCGCGGGCATCGAGGAGGCGGTCGCCCCGCTCGGCACCGCGCTCACCGAGGGGCAGCTCGAACGCCTGTGGCGGATGGATGCGCAGCCGATCCTCTGCTTCGACGGCGACAATGCGGGCCAGAAGGCGGCGGTGCGGGCGATCGGCCGCGCCTTGCCCTTCCTGGCGCCGGGGCGGACGCTGCGCTTCCTGACCTTGCCCGGCGGGCAGGACCCGGACGACGTGATCCGCGCCGGCGGCCGCGCCGCGATGGAAACCTTGCTGGAAACCCCCGAAGCCCTGGTCGATCGCCTCTGGCGCCACGAGGAAGCCGCCTTGCCGCTCGATACGCCCGAGGCGCGCGCCGGCCTCAAGCAGCGCCTCACCGAGCATAGCCGCGCCATCGCGGATCGCGATGTGTCGAGTCAGTATTTCAACGAATTCCGCCAGCGGATCGACGAGAAATTCGTGCCTGCGCGCCGCGATTGGCAGGCGCGCGGCAACGGCGCGCCCTTCCGCCCCCGCAAGGTGCAGGACCGGCGCGGCAATTGGGTGCCCGCGCCCGCGCCGCCGCATGCCGCCACCAAGGCGCTCAACCAGTCCGGCATCGGGCCGATCGAGGCGCGCGCGATCCTCGCCGGCCTCGTTCGCCTGCCGGACAGCATCGGCGCCCATGCCGAGCCGCTTTCGCACCTTCATTTCGCCGATCCGGGGCTCGATCGGGTGCGCGCCGCGCTGGTCGAGGCGGCCTGGAAGGGCGAAGCGCTTGAAGATGAGGGGATCGGCACCATATTGCGGCGAGTCGGTGGTCTGGACCTTCTGGGGAAGCCGGGCCGTGCGAACGGGCTTGCCTTTTCTTTCCAGCGCGGCAATGCGGACCCTGAGCGCGCGCGTCGCGATCTGGGGGAAGTGATCGACGTGATGGTCAAGCGCTCCGAGCTCGACGCGCGGATCGCGGAAGCCACGGCCCGGCTGGCCGACGGAACGGATGAGCGAGCGTGGGAGGAGCAACAGCACCTCCAGCGTGAGAAGATGGAAACGGAACGGCGGCTCTCTGAGTTGAGGGAGCAGGCCGAATTCTGAGGGTAGGCATGGCGAAGACGAACGGTGCGGGCGGCGGTGATGGTGCAGGAACGATCGAGCCGGGCGATGCCCCGCTGATCGACCTGAACGATGCCAGCCTCAAGAAGCTGATCGCGCGCGCCAAGAAGCGCGGCTACCTGACCTACGACGAGCTCAACGAGATGCTCCCGCAGGACGCGACCTCGGATCTGATCGAGGACATCACCTCGGCGCTTTCCGAGATGGGCGTCAACATCGTCGAGAACGAGGATGCGGGCGAGGACGAGAAGCGCGAGGAGCCCGACGACAACGAGGAGGAACAAGCCTCCGACGACGGCTCGGGCGAGGTCTTCCAGATCCAGCCCAAGAAGGAGACGGTCGATCGCACCGACGATCCCGTCCGCATGTACCTGCGCGAGATGGGCGCCGTCGAGCTGCTCAGCCGCGAGGGCGAGATCGCCATCGCCAAGCGGATCGAGGCTGGCCGCGACACCATGATCCTGGGGCTGTGCGAGAGCCCGATCACCTTCAACGCCATCATCGAATGGTCCACCGCGCTCAACGAGGGCACGATGCAGCTGCGCGAGATCCTCGATCTCGACGCGATGCTGAACAAGGACCCGGCGCCGGAGAACATGTCCGACGACGATGACGGCGACGACAACGGGGAAATCTCCGAGAAGACCGCTGGCAAGTCCTACAAGGAAGAGGAAGAGCCGGAGGAGGAGCCGGCGGCCGAGGACGAGGACGAGGACGGCCTCACCGAGCGCCGCACGCCGCGCCCCGTCGAGGATGACGAGGAGGACAACACCCTCTCGCTCGCCCAGATGGAGGAGCAGCTCAAGCCGCTGGCGCTGGAGCGTTTCGCGACGATCACGAGCCTCTACCATCAGTTCGCGAAGATCCAGCAGGCGCGTGTCGACGCGCTGAACTCCGGCGGCTATCCGGAGCGCGAGGAGGCCAAGTATCAGGCGCTCCGCGAGGAGCTCACCGCCGAGGTGGAGAGCGTCCAGTTCCACGGCGCCAAGATCGAGCATCTCGTCGACCAGCTCTATGCCTTCAACCGGCGCCTCACCGCTCTGGGTGGCCAGATGCTGCGCCTCGCCGAGCGCCACAAGGTGCCGCGCAAGGCCTTCCTCGATGCCTATATCGATCACGAGCTGGAGGATGGCTGGCTCGACAAGGTGAAGGGCATCGACAAGAAGTTCGCCGCCTTCGCCGCCGCCGAAGGCCATGCCGTCGATCGCATCCGCAACGAGATCAGCGAGATCGTCGGCGCGACTGGCATGGCGCTGCCCGAATTCCGCCGCATCGTGAACATGGTGCAGAAGGGCGAGCGCGAGGCCCGCATCGCCAAGAAGGAGATGGTGGAGGCCAATCTGCGCCTCGTCATCTCGATCGCCAAGAAATACACCAACCGCGGCCTGCAGTTCCTGGATCTCATCCAGGAGGGCAATATCGGCCTGATGAAGGCGGTCGATAAGTTCGAATATCGCCGCGGCTACAAATTCTCGACCTACGCGACCTGGTGGATCCGCCAGGCGATCACCCGCTCGATCGCGGATCAGGCGCGGACCATCCGCATCCCGGTCCACATGATCGAGACGATCAACAAGCTGGTCCGCACCAGCCGTCAGTTCCTCCACGAGACCGGCCGCGAGCCGACCCCGGAAGAGCTGGCCGAGCGCCTCTCCATGCCGCTGGAGAAGGTCCGCAAGGTGATGAAGATCGCCAAGGAGCCGATCTCCCTCGAAACGCCGATCGGCGACGAGGAGGATTCGCACCTCGGCGATTTCATCGAGGACAAGAATGCGATCATCCCCGTGGATGCCGCCATCCAGCAGAACCTCAAGGAGACGGTGACGCGGGTCCTGGCCTCGCTCACGCCGCGCGAGGAGCGCGTGCTGCGCATGCGCTTCGGCATCGGCATGAACACCGATCACACGCTGGAGGAAGTCGGCCAGCAGTTCAGCGTGACCCGCGAGCGCATCCGCCAGATCGAGGCGAAGGCGTTGCGCAAGCTCAAGCATCCGAGCCGCAGCCGCAAGATGCGCAGCTTCCTGGATCAGTGAGGCATTCCATTCCTCCCCGAGCTGGCTTGGCTTGGGGAGGGGGATCCTCCGAAGGATCGTGGAGAGGCCGCCGGCGCAAGCCGGCGGTCTTCTTGTATCCGAGGCATCGCCTTCTCATCGCCGTTCGCGCTGAGCTTGTCGAAGCGCGTGCTTCAAGCGCGGCGTTTGCGGGACCTCCTTCGGCAGGCTCAGGACGAACGGAGGATGAGAGCCGCTCCATACTCCGCATAGGGAGGATCAAAGAGCGGCTGTCGTAAACCGCGCCTTTACCCCTTTGCCGTAGAGCCGGTCGCCAGCGCGGAAAACAGGGCTGCGTCAGGACTCATGCACGAAGGGCGGCAGATGGCATCGCAGGCGATCGACAAGCAGCCATCCGGTATAGCCGAGCTCCTGTCCGCCATGGTCGCGGCCGAGGGCAGTGCCGGGCATCCCTATCTCACCGCGCCGGCGCTGGAGGGCGATCCCGCCGTCCGCAACCTTGCCGATGTCGCCCATTTCATCTGCCTGCTGCATGGCCGCTATCCGGGCGTGATCGACCATGCCTCGGCGCGGGTCGTGCATCCCGCCGCGCGCAGCTTCATCTATCGCGCCGCGCCGGGCTTCGCGGCGGAGCGATCCTATCTCACGCGGCTCGTCGTCGCCGCCGGGCCGCTGCCCTCGACGCTCGGCCAGTCGCAGAGCGAGGCGGCCGTCGCCAACCAGAGCCACGCCCTCGCCACCCTCGCCCAGTCCGAGCGCAACGGCACCGCGATCGGCGCCGCGCTGGCGCTCGTGACGGACTGGCGGCCGATCCGCCGCGTGCTCGATGCCGCCGCCCAGCGCTTCGGCATCCAGGTGCCGCCGCTCGACCTGCCGGGCCTCACCGAAACGCTCACGGTCGCCACGGAAGCCGCCGAAACGCCGGGGATCGAGCGCGCCATGGCGTTCGGCGCGCAGCAGCTGCTCGTCCAGCATCGCGGCCTGTGGGATCTGCTCGAAAGCCGCGAGAGCGCGCGGCGCAACGGCTGATCCGCCCCAGGAATATCCAGTTCGCCCTGAGCGTGTCGAAGACGCTTATAACGATTGCAAGCCCAGCCCCGTTGTCCGTCATCCTGACGAAGGTCAGGATCCATTCCGTGCAACGATCATGGTCCTGGTGCCGCGCAAAAGTCACGTCTTCGTGATGCGGCCGGCGCTGCGCGAATGGATCCCGGCCTCCGCCGGGATGACGAAGGGGGCTGTCCTTCCTTCTTCGAAACGCAAAAAGAACAAGGACAGGGCTTCGACAAGCTCAGCCCGAACGGATGGATGTCCCCCTTAAGGCCGCGGCGCCTTGCTCCACGCATCCGCATCGCGGACCTGCGCCAGCCGCGTCTTGCGGTCGTAGAGGCACAGCATCGTCCCCGCCCGCCCCTTGTTGACGCGCGGCGGATAATGGCCGGTCACCAGCAGCACGTCGAGCCCGGTGCGATCGGAGAAATGCACCGGCGCGGAAGCCGCCGCCCCCTCCATCCCGCTCGCCTTCAGGCAGGCATCGCGCGACACGCCCTCGTTGCCAGGCGCCGCCGCGGCGACAAGCAACAGCATCGGTAACCAGCGCATCGACAAAAATCCCCCGTCACGGGCGGCTGAGCCGCCCCCCGGTCAGCGGTTCGGGCACCCCAGTGGTCCCCGGAAAGCTGATCGGCAGCCCCTTGAGCGAGCGCACCGCCATATAGGCGAATCCCTCGGCCTCGGTGGCGTCGCCATTCTGCCCGAGCGCCTCGATCGGCTCCACGGGAATCTCGCAGGCATCCGCCAGCATCGCCATCATCGTCGCGTTGTGGCGGCCGCCGCCGGCGACGATCAGCCGGGTCGGCCGCTCGGGCAGGTGATCGAGCGCCAGCGCGACGGTGGCGGCGGTGAAGGCGGTGAGCGTCGCGGCGCCGTCGGCGGGCGCGAGGCCGCGCGCCGGCTGGATGGTGAAATCGGCGCGATCCAGCGACTTGGGGGGCGGCTGATCGAACCACGGCGTGTCGAGCATCGCCGCCAGCACCGCCTTGTCGATCGTGCCGGTCGCCGCGAAGGCACCGCCCTCGTCGAACGTCTTGCCGGTCTCCTGCGCCATCCAGTCGTTGACGAGGCCATTGGCCGGGCCGGTGTCGAAGGCGACCAGGGCGCCGTCGCGGCCGACGAAGGTGATGTTGCCCACCCCGCCGAGATTCAGCACCGCCACCGGCAAGGCGGCTTCGGACAGCAAGGCGCGATGATAGACGGGCAGCAACGGCGCCCCCTGCCCGCCCGCCGCCACGTCGGCGCCGCGCAGGTCGTGCACCACCGGCACGCCGAGTGCCGAGGCCATCATCGCGCCGTCGCCGATCTGCCAGGTCCAGCCGCGATCGGGCCGGTGCGCGACCGTCTGGCCATGGAAGCCGATCACGTCGACCGCCTTCATGTCGCGCCCCGCCGACGCCATCAGCTGATGGACGAGGATCAGATGGCGCCGCGTCAGCATCTCGGTCGCCGCGCCGATCTCGGGGGACAGGCGCGGCTTCTCGTAGGTCAGCGCGAGCTGGGCCGCCTCCTGCAGCTGCTTGCGCGCCGCCTCCGAATAAGGTTCCGAGCGGAAGGCGACGGGGCGGACCACGCCCTCCCCGTCCGTCTCGATCAGCGCCGCGTCGATTCCGTCGAGCGAGGTGCCGGACATCAGGCCGATCGCCAGCATCGTCTCGCTACCCATGCGCTTTCCCCCATGCTATCGCCCGCGCCGCCATGACGACCAGCTACCAGTCCGCCCTGCTGCGCCTACTGAACGAGCGCGGCTATATCCACCAGCTGACCGACGCGGAAGGGCTGGACGCCCTCGCCGCGCGCCAGGTGGTGCCGGGCTATATCGGATATGATCCGACGGCGCCCTCGCTGCATGTCGGCCACCTCGTCTCGATCATGATGCTGCGGCGGCTCCAGCAGGCCGGCCACAAGCCGATCGTGCTGATGGGCGGCGGCACCGGCAAGATCGGCGACCCGAGCTTCAAGGACGAGGCCCGCAAGCTGCTGACAGTCGATACGCTCAACGAGAATATCGCCTCGATCCGGCGCGTGTTCGAACGCTTCCTGACCTTCGGGGACGGTCCGTCGGACGCGATCATGCTCGACAATGCCGAGTGGCTCGACAAGCTGGAATATATCCCCTTCCTGCGCGAAATCGGCCAGCATTTCTCGGTCAACCGGATGCTGAGCTTCGATTCAGTGAAGCTGCGCCTCGATCGCGAGCAATCGCTGAGCTTCCTCGAATTCAACTACATGATCCTGCAGGGCTACGATTTCCTGGAGCTGGCCCGGCGCGCCGATTGCCGGCTGCAGATGGGCGGATCGGACCAGTGGGGGAATATCGTCAACGGCATCGAACTGACCCGCCGGGTCAAGGGCGAGCAGGTCTTCGGCCTGACCACCCCGCTTCTCACCAATGCCGACGGCACCAAGATGGGCAAGACGGTTGGTGGCGCGGTGTGGCTCAACGAAGAGCAGCTGCCGACCTACGATTACTGGCAGTTCTGGCGCAACACGCAGGACGCCGACGTGGAGACGCGGCTGCGCCTGTTCACCGACCTGCCGATGGCCGAGATCGCCCGGCTCGCCGCGCTCGGCGGGGCGGAGATCAACGAGGCCAAGAAGGTCCTCGCCAATGAGGCGACCGCCCTCTGCCGCGGCGCCCAGGCCGCGCAGGACGCCGCCGAAACGGCCCGCCGGACCTTCGAGGAGGGCACGGCCGGCGGCGACCTGCCGACCCTACGCGTCGATGGCGGCACGATCGGCATCGTCCAGGCGCTGACGGTGCTGGGCTTCGCCGCCTCCAATGGCGAGGCCCGGCGCAAGATCGGCGAGGGCGCGGTGCGCCTGAACGATCTCGCCATCACCGATCCGGCGTTCGAGATCCTGCTGGAGGACGTGCCGGTGAAACTCAGCCTCGGCAAGAAACGGCATGGGATCCTGACGCGCTGACGGAAAGCCACCTTGCCTGATCCGTTCGTCCTGCGCGAAGTCGAGGGACGCGAGGCGGGCGCAGCGCTCGGAGCACGCATCTCGACTTCGCTCGGCACGAACGGGGTGGGGATCCGAGGCCTTCCCCTCATACCATCGTCGGTAAACCCGTCTTAACGCTGTCCCTTGAGGCATCGTTCATCCCGCGCCCGCAGACAGGTCCGCATATATCCTGGGGTTTGAGTAGATGGCGACTGCAGCATCCACGATCGAGGGCCGCCGCGTACCGCGCGATATCGTGTCCTTCCGCGCCCCGCTGGACGGGCCGGCGGGCATCCGCACCTCGGTGCTGATCGTCGATGTCTCGCCCTTCGGCTTCATGTCGCGCTGCCAGGCGCCGCTGACGCCCGGTGACGTGGTGGCGGTGAAGCTGCCCGTGGTCGGCAACCGCGCGGCGAAGATCGTCTGGTCCTTGGGCGGCCGCGTCGGCGGCGAGTTCCTCGACGCGATCGCATCGGACATCTACGCGATGATGCTGCAGCGCGCGCCCACCGACAAGCCGGCCTGGAACGAATTCTGAGCCCGGGCCGCGCGCCGGGCGGCCTCCACCCCTAGCGATATGGCCAATGCCGCCGCGTGCCGGTGGCATGCTAGCCCTCGCGGCCCGATCGGCGCGCATCCGCGCCACGGCCCGAAGAGGATCGCCATGCCCCGCTTCACCGACAGGATTCTGCTCGTCACCGGCGCCGCCTCCGGCCTCGGCCTCGCCACCATGCAGCGGCTCGCCGCCGAAGGCGCCACGCTGGCGCTGGTCGATCGCGACGAAGGCCGGATGGACGAGGCTGCCGCCACCCTGCCGGCCGGCACCCGCGTCCTGCGCATCGCCGCCGACGTGGCGCGCGAAGAGGATGCGCGGCGCTACGTCGCGCAGACCATGGCGGCTTTCGGCCGGATCGACGGCTTCTACAACAATGCCGGGGTCGAGGGGCGGCAGAACCTTACCGAGGATTATGGCGGCGAGGAATTCCGCCGCGTCGTCTCGATCAATCTCGACGGCGTGTTCTACGGCATGGCCGAGGTGCTGAAGGTCATGCGCGCACAAGGCGGCGGCGCGATCGTCAACACCGCCTCGGTGGGCGGCATTCGCGGCGTCGGCAACCAGACCGGCTATGCCGCGAGCAAGCACGGCGTCGTCGGCCTCACCCGCAACAGCGCCGTCGAATATGGCCAATATGGCATCCAGATCAACGCGATCGCACCGGGCGCGATCATGACTCCGATGGTGGAAGGGTCGCTCCGCCAGATCGCCGGCGCGGACTGGGAGGCGGCGGGGCGCGAGTTCGTCTCGGTCAATCCGATGCGACGCTTCGGCCGGCCCGAGGAGGTCGCCGCCTTGGTCTGCTTCCTGCTCTCGGGCGAGGCGCCGTTCATCAACGGCGCGACCATCCCGATCGACGGCGGCCAATCCTCCAAATATTGAGGTTCAGCGGCCCGCGAGCATCCTGTCCCGCACGGACGGCCAGTCGACGATGCGCCAGTCGGCCGGATCCTCCAGCGACAGCACATTGTCGTGCGCCAGCCGCACGTCCTCGGGCGGGATCGGCGCGTCCATCGGGATCGAGTGGAAGCAGCGGACGGTCGGCCGGGTCGGCTGGTCCTCGTTGTCGGCGATCACCACGCCCAGCAGGCTGTCGCGCAACCGCACCAGCGAGCCCTTCGGGAAGATCCCCAGGCTGCGCAGGAAGGCGCGCAGCAACAGCGGATCGAAATGCCCCTGCCAAGCCTGCATCTCGGCCAGTGCCTTTTGCGGCGACCAGGCATCCTTATAGGGTCGGTGGGAGGTCAGCGCATCGTAGACGTCGCAGATCGCCCCCATCCGCGCGGCGAGGCTCAGCCCGTCCCCGGCGAGGCCGAACGGATAGCCTGCCCCGTCCATGCGCTCGTGATGGTGCAGGCACACGTCGAAAGCGGCATCGGGCACGCCGGTGCCCGCCCGAAGGATGCGGGCGCCGTCCTCGGAATGGCGGCGCATCACCGCGAATTCCTCCTCGGTCAGCTTGCCCGGCTTGTTGAGGATCGCCGGCGGCATCGCGATCTTGCCGATATCGTGGAGCAGCCCGGCCATGCCCAGGGCGGAAACCTCCTCCTCGGGCCGGTCGAGCGTCCGCGCGAAATTCATCATCAGCGCCGAGACCGCGACCGAATGGAGATAGGTATATTCGTCGCGCGCCTTGAGCCGCAGGATGCCGAGGAAGGCCGAGGCGTTGCGCTCCACCTGTTCCGACAGATCGAGCAGCACCGGCCCCAGCCGCGCGACCGAGATCGGCCGGCCGAGGCGCACGTCCTCGACGATCCGCATGACCTCGCGCCGCGAACGCCCCACCGTCTGAAGCAGGCCCTTCATGGCCGGGTCCGCCGCCTTGCCGATCCGCAGCCCGGCGGTGGTCCCCGCCGCCGGCGCGGGCGCGCGGCGGCTGTTGAAGGGCAGCGAGCGCCCCTTGTCGGTATCGATGACGATGGCCGTCAGAACGCTCTGGCGCAGCCGCTCGACCTCCTGCGCGTCGTCGAGCACGCAGTGCAGGCGCCAATGCGGCTGGTCGGCCCAGCGCCCCTCCAGCGCGTGCACGTACATGCCGAGCTCGACATGGCAGGGGCTGATCCGCCGCAGCATCCGCTCAGCGCCCCGCCTTGCCGTCGGGAACGGCGGACGATCGCCGGCATGATATGGTCTCTGTCACGTCGCACGTTCCCCCCGAACGAAATTCCGCGCCTAAGGTCGAAACATTGAGAAGTCGTATCCTTTGAAAATGAAGGGGTTAATCCACGACGGAAAGTGCCGCTTCCCCTTTGCGCCGGTTCGATGCAGCTTGCGGGCTCGGTGTCAGGCCCCATCTTCGGGCGGATCGGACAGACGAGAAAAGGAGCGGGATATGACGTTCACGGGCCGCGAGCTGCGATCGACCCTCAAGGACGATGGAACGCTCACGCTGTCGCTGGAAACGGTGCGCGTCGACGATCCCGGAGACGACGAGATCGTCGTGCGCGTCGAGGCCGCCCCGATCAATCCCAGCGATCTGGGACTGCTGCTCGGCCCGGCGGACGTCGCGACGCTGTCCGCATCGGCGGGCGCGGACGGTCCGGAGCTGCATTTCGCGGTGCCGAAGGGACGCCTGGGTGCCTTCAAGGCACGGCTCGGCCAATCGATGGCGGCGGGCAACGAAGGCGCCGGCACCGTCGTCGCGGCCGGGAAGAATGGGGCTGGCCTGGAGGGCAAGCGGGTCGGCATGGTCGGCGGCGCGATGTTCGCCGATTATCGTCGCATCCGGGCACGCGAGGTCATCCCCCTGCCCGAGGGCGCGAGCGCGGCGGACGGCGCATCGATGTTCGTCAATCCGCTGACCGCGCTGGGCTTCGTCGAAACCGCACGGCGCGAGGGGCATGGAGCGATCGTCCACACCGCGGCGGCCTCCAACCTCGGCCAGATGCTGCAGCGGATCTGTCTCGCCGAGGGTATCCCGCTGGTCAACATCGTGCGCTCGGCGCAGCAGGAGGAGATCCTGCGCGGCATCGGCGCGACGCACGTCCTCAACAGCCAGGCGGAGGATTTCCCGGCCCAGCTCGCCACCGCGCTCGCCGAGACCAAGGCGACCATCGCCTTCGACGCGATCGGCGGCGGCACGCTGGGAAGCGACATCCTGCAGGCGATGGAGCGCGCCGCCGTCCGGTCGATGACGGAATATAGCCGCTACGGTTCGGAGGTCCTCAAGCAGCTCTATATCTACGGCGCGCTCGATCTGTCCCCGACGACGCTCAACCGCCTCGCCTTCGGTTTCCAGTGGAGCGTATCGGGATGGCTGCTCTTCCCCTTCCTCCGCAAGGCCGGGCCGGAGGCCGCCGCGCGCATGCGCCAGCGCGTGGTGGACGAACTCACCACCACTTTCGCCAGCCACTATACGAAGGTGATCGGCCTTGCCGAGGCGCTCGATCCGGATGTGCTGCGCGCCTACGAGCGCAAGGCGACGGGCGAGAAATTCCTGATCGATCCCAGCCGGGGATGATGGCGGCCGCCGGCCGGCCCTGACCGGTCGTCGGCCATCCCACCGGGCCGGCGCGCCATGGATCGGCCGGCCACGGGGTGTGCACCATCGTCCTGCCGCGGTTCGCACGGGCGGCCAGCATGCGGCCGGCTATCGCCCCGAATAGCCGGCCGCATGCGCCTCCCGTTCACATCTTGATGCCCACGCGCGCGTAGAAGAACTGGCTCGGCAGATCGTAGACGGCCGGGTCGTAGTTCGCGAGCGAGCAATTGTAGCAGGCCGGCGGCGCGGTGCCGGCGATGTTGTTCACGCCAAGCGCGAACGTGAAGTCCCGATGCGCGATCTTGGTGTCCCACAGCAGCTGGACGTCGCCGTACAGGCGGGCGCCGAGTTCGTGGCCGTCATTGCTGCCGCCCGCCTCGTGCACCTTGTTGATGTAGCGGCCGGTGATCGAGACGGTGACGCCGTCGAGCGACCAGTCGGCGGTCGCGACCGACTTGTACTTCGGATAGGCCTGCGTGCCGGATTCGGTGCCGGCGCGCTTGACGGTGCTGGTGCCGTCGGCGGTCGGCGAACTCTCGTCATATTTGAACGTGAACGTGTTCTGCCACGAAAGACCGAAGCTGCCGGCCGCGAAGGTCGGCGAGCGATAGGTGAGGTTGAGATCGAGGCCGTCGGTCTTGACGCTGGAGATGTTCTCCAGCGTGCCGACGATCTGCGTCACCTGGCCCGTGGCGCTGCGCGTGATCGCTCCGCAGGCGACCGCATCGCCGGTATTGGCGCAGCGATCGAGGATGGTCTGCGGATCGACCGCGCCGATCGCATCCTTGATGCGGATGTTGAAATAGCTCGCCTCCAGCGTCAGCGTTCGTGCCCAGGCTTGCGCCCAGGATGCGGAATAGACGGCGCCGCCGACCCAGCTGCGCGAGGTCTCGGGTTTCAGCCCCTTGTTGCCGCCGGTCAGCACCGGAAGCTGGGAACCCTGCTGGTTGTAGGTGCCGCTCGTCGGCACGCCGTTGGCGAAGCAATTGTTCTTGACCGTGGTGGAGGCGCCGGACGTGGAGAGATTGTCGCAAGGATCGGTGACCGGCGCATCGAAGCGCGAGAGCGATCCGAACAGCTCGCCGATCGCGGGCGCGCGGAAGCCCTGCGCATAGGTGCCGCGGACGAGCAGGTCCTTGACCGGCTTCCAGTCGCCGCCGCCCTTCAGCGTCACCTTCGAGCCCGAAGTCGAATAATCCGAATAGCGGGCCGCGAAGGATGCGTTGAGCGACTGGAAGAAGGGCTTGTCCTTGAGCAGGGGCACGGACAGCTCGCCATAAAACTCATCGACATTGTAGCCGCCCGCCGTCGCCTGGGCTGGGATATCGGCGCCGAGGCCCGCCTGGATGATCGGATCGGGCGTGAAGCTGCCCTTGAGATCGCGATGCTCATAGCCCAGCGCGATGCCCACCGTGCCGGCCGGAAGATCGAACAGGCCGCCCGTGATGTTGGCGGTGCCGTCCCAGATCTTCTGCATCGAACGGTCATGCTCGGTGAAGCCGATCCAGTTCAGCATGGCCGGCGTGATCGTGCCCTCGCCGCCGAACAGATCGAGCGGCACGCAAGGATCGGTGCAGTTCGCGATCGGCCCGAGCGCCTGCTGGACATGCGCGGCATTGACGTTGCCGGTGAAGGTCTGGCGGGCGTTGGTCTTGCCGTAGACGCCGTTGACGTCCCAGTTCCAGTCGTGGCCGAACAGCTGGAAGTCGCCGCTCAGCGTCGCGCTGCCATAATAGGAATCGACGGTCTGCGCATAGTGGCGCGGCCCTGCCTCGACGAGGCGGCGGGCGACGAAGCTGTAATTGGCGGGCGTGGTGGCGCTGCCGGCCGACAGCGTGCCGAACGGATTGTAGGGGTTGCTGCCATCGATGGTGATGGTGTCGAGCAGGTTGCCATTGCCCGAATCCGGGCCGACGAACAGCGGCAGCGGCGCCGCCTGGTTGGCCGATTGGCGGCGGTTGAAGAAGAATTTGCTGCTGAACTTGATATGGTCGCCGAGCGGCTGGGTGACCGCCGCGAAGGCCGCATAGCGCTTGTAGGGGGTCAGCAGATAGTTGAGCGGCGCGGTGTTGTAGCGATCCGCATCGGTGAAATCCTTGAAGTCGCCCGGCGTCGGCCGGCCCTGCACCGGCCCGGTCAGCGTCAGGTCGCTGTCGCCGACGATGAAGCGGCCGAGCGGCGTCGCCGAGGAGCAGCTGTTGTCGCACGCGGTGATGAAGGGGTGCGAGAACAGGGCGAAGGCGCGGTCCGCGCGGAACACGGGCTTCTGCTGGGTGTAGCTGCCGCCGAACACGACGTCGGTCTCGCTGCCGTCGAGGTGGAAGCCGTAGCTTGCGTCATAATTGCGCGTGAAGCCGTCGCCCTCCTTGAACAGGCCATGCTGGAGCGAGACCTGGAGGCCATCCTGCCTGGTCTTGGTGATGATGTTGACGACGCCGGCGATCGCGTCCGATCCGTAGATCGAGGAGGCGCCGTCCTGCAGCACCTCGACGCGCTCGATCGCGGCCTGCGGGATGGAATTCAGATCGACCGACCCCGGCACGCCCGACGCCGAGGAGGCGTTCACGAAGCGCATCGAATCCACCATCACCAGCGTCCGCTTGGAGCCGAGGTAGCGCAGATCGATCTCGGAGGTGCCGGCACCGACGCCGCCGCCATCCTGTGGATTGCCGAGATTGCCCGAGCTGTTGTTCTTGGAATTGAGGCCGCCGCCGGAGCTCGGCAGGCGCTGCAGCACGTCGGCGATCGACGAGAGGCCGGTCTTGTCGATATCCGTCTTGTCGACGAAGGTGATCGGCGACGGCTGGTCGAAGGCGTTGTGGCGGATACGCGATCCGGTGACGATGATCTCGTCATTGGGGGCCGTGGCCGCACTTCCCCCCGTATCGCCGGCGGGCGGCTGGGTGGATTGGGCGAGAACTGGCTGGACCAAGGCGCAGGCAAGCGCCGCGGACGCGACGGAGGCGTAGTTAAGCCACTTTTTCATATCGGACCCCTTCTTGATGCAGGGGCGCGATGTCTCGGCGCAGGTTCGAACGCCTACTCCCGAAACGCCCCTGCAACATAATGGTGACGGGCCTGAAATCTTGTTTCAAGAGCGTTACAGCCATGCTCGTCGCCGGAAAGCGTCGCTCCGTCGCGGGAAACCATTCGGCTTGGAGAAAAGTGAACCCGTCAAGCGGGATAGCAGTCCTGTCGCGCGATCGGAACGCAACGCTGGAGCAGATCGGTCGCATGAGGGAGAGCCCCGCGCACGGACATGACCGGGCTTGGCGGGTTGCGGGCGTGCCGCTTCCACGATTGGGGCATTCGCCGATCCAATCAGAATGCAAGGTTCACTGACCCGCGATAGGCCGCGATTCGATCTGCGTTCGGCCAAAGATGCCTCGTTCAAAAGAGTCGTCATGCACAAAGCCGCGCTTCGTCCGGCAATCGCTGCGCCAACAGGCTGTTCGGGCAGCGCCTGCATGATCGGCGCGGAACCGTGGTCTTGACCCGCTGAGCCGATCGAAAACGGCGATGATCGCGGGCGAGGCGCATCCGATCCGAGTTTCTGAAAAATGATGTAACTCAACATAAATTCAACATCGCCATCCGTCTGTCACATCGCTTCCACAACGCCTTGCTAACGTCACGCAAGTCCGCCTGTTGTGTCACCCGAGCTTTAGAGTGTTGACCTGATGTTGATCGATCGCCGCACTTTTCTCAATTCCGCTGCCAGCATGGCCGGTGTCGCCGGAACCCCGGCCATCGCCGAGGCCGCAGGCCATCCGCGCGGCTCGATCGAGGATGTCGAGCATGTGGTGATCCTAATGCAGGAAAATCGTTCGTTCGACCATTATTTCGGCACGCTGCGGGGCGTCCGGGGGTTTGGCGATCCGCGGCCGGTCATGCTGCCGAGCGGCAAACCCGTCTGGGCGCAGCGCCGCGCCGATCGCGACGGCGGCCAGATCGCCTGGCCCTTCCGGCTCGATTATACGCAGACCAACGCCCGCTGCTTCACCGGCCTCGATCATAGCTGGAAGGACAGCCAGAATCGCTGGCGGAACTGGGATGTGTGGGCGGACCAGAAGGGGCCGCTGACCATGGCCCACCTCACCCGCGCGGACATCCCTTATTATTATGCGCTGGCCGATGCCTTCACCCTGTGCGACGGCTATCATTGCTCGCTGCAGGGGCCGACCGGCCCGAACCGCCTGTATCATTTCACCGGCACCAACGGGCTGAGCGTCGGCCAGGAAGGCGTCTATTGCGTCACCAACGGCGGCTGCGACGACAATCCCGGCGCCGACATGGCCAAGGACGATCCGCGCTTCGCAGGCCTGCCCTGGCGCACTTATGCCGGGCGCCTGGAAGAGGCGGGCATATCCTGGCGGATCTATCAGGAACTCGCCAATTATTCCGACAACCCGCTGGGCTCCTTTGCCGAGTTCCGGAACCTCGATCGCTCTTCCGCGCGCTATCGGCGCGGACGGGCGTTCGTCGACTGGATCGACGGCAAGCGACCGGTGGATCCTGAAAAGACCCGGGCCGAGCATCTGATCGCCGCGTTCAAGGCCGACGTCGCCGCGGATCGCCTGCCGTCCGTGTCCTGGATCGTCCCGATGATGGAGATGAGCGAGCATCCGGACGCGCCGGTTCCGTTCGGCGAAGTGCTGGTCAGCAGTCTGGTGGCGGCGCTCGCGGCCCATCCCGAGGTCTGGGCCAAGACGGCGCTGATCGTGAACTATGACGAGAATGACGGTTTCTTCGATCATGTCCCGGCGCCGATCCCGGCGATCGACAGCCGCTACGGCGGCAGCAATGTCGATGTGCGCAGCGAGACCTATCAGGGCGAGCCGGTGGGCCTCGGCCCCCGCGTGCCGGCGCTGGTGATCTCGCCCTGGACGCGCGGCGGCTGGGTCAATTCGCAGATGTTCGATCACACCTCCGTCCTGCGCTTCCTCGAGAAAAGGTTCGGCGTGGCCGAGCCCAATATCTCGCCCTGGCGTCGCTCCGTCTGCGGCGATCTCACCTCGATCTTCGATTTCGACGTGTCGCTGAAGGATCGCCTCGACGTGCGCTGGGCCAACGCCTTGCCCTCGGTGGCCGGCTATTTCGAAACGACCGATCATCTCTGCCACACGGCGGGTCCTCCGGCGATCGCCAAGGCGAGTGGCGTGCCGGTCCAGGAGCCTGGAAACCGCCCGGCGCGCGCGCTGCCCTATCGCTTCGAGGTCGAGCAGAGCTGGACCGATCGCGGCCTCACCCTGCGCTTCGTCAATCAAGGGCCGACGGGCGTCGTGTTCGGCGTGCAGGATGAGCAGCGCTTTCCCGGCTGGCGCTATTTCACCGTGGCGGCCCAATCCGCGCTGACCGAGCTGTGGCCGGTGCAGCCGGGCGACGCTTATGCCCTCGTCGTCCATGGCCCCAACAGCTTCTACCGGGAATATCGCGGGCCGGCCGGCGCAGACGGTCAGATCGAGACGAGGGTGGCACTGCTCGGCGACGGTTCGCCGGCCGGCATCGTCGTGCGCAACAGGGGGAACGCGCCCCGGCGGATCAGCAGCTACTGCGCGCATTCGGGATCCGCGCAGGCGATGACGATCGCCGCGCAGGGCATCGGGCAATTGGCCTTTCCCAGCCTCCGCGATCATCGCTGGTACGACGTGGCGCTGATCGCGGACGGCATCCGCCACCGGCTTGCCGGCCATGTCGAAACGGGCGCCCCCGACATCAGCGAGCCCGCTGCGCGCTATCCCCATCCCGTTTGAAGGCCCCATCCCGTTTGAAGGCCCCATCCCGTTTGAAGGCCCCATCCCGTTTGAAGGCCCCATTCCGTTTTGAAGGCGTCGCCGGCGCGCTGCTTTGTCATGCGCGCGTCGCGAAGCGTGCGTAACCGCGCCGCGACGACGGAATCAGGGGGGTGACATGGGCGGGACGGGGCGCGGCGGCGCCAGGGCCCTGATCTGCGACCGCCGGTTCCTCGGCCTCGCGCTGATGGAATTCTGGGAGCGCTTCGCCATGTCCGGGGTGAAGTCGCTGCTGATCGTCACGCTGGCGGATCATGTGCTGGCAGGCGACCTGTCGGGCGTGCTCGGCGCGGCCCCGCTGCAGCGCATGTTCGATACCTGGTTCGGGACGCTCACGCGGGCCGGCATGGCATCCCAGATCTACGGCTATATCAACGCGTTGCTCTATGCCGCGATCCTTCTGGGCGGCCTCGCCGGCGATCTCGTGCTCGGGCGGCGCGGGGCCGTCTTCCTGGGCGGGGGCGTGATGTGCGCGGGGCTGGCGATGATGCTGAAGCCGTTCCTGTTCCTGCCGGGCCTCATCCTCTTCGCGTCCGGCACGGGGACGTTGAAAGGCAATCTGTCGGCCCAGCTCGGGCTGCTGTTTCCGGACGAGGCGGAGCGGCAGCGGGGCTATGCCCTCTATCTCGGCTTCCTCAACGCGGGCGTGATCTGCGGGCCGCTCGTCTGCGGGCTGCTCGCGGCCAGGCTGGGGTGGCGATATGCGGTCGCGGCGGCCGGGCTCGCGCTGGTCGTCGGGCTGACCGGCTATGCGGTGTCGGCGCCGGAAGCGGCCCTGGCCGAGGCGCCGCCGCCATCGCGCGCGACCGATCCGCCGGCACCCGGCGGCCGGCGGTCGAGCGGCCTGCTGATCGCGGCGATCCTCAGCATCTATTGCTGCTATTCGGCCTATGACCAGATCGGCGACGCCTTCCTCCTGTGGGCGCGCAACCGGATCGCCTTGCAGGTTGCGGGCTGGACGATGCCGGTATCCTGGTTCCTGTCCCTGGATGGGCTGTTCACGCTCCTGCTCATCGCCGGCTGGCAGGCCTTTGGCCCGATCCTCGCCCGCCGGGGGATCGTGCTGGATGCCGTCACGCAGATACTGCTCGGCAGCATCCTGTGCGCGGCGGGCTACGTCGTGCTTGCGGTCGTATCGGCCGGCGGCCAGCAATCCGTGCCGCTGGCGTCGGCGCTCGCCTATCTGCTGCTCGTCGATTGCGCGATCGTCCTCGTCTGGCCCAGCGGGCTCAGCCTGATCACCTCCGTCGCGTCACCACGCCGCGCCGGTTTCTGGACGGGCCTGTTCTATCTGCACGGATTCTTCTCGAGCTTGTGGGTGGGCATCGCCGGAAGCTTCTACGGCCGGCTGCCGGACCAGAGCTTCTGGCTGCTCCACGCGGCCGTGGCCGGGCTCGGCGCCATCCTCGCCTTGTGGGCGCGGTCGCTGCAATCCCGGCGGCGCCCGTTTCAGGCGATCACCACCTCTGCGTGAGCGAAGCCGCCCGCGAAGGCGTCGTCCAGCGGCTTGTCGGTCACGAGGATATCGACGTCCGTCAGCGCGGCGGTGTGGACCAGGGCGTAGCGCCCGAACTTGGAGGCATCGACGCCGAGCAGCACGCGCTTGGAGGTCGCATAGGCGATCCGGCTCATCTCGGCCTCGCCCGGGTGGAAATCCATCAGCCCGTGATCGACGCTGATCCCGCCGACCGACAGGATCGCGAGATGCGGCGTGAAGCCGCGCACGAACGCCTGGGCATGATGATCGGAAAACGCCCGGTAATCATAATCCATCCGGCCGCCGGCGAGGAACAGCTGGTTGCCGTTGATGCCGCTGAGATCGGCCGCGACCTGAAGCGAATTGGTGATGATCGTCAGCGATTTGCGCTCGACCAACTGCTTGGCGACGAAGCAGCTGGTGGTGCCGGAATCGATGAAGATCGTCGCACCATCCTGTACGAAGTCGATGGCGGCCCGCGCGATGCGGAGCTTGGCGTCGGCATTCTCCTCCATGCGCTGGTTGAGCGGCCCCTCGACCGCCTGGCCGGCGAGCCGCGCGCCGCCATGCTCGCGGATCACGATCCCCTGATCCTCCAGCACGCGCAATTCGCGGCGGATCGTCTCGTCCGAAACGCCCAGCTCCGTCGCCAGCGCGATGATGGATTCGGTGCGGCCGGTACGGAGACGCGAGACGATTTCCCGCTGGCGATCTGATCGCTTCTGAATCTGAGCCTCCCTCGATGGGCCGATGCGCGGGGATCGAACCTCTATGGTCCCCCGAAAATTCTGTCCACAGCTGCCGGACGGAGGCCGGGAGAAGCATCTCCCGGCCCCTCCGGTTTCGATCAGAAGCCGAGACGGGCGGTCAGCCGCACGTAGCGCGGATTCTGGTAATTGACCGGCGAACGATAGTCGCGATTGGCCGAGCCATCGCCGTTTTCGCCGAAATTGTTGTAGGACGTCACGGCCTTGCTGTTGAGCAGGTTGAACACGTCGAGCCGGATCGAGGCGTCGATCTTGCGCGGCAGCGGGACGTGCACGATGGCGCTGACATCGAGCTGGGTGAGCCAGTCGCCGGTGAAGGCCGTGCCGCGCGGGATCAGCACGCCCTGACAATAATAGCTGTAGCCGTGATAGGTGTTGGCATAGGCATCGACGCTGAGCGGCACCGCGCCGATGCAGCTATAATGTTCCGGCGACTGGAGCGTGAGGTTGGCGCCGAGATCCAGCATGCTGAACAGGCGGTAGCTGCCATAGGCCTTGAACGTGTGGCGCCGGTCGTTGGGCAGATAGCCATAGGCGCCGTTCACGAAGCCGGGCGAGTCGAAGTCGGCCGAGCGGTTGATCGACAGCTGGCCGTTTTCCGAACGGACGCCGCCCTCGTAATTCCCCTTGTCCATCGCCCAGGTGTAAGAGGCCGAGAGGCTCCATGTCTGGTCGAAGGTGCGATCGAAGGTGAGCGTCAGCGCGTTGTAGTTGCGGCTGGGATGCGGATAGCCGAGGTCCTTCGCCTTGAGCGTCACTGTCGGCGTGGAACCGTCCGGCAGCTTGTTGAGCTGCACCGTCACGTCTTCGCCGGGATTGGCGATGACGAACTGACTGCCGCCCGGATAGGCCGCCTGGCAGGCGGAGACGCTGAAGCCCTTGCCGGCGCAATAAGCGCGGGCGCCGGCATCGATCGACATGTCCTCGACGACGTTCTGAAGCTGGCGATGCGTGAAATAGGCGCCGATGCGGATGCGGTCGCTGAACTGGTGCTGCCCGCCGATGATGAATTCGTTGTCGGACTGCGGCTTGATGTTTTTCGCGAAGGTGCCGGCCGGATTGAAGGGCGATCCGTCCGCGGTGATCTCGCAATTGTGGATGCCGGTATCGGGGCAGACCTTGGTATTGGCGACCGTCAGGATCGGCGCGCCGGCGACGGGTATGCTGCCTGGGCCGCTGACGCCGTTGAACAGATTGTAGCGCGTATAGGTGACGAGGCTGCCGGCCACGTTGAGGTTGATGTCTCCGGCCATCGGCAGGTAATATTTCGAGTAGGAGCCATAGACCTTGGTGCGGCCGTCACCGACCGGATCGAACGACACGCCAAGACGCGGCGCCCACTGATTGCCCGACTTGAAGAAGGACTTTCCGTTCACGCCCTGATTGCTGAAGCGATCATTGCGCACGCCGAGATCGAAGCGCAGCCGATCGTCGAGCAGCGACCATTGATCCTGAAGGTAGAAGGCGCCGTTCCGGACATGGGCGATGCCGTCCTGGGCATAGACGCGCGTCGTGTAATATTCCGTGCCGATCGGCTGTCCGATGCGATCGATCGAATCCTTGTTCACCGTGAAGATCTTGTAGGCGCCGTCGCCGATCGTCTCGAACGTCTGGGACTGGGTGTCCTTCTCGTGATCGTAACCGCCGCGAATATGGTGCGAGCCGAGGAAATGGAACTGGATATCCGCGTCGAAGCGGTAGAATTCACGCTTGTCGTCGGTCGTGCTCACGGCATCGGTCAACTTGTTGAGGCCGATCTGGACGCCCGCGCTGTCCGTCCGATAGTCGACCACCTGGGAATTGGTGGTGTCGAGCGGCACGTTGCCGGAGCGCAGCTTGTTGACGCCATAGGCGCCGGACAGCGTCAGCCAGGGCGTGAAGGTGCCGGTATAGCGGCCGACATAGTTGGTGCCGCCGGCCCGCGCATTGGTGCCGCCGGTCACGTTGCCGAGCGTGGAATTGTCCCACAGCCGGCTCCGGTTGTGCGTGTCGTTGGTCGTGTCGAAATAGGTGAATTCGAAATGATGGTTGCCGGTGATGTAGCCGTCGACCTTGCCGCCCCAGAACGGGCTGGTGTTGGTGACGCTCGTCGCCGTGTTCTGGTTGGCGTTCGGCGTCATCGAGCGGACGTCGCGCAGGTTGTAGAGGCCGTAGACGAACAGATGGTCCTTGATGATCGGGCCGCTCGCCTGGAAGACGACCTCCTTGCGGCTGGCGGTCGCATCGGCATAGTCGGTGATGCGCGTCGAGGGCGAGGTGTCGTGGAGGGCGCCCGGCTCCCAGATGCTGGTGACGCTCGCATGATATTGGTTGGAGCCCGACTTGGTGGTCGCGACGACGTAGCCGCCGGTCGCGCGGCCGAATTCGGCGGGAGCGCCGCCGGTCTTCACCTCGACCGTCTGGTAGAAATCGAACGGCACTTCGGTCGGCTGGCCGCCGGACACGAAATCGGTGACGTTCAGGCCGTTGATATAGAAAGCGTTCTCGGTGAACGCGGCGCCGCCGAGCGACACCTGGTTGGCGAAGCTGCTGTTCGACGGTGACGCGCCCTGCACCGCGCCGGGCGTGAGCAGGATCACGTCGCGCAGGCTGCGGCCGATTGGGACATGCTGGGTCAGCGTGGCGAGGTTGATCGTTGAGCCGACGGTCGTGTCCTGGAAGTCGGCCTTGCGCTGGCGCGTGCCGGTGACGACGATCTCCTTGGTGCCGGCGGGCGCCATCCGGAAGCCGTTGGCGGCGCCGGTGTCGCGGCTCAGGGCGACGTGCGCTTCGGTGTAGGTCTGATAGCCCGTCGCGGTGATCGCGAAATCGTAATTGCCCGGCGTCAGTTGCGGGAAGATGTAGGCGCCATCGCCGTCCGTGGTGGCCGACCGGCTCACGCCCCGGTCGGACGAGGTGATCTTCACCAGCGCGCCAACGATCGGCTTGCCGTCATCCGCCGTGACCCGGCCCGATGCGACGATGTTCGTGTAATCCTGCGCGAAAGCCGGCGGCGCCAGGAACAGGCCTGGCGAAAGCGCGGTACCGAGCAGAAGCGCAGCGCGCACGACAATATTGCGCGACAACGGCGTCGAGCGACCCATTCGGATTCCCCCTAAAAAGGCAGTGAGCATGTCGATGCTGTGGATTTATCCTCAGCTCGCGACGCCGGTTAGGGGATTCCTGTGGATGTTTTGTGACTATGCCAAAATATGGCCACAACGGTTCGCGAAGACGAAAACGGCGCATCCGGCGCGGAATCGCGATCGATCAGCCTCGCAAACGCCTCTGCAGCCGCTTCGCGGCGGCCACGATTGGCGTGGCGCCGTCAATCTGTTCTATCGCTGAGCGCACGGCGTCTTCCAGGCCAAGCCGGCGCCGAGACCAACCGCCGTCCGAAACTGGGAGGCATCGGCAGCCCAACGCGCTGCGACACACGATCGAGACCAAGATCCACGGTCGGAGAGGCGCGCCGAAGCTGAAAATAAAAAAGCCCGGAGTTACCGGGCTTTGAGAAATGGTGGAGCCGAGGGGGATCGAACCCCTGACCTTCGCAATGCCATTGCGACGCTCTCCCAGCTGAGCTACGGCCCCACGTTTCTGCCCGATCCGGCTGGGTTCCGGCCTCGGGAGCGCCGCCTTTAGGGCAGGTGGCAGACCCTTGCAAGCGCCTTTCCGGACCGTCCCGCATTTTTCGGCGGAAGGCCCGGAAAGCACCCGAAACGACGGCTTACTGCTCGTCGTCCTCGTCGCGCGCGGCGACGCCGAGATCGTCGTCGCCACCGATATCGGTGTCGTCGTCCGCCGGCTCCTCGTCATCGTCACCGATGTCCAAATCCTCGGCGAGATCGGAATCGCGCTCTTCTTCCGGCTTTTCCTTGGGCTTGGGCGCGTCGAACGGCAGCGGCTGCTTCGACTTGAGCACCGGCTCGGGCTCCCACTGGATCCCGCAGGCGATGCAGGTCACGGGATTTTCCTTGCCCAGATCGTAGAAGCGGGTGCCGCACTTCGGGCAGGCTCGCTTGGTGCCCCATTCAGGCTTCACCATGTCTCGTCCACATCCAATCGCTTGAGAAAGGGCGTTCCGGCGGGCGACCACCGGAATCGTCAGGCGCGGCGCCTTGCCATAGCGGGGAGCCGCTGTCAAAAGCCCGCGCGCATGAGCCACGCCCCCGCCTCCCCGCTCCGCCTCTCCGCCCCTGGCCCGCTCTCGGGCCGCGTGCGCGTGCCGGGCGACAAGTCGATCTCGCATCGCTCGCTGATGCTTTCGGCGCTGGCGGTGGGCGAGAGCCGCGTCGAGGGCCTGCTGGAGGGCGAGGACGTGCTGGCGACCGCCGCCGCGATGCGGGCGATGGGTGCGACGATCCTGCGCGGCGAGGACGGCCTGTGGACGATCCACGGCGTCGGCGTCGGCGGTCTGCTGCAACCTGAGCAGGCGCTCGACATGGGCAATTCGGGCACCTCCACGCGCCTTCTCATGGGCCTCGTCGCGAGCCATGCGGTGACCGCCACCTTCATCGGCGACGCCTCGCTCTCCAAGCGGCCGATGGGGCGCGTGATCGAGCCCCTGTCGCGGATGGGCACGGAGTTCACGCCCTCGCCCGGCGGCCGCCTGCCGCTGATGGTGCGCGGCATCGTGCCGGCGGTGCCGATCGAATACCGCCTCCCCGTCGCCTCCGCGCAGGTGAAGTCGGCGGTGCTGCTCGCCGGCCTCAATACGCCGGGCATCACCCGCGTGATCGAGCCGGTGCCGACCCGCGACCATAGCGAGCGCATGCTGCGCGGCTTCGGCGCCGAACTGACCGTCGAGGAGATCGGCGGCGAGCGGGTGATCGCGATCACCGGCGAGGCCGAGCTGAAACCCCAGCATATCGTCGTACCCGGCGACCCCTCCTCCGCCGGCTTCCCGGTGGTGGCGGGCCTGATCGTGCCCGGATCGGACATCGTCGTCGAGAATGTCGGCCTCAACCCGACGCGCGCCGGCCTCTACACGGTGCTGCGCGCGATGGGCGGCGACATCGTCTTCGAGAATGAGCGCGTCGTCGGCGGCGAGCCCGTGGCGGACCTGCGCGTGAAGGCCTCGACGCTTTCGGGGATCGAGCCGGACCCGTCGATCGTTCCCTCGATGGTGGACGAATTCCCGATCCTCTTCGTCGCCTGCGCGCTGGCGCAAGGCCGCTCGACCCTGCGGGGCCTGGAGGAACTGCGCGTCAAGGAATCGGATCGCATCGCCGTGATGGCCGAGGGCCTGCGCGCGATCGGCGCCCGCGTCGAGGAACTGGAGGACGGCCTCGTGATCGACGGCAGCGGCGGCGCGCCGCTCGCCGGCGGCGCCACGGTCGCCACGCATCTCGATCACCGCATCGCGATGAGCTTCGCCGTCGCCTCGCTCGCCGCCCGCGCGCCCGTCACCGTCGATGATCGCGCGCCGATCGCGACGAGCTTCCCGATCTTCGTGCCGATGATGGAATCGCTCGGCGCCGAGGCGCGCGACGCGGTGGCGGCATGAGCCACCTGACAGCGACCATCATCGGCCTGATCGGCAGCGCCACCTTCATCGCCGCCTTCGCCTACGCCAACGTCTCCTCGGCCATGGACAAGCGCTTGTTCAACGCGATGAACCTCGCCGGCGCGATCCTGCTGCTGATCTCGCTCAGCGTCGATTTCAATCTCCCCGCGGTGATCCTGGAAAGCGCATGGGGGGTGATCGCGCTGATCGGCCTGATCGCAGCGATCCGCGGCAACCGGACATCCCAGCCATGATCATCGCCGTCGACGGACCCGCCGCCTCCGGCAAGGGCACCATCGCCAAGGCATTGGCCGCGCATTACGGCCTGCCGCATCTCGACACCGGCCTGCTCTATCGCGCGGTCGGCATCGCCGTGCTGCGCGCGGGCGGCGATCCGTCCGACGAGGGCGAGGCCTTCCACGCCTGCGGCTTCGACGAAGCGCTGCTCACCGATCCCGGCCTCAAGAGCGAGGCCGCCGGCCGCGCCGCGTCGATCGTCTCGGCGCATCCGTCGGTGCGCGCCGCATTGCTCGAACGCCAGCGCGACTTCGCCCGCCAGCCGGGCGGCGCGGTGCTCGACGGGCGCGACATCGGCACGGTGATCGCGCCGGAGGCCGAGGCCAAATTGTTCGTCACCGCCGCGCCCGAGGTGCGGGCCCGCCGCCGCTTCGAGGAATTGGAGCGCATGGGCCTCTCCGTCACCTACGAGCATGTGCTGGGCGACATCCGCGCGCGCGACGAGCGCGATTCCGGGCGCGGCATCGCGCCGCTGAAACAGGCGGACGATGCCTCGCTGCTCGACACCAGCGCGCTCGACGTCGCGGCGGCGGTGGCGACGGCGATCGGCCTGGTGGAGCAGCGGCGCAAGGGCTGATCGCCATCGACACGCCCATGGAACCTTGATTGCGCGCCTGCGTCTCGCTGGCGTAACGACGGGGATGGCACCATGAGCCGAAACCTTTTCCACCACAGCCGCATCCATGTCCGCCCCGATGCCTCGCGCACGGTGATCCGGCCCTTCTCGCCCGAATATCCCGCGCCCTTCCGCGACGACGCCCATCCCCGCACGCAGCGGATCGTGGAGCGCATCCTCGCGCTCGACGAGGCGGAGATCGACGAGAAATACCGGCTGATGATGGACGTCCTCGCCGAACGGCACCGCAATCTCGAGGACACGTTGTGCCGCAGGTTCGACGAGATCAGCGAGCGGCTTCCCGCCTGCAAAAAGGCGTCCGGCAAGGCCCGGCTCGTCATCGGCGGCTATTTCAGCGAGGAATACAGTTTCGAGGCGGCCGCCCTCTTCAACCCCTCGATGGTGCTCCACCCCCGGCAGGAGGAGGACGGCTCCGGCGCGATCCGCTTCCTGATGTCGCTGCGCGGGATCGGCGAGGGGCATATCTCGTCGGTCACCTTCCGCACCGGCAGCTGGTCCGAGGCGAGCGGCTTCGTGCTGGACGAGCCGAGCAAGTTGGCCGTCTCGCCGCGTGTCGAGACGGTCAATGGCGACGGCACGACCGTCATCGAATGCGTGGGCAGCCAGGACGTGTCGGAGACCGTGCTCTTCCCCGTCACCGACAGCCAGCGCCAGGGGATCGAGGATCTGCGCCTCTGCCGCTTCGTCGAGGAGGATGGCGATGTGCAATTCTACGGCACCTACACCGCCTTCGACGGGCGCAATGCGCGCTCCGAATTGCTGCACGGCACCGGCTTCAAGAGTTTCGAGGTGAGCCCGCTCACCGGATCGGCGGCGGAGGCCAAGGGCATGGCGCTGTTCCCCCGCAAGATCGGCGGCCGCTACGCGATGCTGGGGCGGCAGGACAACGAGAATATCTGGCTGCTGGACTCCGACGACATCCGCCATTGGGACGGCGGCGCCAAGCTGATCGAGCCGCGCTATCCCTGGGAATTCGCGCAGATGGGCAATTGCGGATCGCCCATCGAGATCGACGAGGGCTGGCTGGTGATCACCCACGGCGTCGGCATCGCGCGCACCTATTGCCTGGGCGCGGCTTTGCTCGATCGCGATGATCCCGCCAAGGTGCTGGCGCGCTCCGCCGAGCCGATCCTGAAGCCCAGCGCCAAGGAGCGCGACGGCTACGTGCCCAACGTGGTCTATAGCTGTGGCGGCATGGTGCACGGGCGAACGCTGCTGCTGCCTTATGGCGTGGCCGACAATTTCGCGAGCTTCGCCAGCTGCTCGGTGGACGACCTGCTCAAGCGCATGGAATGACCCGGTCCCCGCCGGGCCGGCGTGAGCCACCCCCTCTTCGACCAACGCCCCACGCTGTTCGACCGGAGCGCAAACGGCCGATGCCCCGTTAAGCGTTGCGCGTTATGTCTCGAGTCATGTCGAACGAGGACAATCCCGCCCCCCGGCCTTCGCCGCGCATCGTGCTGCTGTCGATCGCCGTCTTCTGGGCGCTCTATTTCATCTTGTGGTCGCTGCGCGCCACCGTGGTCTATCACAGCGGCCACACCATGCTCACCGGTCGCGCGCTCGTTTCGGCCGCCAGCGCGGGCGTCACCCTGATCTTCTACCTGGCGATGCGCCGCTACCCCCATATCCGGCTCGGGCGCAGCATGATCGTCGCCGCGCTGTTTTCCGTGCCCGCGGCGCTGACCTATTCGACGATCAACTGGTTCATCATGGATCATTGGCACCAGCAGCAGGCGATGTCCTGGCAATGGACCGCGCCTGCCCAACCGGCGGCGCCGTCGAAACCGGCGCATTCCACGGTCATCATCCGCACGGGCAGCGAAGTGGTGACGGTCATTCCTCCGCCCCCGCCGGCCCCGCCCCCACCCGTCGGCGTCGGGCCGGTGATGATGGGCGACGACGAGGAAATGCCGCTGATGTCAATCGCCGATCAGGCGGCGAACGGCTATTTCTTCTTCATCGCCTGGGCGGCGATCTACCTCGCGCTCTGCTATGCCGCGCGGATGGGCGCGCTGGAGCGCCGCACCGCCGAGCTGCGCGCCGCCGCCCAATCGGCCGAGCTGCGCGCGCTGCGCTACCAGGTGAATCCGCATTTCCTGTTCAACACGCTGAACTCGCTGTCCTCGCTGGTCATGACCGGCAAGAAGCAGGAGGCCGAACGGATGATCATCAACCTTTCCACCTTCTTCCGCACCAGCCTGACGGGCGATCCCACCGAGGATGTCCGCCTGTCGGAGGAGATCACGCTCCAGCGCCTCTATCTCGACATCGAGGCGGTGCGCTTCCCGACGCGGCTGGTCACCCGGATCGAGGTGCCCGAGATATTGGAAAACGCCTGCGTGCCCGGCCTGATCCTGCAGCCGCTGGTGGAGAATGCGGTGAAATACGGGGTGTCCCGGGCGCGCCGCCCGGTGACGATCCGCATCCGGGCCAGCACCGAGGCGGACACCCTGCTGCTTTCCGTGGAGGATGACGGCGATCCCGCGCCCGGGATCGAGGGCGGCACCGGCGTCGGCCTGCGCAACGTGCGCGATCGCCTGGCCGCGCTCTTCGGCGATGCGGCCTATTGCCATTGGGGGCCGCGCGCGGCCGGCGGCTTCGCGGTGCGCATTTCCCTGCCGCTGGTGCGCCATGGCTGCTGAACCGCTCGGCCCGCCCCTGCGCACCCTGATCGTCGACGACGAGCCGCTCGCCGTCGAGCGGTTGCAGATCCTCTGCGCGCAGATGCCCGGCATCGCGCTGGTCGGCACCGCGACCGACGGCGAGGCGGCGCTGCGCATGATCGAGGCGCTGGCGCCCGAACTCGTGCTGCTCGACATCGCCATGCCCGGCCTCGACGGCATCGGCGTCGCGCGGGCGCTGGAGGCGAAGGCGATACGCCCCGCCATCATCTTCTGCACCGCCTTCGATCAGTTCGCGGTCGCCGCCTTCGATGTCGCGGCGGTGGACTATCTGCTCAAGCCCGTCGTGCCGGAGCGGCTCGCCAAGGCGATCGGCCGGGTCACCGACAAGCTGCGCGCCACCGGCGAGGCCGTCGCGCCGGCGCCCGAGTGGCTGGAAGAATTCTGGGTGCCGCACCGCTCCGAAGTCGTTCGCGTCTCGGCCGACGATGTCGACCGGATCGAGGCCGAGCGCGACTATATGCGGCTTCATATCGGCACGCGCAGCTTTCTGCTCCACCAGACGATCAGCGAGCTCGAGCGCCGGCTCGATCCAGCCCGCTTCATCCGCCTGCACCGATCCGCCATCGTGCGGCGGGAGTTCATCGCCAAGCTCCGTCACGACGGGCTCGGCACCTGGTTCGCGATGCTGGCCGACGGCAGCGAGACGCGCATCGGCCGCAGCTACCTCCCCGCCGCCAAGACGTTGATCGGCCGCTGAGACCAGGCCCTCTCCCAAGAAGGCAGGAGTGGGCAAAAAAAGACCCCCGGATCGGCTGATCCGGGGGTCAGGGGACCAACGGTGAAACGGGTCAGAAACCGCGCGGGGTCGCGACCTTCATGTCGTTGACGGCGAGCTGGCGGCCGCCGCGGGCATCGGCGAGTGCCGTCTGCACCTGCGGCTCGGCGCTCGCCATCGCGACCTGGCGGCAGGCCTCCACGGCCCTGACCCTCGTCAGGTCGCGCTGATCGACGGAACCGCCGCAGACGGCCTGGGCGGCATAGCGGACGCGGGCGTGAAGCCTGGCAGCGCCGGCGTCGGTCGAAAGATCGAGGTCGCCGAAGCGGACGGCCTTGCTCATGCTGTCGGAGGCGGCGGGCGCCGCGAAAGCGGGGGCGGAGACGAGCGCGGCGGCAAGCGCCAGCGATGCGAAACGGATAGCCATGGTCAATGCTCCTCAAGGGGGCCGGAGCGTCCCGGCGGTCGGCGACGGTTTCTGTCCCGTCGCTGGAGCCTTGCTAGGAAAGATGCCGGCGGCGCGCGCGGCGGGTTCGACGGAGCGCGGCCAATTCTCCATCGATGGCCGAGTGCGCCGACCAACGTCCGGCTGGGATCGACGAACGGCCGTTACCGGTAAGCCAGGGATGAAAATCACGCCGTGATGCGAATCACGACCGTCCAGGATCAGCGCACCGAGGCGACGACTCGCAGCGAGGGCGGCGGCGGGCGCATGGGACGCACGGGCGGTTCGCGCCGATAGGGATAATGCGAGAGGCCCGGCCCGCCATCGACCAGCAGGTCGAGCAGGCGCTGTCCCGGCACCCAGCCGCCGAGCCGCGAGCGCGCGTTGAAATGGCCCGCCTCGCCGAGATCGACGAAGTCCGACACCCATTCCCCCGCCAGCGTGCGCGACCAGCCGGGGCCTGCGCCCGGATCGTCGCGGCTGGCCACCAGGATCGACGGAAAGGGTAGCATCGCTGTCGGCACCGGCGCGAAATCCGCCAGGCGCGGGTCACGCGCCGGATCGGGCGGCGCGACCAGCAGCGCGCCCCGCACCCGCCGCGCCGCCGCCTTGCCGAGCAAGGCCGCCCACCAGGCCACGGCATGGCAGCCGAGTCCGTGCGCGACCAGCACCACCGGCCGCCCGGCGGCGCTCACCGCCTGATCGATCCGGCTCAGCCAGACATTGCGGATCGGCGCCTCCCAGCAGCCGAGATCCACCCGCGCGCAATCCGGGCGGTCGCGCTCCCAGAGAGTCTGCCAATGGCCGCGGCCCGAATTGCCGAGTCCCGGAACCGTCAGGCAGAGAGGCCAGTCCGTCGCCATCGCGAGTCTCCCGCAGCGGAAGATGTGGAGTAAGCCTGCGCCGCGAAGCGATTGCATCCCCCCGACTCGCGCGGTCGTCGCAGCCAGGCCTCCGCCCGGCGCAGGCGGCCCGATTGGCTTGCTCCATGGCCCCCTCTTCGCTATAGGCGCGCCATCCGGCGGGCAAAGCCTGCGGTGGCACGGCGCGGATGGGGTGAGCCAAGGCTTCCCGTCACGCGCCCTTTTCGCGTTTGGCCCCGAGGCCTCTCGCACGCGAAAAGCGCCGCCGCGATCGATGCCCACCGGCCGCCGCGACGGGCATGGGGCTCCCGCGGCAGTTCGGCCAAAGACCCCCGGATTCAACCGGGTGGCCGGAAACGATTGATAGGACAGACACTCTTTATGGCGACCACTGCCAACCCGACCCGCGACGATTTCGCGGCCCTCCTCGACCAGACCCTGGGCAATGCCGACGGCTTCGAAGGCCGCGTCGTGAAGGGCACCGTCACCGGTATCGAGAACGACCTCGTCGTCATCGACGTCGGCCTCAAGTCCGAAGGCCGCGTGCCGCTGCGCGAATTCGCGCCCGCGCCGGGCCAGAAGGCCGACCTCAAGGTCGGCGACGAGGTCGAGGTGTTCGTCGATCGCGTCGAGAACATGCATGGCGAGGCGATGCTCTCGCGTGACCGCGCCCGCCGCGAGGCCGCGTGGGACAAGCTGGAGGGCGAGTTCGCCAAGACCGCGCGCGTCGAGGGCGTGATCTTCGGCCGCGTGAAGGGCGGCTTCACTGTCGATCTGAACGGCGCCGTGGCCTTCCTGCCCGGCTCGCAGGTCGATATCCGCCCGGTCCGCGACGTGACCCCGCTGATGGACGTCCCGCAGCCCTTCCAGATCCTCAAGATGGATCGCCGCCGCGGCAACATCGTCGTGTCGCGCCGCGCCGTCCTCGAAGAGACCCGCGCCGAGCAGCGCACCGGCCTGATCCAGTCCCTCGCCGAGGGCCAGGTGATCGACGGCATCGTCAAGAACATCACCGATTACGGCGCCTTCGTCGATCTCGGCGGCATCGACGGCCTGCTCCATGTCACCGACATGAGCTACAAGCGCGTCAACCATCCGAGCGAGGTCATCAACATCGGTGACACCGTGAAGGTGCAGATCATCCGCATCAACCGCGACACCCAGCGCATCTCGCTCGGCATGAAGCAGCTCGAGAGCGATCCGTGGGAGGGCGCTTCCGCCAAGTATCCGATCGGCGGCAAGTTCTCCGGCCGCGTGACGAACATCACCGAATATGGTGCGTTCGTCGAGCTGGAAGCCGGCATCGAAGGCCTGGTCCACGTCTCCGAGATGAGCTGGACCAAGAAGAACGTGCACCCGGGCAAGATCGTCTCGACCTCGCAGGAAGTCGACGTGGTCATCCTCGAGGTGGACGAGGACAAGCGCCGTATCTCGCTCGGCCTCAAGCAGGCCCAGCAGAATCCGTGGGAGGCCTTCACCGAGAAGCACCCGATCGGCTCGACCGTCGAGGGCGAAGTCAAGAACGCCACTGAGTTCGGCCTGTTCATCGGCCTGGACGGCGACGTGGACGGCATGGTCCACATGTCGGACATCGCCTGGGGCGTGACCGGCGAGGAAGCCCTGGCCCTGCACCACAAGGGCGAGACCGTGCAGGCGGTCGTGCTCGACGTGGACGCCGAGAAGGAGCGTATCTCGCTCGGCATCAAGCAGCTCGAGCGTGGCGGCGTCGCCGGTGGCGCCTCGACCGGCGGTTCGTCGGGTTCGGGCGTCAACAAGGGCCAGACCGTCACCGTCACCGTTCTCTCGGTGGGTGATGCCGGCCTCGACGTGCAGATCGGCGACGATGGCGCGACCGGCTTCATCCGCCGTGGCGACCTTGGCCGCGACCGTGACGAGCAGCGCGCCGAGCGCTTCCAGGTCGGCCAGAAGTTCGACGCGATGGTGACCGGCTTCGACCGTTCCAAGAAGCCGACCTTCTCGATCAAGGCCCTCCAGCTGGCCGAAGAGAAGCAGGCCGTGGCGCAGTATGGCTCGTCCGACTCGGGCGCGTCGCTGGGCGACATCCTGGGCGAGGCGCTGAAGGCCCGCCAGGAGAACAATTGAACCTGACCGTCGCTGACTGCGCCTGACAGCCAGTCGGTACGGCCCTGAAAGGCCCCCGCCCGTCAGCCGACGGGCGGGGGTTTTTTCGTTTCACATGCGTAACGCAATCTCCCTAGAGACGCGTGACATTGATCCAGTTTTATGGAAATGATCCGGCGCGGGGGACTCGTCCGGCAGGGCATAAGACAAGGGTTAGGCGACGATGATCCGGTCCGAACTTGTGCAGCGCGTGGCGGATGCCAATCCGGAATTGCCGCTGAAGGATGTCGAGCGGCTCGTTGCGTCGATCTTCGAGGCGATCAGCACGCATCTGGTCGCCGGGGGCCGCGTGGAGCTCCGTGGCTTCGGGGCCTTCTCGACCCGCGCGCGAGACGCGCGCACCGGGCGCAACCCCCGCACCGGCGAGCCGGTCGAGGTGTCCGCCAAGCGCGTGCCTTATTTCAAGCCCGGCAAGGAAATGCGCGAGCGGCTGAACGTCGTTTGAGCAAAGCACCGGCAAGGGCTTGACCGGCGCCCCCTGCCCGCCTTTGTGGGCGGGGCCGCGGGCGTGGCGAAACCGGTAGACGCAGGCGACTTAAAATCGCCTTCCCCTGGAGTGCGGGTTCGAGTCCCGCCGCCCGCACCACCGCCCGAACAAAGCGCGCGGCGGCGGTCAGCGGCGCGCCATGGCGATCCTTTGCTGCGTCCAACCCGGCTGCGCATCGCAACGGGCCTCGGATGGGCGCAGGATCGCATCGCGCGGCGCGGTATCGGCGCAATCGTCTCCGGATGCCGGCCGATATTGGACGAGCATGTGGCGGATCGGCGGCTCAGCCTGCGTCAGGCCCGGCGCGGCACCGACCGTCGCCACCGCCAGGATCGCGGCCGACAGGGCATGGGAAACGCTGGACACGGCGGTATCTCCTTTTCCGGGCCAGAGTCCCTGCGGGCCATCGCGACCCGCTGCCCTGCCATCTGCCCCCGCCTTCGCACCGATCGTGCCAAACGCGCGAAACGCCTATTCACGCGACTTTATCGAGGGCCAATCGTTTCGCAGGCGGTCAGCAATCCACATTGTTGGTGCTTTTCACCGAACCTTGCCACCAGCGACCGGCACGGCGCCCGCCGCTCCGATCAACCCTGTTGCGTCACCCCCGGCTGTCGTGTTTCAATCCGATGAAAGCCGCAGAGCTCGCGAGAGGAGGACCAGGACCCTCGGGGGAGTTTTGCGCCATGAGCATGATGGACCGTGTTGCCCGCGCCATCCACGCCGCCTTGCCCGGCGTGACAGGCGATCCCGCCCCGCCTCCCTGGGACGATCTCGGCGAGGACGGGCGCACCGCGTACCGGATCGCCGCCCAGCGCGCGATCAGTGCGATGCGGGTGCCGAGCGACGCCATGCTGCACGAGGGCGAGCGCCGGGATCTCGCCCGCGATGCCGCCAACATCTGGGAACGCATGGTCTTCACGGCGCTTTCCGACGGACGCTAGCGTGTTGGCCTAGGCGCCTGGCGTGTCGGCCGCTTCCGGCCCGTCATGATCGCCATCGTCGTCGATCCGGTCCATCCCGGACAGCGCGTGGGCGCGCTCGGCATCGCCCAGCCCGTGGGCCGCCATGATCGCGGCGCGGGCATGATCCATCGAGGTGCGAATCACGTCCCGCAGGCGGCCGCAGGTGGCCAGCGTGCCCCAATCGGCCTGGGCGTCGATCGGCGTGCCGGCAGCGGCGCATTGCGCGGCGAGGTTGTGGCGCGCCGTGGCGAGCGCGGTGTGCTGGATAGTGGCGGCATTCGCCCCCGCGGCGGCGGCTTCGCGCCCCGCTCGCTCCGCCTCGGCCGAGGCGATGGCGGCGCGGCGATCGGCCAGGGCCGACATCCGGTCGGCATCCGCTTCGGCGATACGGCTCATCCGTTCCGCCTGCGCTTCGGCCCGACGGCTCGCGGCTTCGGCGCGGCGGCCGGCGGCTTCGGCATGGCGCGCGTCCGCCCGGGCCCGCGCCATCTCGGCATGGGTCGGCGCCGGGTCCGCGATCTCGATCGCCGGCCTGTCCTGCGCCAGCGCACTGCCCGATGCGGTGAGCAGCAGTCCGCCGCCGATCGCCGCGACCGCGATCGCGCCGCCGAACGCCAGGCGCGCGGTGCCGATCGGCTTGCGCGCCATCATGACGATCCTTTGCTTGAGCTGTGCCTTGTGGCTGAGCGCGCAGGCCACGCCGGGCATCCGCGCCGAGGCCGATTTGAGCATCGCCGACCCATAGGCCATGCGATCGCCGGGCCGCGCATCGGCGAGCACGGTGGCGTCGCAGGCCAGCTCCTGATCGGACCGGAAAGCGCGATAGGCACGGTGGGCGAGCGGATTCCACCAATGCAGCGCCAGCACCGCGAGGCCCAGCAGATTGGCCTGGACGTCGAAGCGGTCATGATGCGCCGCCTCGTGGACCAGCGCCAGCCGCCGCTCCTCGGCCGAATAGCGGCTCATGAAATCGCCCGGCAGAAAGATGCGGCGCTTGAACACGCCGGCCGCCACCGGCCCGTCGACATGATCGCTGAGCAGCACGTCGATGCCGCATTCGCGCGTCAGCGGCCGGGCATCGCGCATCGCGCGCGCCAGGAATGCCCGGTAGCGGATCATCTGCCAGCCGAACCACAATATCGCCCCGCCCAGCCAGACGGCGAGCAGCATCGGCGCCCAGCCGACGCTGGCCAGCAAGGGCGCGGGCTGCGGGTCCACCAGCATCTGCACGGGCAGGTGCGGCGCGATCGGGGCGAAATGGAGCGCCGCCTGCGCGGCCTCGGGCCTCACGATCTCGCGCGCCAGCCTCGTCGCGGTGGCCGGATCGACGAGGCCGACGGTCTTGTCCGTCGGCCCCCAATAGACCACCGGGACGGCCAGCATCCGCCAGCCCGGCAGCGGCGGCAGGATCATCCGCAGCACCGGCAGCAGCCACAGCGCATAAGCCGCCCGTGCCCCGAAGGCGCGGGTGACGGGCGCGCGCAGCATCAGCACGATCGCCATCAACAGGGTGGAGGCGATCAGCGTCTGCACGATCCACGGCGCTTCCAGGAATCCGGTCATGCCTTGAGCTCCTTCAGCAGGGCCTCGAGTTCGGCAATGTCTTGCGGGGACAGCCCGTCCCCCTCGGCGAGGTGGGCGACCAGCGGCGCGGCGCGGCCGCCGAACAGGCGATCGACCAGCCGGCGGGATTCGCCCGCGACATAGGATTCGCGCTGCACCGCCGGGCGATAGAGATAGCGGCGGCCATCCTCCTCATGCGCCAGCACGCCCTTGGCGAGCAGGCGGCCGAGCATGGTCTTGACGGTGCGGTCGCTCCAGTCGCGCGAGCGGCCGATGCGATCATGCACCTCCTGCGCGGTGAGCGGCGCGGGCGATGCCCACAGCGCCTCCATCACCGCCAGTTCGGCTTCGCTGATGCGTTCGGCCATGACTCACCTTATCGATTACAGATGTGATCGTAATGACCACATCCGTAATCGTCAAGCGGCGGCGACGGCCCGATCAGCCTTCGAGGAGGTTCGCGACGATGTCGGGATGGAGGCGGCCGGCGAATTCGCAGCCGGCGGCGCTGCCGTCATACCAGACCACGCGGGCCATGAACGGCCCTTCGCCCCCGACCTTGAGCCACACCACGCTTTCCGGCGTGAGCGGCTCGTCGATGAGGATGCGGAATCCCGAACGCGAGAGATCGGTGACGACGCCCGGCACGCTGTCCGAGCCGACCGGCTCGATCTCGCCGTCGCGATGCGCGAAATGGCGCGATTCGCGGCGCGGATCTTCCCGGCGCATCTGAATGACTGCCTTCATCGTTCACCTTTCCCCGGATCGACGCTCCCGAATACGTCCGCGCCCGTAAAACATTGGTGAAGAGCATGTTCAGACTGGCGCTATGCCCGGTGCGGCTTAGGGTGGCGCGGCGTCATGATCCGGATCGTCCCTTCGGCGCTCGTCGCGCTCGCGCTGCTCGCCGGCTGCCGGCGGCACGACGATGCCGGGCCGATCGGGGTCGGCGTGATCGGCCCGGCGCTCGGTTCCTCGCATGCGGGGGCCGATCGCGCCCCGCTCGATCCGCCGGCTGCGGCGCTGGCCGGCGCGACCGGGCAGGGATTGGTGCGCTTCGATGCCGGCGGCCAGATCGTCGCCGGCCTCGCCGCGCGCTGGATCGTGAGCGACGGCGGCCGGAGCCTGATCTTCCGCCTGCCCGATCTGCCCGATCCCGGCGCTCGCCCGATCGATGCCGACGCGGTGGTGCGCCGCATCCGGGCCGCGATCGCGCCCGGCAGCCGCAATGCGCTCAAGCCGCTGCTCGGCGCGATCGACGAGGTGGAGGCGGTGACGCCGCAGGTGATCGACATCGAACTGAAAGCGCCGCGCCCCAACATCCTGCAGCTCTTCGCCCAGCCGGATCTGGCGATGGGCGAGCCCGGCCACGGCCCCTTCGCGATCGCCGCCGCGCGCGCCGGTGCGGTGCTGCTCCGCCCCCTCCCCCATCGCGATGCCGATCCCGACGACAGGCCGCGCGCGCCCTCCCCGGTCCTATTGCGCGGCCAAGCGGCCGGGCGCGCGATCGCCTGGTTCGTCGCCGGCCGCTCCGATCTGGTGCTGGGCGGGCGTTTCGCGGACCTGCCGGTGGCGCATGCCGCCGAGTTGCCGCGCAATGCGCTCCGCTTCGATCCGGTGAAGGGGTTGTTCGGGCTCGCCTTCGCCAAGGCCGATGCCGGCTTCACCGCCGACCCGGACAATCGCCGGGCGCTCGCCATGGCGGTGGATCGCGACCGGATCGGGCCGGCGCTGGGCATCAGCGGCTGGTCGCCGGCCGCCGGGATCGTCGTGCCCGGCACGCCGGAGATCGAACGGCCAGCGGTGCCGCCCTGGGCCACACTCCCGCTCGCCGATCGGCGGGCACAGGCAAGCCAGTTGATCGCACGGTGGCGCGGGAGCCATGGCGCGCCACCCGTGCTGCGGATCGCGATGCCGCCCGGCCCCGGCGCCCGGCTGCTGTTCGCGAGCATCGCGCGCGACTGGCAGACGATCGGCGTGCGGGCTCTCGCCGTCGGGCCGGAGGATGCGGCCGACCTGCGGCTGATCGATACGGTGGCGCCGGCCGATGTCGCCAGTTTCTACCTGCGCGCCTTCGCCTGCGACCGGCCGGTGATCTGCTCGGACATCACCGATCGGTTGCTGATCGAGGCACGCAACGCCGATTCGCTCGCCGAGCGCCAGGTCCTGCTGATCCAGGCCGATGCGCTGATGATGAACGACACCCCCTTCATCGCGCTGGGCCAGCCCGTGCGCTGGGCGCTGGTGGCGCCCGGCCTCGATCTCTATCGCGATTCGCCGCGCGCGATTCATCCGCTGAATGAACTGAGGACACCCCTCAAGCGCTGATGCGCATGAAGGAGCCGCCATCGATGCCCATGTCCGACCATTTCGACCGCCTTGCCGACAAGGCGCAGCTCGGCCGCGATCCCGCGTCGGTGCGCCGGCGGGTGGAGCATATGGAGCATGTGCTCGAAGGGCTGTTCGTGGTCCCCGTGCTCAACCGGCGCATCGGGCTCGACGTGATCCTCGATGCGCTGCCCGTGGCCGGGGATGCCGTGGCCGCCGCGCTCGGCGCGTGGATCGTCTGGGAAGCCCGCAACCTCGGCATGTCGAAATGGCAGATGGCGCGGATGGCCGGCAATGTCGGCTTCGATTTCGCGCTCGGGCTGATTCCGGTGATCGGCGCAGTGCCGGATTTCTTCTTCCGGTCCAACACGATGAACCTGAAGATGATCAAGCGCCACCTCGATCGCCACTATCCGCAAAACGCCGTGATGGAGGGCGAGATCGTGCGGCGATGAGGCAAGGCCCTCTCCCCGCTCCCGGGAAGAAGGCCTTGGAGATCAGGGCGCTTCCACCTTCACCGGATCGCCGGGCTGGGCTCCGCCGGCCGAGGCCGGGCAGGTCCGCGGTCGCTTGTCGAGGCCGAGGCAGATCCACACTTCTTCCAGCCAGCCGCGCTTGTTGAGGTTCAGCCGCATCATGTCGGCGCGCATCCCCGGATTGGCGGCGGCGAAGGCCGTCTGGAACTGGCCCACGGTCAGGCCCCGGCGATGCGCGAGGCTGGCCATGTCGGGCGCATGGATGCCATTGTACAGGCCATCCTCGATCCGGAAATAGGCGACCGGATCGTTGGTCATGCAGCTGCCGTGCTTGGCCCATTCATGCTGGAGCAGCTGGGTCGAGGGTGTCGCGGCGATGCCGGCCTGCAGTTGCTCGTCGGTCAGGATCGAGACGGGATGGCAATATTGCGGCCAGCGGTTCGGCCCGTCCCCGTCCGGCCAAAGACCATGCAGGATGAAGCCGTGCGACGAAACGCCCGAACATTCCATATCGTCCTGCCCGCCGCCGCGCTTAGACTGGGAGAAGCAATGCTCGGGCGTCCAGATCAGCGAGAGCGTATAGCCGGTGGTCGGCGTCCGCCGCGCGGGCTGGTCGGCGCTCGGCAGTTCGGCATGGGGACGCGGCAGCGCCTCGGCGGAGGCCGGGGCCGGCACCAGCAGGGTGGGTACGATCAGGGCGAGGATCATCAGCAGAAGACGCACGCGAATCTCCTTCAGAACATTTGGCGAACGGGTATCCCGCCCAATCCTATCACGCAAGCGCTCAGGAGAAGGTGTCGAGAAGTTCCTCCGGGCCGCGTTCACCCCTGAACCAGGCCCGGGTATCGGAACGAAATAGACACCAGATACATAATATCTTGGTCAGGAAATCGATCATCCAAAGCCCGGTCCCGAATATCGACATGGTGCCGCGCATATGAAGATCGAGTACCCTAAGCAGGCCGCCTATCGTCAGCACGAAGAATATCACGAATATCCATCGGGCTAGGTTCGAGCCGCGTCGGGCGATAAAAAACCACAGTGCAAGCCTGATCGCGATGGATACGATCGCCGTGCCGGCCGAGATCAGGACGACAACCCATTCCATCCCGGCCGGAGTGCCTACCGACGGGTCGGGCGATATGAGGTTCAACCGGTTATATATCCAAGCCAGCGACACGACAGCTAGAACGATGTTCAGCCAATAGACCCGCTCGAACAGGATGATCGATCGCGGTCGCACGGCCTGCCCCCTTTCAACCGGTTATGCGTTCGATATTCAGGAAAAGGTGTCGTGGAGATCGCCTGGCGCCCGCTCGCCCTTGAACCACGCCGCCGCATCCGGCCGGAACAGCAGCCACACGCAATAGGCCTCGATCAGGATCTGCACGACCGAGAGGATATGGGTCAGCGGCGACATCTGCACCGTCGGGCCGGTCAGCCCCCGCACCACGCCCAGCAGGCCCAGCGCGAAGAAGATGACGAAGATCCACTTGGCGACCTCGGCCCCCTTGCGCGCGATGAAGAAGAGCAGAAGCAGGTTGATGACCAAGCCCCCGATCAGGCTTCCCGCCATGATGATCGGCATCATCGTGGCGACCTGCGGCGGCGAACCGGCAGGCAGCATGCTGTTCCAGTGCATCCAGGCCCAGGCGCCGGCGGCGACCCCCAGCAGGATGGTGAATCCGAAAATCCGCTCGAACAGCACGATCGACCTGGGACGCATGCTCTCTCTCCCTGTTTCGCGGCCAGCCTAGAGGCGGGGCCTTCCTTGGCAAGTCCTCTCAAGAAAAGGTATCGGCATAATCCTCTTCGGGCATGCCGCGCCTTTCGAACCATGCGCGAGAATCCGGCTGAAACAGCAGCATGATCATCGTGAAGTCGAGGCCGACGCCGAACAATGGCCCCATTTTGAACGCGGCGGGCAGGAAATTGGGCGCGATAACCGTCTGAATGACGGGAATCACGAGAAGCACGGCGAAGACCACAAATATCCACTTGGCTATGACACCGGCACGCCGTGCGATGAGATAGAGGAGAAGCATATTGAGCAGCAGCCCCGCGGCGGTACCGACGATCCGCAGGGAGATGGACATATGAAGCGCTGGAGTGTCGTTCAGGCTGTGCAGCCAGCGCCATCCGTAGATGCCCAAGGCGAGACTCAGGACGATCCGCCCCACATAGACCCGTTCGAACCACCGAATGGATTCCGGACGCATGCCCCCGCTCCCCTTATTCCCCCGGGGCGGAGCCTAGCGCGTCGTCGGCCGATCTCAAGCGAGCGCGAGATCGAGCCCGATGTCCGCCGCCGGGGCCGACTGGGTGAGGCGACCCACCGAGACGTAGGTCACGCCCGTCTCGGCGATCTCGCGGATCGTCTCCAGCGTCACCCCGCCCGAAGCCTCGGTCGGCACGCGCCCGCCGACCAGGGTCACCGCGCCGCGCAGGATCGGCGGCGGCATGTTGTCGAGCAGCAGGTGGGTGGCGCCCGCCGCGATGGCATCCTCGATCTGGTCGACGCGATCGACCTCGACGATGATCTCGGCGATCCCCGCCGCCTTGGCGCGCCGCGCCGCCTCGCCGACGCCGCCGGCCACCGCGACGTGATTGTCCTTGATCATCGCCGCGTCCCACAGGCCCATGCGATGGTTGGTCGCGCCGCCCATGCGCGTGGCGTATTTCTCCAGCCGGCGCAGGCCGGGAATGGTCTTGCGGGTGTCGAGCAGGATCGCGCCGGTGCCGGAAATGGCATCGGCATAGGTGCGCGCCATGGTCGCTATGCCCGAGAGATGCTGGAGCGTGTTGAGCGCCGACCGCTCGGCGGTGAGCATGGCGCGCGCCTTGCCTTCCATGCGCATCAGCGGGGTGCCCTTGAGGATACGATCGCCATCCTGCGCCAATGTCTCGATCACGACGTCGGGGTCGAGATGGCGGAAGAAGGCTTCGGCGATCGGCAGCCCCGCCACGGCGATGGCGTCGCGGCTCACCAGCGCGCCGGTGAAGCGCGCCTCTTCGGGGATCACGGCGGCGGAGGTGATGTCTCCCGCCTCGCCGAGATCCTCGGCCAGCGTGGCATGGACGAAGCTGTCGAGGTCGAAACCGAGAAGATCAAAGGTCACGTCGCAACTCCGTTCGTGCCGACCGAAGTCGAGGCACGGGCCACACACGCAGCGCAGGCTGCACGCCCCATGACTTCGCTCGGGACGAACGGCGTGATCGGCTCTTAGGCAGCCGGTCCGGCGGGATCAACCGGCGTGCGCATCCTCGCCGGTCACCGCCTCGATCGCCCGGCGTGCCAGGAACTGCACGCCCCAGCCGATCGCGAAGGTCACCGCCAGCGGCGCGACCAGCTTGATCGCGCCCTCGGCCAGATAACCGCCGATCGCCCCTCCGACGCCGCTGTCGCCATCCTCGCGATCGATCGCCGCGCCAATCAGCATGCCGAGTACGTTGTTCATGGGAAAGGTCTCCTCGCTCGTTCGCTCCTGCAAGCGTTCCGGCGGCGAAACCGTTCCGTTGCCCTGTCCTCCGCGTGCCGAGCCCGTCGAAGTGCTGCGACCGATCAGCGTGACCCCAGGTCGCCCTGGCCCACCGTCCTGCCGGCCATCTCCAGCATGCGGTCGAGCGGCTTCTTGGCGGCGAGGCGGGTGGCCTCGTCCAGTTCGATGCGCGGTTCCATGTCGCGCAGCGCGACGTAGAGCTTCTCCATCGTGTTCATCGCCATGTACGGGCACATGTTGCAGTTGCAGTTGCCGTCCGCCCCCGGCGCACCGATGAAGGTCTTGTGCGGCGCCGCTTTCTGCATCTGGTGGATGATGTGCGGCTCGGTGGCGACGATGATCGTCTCGGCATCGCTCTTCAGCGCGAAGTCGAGGATGCCCTTGGTGGAGCCCACCTCGTCGGCATGATCGAGGATGAAGGCGGGGCATTCCGGATGCGCGGCGATCGGCGCGTCGGGATATTGCGCCTTGAGCTTGAGCAGCTCGGTCTCGCTGAACGCCTCGTGGACGATGCAGGCGCCCGGCCACAGCAGCATGTCGCGGCCGGTCTTGCGGTTGAACCAGGCGCCCAGATTCTTGTCCGGCGCGAAGATGATCTTCTGGTCCATCGGCAGCTGGGCGAGGATCCGCTCGGCCGAGGAACTGGTGACGATGATGTCCGAATGCGCCTTCACCGCCGCCGAGCAGTTGATGTAGGTGAGCGCGATATGATCCGGGTGGGCGGCGCGAAAGGCGGCGAACTGCTCGGGCGGGCACGAATCCTCCAGCGAGCAGCCGGCGTCCATGTCCGGCAGGATCACGGTCTTCTCGGGCGACAGGATCTTGGCGACCTCCGCCATAAAGCGCACGCCGCAAAAGGCGATCACGTCGGCGTCGGTGGCGGCTGCCTTGGCCGAGAGATCGAGGCTGTCGCCGACGAAATCGGCGAGATCCTGGATATCGGGCGTCTGGTAGTAATGGGCGAGAATGACGGCGTTGCGCTCCTTGCGCAGGCGATCGATCTCGGCCTTCAGATCGAGCCCCTTGAGGCTCTTGGCAGGCGCGTTCATGGCGTGTGCTTCCCGTTACCCTCGGTCGCGCACCAGATAGGGGGCCGCGCGGCAAATGTCAGCGGCTATTGGCGACCACATCCTGCCAGGGCCGTGCAAAATCCATCGGCGTGAAGGGCTGGTCGTCGGCGAAGGCCTCGCCGCGGAAGCGGACGCGCACGTTCGGGTCCATGCCGGCGGCCTTGAGCGGCAGCGCGAAGCTCTGCGCCACGGCCTGCCGCGCCGCCTGCTTGGCGATGGCCACCGGCGACGGCTCGCGGGCCTGCCGGATCAGTTCGGTGCGCGCTGCCTGCTGGTTGGTCTGGTCGAGCGCCTGGCCGCTGTCGGTGAGCTTGAGCAGCAGCCCGCCGCCGTCATAGGCCTTGATCCGCTGGGGATCGACCTCCGGTCCCTCGATCATCAACGGCGGCAGCGTCACGTCGAGCCTGTGCGTGGCCTTGTCCCATGCGAGGTCGCCGGGCTTCATCTGGCCGAGATCGACCTCATAGCGGACGCGCCCCGGCATGATCAGGGTGCGTTGCGCCGACAGGCCGAAGCGATGCTGGGTCGAGGTCACCACCGCGACATAGGAGGCGACCAAAGCGGTCAGCCGGCTCTGCGCCTGGAGACCTTGCAAGCTGGCCGACGCGATGCTTTCGGGATCGGGCGACCAGAAACGGTCGAAGGCCCGCTTGCCCGCCACCAGCACCCCGCCGGCGACCAGCGCGAAGCCCAGCACGATGCCGAGCAGGACCTTGAGGACCGTCTTCATGTCAGGCGGCGAGGCTCCACATCTCGCCCTCGGCCCGCACCCGCCCCCGCTGGTCGAGATCGAGGAGGTGGGCCAGCACGTTGAGGCCCGCGGCCTTCTCCAGCCGGGGATCGAGGCCGGCATACATGTGCGCGACCATCTCGGGGATCGAGGCGGCCCCTTTTTCCAGCGTGCGCAATATCTGCCCCTCGCGTTGCCGGCGATGGCCGAGCATGCCGCGCAGCAACTGCCGGGGCTTGGTGACGGGATCGCCGTGCGCCGGGAAGAACAGCGCATCCTCGCGCGGCATCAGCTTTTCGAGGCTGGCCATATAGGCGCCCATGTCGCCGTCGGGCGGGATCACCACGCTGGTCGACCAGCCCATCACATGATCGCCGGTGAACAGCGCCTGCGCCTCGGGCAGCGCGAAGCAGAGATGGTTGGAGGTGTGGCCGGGCGTGAAGATCGCCTCCAGCGTCCAGCCGGGGGCGGAGACGGTGTCGCCCTCCGCCATGATCCGGTCGGGCGCGTAGCTGTGGTCGAACCCCGCCTCCAGCCCGCTGCCGTCGCTTGCCAGGATCGGCGCGCAGCCCATGACGGGCGCGCCGGTCGCCTCGGCCAGCGCCCTGGCGGCGGGCGTGTGGTCGCGGTGGGTGTGGGTGCAGACGATCGCGACGATCCGCTCGCCCTCGACGGCCTTTAGGATGTTGGCGACATGTTCGGCGATGTCCGGGCCGGGATCGATCACCGCGACCTCGCCACGCCCGACGATATGCGTCTGCGTACCGGTATGGGTGAAGGGCGACGGATTGTGCGCCAGCACGCGCCGCACCAGCGGGTGGGCCGTCTCGACGAGCGGTTGAGGCGATTGTTCGGTCATCCGCGTCTGATGCTCCGTTCGCACTGAGCCTGTCGAAGTGCGTGCCCCGAATGCTGCGTCTGCGGCACGTCCTTCGACAGGCTCAGGACGAACGGGACAGAATAAGCAGGGATGAGGGTGTCGGGAAAACTGACAATTGGGAAAACTGGCCCCGACCCGTTAACCCTCGGAACACGCAGGAATTCGCCCTTCGTCGAAACTGGCACGCCGCCTGCAATGATATCCATGTTCCTACGTTCCCGCGAACACCGGCGGGCCGGCGCGACATCCGCGACGGCCCGCCACCCCGCGGGCCTCCCGGACACCATCCGCGAAACGACGAAGATCAGGCCGCCTTCTGCGCGACGCCGGCCTTCTGCAGCAGCTCGGCCAGCTCGCCCGTCTCGTACATCTCCATCATGATGTCCGATCCGCCGACGAATTCGCCCTTCACGTAGAGCTGCGGGATGGTCGGCCAGTCGGAGAACTGCTTGATGCCCTGGCGGATCGCCTGGTCCTGCAGCACGTCGACCGAGCCGTATTCGACGCCGAGATGATCGAGGATCGCGATCGCGCGGCTGGAGAAACCGCATTGCGGAAAGAGCGGCGATCCCTTCATGAACAGCAGCACCTCGTTGCCATTCACGGCCTCGGCGATGCGGGCCTGTGTGTCGTCGGTCATTGCAATCACTCCAAAGGACGGTTCATCGCGCGTTAAATCGGGATGGCAGGCGCAAATGGCAAGGCTTCGCACCCTCGGGCCATCCCGTTCGGTTCGAGCAGCATCGAGCTTGTCGAGATGCGCCCGTCGAGAACTCCGCGCGCGCCTTCTCGACTACGGTTCTCGACAGGCTCGAACCTCCGCTCGAAGCGAACGGGGTGGAGATGGCTCAGGGCACCGCCGTGGTCAACTGGAGCGCGTGGAGCACGCCGCCCATGCGCCCGCCGAGCGCCTCATAGACCTTCTGGTGCTGGCGCACGCGCGGAATGCCGCGGAACGTCTCGCTCACCACCTTCGCGGCATAATGATCCCCGTCGCCGGCGAGATCGGTGATCTCCACTTCGGCGTCGGGAATGCCCGCCTTGATCAGCCCGGCGATTTCGTCGGCGGCCATCGGCATGTCAGACCGATCCCAGCAGCTGGCGGCGCGCCTCGATCTCGCAGGCGTCGAGCTGCGCGCGGATCGCGGACTCGTCGGTCTCGACATTGGCGGAGACGAGATCGCCGTAGAGCTTGCGGATCACGTCCTCGTCGCCGGCTTCCTCGAACTCGGCCTGCACCACCGCCTTGGAATAAGCGTCGGCCTCCTCCGCCGTCAGCTTCATGAGGCCAGCCGCCCACTGCCCGAGCAGACGGTTGCGCCGCGCGGTGACGCGGAAGGCCATCTCCTGATCGTGGGCGAACTTGTTCTCGAACGCCTGCTCGCGATCGTCGAAGGTGGTCATGGCGTGGCTCTCGTCCTGTCGTTTCGGCCCAAGCAGATAGGGACATCGCCCTTTCCGCGCAACATCATGGGGCAGGTGTCGGAAAAGCTTACAGCCGTCTCATCGACCCGGATCGCGCCATTGCCGGTCGGCCGGGAAGATGTCGCCGGGGCCGCCCTGCAACGCCGTGCCGTAGACGGGATTGGGCAGGACGAACCAGCCGCGTCCCCAGAGCGGCGCGACGCCGGGCAGCGCGGTGGCGGCGCGCCGGGCCGGAACGCTCCCGGCCTCGTTGAACAGGTCCGAGAAATCGCCAAGCTGGTCCCCGCCCATCGCGATCACGCAATAATGGTCCGCGATCCGCCAGCGGCGCCCGTCCTTGAGCGAGCCGGTCTTGTCGTCGCCGGCGAGGAACAGGGTCTCGCCGTGCCTGGCCGGCCCCAGCCCGGCCTGGTCGATCGCCTGCTCGGTGGGCTCGGCGTCGAAGGCGTTGCGGTTGGTGTTGAAGATCACCGTCACACCCATCCGGCGCAGCGCGTCGAGCGCCTCCTTGGCGCCCGGCGTCGGCGAGACCGCGTGGGCGCCCCCTTTCTCCCACCGTGCCCAGCGATCGTCGAAGTCGCGATGCGGCGCGCCGGTCAGGTCGTCATATTCGAAGCCCTGGTTGAGCAGCACCGTCTCGTCCACGTCGAATATGGCGGCCGGCGGCTTGCCCGCGCACGGCACGAAGCGCGGCGCGTCGAGGCTCGCCCCCTCTTCCAGCACCACCGAGCGGCGGTCCTTCCCCTGCAGCATCTCGCCGACATAGAAGGTCAGCGCCGACCAGGCCTGCCGGCTGATCGCCGCCGCCTCGGCCGAGCCGTAGAGATATTGCATGCCGGCCAGCTTCGGGTCGGCCGGCGGCGGCTCGGGCGGGAAAGCGGGCTTCGCCGTGCTGGCGCAGCCCGAGGCCGCCAGCATCAGGAGGAGGCCCGCCCGTTTCAGCCCGCCACGCGTCTTCGCCAAGGTCCGTACTCCCTACTCGTCGCGATGCCGGTATCAGCGACGAGGCGCACGCGGAAGCTGGAATGGCGCCCGCGAAGATTATAGACACCGGCCATGACGAACCTCCGCACCGGCGGCCGCATCCTGGTCGACCAGCTCCTCGCGCAGGGATGCGATCGCATCTTCTGCGTTCCCGGCGAATCCTATCTGGCGGTGCTCGACGCGCTGCACGATTCCCCCGCCATCGATCTCGTCGTGTGCCGGCAGGAAGGGGGCGCGGCCTATATGGCGGAGGCCGACGGCAAGCTGACCGGGCGGCCGGGCGTCTGCTTCGTCACGCGCGGCCCCGGCGCCACCAACGCCTCGGTGGGCGTCCACACCGCGTTCCAGGATTCCACCCCGATGATCCTGTTCATCGGCGACGTGGCGCGCGACGCCAAGGATCGCGAGGGCTTTCAGGAAGTCGATTTCCCGGCGATGTTCAAGCCGCTCGCCAAATGGGCGGCCAGGATCGACGACGCCCGGCGCATCCCCGAATATGTCGCGCGGGCCTATGCGGTGGCGATGTCCGGCCGCCCCGGCCCGGTGGTGCTGGCACTGCCCGAGGACATGCTGCTCGACGCGGTGGAGGCTGCGGATCGTCCGAAGGTCGTCCGCCCCGTCCAGCCGCCCTGCATCGAGGCGGTCGGCACGCTGGTTCGGATGCTCAAGGACGCGACCAACCCGATCGCCATCGTCGGCGGCGCCGACTGGGACGATCGCGCCGCGCATTATTTCGCGGAGTTCGCCGAAGGAATCGGCCTGCCGGTCGCCTGCGCCTTCCGCCGGCAGGACGCGATCCTGTCGTCCTCACCCGTTTATGCCGGCAATCTCGGCTACGGCCCCAATCCCAAGCTGCTGGAGCGGGTGAAGGCGGCCGACCTGCTGCTCGTCGTCGGCCCGCGCATCGGCGAGGCGACCACCGACGGCTACACGCTGGTGACGCCCGACCATCCCGGCCAGATCCTCGTCCACGTCCATCCGGACCCGAACGAGCTGCAATCGGTCTACCGCACCGATCTCGCCATTTGCGCCGACATGCCCGAATTCGCCGAGACGATGGCGCAATGGGATCATGACATCCTCGCTTTCGAGGACGGCCGACAAGCCCATGCCGAATGGGACAGCTGGAACTCCCCCCTGCCCCGCGACGGCGTGACGCTCGATCTCGGCCCCTGCGTGGCGGCGATGCGGGACGCGATGCCGGCCGATACCGTGATCTGCAACGGCGCCGGCAATTATTCGGGCTGGTGGCACCGTTACTGGCGCTACGGCAAGCGCGGCACCCAGCTCGCGCCGACCAATGGGTCCATGGGCTATGGCGTCCCCGCCGCCGTCGCCGCCGCGCTGCGCTGCCCCGATCAGCGGGTGGTGGCACTGGCCGGAGACGGCTGCTTCCTGATGAACGGACAGGAACTCGCCACCGCCGTCGCGCGCGGGCTGCGGCTGCTGGTGATCCTCGTCGACAACGGCAATTACGGCACCATCCGCATGCACCAGGAGCGCGAATATCCCCATCGCGTCTCCGGTACGGCGCTCGCCAACCCCGATTTCGCGGCGCTCGCCCGCGCCTATGGCGGCTGGGCCGAGACGGTGGACAAGACGGAGGATTTCACCCCCGCTCTGGCCCGCGCGCTGGAGCAGCCGGGGCTTGCATTGCTCCATTGCCGCACCGACATCGAACAAATCACCCCGGCGCTGCGTTTGAGCAGTCTGAACAAGGGATAACGGGCCCATTCCGAGGCCATTCAGGACGAATCACCTAGAAGGGGTCTTGTCGCGGTCCAGGCCGCTGAAACGATTTTTGGGAGACTGAACATGCGCAAGCTGATCACAGGCCTCGTCGCCGCCGGCATCCTCGCCGGCACCACGCTCGCCGGCGCCGCGCCGGCCGAAGCGCGCTGGCACGGCGGTGGCTGGGGTGGTGGCTATCACGGCTACCATGGCGGATATCATGGCGGCTGGCACCGTGGCGGCGTCGGCACCGGTACCGCGGTGGCGGCCGGCATCCTCGGCCTCGGCGTGGGCGCCGCGATCGCCTCTTCGGATCGCCCTTATTATGGTGGTGGTGGCGGTTACTACGCCGCGCCGCCGCCCCCGCCGGCTTATTATGGCGGCTATTACGCTCCGCCGCCGCCGCCGGTCTATTATGGCGGTTACTACGGCTACTGAGCCGGCATTTGCGGCGGCCCTCGGGCCGCCGCCTTCGCGATCTTCGCGAGACGCCAAAAAGGGCGCCGCTCCCTCGGGAACGGCGCCCTTCTTCTTACCCGGCTGACGGGCTCAGAGCTTGTCGACCGCGTTCTTCACCGCGCCCTTGGCCTTGCCGACCGTGGTCTGCACATTGCCCTTGGCCTCTTGGCCCGCGCCTTCGGCTTCGAGGCCCGGATCGTTGCTCTCGCGGCCGATCGCCTGCTTGGCCTTGCCGACCGTCTCGTTGACGGCGCCTTTGACCTTGTCCGTGAATTCACCCATGGCGTGTCTCCTGCGAAGTGGGGCGGCTGATCGCCAACCGCTTCGCATTGCAAAACAAATCGGGGCCGTGACGGTTCCTCTTGCAGTGCCCTCCCCGTTCGGGCCGAGCTTGAAGCCCTGCCCTTCCTTCGTCCTGCGCTCGAAAAGAAGGGCAGCCCTTAGACAGGCTCAGGGCGAACGAGGGACGGGGTTAGATCAATCCTGCCAGCGGGCTCGACGGATCGGCGTAGCGACGCACCCCCATGCGCCCCGCGCGATAGGAGAGGCGCCCCGCTTCCACCGCCGCCTTCATCGCGCGCGCCATCAGGATCGGGTCCTTGGCCTCGGCGATGGCGGTGTTCATCAGCACGCCGTCGCAGCCCAACTCCATCGCGATCGCCGCATCCGACGCCGCGCCGACGCCGGCATCGACCAGCACCGGCACCTTCGCGCCTTCTACGATCAGGCGGATGGTCACCCGGTTCTGGATGCCCAGCCCCGATCCGATCGGCGCGCCCAGCGGCATGATCGCCACCGCGCCGGCATCCTCCAGCCGCTTGGCGGCGATCGGATCGTCGACGCAATAGACCATCGGCTTGAAGCCCTCATTGGCCAGCACCTCGGTCGCGCGCAGCGTCTCGACCATGTCGGGATAGAGGGTGCGCGCCTCGCCCAGCACCTCCAGCTTCACCAGATCCCAGCCGCCCGCCTCGCGCGCCAGGCGCAGCGTGCGGATCGCGGATTCGGCATCGAAGCAGCCCGCCGTATTGGGCAGATAGGTGATGCGCTTGGGATCGATATAATCGGTGAGCATCGGCGCCTTGGGATCGGAGACGTTCACCCGCCGCACCGCGACGGTGACGATCTCGGCGCCGGACGCCTCGACGGCGGCGGCGTTCTGCTCGAAATCCTTGTACTTGCCGGTGCCGACGATCAGCCGCGAGCGGAAGGTCCGGCCGGCGACCGTCCAGCTGTCCTCGGTCACGGGCGCGGCATGGTCGCCGCCGCCGACGAAATGGACGATCTCCAGCTCGTCGCCATCCTCGACCTTCACCTGCGCCAGCGTAGAGCGCGGCACCACTTCGAGATTGCGCTCCACCGCCACCTTGGCCGGCTCCAGCCCCAGTTCGGACGCCAGCTCGGCAAGGGTGAGGCCATCGCGCACGCGGCGATGCTCGCCATTGACGCGGATAGAGATGGTGCCGTCCGAATGCATGCGATTCACTTTTCCCGAGAGACCGTCTAGGAAGGCCGCATATAGGGACCGCCCGGCGGCACCCGCAACCGAAAGGGCTCGCATGGCCGATACCGATGTCGTCTTCGTGCTGAACGGCCCCAACCTCAACATGCTCGGTCTGCGCGAACCCGAAATCTACGGATCGGACACGCTGGACGACATCGCCAACCTGCTGGACGATCGCGCCCGCGAGCTGGGGCTGGAAGTCGACATGCGCCAGTCCAACCACGAAGGCCATCTGGTCGACTGGATCCAGGAGGCCAATGCCGTGAAGGCCAAGGCGGTGCTGATCAACGCCGGCGGCTTCACCCACACGTCGATCGCGATCCACGACGCGATCAAGGCGGTCACCGTGCCGGTGATCGAGGTGCATCTTTCCAACCCGCACAAGCGCGAGGAATTCCGCCATCGCAGCTATATCGGCATGGCGGCGAAGGGCACGGTAGCGGGATTCGGCGCTTTGTCGTACCTGCTGGCGCTGGACGCGGCGGCCAAGCTCTGACAGAGCCGGCCGCAACATGAAGAACAATACGCATGAAGAACAACAAGAGGGTCGTGTGATGACCGATACCCCCGAAGTTTCCAACGGCGCGATGCAGGTCGATGTCGGGCTGGTGAGCCAGCTCGCCGAATTGCTCGATGCCACACGCCTTACCGAGATCGAGGTGCAGGACGGCGATCGCCGCATTCGCGTCGCGCGCACCGTCTCGATGACGGCGGCGCCCGCGCAGGTGCTGGCGGGCGCCCCGGCTCCCGTCGCGCCCGCCGCCGCCGCACCGGTGGCGGCCGCCCCGGCGCTCGCTTCGCCGGCCGATCATCCCGGCCTCGTCAAGTCGCCCATGGTCGGCACCGTCTATCTCGCCGCCGAGCCGGGCGCCGCGCCCTTCATCGCGATCGGCAAGCAGGTCGCCGCCGGCGAGACGCTGCTGATCGTCGAGGCGATGAAGGTGATGAACCCGATCATCGCCACCAAGGCGGGCAAGGTCTCCCAGGTGCTGGTCGAGAACGGCCAGCCCGTCGAGTTCGATCAGCCGCTCGTCATCGTCGAATGACATGCTGACGCCCCCCACCCCCGTTCGGTTCGAGCAGCATCGAGCTTAGTCGAGATGCGCCCGTCGAGAACCCCGCCGCGCGCCTTCTCGACTTCGGGTCTCGACTGCGCTCGACCCTGCGCTCGAACCGAACGGACAGGGTGGAGGCGAGTAAGGTAGAGATATGACGATCCAAAAAGTCCTGATCGCCAATCGCGGCGAGATCGCGCTCCGCATCCACCGCGCCTGCCACGAAATGGGCATCCAGACGGTGGCGGTGCATTCCACCGCCGATGCCGACGCGATGCACGTGCGCCTCGCCGACCAGGCGGTGTGCATCGGCCCGCCGGCGGCCGCCGAGAGCTATCTCAACATCCCCAACATCATCGCGGCGGCCGAGATCAGCGGCGCGGACGCGATCCATCCGGGCTATGGGTTCCTCTCCGAGAACGCCAAGTTCGCCGAGATCGTCGAAGCGCACGACCTGATCTTCATCGGGCCCAAGCCCGAGCATATCCGCACCATGGGCGACAAGATCGAGGCGAAGCTGACGGCGGCCAAGCTCGGCCTGCCGCTGGTGCCCGGCTCGCCCGGCCCGCTCACCTCCATCGAGGACGCCAAGCGCATCGCCGCCGAGATCGGCTATCCGGTGCTGATCAAGGCCGCGTCGGGCGGCGGTGGCCGCGGCATGAAGGTGGTGCCCGAGGAGAGCCAGCTCGAAACGCTGATGCAGCAGGCGGGCTCGGAGGCGAAAGCGGCGTTCGGCGACGCTACCGTCTACATGGAAAAGTATCTCGCCGATCCGCGCCACATCGAGTTCCAGGTGTTCGGCGACGGCAACGGCAATGCCATCCACCTCGGCGAGCGCGACTGCTCGCTGCAGCGCCGCCACCAGAAGGTGCTGGAGGAGGCCCCCTCGCCGGTCATCACCATGGACCAGCGCGAGGATATGGGCGGCATCGTCGCCAAGGCGATGGCCGACATGGGCTATCGCGGCGCCGGCACGATCGAGTTCCTCTACGAGGATGGCCGCTTCTACTTCATCGAGATGAACACCCGCCTGCAGGTGGAGCATCCCGTCACCGAGGCGATCACCGGCCTCGATCTCGTCCGCGAGCAGATCCGCATCGCCGACGGCCATCTGCTGACGCTGCGGCAGGAGGATGTCGAGTTTCGCGGCCACGCCATCGAATGCCGCATCAACGCCGAGGATCCCCGCACCTTCGCCCCCTCGCCGGGCCTGGTGAAGGGCTATCACGCGCCGGGCGGCATGAACGTGCGCGTCGATAGCGGCCTGTACGCCGGCTATCGCGTGCCGCCCTATTACGATTCGATGATCGCCAAGCTGATCGTCTGGGGCCACACCCGCGAAGGCGCGCTGCGCCGCCTGCGCCGGGCGCTGGAGGAGTTCGTGATCGACGGCGTGACGACGACGATCCCGCTCCACCAGGCACTGCTCGACGATCCCCAGTTCCAGGAAGGCGATTACACGATCAAGTGGCTGGAGCAGTGGCTGGCGAAACAGGACGCCTGATGTCTTCGTCGTTCCCGAGAAGGCAGGAACCCGTCTCCCGCTTCGTCGACTTCGACCGGCATCGCGCTGTGGAGATGGACCGTTGCCTTCTCAACGGCGACACCTCCTCGGGAGTCTCGCGATGAAAGCCACGATCTACCACAATCCCCGCTGCTCCAAGTCGCGCGAGACGCTGGCGTTGCTCGAAGCGGCGGGCGCGGAGGTCGCCGTCGTCGAATATCTCAAGACGCCACCCTCGCGCGACGAACTGGCGCGGCTCTATGCCAAGGCCGGGATGCGCCCGCACGACGGCCTGCGCAAGGCCGAGGACGGTGCCAAGGCGCTCAAGCATGCCTCCGACGACGCCATTCTCGACGCGATGGCGGCCGATCCGATCCTGATCGAGCGGCCGCTCGTGGAGACCGCCAAGGGCGTGCGACTGGGCCGGCCGCCCGAAGCGGTGCGCGAGATCCTCTGACCTCGTCTTCTCCCGGAGAGGGCGGCCCTATCGATTGCGGACAAGCGTCATCCTGGAAGGGTAGGATGGTGTCGCGCCGAGGCCACACGACCCCGATGCGGCAAGCGCCGTGCGAATGGAACCCGGCCTCCGCCCGGATGACGATGCGAATGCGGATGGCCGTATCCCAGCCATGCAAGCGCCCCAGAAGAGCAGGCGAAGCCATCCTCCCCACAAAATTGTGGACCATTTGCGTCAATCGTCTTGCCGTTGTCATCGCCTTCCGTCTTAATCACCGGCGTCATGGCAACCATCGCAGTCTACAGCCTCAAGGGCGGTGTCGGTAAGACGACGCTGACCACCAGCCTCGCCTGGTGCGCGGCCGGCGCCTCGGCACGGCGGACCCTGTTATGGGATCTCGATCCGCAGGCAGCATCCTCCTGGCTGCTCGGCGCGAGCAAACCCGGCAAGGAAGAGGCCCAGGCCGTCTTCACCAAGGATGCCGCGCCGAGCGATCTCGTGCGGACCACCGGCATCGACAATCTCTCGGTGCTGCCCGCCGACCGTTCGCTGCGCGGGCTCGACCGGCTGTTCCACGATCTCGACAAGCGCAAGCGGCTCGCCAAGCTGACCGAGCGGCTCAACAAGGAGTGGGATCGCGTCCTGCTCGATTGCCCGCCCGGCCTCACCGACACGGCCGACCAGGCGCTGCGCGCCGCGACCCTGATCATCGTGCCCGTCATCCCCTCGCCGCTCGCGCGGCGCGCCTTCGACGAGGTGGTGGCGCACCTCAAGGCCGAGCATGGCAAGGTGGCGCCGATCCTGCCGGTGCTCAACATGGTCGATCGCCGCCGCTCGCTGCATCGCGCGGCACTCGCGGAACTGCCCGACTGGCCCGTCATTCCGATGGCGAGCGCGCTCGAGAGCATGACGGCCAACGCCCCCCTCTCCGGCCCCTTCCCGACCAACAGCGTGGCCGGCCCCGCCATCCAGCGCCTCTGGCGCGGGATCGAGAAGAGGCTCGCGTCCTGATGCCCGGCGCGTCGCCATGCTAGGGCGCGGGCGTCGCGCGGCCGCCGAGCCGATCGACCCCGATCTCCTGCTGCGCGCCTATTCGGTCGGCGTCTTCCCGATGGCGGACAGCCGGGACGCCACCGACATCTTCTGGGTGGAACCCAAGAAGCGCGGGGTCCTGCCGCTGGACGGCTTCCACCTCTCCCACTCGCTGCGCAAGACCTTGCGCTCGGACCGCTTCGCCGTGACCGCCGATCGCGCCTTCGCCGGTGTCATGCGGGCGTGCGCCGAGGCGACGGGGGACCGCCCCGAAACGTGGATCAACCGGCAGATCGAACAGGCCTACACCATCCTCCACCGCAACGGCCATGCCCACTCGATCGAGGTGTGGCGCCCGGGCGAGATCGGCGGGGAACTGGTCGGCGGCCTCTACGGCGTATCGCTGGGCGGCGCCTTTTTCGGCGAGAGCATGTTCAGCCGGATGAGCGATGCCTCCAAGATCGGCCTCGCCCACCTCGTCGCGCGCCTCCGCGTCGGCGGCTATAAATTGCTCGATTGCCAGTTCATCACGGATCACCTCGCGTCGCTGGGCGCGATCGAAATCGGGCGGAGCGACTATCGCGCGCTGTTGGACGAGGCGCTGGGCGCGGGCGTCGCGGCGGCGGCCGGCTCGGCACCGGCATCGTCGGCGCTGGCGGCCGACTTCTTCGCGGTCGAGCGCGCATTTCCGCCCGCGACCGAGGCGGCGAGGACGGTATCCGGCCCGATATCGGGATGCGACATCGCGCAGCTCTTGGGCCAGACATCGTAGATCGGGTGCTCGACGACGTTGAGCGACGGCGATTCCTTGTAGAGCCAGCCCGAGAAGACGCGGCGCCAGCGCGTGTCGCGGCCCTCGACATCCACCTGCACGAAGGCGCCGGTCAGCGGCTCGGCTTCCCACGGCGCGCTCGTCTCGCAGGCGCGCAGGCGCACCACCACGTCGCCGGAACGGACCGCCTGGCCCGGCTTCAGGGTGAGGTCATGCTCCTCGCCGTTGCGCTTGTTGAGCAGGCCCAGCACCGCGACGCGCTCCGCCATCGGCGTCTCGACCTTGCCGAGATCGTCGGCAGGCGCCGCCGGCTTCCTGGCCGCACCCGGCTTGGCCGGAGCGTTGTCGGCGGCAGTGGTGTCGTCCGGCCCGGCGCCGTTGGACAAGGGCAGCGACGGCTGGTCGTCATTGGCCTGGATCGCCTCGACGCCCTGCCAGCCCGCGAGCCCGCCGATCAGCAGGATCGCCGCGCCCGCGGCCAGTTTGCGGCTCACGGGGTGGCGGGCGCCGCGCCCGCGCCCGGTGCGGCGGGCGGCGCCGGCTTGGCGCTGTCCCCGCCCGATTTGTTGATGAACTGGCCGACCATGCCCATCAGGTCCACCGAGCCCTGCGTGTCGAGGATCTCGTCGCCATTCTTGAACGGGGTCGAGGAGCCGCCGGGGATCAAATTCATGTAGGTGCCGCCGAGGATACCCTCGGAGGTGATCGCCGCGCTGCTGTCGTCGGGCAGCTTGCTGGCCGGATCGATCGCCAGCGCCACCTCGGCCTGGAAGGTCTTGGGATCGAGCTTCACGCTCGCGACCTGGCCCACCTTGATGCCGGCGACGCGCACGTCGGTGCCGGGGCTGATGCCGCTGGCATTGGGGAACAGCGCGTTGACCTGGATCGCATTGGACACGCGCCCGCCGCCCGTGCGCTGAAAGGCGTACCAGCCGAACCAGACCGCGATCAGCACCACGAGCAGGCCGATCAGCGCTTCGGCGCCATGCTCCTTGACGGTATTACGCATCGCTCAGTTCGGGCTCCAGGCCTCGTAGTCGCCGGTCGCGGCGGCGCGCTTGCCGCCGGCCTCCAGCGCGCCCGCGGGGCGATAGGCCTCCCGCGTGCCGGTCATGTTGGGCTTGGCCGGGGCCTGCCAGGCGCGCGGCGGCGGCAGCGCCTTGTCCGGCGTCTCGGCATGGGTGCCGTGCAGCCAGCCATGCCAATCGGGCGGCACGCGGCTCGCATCGTTGGAGCCCGCATAGATCACCCAGCGGCGGGGATTGCCGTGAACGTCCTTGCCGCCCTCGAAATAGACGTTGCCGAGATCGTCGGCCCCGACGCGGCTGCCGTTGCGGCGCGAGAAGAGCAGGGTGCCGAGCGTGGCGCCGTTCCACCAGGTGAAGGGATTGTAGGCCATGAACGAGCGCTTAGCCTGCCGCCCCGGCGGCGGCAAGCACGACGCGCGCCTATTCCCCCGGCATCACCAGGATCACGGCGAGCGGACCCTTCGCCCCCGCCGCGATTCGCGCCGTCAACGACTGCTCGGGCACGAGATCGGTGAGGCCGGCGCGCCGGACGGTCTCCATGTGGATGAAGATGTCGGCGGGATCGTCCTCGCGCATTAGGAAACCATATCCCTTCAGGCGATTGAACCATTTCACCCGCACCGCCTCGGGAGGGCCGGCCGAATCGAGCAGCGGGATCGGATCGACATGGCTCGCCGCGCGCCGCGCCGCCGTCTCCAGATCGGGGCCGGTCGCGGTGGTAAGGTCGAAGCTGACGATCGCGCGCGCCTGCAGCCCACGCTCGCGATGGGAGGCCAGGCAGACGGCGCGGGCGCCCTCGGGCAGGCTGCGGCGGCCGAACGGGCGGAGCACCGAGAAATGGATGAGAACATCCCCCTCGCCATTGTCGCCGACGAGGAAACCGAAGCCGCGCGTGGCATCGAACCACTTGATCGCGCCGGAGACTTCGACTTCGGACGTGTCCCCCTCGCGATCATCCCCTATAGGGGCGACATGCGGCGCCGCGCGGAGGCCGCCGGCATGATCCGGCGCTTCCGCGCCACGCATGGAAGCGTTGCCGTGCATGGCACCGCCTCCTTCGTCGTCATACGCAAAAGCACCTTCCTGCATAAGAACCATTCCCCCTGCCCCCGACTTTAGCACGATTATTATCCGAATCGACCTCAAATCTTTGGGGTTTCGCTCAGATTCATCCCTCCGAGTCTACATCCGGCACATCGCCGGGGCGCGCATCCAGAATGCGACGAACATGCTCCGGCGCGTGACCAGCCCGGATCATCGCGCCGAACGCGCGACGGCGCGTGGCCTCGTCCGCCGCCTCGCGGGCATAAGGGCCGAAGCGGCGACGCTCGGCGAAACGCAGCGCCGTCCGCCAGGCATCCTCGCGGGCCTGCAGGCGGGCGCTTTCGGCATCGGCATCCGAGATGCCGAGCGCGCCGAGCGCCTGGCCCAGCCGCCGCGCGCCATAGCCCCGCGCGGCGAGCGCGCGCCCCCGCGCCTCCGCCAGCGTGCGATCGTCGACATAGCCAAGCTCCGCGAAACGCGCGACGATCGCCGCGATCGGCGGCGCATCCTGGCCATCCCATCCGCGCTCGACGATCTTCCGTTTCAGATATTCCGCCAGCTTCGCGCGGCTGGTCGCGTAGCGCCCCGCATAAGCGAGCGCGAGCCGCTCCAGGGCGGCGCTGTCCAGGGGTGGACGGGCATCGTTTCGGCGGCGGAAGGTCACGCGCCATGTTTGTGCCACAGTCGGGCCGGATTTAGAACGCCGATGACCATCAGATGACAAGGATGGATTCATTGCGCCGAGCCCGCTATCAGGCCCGGTTTATGTAGTTAGGGAGATGCCGTCGGTGCATCAGGTTGAGAGCACTGCCAGCACAGCGTACGACCAGGCGAGCAAGGGTCAGGCTTTGGTCCCCACACCGACCGACGACGCGTTGCCGCGCCGCATGGCCGATTTCGCCACCATGGGCGAGGCGCTGGATTATGCTGCCCGCAGCGCGCGTGGCTTCAATTTCCACGACGCGCGCGGCACGCTGATTCGCCCCTATCGCTATGCCGAGCTGCGCGAGGATGCGCTGGCCAACGCGCATCGGCTGATCGCCGCCGGCATCCGCCCGGGCGACCGCATCGCGCTCGTCGCCGAGACGGGGCCGGATTTCGCCGCGATGTTCTTCGGTGCGGTCTATGCCGGGGCGTGGCCGGTGCCGCTGCCGCTGCCCACCAGCTTCGGCGGCCGCGAATCCTATATCGACCAGCTCTCCGTCCAGCTCGCCAGCTCGGATCCGAAGATGCTGATCTATCCGGCCGAGCTCGCCTCGATGGCCGGCGCCGCCGCGGAGGCCGGCAAGGTCGTGGGCCTCACCTACGAGGATTTCACCGCCCGCAAGTCGCCCGCCGGGCCGCTGCCCCAGGCGGGCAGCGACGATATCGCCTATCTCCAATATTCCAGCGGATCGACGCGCTTTCCGCACGGCGTCGTCATCACCCATCGCCAGCTGCTTGAGAATCTCGCGGCGCACGGCCATGGCATGAGCATCACCGACGGCGATCGCTGCATCTCCTGGCTGCCCTGGTATCATGACATGGGGCTGGTCGGCTGCATGCTCTCGCCGATCGCCAACCAGGTCTCGACCGATTATCTCAAGACCGAGGATTTCGCGCGCCGCCCGCTCGCCTGGCTGGACCTGATCACGCGCAACGAGGGCAACACGCTCTCTTATTCGCCGACCTTCGGCTACGACATCTGCGCGCGCCGCATCGGCTCGCAATCGGACGTGGCGGGCCGCTTCGACCTGTCGCGCTGGCGACTCGCCGGCAACGGCGCCGACATGATCCGCCCGGACGTGATGCAGGCGTTCGTCGATGCCTTCGCGCCCGCCGGCTTCGACGCGCACGCCTTCACGCCCAGCTACGGCCTCGCCGAGGCGACGCTCGCCGTGTCGCTGATGCCGCCGGGCGAGGGCATCGTGGTGGAGCTCGTCGAAGAGACGCAACTCTCCGGCGGCGACATCGCCGCCCACCGGCCGCAACGCTATCGCGCCATCGTCAATTGCGGCAAGCCGGTGCGCGGCATGACCATCGAGATCCGCGAGGAGGACGGCACGCCGCTTCCCGAAAAGGCGATCGGCAAGGTCTGGTGCGCGGGCGGATCGGTGATGGTCGGCTATTTCCGCGACGAGGAAGCGACCGACGCCTGCATGAAGGACGGTTGGCTGGATACCGGCGACATGGGCTACATGTCGGACGGCTACATCTACATCGTCGGCCGTGCCAAGGACATGATCATCGTCAACGGCCGCAACCACTGGCCACAGGACATCGAATGGGCGGTGGAACAGCTGCCCGGCTTCAAGGCGGGCGACATCGCCGCCTTCGCGATCACCACCCCCGGCGGCGAGGAGACGCCCGCCGTGCTGGTCCAGTGCCGCACGTCGGACCAGGCCGAGCGTGCCCGCCTGCGCGATCTGATCCGCGAGAAGGTGCGGTCCATCACCGGCATGAATTGCGTGGTCGAACTGGTGCCGCCGCGCACGCTGCCGCGCACGAGTTCGGGCAAGCTCAGCCGCGCCAAGGCGCGCACGCTGTATCTGTCGGGCGAAATCCAGCCCTACGACATCGCCGCCTGAAATCCTCGATCCTCCCCGGGCTTGCTCGGGGAGGAGGGCCATCCGCGCAACGAATGACGGAGCGGAAGTGCCGGCCGATGGAAGGTTCGGGCTGCCGTGCCTCCCTCTCTCCACCGGTTTGGGCGATCCCCCGCCCCGTTTCGGAGAGATGTAAATTTCATCCACTCCGGATTTACCCACACCCATTACGGCAGACGCTTACCCCCCGGTAAGATATCGACATTAATCCTTGCAGGCGTGTCGAGCCTGTCCCCATCCTCCGCAGAACGGGTGACCCCGTCCTGGTCATACACCCTCGGCCTCGCCCAGGGCCGGGGCAATGCGTATCCCGCCATCGCCGAATCGCGCGCCACCGCGATGCGCCGTCGCCGGCCGCTGTGGCTGGGTATCAACCTGCTGGCGATGCTGGCGATCTGCGCGCTGCGCTTCGGAATGCTGAGCTGGCACACGCTGTTGCCCTGGTGCTCGGCGATCGTCGGCATCGAATTGCTGGTCGCGCTCGGCAGCTGGCGCGCGCCGCCGCCGCAAGCGCTGTGGCGCGATGCGGACGTGATCGGCGGCATCTTCCTGGGCCTGTGCTGGGCCGTCGCCATGGCGCTGTTCACCGGCCCCACCGGCACCCCCTATACGCTTGCGATGCTGACGGTCGGCGGCGCGCTCACGGCGATCACCACCGCGCTGATGGTGCCGGCCCCGATCGGCGGCCTCGGCTTCATCCTGATCGTCGGCACCGCCGCGACCACCAATGTCGGGCTGGATGGGCGCCCGCTGCTGGCCGGCATGGTGGCCCTGTTCACCGCGGCCATCGCTGGCACCTTCGCGGCCAATGCGCGCCAGCTCATCCACCGCATCACCGCCGAGCAGGCGCTGACCGGCAAGGAGGAGGTGATCAGCCTGCTGCTGCGCGAGTTCGAGGAAACCAGCGCCGACTGGCTGTGGCGCACCGATGCCGCCAAGTGCCTGGTCGATGTCTCGCCGCGCGTCGCCCGCCTGTTCGGCGCCCAGCGTCAGCAGCTCGAAGGCAAGCCGCTGCTCGCCGTGCTCGCCGGCGAGGGCTGGGATCATGGCGACGTCGCGCCGGGCATCCGCATGCTCGCCGACAAATTGCGCCTGCGCGAGAGCTTCCGCGATCTCGTCGTTCCCGTGATGATCGGCGGCGAGCGCCGCTGGTGGTCGCTGTCGGCCGCCCCTCGCCGCGACGAGCGCGGCGCGCTGATCGGTTTCTGGGGCGTCGGCACCGACGCCACCGAGCGCCATCGCTCCGCCGAGCGGATCGACCGCATGGCGCGCTTCGACGCGCTCACCGGCCTCGCCAACCGTGCCCATGTGATCGATCGGCTCGGCCAGGCGTTGCGGGACGGCCACCATGTCGGCCGCCGCTCGACGCTGATGCTGATCGATCTCGATCGCTTCAAACAGGTCAACGACACGCTCGGCCACCCGATCGGCGACAAGCTGCTCATCGAGGTGGCCAACCGCATCTCCTCGCTGCTCGCCCATGGCGACGTCTGCGGGCGGCTGGGCGGGGACGAGTTCGCCGTCGTCCTGCCCGATGCCGACGATCGCGACCGCGTCGACGTGCTCGCCGAGCGCATCGTCCACATGCTGTCCATGCCCTTCGAGATCGAGGGCAACGAGCTTCATATCGGCGGCTCGGTCGGCTCGGCGACGGCGCCGCTTGACGGGCGCGTGGTGGAGACGCTGCTGCGCAACGCCGATCTCGCCCTCTACCGCGCCAAGGATGACGGGCGGGGCGTCCACCGCCGGTACGAGCCGTCGCTCCACGCCGAGGCCGAGCACAAGCGCCGGATCGAGATCGCGCTGCGCGACGCGCTGGAACGCGGCGAGCTCAGCCTCGTCTACCAGCCGATCGTCGAGGCGGCGAAGGGCGGGCTGACGGGCTTCGAGGCGTTCCTGCGCTGGACCCATCCGGAATTGGGCAACGTCTCCCCCGACGTCTTCATCCCCGTGGCCGAGGAAGCCCGCCTGATCGGCCGCATCGGCGACTGGGTGATGCATTCCGCCTGCCGCGACGCGGTGACCTGGCCGGAGCATGTCCGCGTTTCGGTGAACATGGCGGCGGCCCAGCTCAAGGATCCGCAGCTTCCCGCGACGATCATCGCCGCCCTCTCCCATTCCGGCCTCGCACCCGAGCGGCTGGAGCTGGAAATCGCCGAGGAGGTGTTCGTCCGCGACGGCAGCCTCACCGGCGTGGTCGACAAGATCCTGGCGCTCGGCGTGCGCATCACGCTCGACGATTTCGGCACCGGCAAGTCCAGTCTCGCTTATCTGCGCAAGGCGCGCTTCTCCACCATCAAGATCGATCGCAGCTTCGTGCGCGGCGCGGCCGGCAACGGCCCGGAAAGCGTGGCGATCGTCAAGGCGATCGTGGCGATGGCGGATTCGCTCGGCATGGCGACGATCGCCGAGGGGGCCGAGACCCGCACGGAGTTCGACCGGATGCGCAGCCTCGGCTGCCGGCACATCCAGGGCTGGCTGGTCGGCCAGCCGGTCGGCCCCCGCGAGGCCGCCGAGATCGCCCACACACGCGATCGCGTCGAGGAACGCCTGGTCAGGGTGTATTGACCATCAATCCCCTCTCCCGCTTTCGCGGGAGAGGGGCGGACCGGCGCGGCGGGAGGATGAAGGTCGTCTTTTTCAATCGATGCGCTTGGATCGAAAAAGAAGGCCCTCACCCAACCCTCTCCCGCGAAAGCGGGAGAGGGCTCAGCAAGGGGCCTTAACGGCCCTTGCACCCTCGCCCGCCCCCCGCTATGGACCGCTTCCGCTCCCGACCCGGAGGAGTGTAGCTCAGCTGGTAGAGCATCGGTCTCCAAAACCGAGGGCCGGGGGTTCGAATCCCTCCACTCCTGCCATCGCCTGAACGGCGAGCGGGGAACGAGGGTCGGAAGCGGAATTGAGCGAGGCCAGGGCGCCGCCTCCCCGGAGGAAGGGTGCCTGCGGCCTCTTGTGTCGTTGATGGCGAAGGCCGTCGCAGGAAGGTAAGGCCAGAGTGGCGAGGACGGGCGAGACGGGTGGTGGCGTGATCCACAACACCCTCGAATTCATCCAGCAGGTGCGCACGGAGACCGCCAAGGTCACCTGGCCGACCCGCCGGGAGACGACCATGACCGCCGTGATGGTGGTCGTCATGACGACGGTGCTCGCCTTGTTCTTCCTGGGCGTGGACAATGTGTTCAACTTCCTCGCGCAAGAACTGCTCAAGCTCGTCGGCTAAGGAAATTACATGTCGCGCTGGTACATCATCCACGCCTATTCGGGCTTCGAGAACAAGGTGCGGGAGCAGATCCTCGCCGATGCCACCCGCATGGGTCTGGAGCAGCTGGTCGAGGCCGTCGAGGTGCCGACCGAGAAGGTCACCGAGGTCCGCCGCGGCAAGAAGATCACCTCCGACCGCAAGTTCTTCCCCGGTTATGTGCTGGCCAAGCTGCACATGAACGACGACGTCTACCACCTCGTGCGCAACACGCCGAAGGTGACGGGCTTCCTGGGCAGCAACGGCAAGCCGCAGCCGATCAGCGAGGCCGAGGCCGCGCGCATCCTC
>Ga0105239_10000368_pt1 | contig 66186 bp, 42 predicted proteins | sample KBSC44metaG_FD_92761 | JGI IMG/M metagenome (GOLD analysis project Ga0105239, IMG submission 92761) | Corn rhizosphere microbial communities from Kellogg Biological Station, Michigan, USA - KBS C4-4 metaG | ecosystem: Host-associated > Plants > Roots > Rhizosphere > Soil | place: Michigan, USA...
ATGGCCTGGCGGGCCTCAGTCTCGTCCGGCATGTCCACAAACCCAAAACCCTTACTCTTCCCCGTTTCCCTGTCCATCACGATCTTTGCAAAATTCACTGTGCCATACAATTCAAACATCTCTTTCAGGTCTACGTCATCAAAATCAGAAGGAAGACCTGCAACAAAAAGCTTCATGCCGATAGATTTAAGAGGTAAAATTACTAAGATAAAAAGGATATATTCTATTATCCGGAATAAAAATATAGCTTTACTTCTACATTCCCTAACAATAAATAGAGTATATAGCTTTTTACCCATAGGAAGCAGGAAAAGAAACCCCTTATAAGAGGCCCGGAATTTGCGTTGGCACTTCAAAGACGTAAACCCTCCGGCGGAGGTCAGCCGGCAATCCTTTATGGCAAAAGAGATCACCCGCATCCCCGTATCAAACCAGGAACAGGCCGCCATCATCATCAACAGGCTGTGCCAGGAATATGACATGAAACAGGACACCGCCCGTCACCAGTTCCACGTAGCCAACGAAAAATACGCAGCCTATTACGACGCCGAAGAAGGCGCGGTCAAACTCGAAGCCATCCACCCCTCCATCACCGAGGAAGAAATAAAGGAATTTTTGATGGAGTTCCCCCCTTTTTTTTAGCATTTTTCCTACTGCAACACCTTCACGGTTCCTGCCCCATTGTACGAATGATATTCCCCATTGTACATCGCGTCAGCGCTGACCGGCCCCATATGATAGACGCCCGGGGACACGGCGCGGACGGCATAGTAATAGGTCTGGCGCAACGACGTCGAGTTGACAAAAAGGTTGATCCTGTCGTCCCTCACATCCAACGCCGTAGGGCTGTTCTCATTCTTGATCCAATTCATACCCGGCAGGTCCTTGGTCCTCGGATTCTCGATCTCAAAACCGGCCGGCAGCATATCGGTGATAACGATATTGTCGACATCGGTGCTGAATGACTTGTCCAGCGACAATTGGACGATGACAAGGTCATTTTGCTTAAAAGTATTTCCGCCGATGGGACGCCCCCAGCGGTCAAAGAATCGCTTGCGGACCTTGAGATAGCTGTCCTCTTCCTTGTAGGAACCCGTCGCGCTGATGCCCTCGGCCTCCCAGAAATAATAAAGCCTGCCGCTGCCTTTTGCGACGACCTCGACCCTGCCTGGTCCACCCTGCGGACGAAGCTCCCGGGTAGAAAGGCTGATGGCTCCTCCCCCCGCATCCATTGCGCCGGCGGTACGACCGTCCACACGCACCTCCGCCGTAGCATTACCCGAGGCCCGGGCGATCTTGCCGAGGCCTAAAAAGCCAAAGGCCAGCTCCTGCGTGCTATACCAGTAACGCGCCTTCAGCTTGTCCTTTACGTGCCGGCCCATCACGGGTATCTGCGAATTGCCAGGGTCTACGTCGACCAGCACGTCCAGCGCAAGCGCCTCATCACGGATATCCGAGTAAAAGCTACCCCCCGACTGGGCCACCGATTCTTCCCCCGCAAACTGCAAAGGCAGGAATTCGTGGAAGCTCTTCTTGTCCCCTGCCTGGGCATAAGCGGCGGCCAGCAGGTATTTACAGTCCAGCGCCAGCAGAGACGGATTGGCCTTATAGTAGTTCATCACGCTCACATCGGGCTGACCAGCCAGGGCGAGCACATAAAGCCCATAGATGGTCTCCTTCGGCACGATCTTTCGGTTCTGATCCCTGTTATAGTAATAGGTGACGGTCTCCCTGTTCTTCAGACGACTGCTGATATACCCCAGCATGGTGCCAATAAGCCCTTTGTCTACATCAAACCCAGCCTTCCGCGCCTCGATAAGGAAGTGCGCGGAATAGACGGTGGCCCACCAGTTCTCGGAACCTTCGCCATCCCAAAGAGTAACGGCGCCATTGTATAGCTGCCGCATCTTGATCTTCCGTATAGCCTCCTGTATATTAAAATTGGCGTTGACCCGCTGTGCATTGCCGACGGCGCTGGCCTTCCGCATGAGATCCGCCAGATCGCCAAAATACAGCTGGGGGAACGCAGACGATACCGCCTGCTCGGTACAGCCATACGGGTACTGCACCAGCTGGTCGAGATACTTTCCCAGCTCGGCAGCCGGGCTACGGCTTACGACCAATTTATAGTCGACACTGGAGGGAATAAGGTCCGACACATTCCAGCCGATCGCCTGACTGCTGCCACCCGTGACAGCACCCCCACCCGTCATTTTCTGTAAAGGCGCCGATGGTCGGATACCGATCTCGGTCTCGTCCGTAAAGCGCTCACCCAGCGCGCTCACCTCCACATTTACCTTGGCGATGCCCATCGCAGGGGGCGCCACCAGCTGAAAGACAGCCCGTCCCTCACTGTTCGCGCCAATGCTTATATTCTGCTGGTCGTCGCCGATGGTCCGCAGGGCGCCGCCAAGTCGGAGCTTCACCGCCGCGCTGGCCGACCCGCCGGTCGTATTCGTTATGGTCACCGGCATGGTCACCGTATCTCCGGGGCTCATGAAGCGGGGCAGGGCCGGGCTAAGCACGATGGGGTCCGCGACGGTCATCTCGGATGACGAAGAGCCAAAGCTTTCGTTCTTATAAGCTACCGCCATCAGCCGCACCTGCCCCGAGAACTGCGGGATGTCGAACTCAAATTCGGCCTCCCCGCCGCCATTGGCCTGGGTGATGCCGCTCCAGTAGCTGAGGATCCTGATCCGCTTGGCAGGCATGGGATTGACCCTCTTCTTCATATCGCTCTCCTCGTCACCACCGGTGCTGCTGAGACCGGGCCTGACCTCCGGCAGCAGCAGGGGGTAAAGGTCATAACCATTGACCTCAAGGGCCCGCCTGGCATAAAAATGACCATAAGGGTCGGGGGTCCCGAAATCGGAGACCTGGAGTACGCCATTGTCGACCGCAGCCAGCGTTACCATGCTACCCGGCGCTGCCTTTACCCTGACCTTTTGATGGGTATGCGACCGGACGGAAGCCTGGGCCGTGATGACTACAGGTATCTTCCTGTCCTTTTCCTCCACTTTCACCGACTGGTAGCCATGCGCTACGGTCAACGGAATGTCCGAGAGCTCGTGGGGCTTGACCAGCGTCGCAGTGATATAAACGTTTGGAATATCTTCGACCGTAAGAGGCAGGCTGAGCGAGGCAGTCCGCTTGTCCACATTTACATACTGGTAGGAAACGACCTTGTCGGTCTCCATCGTCACCAGCATCCGGCCGCTGAACGGCGTCTTGAACAGCGCCGTCACACTCTCGCCAGCATAATAGCTGGACTTCTCGAGCGAAATATCGATATGCCCCTCGGTGTTGACCCCGAAGGAATTGTTGTCGCCGCCCCAGCTGCCATAGCTGTAAAAGCTTCTGCTCACATAGCTGTTGGACCCGGGCACCGACACCCGCAACTCGTAGTCGCCGGGCGAACGCGGAACAAAGGAGTATAGCGTCTGCTTACCGCTGATAGTGACGAGGCCGGAGTTGAGCAGCTTGTCCTCCTTCTGCGACTCGTATCGGAAATAATTGCCGCTCTTGGTGAGCACGGTACGGTATTCATGCTTGATCACCTGCACCCGCGCTGAGACGCCATTCAAGATCCGTTCGCTGCGGTCCAGCGCAATAATGGGGAACTGTACGGGCTGATTGAGCGAATAGTACGAATAACCATCGTCTCCTACCCCAAAAAAGACAGCTTGGGTAAAGATATCGACGGAAGTGCTGCGGCTCACCGGCCGGCCCGTCTCGTCAAAAACGGTAGCATAGAACGTGGCCTGCAGCAGGCCAATATTCTTATAGATCTCCGGGACCTCGTATTTCTCTTCGGCATTCCCCTGTTCATCCGTCTTGCCTTCCCGGTTGTCTTTGTCAAAAGAGATATTGTTGTCGGAAAGACTAAAGTCGAAATTGCTGTAGTCCTTTGGACTGAACGCCCGCCGCCTGACCTGTATCTCGCACTCGTAGTTGCGGTTGGCTGCCGGAGGACCAAAGAAATTGACGGCATGAATATTCAGGTGCGAGACATCCCCCGCCTCCAAAGAGCTCTTGTCCAGTTTGGCCGTGACCTTGATCCTGTCGGGCACGAATTCTTCGATTCGGAAAGGCTGGGTGGCCAGCAGAACATCATTCGAGGTGTATACCTCCAGGGAATAGGTCCCGGTGATGGCCGACTGAGCGATGTCGATATTGCCCTCCATCGAGCCCTGCGCATTGAGGGTCTTGCGGAAGGTCTTCAGCTCCTTACCATTGGGAAGCAGGAATTTCAGCTTGACCGGCAGCTCTCCGGGCGTCTTCCACTGGTGGTCACGAACGATAACAGAAAAATTGACCTTTTCACCCGGCCTGTAAATGTCCCGCTCGGGATAGACAAAGGCGTCGAGTCCCGAAGCGTTGCTCCGCGCCCCTCCAACTTCAAAACGCGAAGTGTTCACACGCGTCGTTCCGAACGGCAGGTAGTTAAAGTCCTCCACAGACTTTGCAATGATCATCGCCGGACGGAAACCCGCAAACTCCTTACGCGTATAGCTGATCTCAGCAACACCCTCTGCGCTGGTGCTGCCCGTGCCCAGCAGCTGGTTGTTGGCGCCATAGGCCATGACGGTGATCCCCGGCAGTGCCGCGGCCGTCTTGATGGAGTTGGCGAAGACCAGTATCTTCTCCCTCCCCTCTTTTGCAATCAGGCCGATGTCGGAAAGAGACACATATCTTTTGTCGCTGACCCAGTAGTCCTTCGCGCTGCGGATCATAACGTGGTAGATGCCTTTGAATTCGGGCAGCTTGTCGGCTATGCTGAGATTGAGCAGACGGCCCGATCCGTTGCCGCTCTTCTGCAGGCTTCGTGTATCCACTTCCTGCTCGTATACTACGTCTCCAAGGACGGGGTCCCCGTCGTCGCCGCCACTGGGATAATAGCCCCCGCCATCCCCTTCCTCTTCATCGCCTTCTGAACTGCTACGCCCCGAAGATCTCAGCCTTTCCTGTGGGTAATAGGTGTATCGCTGCGCCATCAGCAGGTTGTTCTCATAGATCTTGGATATAACGACCTTGACACGCGGGACATTGATGATCCTGACCTCGATATTCTGTGCACCCTTGCCCGAAAGATAGACCCCTTTGGTATTGGCGAAGCTGATGGAAGGCGCCAGCTCTCCAAACGTGATATTGGCGCTATATTCTTCATGCAGGATCCCGCCGATGCGCCCCCGGATGCCCTTGGCCAGCGTCAGGGCATAGCTCTTTGACTGATCAAAATTGTCGCTCTTTATGATAAACCCGTCGTCGGCCGGCTCTACGCTGAATTTTACGGCCGGGCTGAAAGAGATATTCGCTGCCAGACCGCTGGCGACGACCTGCTGGCTGGTCTGGACATGGATCGACCCCGTCTCCCCATCGTGCTCGGTATTCACTTCGCTAACAGAGAGCACAAAAGGGGATGGAATGGCGGAGGTCGTTTCGATCTTTTCCTTCAATCCATTGGTCCCTCCTTCAGGCAGCAGCCCCTTGTCGATGAAGACTTTCGCATCGACGGACTTGTCCTCCATCTTCAGGTTGGTCAGCCGCAGCGAGATGCGGTCAGAGACCGACAGGGTCTGAAAGGTATAGTTCGCCGTCTGGTCGCCTATTTTGACCGTCAGCTTGTCCTTTAAGGAACTGGGATTGACCGGGTAGTTGAACTGGAGGTCTATTTGCGGCAACGCCGTGCTGCTGTTCTCCTCCTGGAGAACCCAGGTCGTATTGGTATTGTCAAGCCGGAGATCGGGCGTATGAAAGACCAGATCCTCCCCTTTCTTGATGTGCCCGAACTTGCTGAATTGGAGAATATCGCTTTGAAGCGTCGCCTTAAATGTTGTCGCAGGCGGCAATGGCTGGGAGGGAGAAAAGACCAGCTTGTCGGGACGCTCCCACCGGAAACGGCCGGGGATCCTGGGTTCAAAGGAAACATATTGAGTAGAATCCCACTGATCCAGCAGGGAATCTTTCACCAACGAGTGGTCGAACTGAAAGACGAGGTTGCCCAGAGTCGGGACTTCGTCCTTCGCATTGGTATATTCCAGGCTTACCATGCTTCGATTACAGGAGAAAAAGAGGGGCAGGGAAAGGACGATCATCAGAATGGCTGATAAGCTCAAAAGTTTACGCATAAGGGGTCTGATAAGAGTTTAAAAGCGGCCAGGCACAGGAAGTTCATCACCTCTGCTACGCTAAAGCGCCGTTAATATACAAAAAGGCAATAAAAAACCACCACGTTTGCTTGCGGGCAAATAAAGAAAGTATGAAATTTGTTAATTACATTTTACCGCCTGAACTACCGGAAAACTATGAATATCCTGGGTCTCCCTCGATGGGTAAAGATCAGCCTGATCAGCACCGTCGGTGTCTTTATCCTTTTCCTCCTCCTGAACTGGCTCTTCCCCCTACCCGACAAAGTAGAATATTCCACCATCGTGACAGATAACAAAGGAGAAGTGATACACGCTTTCCTGACCCGCGACCAGCAGTGTCGGATGAAGACCGAGCTCAGCGAGATACCACCCCTGCTTCGCAAGACCATCATCGAAAAAGAGGACCGGTATTTCTATCGCCATCCTGGTGTCAACCCGTTCGCCATGGCCCGGGCGTTCGTGAAGAACATCCTGCGCGGACACCGTACCTCCGGCGCCTCTACGATAACCATGCAGGTGGCCCGATCGCTGGAGCCCAAACGACGTACGTACTGGAACAAGATCGTAGAGGTCTTCCGGTCCTTCCAGCTGGAATGGAAATACAGCAAGGACGAGATCCTTCAGCTCTACCTCAACAAGGTCCCCTACGGAGGCAATATCCAGGGCGTAAAATCAGCGGCAATCCTCTATTTCAATAAGAATCCCGACCACCTGTCCCTGGCGGAGATAACGGCCCTATCGATAATCCCCAACCGCCCGTCTTCGCTTGTGGTAGGCAGGAATAACGGCCAGATCGTCGAACACCGCAATAAATGGCTCCGGCGATGGGCAGAATCGAAAATATTTACCCTCTCCGAGATCCAGGACGCCCTCGCCGAACCGCTGACGGCCTCCAGGGGCTCAGTGCCCGGCTATGTTCCCCAGCTGGCCTGGAAGCTAAAGAAAAAGGGCGACCCGATCATCCACACCTACATCGAGATGAACAAACAGTTGAAGATAGAACAGCTGGTCAGGAACTATTCCAGGACCCTGGCGCTAAAAAATATCCGCAACGCCGCCGTCATCGTCCTGGACAACCAGACCCACCACATCATCAGCTATATCGGCAGCGCCGACTTCCACGATTCGACCGACGGCGGTCAGGTAAATGGAGCCGCGGCCATTCGCCAGCCGGGCAGCACACTAAAACCCCTGCTCTACGGACTATGCATCGACGCCGGCCTCCTTACGCCAAAGATGACCATCACCGACGTCCCGGTCAACTATGAAGGATATGCGCCGGAGAACTATGACCGCCGGTTCAACGGCTACGTGACAATGGAATACGCGCTCGAACATTCGCTGAACATCCCCGCAGTAAAAAGCCTGAAGATGCTGGGCAGGGACCGCCTGATCCAAAAGCTGTCGGAATGCGACTTTCGCCAGATCCAAAAGGACCGGCGCCGGCTGGGACTCTCGATGATACTGGGCGGATGCGGAGCCACACTGGAAGAGCTCACCGGAATGTATTCGATCTTTTCCAATGAAGGAAAGTATGTAAGACCGCAATTGACCTCCTCCAAAGACAGCAGCACAAAAGCAACGACGATCCTCAGCCCCGCGGCCGCCTTTATTATCGACCAGACGCTGTCCAAAGTGAATCGCCCCGACTTCCCGCTCAACTGGGAGAGCACCGTACACCTGCCAAAGATCGCCTGGAAGACAGGGACCTCCTACGGCCGCCGCGATGCATGGAGCATCGGTTATAACAAAAGATACACGGTGGGCATCTGGGTAGGCAACTTCTCCGGCCTGGGCATCCCCGAGCTCAGCGGCGCAAATGTGGCGACCCCTTTGCTGTTTACCGTTTTTAATACGATAGACTACGACGATGACCTGCCCTGGTTCAGCCAGCCCCCAGACTGCGACGTCCGGATGGTTTGCCCGGAATCAGGACTGCCCCCCGCCGACTTCTGCGAGCATCCCATCATGGACTATTTTATCCCGCTGGTATCGCCCGTAAAGAAATGCGACAACAAGGCAGAGATATTTGTTTCGGCAGACGAAAAGATATCCTATTGCCGCAGCTGTCTGCCGCCTGCCGGCTATAAGAAAAAGCTCTACCGGATAGTCCCGCCGGAAATAAAGGAGTACTTCGAGACCAATCGTATCGTCTACCAAAAGATCCCCCCGCACAATCCCCTATGCGAAAAAGTATTCCGGGAAGGCGCTCCGGTAGTGACCTCACCCTCCAACGGCAGCGAATACCTGATCAACCGTAAAGACCCCGAGCCACTTCAGCTCCGCTGCCGGGTCAGCAATGACGTGGGCAAGGTATATTGGTATATCAACGACAAATTCTACAAGGCCGGAGAGGCCGGAAGCAAACAGTTCTTTATCCCGGACGAAGGACCGGTCAAGATCTCCTGCACCGACGATAAAGGAAGGAATAAAAATATCTGGATACGGGTCCGCTACGTAAATCTCTAAACCCCTTCGCCGGCAAAGACCCCCTATTCCGGCGAAGACGAATAATTAACGTGCCGGCCGATGAGCTTCCACCCCCCCTCCCCACGCTTGAATATACAGGTCGTGCTTATGCCACAGTTGACGCCACAGACGGAATTGAGATCGATAACGGCATACCTTCCGTCATCGGTGAACTGAGGCAACGAAAAGCTAAAAACCAGCCTCTCCACCAACGGTCTTCTGCGGTCAACCGGGCCATACCTCTCGGGGAAAAGCAGCGAATCTGCCTTCTGCACAGTAATGCATACCGCCTTCTCAAGCCGCCCCTGCTTCCAGAAATAGGGGAACCGCGAAAGCCAGGCCTTTTCAGAAAGTTCATTGAGGGTAATAAAAGGGACCGGCTCCTCCAGATAGTACTTCTCCCATTCGTCGTAGTCATATTTTACAAAACGGCAGGTGTCCGCGCCCGCAATAAGATAATAGTGGTCAAAAGAGGGGTCGACGATCGTATGGTAGACCCCATTGACAAAATCCTCCGGCGCCGGAGGCTGCGCGGATGCGATATGCACGGACCCCAGCGGGAGAAGGAATAATAATGATCGGTAGAATAGCATTAATCCGCCTTGTGCACAGAGCCCGCACCACTGACGTGCTGGTTGACTGTGGTTGCATTACCTTTATAATTGACATTACCGGCGCCGCTAACAGTGGCATCCAGCTTCACGCTCGCAAAAACTTCGGCATCGCCGGCTCCGGAAATATCCACCTTTGTATTCTCAGCCAGCAGCTCGTAGCAATGTGCATGCCCGGCGCCCGTGAGGTCCAGATCAACGTCTTTGGTCTGACCTTTCAGGTCGACTGAGCCGCTGCCCGAGACATCTGCCCTCAGGCGGGGAGCGTCTACATCCATTTTGATATCGCCGGCTCCGCTGACGCTTAGCGCCAGGTCTTCAGGATTGGTGATCTTGGACTGACCAATGATGTCGACCGCGCCCGACCCCTTGATCTGATTATAAACTTTGGTTGACACGTATACCTTTATATCATTGGTCGGCAACAGGTGAAAGCCATGCCGTTCACGGATGATAACGCGATCACCTTCCTGGCTGACCTCCATATAGCCGAGCAGGTTTTCGTCGCCTTCCAGTCTGACAGAGGAGTGATCACCCTGAGAAACAAGGACTTTGGCGGCTCCGTTGACTTCGACGTTCTTAAAATCGCTGACGCTGCGGTCTTCCGTCTTTATATTTCCATTGCCCCTGACCCTTTTACCAAGAATATTGTGACAGGCGCTGATCATCACCGGCAAGGCGACCAGGAGCCAGATAAATTTTGCTTTTCCAGGGAATGAGTTAGCAGTGTGTCCCATGTTGTTTGGTTTTAGGACGGAAAAGATATACTATTTTTTTTACCTTCGCGTCACCATGACGGAAAAGATACTCATTCTGGATTTCGGCTCTCAATATACTCAATTGATCGCCAGGGCTGTACGTGAAGCTAATGTATACTGCGAGATCATCCCCTACCACAAATCCTTCGACATCGACCCTTCGCTGAAGGGTATCATTCTTTCCGGCAGTCCATCTTCGGTCAACGACACAAACGCCCCGGAAGTCAATATTGCCGCTCTTCATGGCCGGTTGCCGGTAATGGGAGTCTGCTACGGCGCCCAGCTGACCGCCAAACAATACGGTGGCCGCGTCGCAAATAGCAACAAACGTGAGTATGGCAGGGCTCTGCTGCACAAACAAAAAGAGAACGTCCTTTTCGACGGCGTGACCGAGCTGTCCCAGGTCTGGATGAGCCACGCCGATACTATCCTCGATCTGCCCGCCGGCTTCGAGGTCCTCGGCACCACGGAAAATATTCCCTATGCCGCCTTCCGCAAGACGGACACCAGCGAACAACCACTATACTGTCTGCAGTTCCACCCGGAAGTATATCATTCCGTCGAAGGAAAAAAGATCATAAAGAACTTCCTGGTTAATATCTGCGGCTGCTCGCAGGACTGGACACCCGCCCATTTTGTAAGCGACACTGTAGCCGCGCTCTCCAGACAGATCAGCGACCGCAAGGTCATCATGGCCCTCAGCGGCGGCGTTGACTCGACCGTTGCAGCGACCCTGATCCACAGGGCGATAGGAGACCGGCTCCAGGGTATATTTGTTGACAACGGCGTCCTTCGCAAAAACGAGTTCGGCCAGGTGATGGAAAGCTATAAGAAGATCGGACTCAATGTCAAAGGCATCGACGCTAAAAACCTCTTCTATACCGGGCTGGCCGGAAAGGTCGACCCCGAGGCCAAACGAAAAACGATCGGCCGGCTCTTCATCGAGGTCTTCCAGGAAGAAGCAAAAAAGATACAGGGTGTAGAGCTCCTGGGACAGGGTACGATATACCCCGACGTCATAGAAAGTGTTAGTGTCCACGGTCCATCCCAGACCATAAAATCACACCACAACGTCGGAGGCCTGCCGGATAAAATGCACCTCGAGCTGGTCGAACCCCTTCGCTTCCTCTTCAAGGACGAGGTCAGAAGGGTCGGCGCAGAGCTGGGCATTCCGGACGAGCTCTTACAACGGCATCCCTTCCCCGGACCGGGTCTTGCGATCCGTATTCTTGGCGAGGTCACCGAAGAAAAGGTGCGATTATTGCAGGAGGCTGATCATGTCTATGTAAAAGGACTAAAAGACCACCATCTTTATTCGACGGTCTGGCAGGCAGGCGCCATCCTGCTGCCGGTAAAAAGCGTAGGGGTCATGGGTGATGAAAGGACCTATGAGTTTACGGTAGCCCTCAGGGCGGTGACCTCTGTCGACGGGATGACGGCTGACTGGGCCCATTTGCCCTACACCTTCCTGGCAGATATCTCCAACGACATTATCAACAGCGTAAAGGGGATCAATCGGGTCGTGTACGATATCAGCAGCAAGCCGCCGGCGACCATCGAATGGGAGTAGCAGTTATGAATATGCATTTCCGATATTTGCTGACATTGTCGCTGATCCTGGCCACCGCAATTGGCGCAACAGCACAGGTCGATACCGCCCATCGCACCAATCCGACCCGCAGCGCCGATCTGGCCGACACAGCCCGCCACCGGCTGGCGATTTTTGCCCCGCTGTACCTGGACTCCGCATTCGACGCCACCGGAGCCTACCGCTATGACAAAAGCTTCCCGAAATACTTCAGCCCCGGCCTCGAATTCTATGAAGGAGCACAGATGGCGCTGGATTCCCTCCAGAAAGAAAAGGCCATGCTGAGCGTGCAGCTCTATGACACCCGCTCAGGCAATTCCCTGCAACAAATAGTACAGGACTCCTCCTTTCAATCTACCGAGCTGATCATCGGCCAGGTATCCAGCGTGACCGAACTACAGCAGCTGGCCGGCGCGGCAGCCCGCCTGCACATCCCTTTTATAAACGTCAACTTCCCCAACGACGGAGGCATCACCAATAACCCCAGCCTGGTCATCCTCAACTCCACGCTGAAAACCCACTGTGAAGGCATCTACAGATATATCCAGCGGAACTATCCCACCAGACCGGTAGTATTCTTTCGTAAAAAGGGTGCACAGGAAGACAGGCTGAAAGGATATTTTACAGATATCGACAAGACGACCGCCTCCGTCCCCCTGAAAATAAAATACATCACCCTGGACGACAATTTTGACGCCACGGCGCTCACCCCTTCCCTGGACAGCGCCAGCGAGACCATATGCATCGCCGGGAGCTTAGACGATCTGTTTGGCACCCGCCTCTGCCAGCAGCTGGCCTTCCTCAACAAGACCTATCATACGACCATCATCGGGATGCCGACCTGGGACAACCTGGACTTCACCCAGTCCGGATACGCAGGAGAAGAGATCATTTATTCCACCCCCTTTTATCTTAACCCCCTTGATTCGCTGGTCAAAGAGATAGACCAGAACTTCAGGGCCCGATTCTTCTCGCGCCCAAGCGATATGGTCTTCCGGGGATATGAGTCGACCTACCGATATGGCAAATTGCTGCTCTTGCACGGTAAAGACCTCGTCGGCAGCATCGGCGAGAAAAAGTTCAAGGTCTTCAACGACTTCGAGATCATGCCCGTATTCCTCAACCGGCAGACGATGACGCTGGACTACTTCGAGAACAAGAAGCTCTATTTCATCCGGAAGCTGGACGGCAATATCACCAACGTGAACTAATCCCTGCCCCCACTTGTTGTTTGGTGGGATGCCGTTATTAGAATTTACCGACAAAGGGATCTATTGCCCGCAAGGCGATTTCTATATCGACGCCTGGCGCCCCGTGCCAAAGGTGGTGATCACGCACGCCCATAGCGACCATGCCCGGGCAGGCAGCGGCAGCTATCTATGCCACAGGCTGACCAGACCGCTGTTACAGCTGCGCCTCGGACCGGAAGGCTCCTACGAGGCAATAGAATGGGGCGAACCCAAATTCATCAACGGCGTTCGGCTCAGCCTGCATCCCGCCGGACATATCATCGGCTCTTCCCAGGTAAGGGTCGAATACCAGGGCGAAGTATGGGTCGTAAGCGGAGACTATAAGACAGAGGACGACGGCATCAGCGGAGCCTTTGAAGCCGTCAGGTGCAACGTCTTCATAACGGAATCGACATTCGGGCTTCCGATATACAGCTGGCTTCCACAACCCGAACTATTTTCCAACATCCGCGACTGGGTCAGCCAGAATGAAGCAGAGGGCAAGACTTCCCTCCTCATCGCCTACAGCCTGGGTAAGGCCCAAAGACTGCTCTCCTGCCTGGAGCCCGTCACAGAAAAGATCTTTGTCCACGGCGCGATCTGGAATGTGCACCAGACCCTGGTGGATGCAGGCATTCCTTTGCCGGCCGTAGAAAGGGTATTGCCTGAAATGCCAAAGGACATTTTTCGAGGACGCGTAGTGATCGCCCCCCCGAGCGCCGAGACCTCACCCTGGATGCGCCGCTTCAACCCCTATGCTATCGGCATCTGCAGCGGCTGGATGCAGGTCAGAGGCAATATACGACGACGGAACGCCGACGCCGGCTTTGCCCTTAGCGACCACGCAGACTGGAAAGGACTGATCGACGCCGTGACAGCCACCGGAGCAGAAAAAGTATTCGTGACGCACGGATTTCAGGCGACCTTGGCAAGATACCTGAATGAAAAAGGGATATGGGCGGCGGAAGTACGGACAGAATACGGAGAGGACGAGGAAGGCGGCGGCGCAGCCATCGAAGAGGAGGTCGCAGGCGCAGAGAAGGAGGCAAAACGCGGTGCCTCCGTCGACGAAAAAGTCCCCCGATCAGAGGATGAACCACAACCCAGGGAGAATACCCCATGAGCTCACCCGAAACAAATAACCACAACGGAATGCGGCTCTTCGCAGAGCTGGTCGTCAAATTGGGCACCAGCACAAAGACCAACGATAAATTGGACGCCCTGACGCGCTATTTTGGTGTGTCCGCCGACGCAGACAAGGTCTGGGTCATCGCCCTGTTCAGCGGCCGAAGACCAAAGAGGACGGTCAACGCCACACAGCTGCAGGAGTGGTGCATAACAGCGGCCGGCCTGCCAGCCTGGCTTTTCGAAGAGAGCTATCATACAGTAGGAGACCTCGCCGAGACGATCGCCCTCTTGCTTCCTGAAAGCAAACCACAGGAGAACACACCCGAAGGCGCCGACCTTTCCTGGTATCTGCAGCAGCTGATAGCCCTGGGCAAGGAAGGGTTGACGGTTAAGAAAGACTTTATCCTCAATTGCTGGCAGCAAATGAATAAAGAGGAACGCTTCGTCTTCAACAAGCTCATCACGGGCGGGTTTCGAATAGGCATCTCCCAGAAGACGATCGTCAACGCATTGGCCAAAACCGCCGGCGTAGACGCGGCCGTCATCGCTCACCGCATCAGCGGCGACTGGGACCCGGCCACTACCTCTTTTACCGCACTGCTCGGCGGAGAAGGCGAAGACCTGTCCCGCCCTTATCCTTTCTATCTGGCCTATGCGCTGGAAGAAGACCTGACGACCCTGGGCGATCCCGCGAACTGGCAGGCAGAATGGAAATGGGACGGCATACGCGGCGAGATCATCAAACGTAACGGCCAGTTCTTTGTCTGGAGCCGCGGGGAAGAGCTGATGACTGACCGGCTGCCGGAGTACCAGGACTTCAAAGACCTGCTGCCCGACGGGACAGTGCTGGATGGAGAGATCATCGGACTGACCAAAGATCCCGCACACATCGACCAACCCTTCCATCCCATGCCTTTCGCCGCCCTGCAAACAAGAATAGGACGCAAGAACATAACAAAGAAACACCTCAGCGAAGTGCCCGTTGGCTTCATCGCCTACGACCTGCTGGAATACGAAGGAGTCGACTGGCGCGAAAAGCCCCTGTCGGAAAGACGATCGCGCCTGCAGCAGATCATCACGGCCGTTGGACATCCCCTCCTGCCCTTATCGCCCGTCCTTTCATTCAGCAGCTGGGACGAGCTTGCAGGGGCCAGAACCTTATCAAGGGACAAGGGAAGCGAAGGTATCATGCTGAAGAAACGATCCTCGACCTACCAGGTAGGACGCCGGCGCGGAGACTGGTGGAAATGGAAGATCGACCCCCTGGTCATTGACGCAGTGATGGTATACGCGCAAAAGGGACACGGGCGGAGAAGCAATCTGTATACCGACTATACCTTCGCCGTGCGGCAGGGCGAGCAGCTGGTGACCTTTACAAAAGCCTATTCAGGACTGACCGATAAAGAGCTCGCAGAAGTGGACGCCTTTGTCCGCAGGAACTCTCTGGAAAAGTTCGGACCGGTACGAACGGTACGACCAGAGCTGGTATTCGAGATAGCCTTCGAAGGCATCGCCGCATCAGCAAGACATAAGTCTGGCGTCGCCCTCCGATTTCCCCGGATCAACCGGTGGCGCAAAGACAAACGGCCGGACGAGATCGATACCATCGAAGACCTGAAGAAGATGCTTCAGCTATATGGAAAATAAAACCATAGAATTTAGGATATGAAAAAGATACTGGCGCTTGGCTTACTGGCTGCGGCAGGCATTGCCTTCACGACCGTGCTTCGATACCCGAATGGAGACGAACCCGTACCCATCCCCGCAAGTCCCCAACGCGCCGGTGATGCAGCGACGGGCTATCGCTATCTCACGACAGGGGACTATCTGAAGAGCGGTATCCCTTATGCCTATTTTCTCCTCGGCGCAGGAAAGAGTACCACCAACTACCTGCAAAGGGACAGCCTGAATGCATCGCTGAGCCACGAATACACCGCCGTCAAAGCGCCCAACGGAGAGGTCGTCGTTGCCCCCAACTGTCTGCAGTGCCACGCACAGGTATTTGACGGCAAGCTCTATATCGGGCTGGGCAATTCCGCCATCGACTTCAGCGACTCCAAAAAGTTGAATCCCAGGCTGGCCGCATTCGCCCAGGCGATAATACAACGGGGGGACCCCAAAAAATATGAGGCCGCAAAACCCTTCCTCACCGCCATGAAGACCATCAGCGGCCAGCTCTATACACAAGTGCGGGGAGTCAATTCGGCCGACCGCCTGGCCGGACTGCTGGTGGCGCACCGGGACCCGCAGACGCTCCGCTGGAGCGACAGTTCGGTCATCGACGTCGGCGGAGCCGTTATCCCCACCGATACGCCACCCTGGTGGCTGCTAAAAAAGAAACACGCCATGTTCTACAATGGTTTTGGACGCGGCGACTTCGGCAGATTCCTCATGGCGTCCAATCTCCTGACGGTCAGCGACAGCTCCGAAGCCCGGGAAGTAGACAGCCATTTCAATGACGTGCTGGCCTATATCTATTCGATCCAGCCACCCAAATATCCGGCACCTGTCAATGCCGCGCTGGCGAGACAAGGAGGCGTCGTCTTCGTACACAACTGTTCGAAATGCCACGGCAATTATGGAGAAGGAGGAGACTATCCTAATCTCCTGATCCCCGAGTCCATCGTCCGCACCGACTCGCTGCTTTATAAAAACAACTACCAAAGCCCCCAGTTCATCGACTGGTTCAACAACAGCTGGTTTGCACAAGGCGATCACCCGGCAAGACTGGAGCCCTTCAACGGCTATATCGCACCCCCGCTGGACGGCATCTGGATCACGGCCCCCTATTTGCATAATGGCTCGGTCCCCACGCTGGAGGCCTTGCTCGACAGCCGTCTCCGCCCTGCCTACTGGTCCAGGGACTTTAACAACCCGCAGTATGACTATGACAAGGTAGGGTGGAAATATACACGGGAAGACGGCCCACGGGGGACCGCCGTATATAACACGAAGCTGCCGGGTTATGGCAACTATGGCCATACATTCGGGGACAAATTGAACGATCACGACCGGAAGGCCGTGATCGAATATCTCAAGACGCTATGAGACGCTCAATTCGCCGTGAGACACTGATTACTTCTCAACGTGATACTTGACAAAGAACTTGTCACCGCGTTGCTGATACAGCGGGAATTCCTCCGGCGAGCTCTTCGTATCCAGCGCCTCTTCGACAAAGAACTCATCGCTCTGTGAGAACTCCTGTGGGTTATTGGCGCCGATCGAAAAAGTGAGATAACTTCTGAACCTGACGGGAGACGTCTCGGGACTATAGGCCCCCTTCCGGTACTTGACGACAAGCTGCTCATATTCAAGCTTGACGTGCTGCTCGGCAATGCTGTCCGGCATATCCGCCACTACCGGTCCGGACTGGGTTAACAACGCCAGGCCCTTGGATATGCTGCTGCCCGGCGGAATAAAGGCCATGCCCTCGGGCAATGCTACCGTTCCGGAAAAGTTCGATGCCGTGCTCGTCAAGCTGCCAAATGCCGGACCGGAACTGCCAAACCGATAGGCATAGCCGCTGCTCGAGCCCCAGAAATAGGCGTCTTTGTCATAGTAGCTAAGCGCATGCTCATTACGGATCAACGCCGATTTCTTCCAATTCACGTACAATGGCTGGTTGGTCTTGTTGTAAACATTCACGCTGATAGGGCCATCGGATCCGTTGAAATCGTAGGTCAGCCGGATCGTATCGTTCTCAAAAACCAGCTGATGCTGATCGTTCTTGCTCAATTGGGAGGAATTGAGGGTCATATACTGGTATCTCGAACATGAGCTTAGGCTGGCGGCGAGAAATACCAGGGGGATGATGTAGCGCATAGGATTTTTTTATTAAATTATAAAAGGTTTCCGGCATATTCTGTTAAAATGATTTTAACGGTCTGAAAATTAATATTACAATTAAACCGGCATTAAATTGCAGTCGATATGCAACGTTTTGGAGGATGAATGGATACCATGCAATTACAAACTACCGCAGGCTATAAGGTAATTCAGGAATGGATGGCGGGGGAAGGACGCGCTCCCTTTTCCTTCCAGGAAGAGACCTGGCAACATATTCTTTACGGTCGGTCGGGGCTGGTCAACGCCCCCACGGGCTGCGGAAAGACCTTCTCCGTCTTTCTGGGGGCCATCATCGACTTTATCAATGCCCACCCGTCCGACTACCAGACCCGCGGTGCAAACGGCCTTCAGCTATTGTGGGTCTCCCCCCTGCGGGCGCTGGCAAAAGACATCGGCCGGGCCATGGAGGAGGTCATCCGCGGCCTGGATATGAAATGGCAGATAGGCACCCGCAACGGAGATACCGAGCCAGCCGAGCGGCAACGGCAGCGGCGCCGGATGCCGGAGGTACTGATCATTACGCCCGAAAGCCTCCACCTCCTGCTGGCGCAGAAAGGATACTCGGAGATCTTTAAGACCCTGCGGATCATCGCCGTGGACGAATGGCACGAGCTCCTTGGAAGCAAACGGGGTGTGCAGGTCGAGCTGGCCCTGTCCCGTATCGTGAGAGTGAAGGACGGCGCCTGTTCGATCATCGGCATCAGCGCAACTATCGGCAACCTCGAACAGGCAAAAGAGGTCCTGCTGGCCTCGCTCGCGCCTTTCTCCGGCGACCTGGCGCCCGCCGTGAGCGACAACGGTGCACCGGCCGCCGCCGCACCCGACAGTCCCGGAGATGGCGCACCGGCCGTCCCCGGCTTCATCATCCGCGCGATGATAGACAAACCCATCTCTGTAGAATCTATCTTCCCCGACGAGATCGAGAACTATCCATGGGCCGGCCACCTCGGTCTCAAGCTGATCCACAAGGTCATCCCTATCATCGAACAGGGCAGGACCACGCTGATCTTTATCAATACCCGCGGCATGAGCGAGACCTGGTACCAGTCACTGCTGACCGCCTGTCCCGACCTGGCCGGCGCCATCGCGCTGCACCACGGATCGATCGACATGGAGCTGCGCAACTGGGTCGAAGAGTCCCTCCACGAGGGGAAACTCAAGGCCGTGGTGTGTACTGCCAGCCTCGACCTCGGCGTAGACTTTCGACCGGTGGAGACCGTCATACAAGTAGGCAGCCCCAAGGGAGTCGCCCGCTTCCTGCAACGGGCAGGACGCAGCGGACACCAACCCGGCCAGGTCAGCAAGATCTGGTTCCTGCCCACCCACTCGCTCGAGCTGATGGAGGCCGCCGCCCTGAAATCCGCCATGCATGAAGGACTGATCGAGAACAGGGAGCCGATGCTCCTGTGCTTTGACGTGCTGATCCAGTACCTGAGCACGCTGGCCATCTCGGACGGGTTCTATCCCGAGGTCCTGGTCGAGGAGTTGAGGTCGACCTATTGCTATAGCGAGATCACCGACGACGAATGGGACGAGATCCTGCATTTTATTACAGCGGGCGGGGTTGCCCTGCAGCAATACGACGAATACAGAAAGGTGGAGATCATGCCCGACGGCCTGTTCAGGATCAACAGCAGGAGAGTGGCGATGCGCCACAGGCTGCATATCGGTACGATCGTAAGCGACGCTATGCTGAAAGTGCGCTTCGTCACCGGCGGCTATGTGGGCGTGATCGAAGAATACTTTATATCGCGGCTCTCACCTGGGGACGTCTTCACCCTGGCCGGCCGCAACCTGGAGTTCGTAATGATAAAAGACATGACGGCGCTCGTACGAAAGTCCAACGCCAGAAAGTCTATCGTCCCCAGTTGGAACGGCGGACGGATGCCCCTCTCCGCCAACCTCGGAATGATGCTTCGCAGGAAGCTCGACGAAGCCTCGGAAATGCTGCTCCTCCCGGATCAGACCGGTCATCCCCCAAAATCGCCCACCCTCCGCGCAAAGCCCCCCGCCATGGACAAGCTCGCCGGCTCCGCTCCCATGGTCCCCGACATCGAGCTGCAGATACTCCGTCCCCTGCTGCAGTTGCAGTCCGACCTCTCTTATATGCCGCACGAGAACGAGCTCCTGATCGAACAGATCGAAACGAAGGACGGGTTCCATCTCTTCGTATACCCATTCGAGGGAAGGCTGGTGCACGAGGCGATGGCGGCCCTGCTGGCCTACCGGATCAGCCGCACCACACCGATCAGCTTTTCGTTTGCAATGAACGACTACGGCTTTGAGCTCCTGAGCGACCAGCCTATCCCCCTGGACGATTCCAATGCCTTCGAGCTCTTCAGCCCGGACGATCTGACAGCCGATATCCAGCGCAGCGTCAACAGCGCGGAGATGGCCCGCCGCAAATTCAGGGATATCGCAGTCATCGGGGGACTCATCTTCCAGGGATACCCTGGTGAGTATGCGAAAACAAGGCACCTCCAGTCCTCGGCCTCCCTGCTATTTAACGTTTTCAGCGAATACGATCCACACAACCTGCTGCTCCGCCAGGCCTACAACGAGGTGATGGACCAGCAGATGGAGGAAAGAAGGCTGCGCAGCATGCTGCAGCGGATAGCCGGAGGCAGGATCGTGTTGCGTTGGCCCAAAAAACTCACACCCTTCTGCTTCCCGCTAAAGGTGGACAGTATGCGCGAAGACCTGTCCTCCGAGAAGCTCGAAGACCGCGTCAGGAAAATGCAGGCCCAGCTAAGATAGATACGTCAGCCACCGCGGCCAGCCACCCTAAGACATATACTTCAGCTGAGTAGCGTAGATGATAATAAAAACGAGCGCGATAAAAATTGCAGAGGCAAAGCCCCACAGGCCCAGCAGACCAAGGCCGGCAAACAAATAGCCTGTGACGACAGGCAACAGCTCACCGATCACATAAACAAAAAAGCCCAGCTTTTTCAGCTGGCGCATAGCTATAGCGCCATAGACACACAAACCAATGCCAACGAGGCTCAACAGCAATATCGGCACTTTGTTCTCCATGGCCAGGCGGGTTACTTCAACCATATTTGGGCCCATGAATTTCTTCAGGAACTCGGGCATGGAGTCTAACTTATCCTGCGCAGCAACCATGCGATCGTAGCTCTTTTGCGCATTAAAAAAAGAATATATCTGCGAACAGCCGATATAGACACAGCCGATGAAGGTCAGTATAGTGGCCACGTTGAGCGTACTGGGTAGCTTCCGGGGCTCTTCCAGCCAGTTGGGCTGGCTCTGCGATTGGCGAATATCTCCCATAGAAATTAGTTTTGTCTAAGTAAATACAATTTCCAGATTTCTCAATGAGATCGGTCAAATATAATTAACACAGGGGCCATTGCGTTATGGATATAGTAGATACATTTGCAGTAAGGGAGTTCCATCTATGCATCCTGCGTTTCCATATCGTATTAAGGGCCAGCAGCTATGGCTTTCGCCTGACCGTTGCATCTTCTGGGAGGACCAGCGCTCGCTGATCGTCTCCGATCTTCACTTCGGCAAGACAGGACATTTTCGCAAGGCGGGCATTGCAGTACCGCAGTCCGTATACCAGGAAGACCTGCTACGCCTGCTGTGCCAGATACAATATTTCCAGCCCCGGCAGCTGCTGGTCGTCGGCGACCTCTTCCACAGCAGGGAGAATAAAGAGCTGGCCCTCTTTCAAAAATGGCGTGAGGACTTCCCCGACCTGGGCATCCGGCTGATCGAAGGCAACCACGACATCCTGCACGAAGACTGGTATAAGAAGGCGGGCATCGACGTCAGCCGGGGCGTGCTGACCATCGACTCTTTTGCGTTCGTCCATGATATCACCGACGGTGTAGAATTTCCCGACAAGGCCCCGTACTATTTTTCGGGACATCTCCATCCGGGCATTCGAATACGGGGGATGGGCAAGCAGAGCCTGCAATTCCCCTGTTTCTACTTCGGCACGGAATACGCCGTCCTGCCCGCCTTCGGCAAATTCACCGGCACCGTGTCCATCGACCCCATGCCCGAATCCAACGTCTTTGCCATCCTGCCCAGATCCACTCCTGTCACCACCCCCGCCCCATCTGCATTTCAGGCAGCGGACAGACGCCGGCCAATGGCAAGGCCCCCTTGGGCCGCGGGCCCGAAAGGACCGGGCACCATCTTCCAGATCCAATGAGAAACATCCTGCAGAGCCCAATGAGAAACATCTTCCATATCCAATGAGAAACATCCTCCAGGGCCAATGAGAAAAATGATGATCGCTTACGATCCGCTGTACGCCCACCCTCTCGCAGAGGGCCACCGTTTTCCCATGCTGAAATACGAGCTGATCCCCGGCCAGCTACTCTATGAAGGGACCATCCATCCGGAGGACCTGTTTCAGCCATCGCCCTGCCCTGAAGAAGTGGTCCTGCTCACCCATACACGCAGCTGGCTGGACAAGCTGCTGCACCAGCAGCTGTCGCCCCGCGAACAACGGGCGATCGGCTTCCCCCAGTCCGAAGCCCTGACCCGGCGCGAGCTGGTGATCACCCAGGGAACCATCGACTGCTGCCGGCACGCCCTGATAAATGGAGTATCGCTGAACGTTGCAGGCGGGACACACCACGCCTTCGCCGACCGGGGAGAAGGATTCTGTCTGCTGAATGATTTTGCAGTAGCGGCAAACTATCTTTTACATGAAGGCATCGTCTCACGGATCCTTATTGTCGACCTCGACGTCCACCAGGGCAACGGCACAGCCAGCATCTTCGCCAACGAACCCCGGGTCTTTACATTCAGCATGCACGGGCGGCATAACTATCCCTTTCACAAGGAGAAATCCGACCTCGATGTCCCGCTGGAAGACGGACTGGAGGACGACGGTTATCTATCCCTGTTAAATGAGCACCTGCCCGGGCTGCTCGACCGGCTAATGCCGGAAATGGTGTTCTTCCTGTCTGGAGTGGATATTTTAACAACGGACCAGTTCGGCAAGCTACGGGTGTCGCCCGCCGGCTGCCGCAAAAGAGACGAATTCGTCTTCTCACAGCTGCATGCCAGAGGCATACCCTGCGTAGTAGCAATGGGAGGGGGGTATTCGAAGGATATCCGGGTTATCGTCGAAGCACACTGTACCACCTTCAAGGTCGCAAAGGAAATCTATATTAGTTAGTTCATCTTCTTCTTTAACGAGCTCACCTGATCCTGAAGGTTAGTGACCAGGTTGGCCAGCTGGTTAACATCCCACCGATGCTGGGTATTGGCCTTGCTGATGATCATCTGCGCCTTCCACACCTCCAGAACGTCATCTGTATTGACATTATAAGGCTGATACGCCGTATTGTCACTAATGAGGGTGAGCTTTGTCCTGGCTTTGTTATTTTTTACGACCCGCTTGTAGACGATCCCCTCATTGCGGGATACTACTATATAGGTCTGATTGCTCTTCACTTCCTCTATATCGTCCACTTTCTCGCCGACAATGACCGAACCACTTGGTGTCGGCAGCATCGAATCTCCGACGATCTCAAAAGCTCTGTAGTTGCCAGGCGCCAGCATCGGCAGAGTGAACGTATTCAGCTCGTCCAGGAACTCCGGATCGGCATAGCCCGCCAGATAGCCCGCCGCCGCCTTCACCGGCACAAGCTGGATGTCATTGGAAGCGGCGACCAGCTTCTGCGCCCTTCTCTTGGTAAGATAATTGCCACTCTTGGTGTCACTGAGCTCCTTGCGGAGCAGCTCATCCAGCGTCAGCTTGAACATATCGCTGATCGTCTCCAGTACTTCAAGCCGGGGTTCCGCCCTTTCTTCCTCATAGGCGCCGAGCAGACTGCGCTTGATGCCGAGACGGGCAGCAAATTCTTCCTGGGTCCAACCCCGCAGCTTGCGGAGGTATTTGAGATTTTGACCTGCTATTGACATGGGCTAATATATTTAGCACTAAGATACTAACTTCTTTATCAGAACAAAAAAAATTTTACATATTCTCCCAAAAATACACCCGCAACCCATCCCTTAGGCCGCAAAACATCCCGATACACCCGCACCCGTCTCGCAGGCTCTACCCCCAATAAACCCGCACCCGTCCCGCAAACCCCAAAACACCCCCGCAGGAACAACGCATCCAGTCAGATATTAACGAATTTCAACGCCTTAGCCCCCGGAAAAGCCCTTCCGGAAAGGGGCGGATGGGAGCTTTTTTGTACATTTGCTTCCCTGTCAATTTGACCTTCCGATCAGGATAGCACCAAATTTGACTGGAAAAAGGGGACTCGTGTGCGTCACGCGGACCCAAAACCAATAAAAATATTAATACTTAAGGAATTATGTTAGGTATTCTATCCAGGATATTCGGCGGGAACAAGTCGGAAAAGGATATAAAACACATCCAGCCTCTTGTAGAACAAGTAAATCAGCACTTTGCTGCTTACCAGTCCCTGTCTAACGACCAATTGCGCGGCAAAACCCAGGAATTCCGGGCCCGTATAAAAGACCATCTGGACAAGATAGACACCCGGATAGCCGACCTGAACCGACAGGCAGAAGACCTGCCCTTCAGCGACATCAACGGAAAAGATGTCATCTACCAGGAGATCGACGAATTGAAGAAAGAACGCGACGAGCAGGTCGAAGAGGTCCTGGAGACCCTCCTGCCCGAGGCATTCGCCGTAGTAAAAGAGACGGCCCGCCGCTTCAAGGATAACCCGGAGGTCGTGGCTATAGCTACCGAGCTGGACCGCGAATTAAGCGTCAAAAAAGAACATATCCGCATCGAAGGCGACAACGTCATTTATAAGAACTCCTGGATGGCCGCCGGCAGCCCCATCACCTGGAACATGGTGCACTACAATGTCCAGCTCATCGGTGGTACGGTGCTCCACCAGGGAAAGATCGCGGAAATGGCTACCGGTGAAGGTAAGACCCTGGTGTCGACCCTGCCCGCCTATCTGAATGCCCTGGCCGGCGAAGGCGTCCACATCGTGACGGTCAATGACTACCTCGCCCGACGCGACTCCGAATGGAATGGCCCCATCTTCGAATGGCTTGGCCTGACGGTCGACTGCATCGACAAGCACGAGCCCAACAGCGAAAGCCGCCGCAAAGCCTACCAGGCCGATATCACTTACGGCACCAACAACGAATTCGGCTTCGACTACCTCCGGGATAATATGGTGCACTCCCCCGACGAAATGGTCCAGCGTAAGCACCACTTCGCCATGGTGGATGAAGTGGACAGCGTCCTCATCGACGACGCCCGTACCCCCCTCATCATCTCCGGACCCGTACCGAGAGGGGACGACCAGCAATACCATATCTTAAAAGGACGCGTGCTGAGCCTCTTTGAAGCACAGAAAAGAGTGACCAACCAATTCCTCATCGAAGCAAAAAAGAAGATCAGCGAAGGCAATGACGACCCCAAGGACGGCGGACTGGCCCTCATGCGCGCCTACCGCGGCCTTCCCAAATCAGGCCCCCTCATCAAATTCCTCAGCGAACCCGGCATCAAGGTAAAACTCCAAAAGAGCGAGAACTACTACCTCGCCGACCAGCAAAAGGAAATGCCCAAGGTAGACGCCGAGCTCTTCTTCCAGATCGACGAAAAGAACAACTCGGTAGACCTCACCGATAAAGGCATCCAGATGATCACCGGCGCCGGAGAGGATCCGGAGTTCTTCATCCTCCCCGATATCGGCGTCAAATTAGCGGAAATTGAAAAAGAACCGCTGGACACCGAAGAAAAGCTGCAACGTAAAGAAGTGCTCCTGAACGAGTATTCTGTCAAAGCCGACCGCATCCATACTGTACAGCAGCTGCTGAAAGCCTACACCCTGTTCGAGCGGGACGTGGAATACGTGGTTATGGACGGACAGGTGAAGATCGTAGACGAGCAGACCGGTCGTATCCTCGACGGCAGACGATACAGCGACGGCCTTCACCAGGCCATCGAAGCCAAAGAGAACGTCAAGATCGAGGCCGCTACCCAGACCTATGCAACGGTAACGCTGCAGAACTACTTCCGCATGTACCACAAGCTGGCCGGCATGACCGGTACCGCCGAGACGGAAGCCGCCGAGCTCTGGGATATTTATAAATTAGACGTCGTGACGATCCCCACCAATGTACCGGCGATCCGTATAGACTCGCAGGACCTGGTGTTCAAGACTAAAAGGGAAAAGTACAGGGCCGTCATAGACGAGATCGAAAGGCTCCGCTCACAAGGACGCCCCTCCCTCGTAGGCACCACCGACGTGGCCGTGAGCGAGCTGCTGAGCAAGATGCTCCAGGCTAAAAAGATACCCCACAACGTACTCAACGCCAAACAGCACGCGCGGGAAGCACAGATCGTCGCCGAAGCCGGCATGGCCGGAGCCGTCACGATCGCAACCAATATGGCCGGTCGTGGTACGGACATCAAATTAGGGCCCGGCGTCAAAGAAGCCGGCGGCCTGGCTATCATCGGCACGGAAAGACACGAAAGCCGCCGTGTAGACCGGCAGCTCAGAGGCCGCTCCGCACGTCAGGGCGACCCCGGTACCTCCCAGTTCTATGTTTCCCTCGAAGACGACCTGATGCGTATGTTCGGCAGCGACCGCATCGCCTCGCTGATGGATAAGATGGGATACAAAGAAGGCGAGGTCATCCAGCACAGCATGGTGACCAAGAGCATCGAAAGAGCCCAGAAGAAAGTGGAAGAAAATAACTTCGGCATCCGCAAACGGCTGCTCGAGTATGACGACGTCATGAACAAACAGCGTAATGTCGTCTATAAGAAACGTAACCACGCCCTCTTCGGCGAAAGGCTAGCGCTCGACCTCGACAACGCATTCTATATCGTCGCAGAAGGACTGGTCAACTCCTTCCGGGAACAGGACGACTACGAAGGATTCAAGCTCTCCACGATCGTGAACTTCGGCATCGATACCTCTATCGAAGAAGAAGAATTCCTGAAAGGAGATGCCGCCCAGCTCGCAGAAAGACTTTACCAGGAGGCGACGTCCAACTACGAACACAAGACTGAGGACATCCGCAAACAGGCCGTCCCCGTCTTCCAGAATATCCGCGCTACGCAAGGCAGCCACGTAGAGAACGTCGTGGTGCCCTTCACGGACGGCAAGAAACGCACCAACGTTGTCGCCAACCTCCAGAAGACGCTCGACACCCAGGGCCGCGAGCTGACCAGCTCAGTAGAAAAACAGATCACCCTGGCCATCATCGACGACGCCTGGAAAGAGCACCTGAGAGGTATGGACGACCTCAAACAAAGCGTACAGACGGCCTACCTGGAACAAAAAGACCCGCTGGTCATCTATAAAGTGGAAGCCTTCGAGCTGTTCAGAAATATGGACAGCGACGTCAACCGCGAGATCATCAGCTTCCTCTGCCACTCGGGCATCCAATCCGGCAATAATCAGTCAGACTCAATCCGCGAAGGCCGCGAACAAAAGACCGACATGAGCAAGCTCAAGGTCCGAAAAGACGAGATGGCCACGGCCGGCGTCCCCGGCCCCCAGGGCGGTGTCCCACATGAAGGAGGCAACGACTATTACGAACCCTCCGAACCCGTCCGGCAGGAACCTATCAAGGTCGGCCCCAAGATCGGTCGCAACGACCCCTGTCCCTGCGGCAGCGGCAAGAAATACAAGAACTGCCACGGCAAAGACGCCCTCGGTTAACCGCGGCCCCACGCCGCCGGCAACCAGCCAACGCCGATCTGTCCACGACGGCTGCGCCGATAAACATTAAAAAATCAGTAATTCATTCTGTAGAACCCGGTCTGTTCGACCGGGTTCTTTAATTTTGAGGAAACCCCCACTAATTTTTATGAGGAAACTTTTACTCCTACCACTACTCGTAGTTATTTTTAATGGCGTAATGGCCCAGGCGCCGACTTTTTTGGAACCGCTGAATCCTTTTCCCGGATGTGCAGGCAGCAATACGTCTATCGCCGTGTCTTATGGAGGGGGGAAGGCTACATCGACATTATGGGAGGTCTCCACAGACGGAAGCGCCAGCTGGGATCCCATATCCCAGGACGCCACATACACAATCTCAACATCTGAACCTGGCTACTACCGTTTCAACAACTCCGGTGCATGGCTGAACATCCAGGGACTTACAGCGAACATGAGCCATTATAAATACCGGGTCACACTATCCAATGCCAACGGATCAAGCGGCCCTTCTCTTCCCGCCACGCTCATTGTTGCTACCTCCGGTCCTAATCCGGCGGTGTTTGATAATCCTATAACCAGTGTCTGCAAAGGCCAAACAATCCTTTATTCTTTTACAGAAAACTATTCCGACGATTCTATCTACTGGTATACCAATATTGGTTTCGCGACCTGGAATACTAACAGCTCGCCGGTAAATTTCCCTGATGTCGGCAACACGACTGTGTCCGCTATCGTCGGCAATGGTTGTGGGACCGTATCTGCCTCTGTCAATGTTACTGTCAATCCTTTATTATCCACACTGGCTGCAACCGCCGGTGGTGGATCCAGCTGTACGACCACACCCGTTTTTATAGCAGATAATTATGGCATTCCCGTCACCTCTCCAACCACCTATACCGACGCCAGCTGCCAGCCCATGATCGTCATCACCCCATCCGGCGCAAACCCCATATCCGGCAACATCCAATCATGCGTCACCGTCGACGCCACCGTCCAGACCTATAACGGCATCCCCTACGTCCCCCGCCACTACAGTCTGGAACCATCAACAAACGCCTCAACCTCCACGGCCACCGTCACCCTATACTTCACCCAAGCCGACTTCGACGCCTATAACTCAGCCCGCGGCTCCAGCCCCGCCCTCCCGGCCAACCCCACAGACGCAGTCGGCATCGCCAACCTCCACCTGACCCAGTTCCACGGAACGGGAACCACCCCCGATACCTATGTCGGCGGCAACGGAGACATCGACCCCGACGACAGCAAGATCGTCTGGAACGCATCCGCCAGCCGATGGGAAGTGACCTTCGACATCACCGGATTCAGCGGATTCTTCGTATCCGGCAACCCCATAGTCCCCCTCCCGCTGACCCTCGCCTCCTTCACCGGCGAAGCAACAACAACCGGCAACCAGCTGCGATGGACGACTGCCATGGAGAAGAACACCGCCTCGTTCACCATCCAGAAACAGACGACCAACGCCTTCGAAGACATATCCAGACTGCCAGCCGCAGGCAACAGCCACCAGCTGCTTCAATACAGCTACACCGATGCCGAAAAAGGCGACGCCCGATATCGGCTAAAAATGACAGACGCCGACGGCAGGTTCACCCACAGCCGAGTTATCGCGCTCGCCGGCAACCCCACTGGCCTCTCTATCCGCATACTCCCCAATCCCTCCTCCACGCCCCAGTCCCTGACCATCGGATCGTCATCTACGACCGCCGCCATCCTGACCGTGACGGACATGGGCGGAAGACGGCTCCGGGAAAAACACCTGAGCCTCCAGAAAGGCGACAACAGCATTGACCCTTCGATATTGACAGGCCTGCCACAAGGCATCTACCTGGTCGGGATCGCCACTGGCCAGCAGCAGCAGACCGTAAAATTCATAAAGGAATAGCCATCGAAATCGTTTGCGAAGTATACGCCTTGCCCTCAAAAAGCAAGGCGTATATTGCATTATGACACGCCTGCTCTTCACCCTCTTAGCTTTCACCACCATCGGGACATCTGCCCAATACGTCGGCTTCAATAACAAAGAGATACGCAAGCTTAAAGACCACAAAAACGATCCGGCATACCAATCCATGATTGCCGCCGCCAACCAGGCCCTCGATGAAACACCCAACCCCATCGACACCATCAGGACAGAAGGACTCCTCGCCGGCAACCCCAAAAAAACGGCGACCCAGGCTGCACTGAAGGACATGAATAAGATATACGCGCTGGCGCTCGCCTACCGCATACAGGGCGACAGCAAGTATCTCAAAAAAGCGACCCAATTCCTGCTCGCCTGGGCAAACGCCAACCACCCCAACGGCGACCCCATCGACGATACCAACCTCGACCGCTGCATCGAAGCATACGATATGGTAAGGGATCGCCTCGCAAAAGAAGACTACCAGACCATCACCGGCTGGCTACAGCTGACCGCGCAGACAGAGCTGAAAGGTCGCCACTATCGCCCCGAAAGACCCAGCTTTTACAATAACTGGCACTCCCACCGGCTGAAGATCGTAGGAGAGATCGCCTTTGCGATCGGAGATACCACCCTGCAGGGATATACGATCCACGAACTAAAGACCCAGCTGGAAAAGAACCTGAACCCCGACGGTTCGAGCGTCGACTTCGCGCTGAGGGACGCCCTTCACTACCACGTCTATGACCTCGAACCGCTGCTGAAGCTGATCATCGTCCTGCAGCGCGCTACCGGCGTCAACTACTACGCATATACCACCCCTTCTGGAGCCTCCATAAAAAGATCGGTCGACTGGCTGTTACCCTATCTCAACGGTCAAAAGACGCATCCGGAGTTCGTTAACAGCACGGTCGATTTCGACCGCAAGCGCGCCCAGAACAACGAAGCCGCATACAAAGCCGGAAGTCTGTTCGAGCCGGGGAATGGCATTCAGACACTCTATCTCGCCACCTGGTTTGACCCCAGCCTGCTGCCCCTGGCGCAGCAGCTCAGCAGTAAGGAAGGACAAGCCGCATCCTGGCAGTCCACCGGAAGTCCCCTTCTTCCCATTCGTCATTTTTTCCAGGCCGGCTACCGGTAGTTCCTTATTTTCATCCCCTTAATTCACACATGACTATTATGAGAAGATTTTTACTCGCGCTGACGCTGGTATCCGGCCTGTCAGCGGCAATCGCCCAACAACGCCAGGGCAACTCCCAGACACCCCCAACCGCCCCGACAGCCGCACGCTCCGCACCGACGGCTACAAACCAGCCCAAACCTTATAAGGAAGTCATTACAGACAAGGCGGTCTCCCATAAAGGGCTTTTCACCGTACACAAGATAGAAGACAAATGGTATTTCGAGATCCCCGATTCTATCCTCGGCCGGGACATCCTGATCAGCACCCGCTATAGCAAAACCGCCTCCAGCGGCAACTACGGCGGAGAGCAGGTGAACGTGCAGACGATCAACTGGGCCAAAGGCCCTTCGCATACGCTCTTCCTGAAAGTGCTGACGATCGTCAACGTAGCCACTGACAGCACCCAACCCATCGCACAGGCAGTGACCAACTCCAACATGAACCCGATAGCTGCAGCCTTTGAGGTCAAGGCCTATGGCAAAGGATCGGACTCTTCCGCCACGACGGTCATCGACGTAACCGATTTCTTTAAAGGCGACAATCAGGTCGTAAGCCTTACACCGGGCATCAAACGAAGATTCAACCTGGCTGCTATCGCCAGCGACCGCAGCTATATCGAAAGCATCCATACCTACCCCATCAATACCGAGATCCGGACGGTAAAGACCTTTACCGCCTCCCCCGCACCAGCCGCACCTGTCGTAGGCGGGCGCGCCCCCTCCGGCAGCCTGCCCGCAGCAGACGTCACCGGCGCAGTGACGATCGAGCTGAATAGCTCCTTCCTCCTCCTGCCCCGGACTCCGATGCGCAAACGGCTGTTCGACCCCCGCGTTGGCTTCTTCGCCAGCGAGTATACCGTATATGGCGACGACCAGCAGCGCGTAGAAGAGACCCGTTTCATCCACCACTGGCGCCTCGAACCAAAAGACGAAGACATCGATAAATGGAAACGCGGCGAACCGGTAGAACCTAAAAAACAGATCGTATATTATATCGACCCCGCCACTCCCAAAAAATGGCGCCCCTATCTAATCGCCGGCATCAATGACTGGCAGGCGGCCTTTGAAAAAGCCGGGTTCAAAAATGCTATCGTAGGAAAAGAATGGCCGGAGAACGACACGACCATTAGCCTCGAAGACGCACGCTTCTCCGTTATCCGCTATTTCGCCAGCGATATCGAGAACGCCTACGGCCCCAACGTTGCGGACCCCCGCAGCGGAGAGATACTCGAAAGCCATATCGGCTGGTACCACAACGTAATGAAGCTTGTGCACGACTGGTACATGATCCAGACGGCAGCCGTAGACCCCAGAGCGCGTAAAATGAAATTCGACGACGCCCTCATGGGAGACCTCATCCGGTTCGTATCGTCTCACGAGGTCGGTCACACGCTTGGCCTGCGCCACAACATGGGCAGCAGCAGCAGGACACCCGTAGAAAAGCTGCGGGACAAGGCCTGGGTCGAAGCCAACGGACATACGGCCTCCATCATGGACTACGCCCGTTTCAACTACGTAGCCCAGCCCGAAGACAATATTACCTCGAAAGGACTCTATCCCCACATCGGCGACTATGACAAATGGGCCATACTCTGGGGCTATAAAGGCATACCCGATACCAGGAACCAGGAGGAGGACAAAAAGATCCTCAACAAATGGGTCATCGACAGCCTGAGCTCCAACCCCCGGCTATGGTTCGGAGGAGAAGGACAGAACTTCGACCCCCGCGCCCAAACCGAAGACCTCAGCGACAACAGCGTCAAGGCCAGCGAGTACGGCATCAGGAACCTCAAACGAATCCTGCCTAACCTTCCCGAATGGACGAAGGAAGAGGCCGACCAGTATGACAACCTGGAAGAGATGTATACCCAGCTCGTGGGACAGTTCAGCCGCTATATGGGACACGTCGTCAAGAACGTCGGCGGCATACAGGAAACCTTCAAGAGCGTCGAGCAGCCCGGGGACATCTACGAGGTCACACCAAAAGCTACGCAGAAGACAGCGGTAGACTTCCTGAACCGGCAGTTATTCGCCACACCGACCTGGCTCCTGAATAAAGACATCCTCAACAAGTTCGCGAATCCCGGCTCAGCCGATCAGGTGTCTGCCGTTCAGGCCAATGTCCTGAAAGGCCTCCTGTCCTCTTCCAGACTCTACCGGATGTCTACCTGTGTTAGCCGGTTCGGCAGCGCCGCCTATGGCGTGGACGAGCTGTTGTCCGATGCCAAAAAAGGCGTCTGGAGCGAGCTGCCCTCCGCCAGCCCCATCGACATCTATCGACGCAATCTGCAAAAGGTCTATATCGACGCCCTGATCAATCTGCTGAACGCCGCCCCGCCTTCCATCCCCGCCGGACTGCCACCAGGCCTGCTCTTGCTGTTTGGAGGAGATATAAAGAATACCGACGTACCCTCCATCGCAAGGGCCCAGCTTATTGAGCTGCGGGCCGGGATACTGGCCGCAGCCCCGGTAGAGACGGATAAGCTAAGTAAATACCACCTGCAGGACCTGGCAGAAAGGATCAAAGAAGCATTAAATCCAAAACAATAAACCCAGACTTCGGGCCTCGGGCATAAAAAAAAGGGGGACCTGTGCTTTTAGCATGAGGCGTCCCCTTTTTTATCACAAATCCAGTCTAATTCGAAAATCCTCCCGAAGAATTGGCCCGTTTATTTTCATCTTCCAACCCGGACTTTCGCTGACGCGCAGTCTTCACCTGGGAGCTGCCAAATTTATAGGTAAAGAACACCTTTAGCTGACGGCTCTCCTGACCGCCGGTAGCCCGAAGATATTGCCCGGCAAAATCACTGGTAGCGGTAAAATGCAGCGTATGAAAGACGTCGCTGACAGATACCTTGATGGTTCCCTTCTTCTGAAGGACCTGCTTCTGTATCCCTGCGTCTAAATTGCCTATCGCATGGGTCTTAAAGGTGCCTTGCCAGATCGCCGGAGAGCTATAAAATCCCGACACTTCCGCCGACCAGCCACCACCAAGACGGGCGCTCTGCTGAGCAAAGACATTGACGGAAAAGACGTCCACGTCTACACCCCTGCCGACGCCCAGATCAGCCTGGTATTTCGAATAGAACGTATTCACATTCGCAAACACGCTGTACCATTTGTATTGAAAAGGATAGCTGATATTGAGACTCGTAATATCCTGCGTCGCCAGGTTCTTTTTGGTGAGAAAAGCCTTGGACCGTTCGGCAGTATCCACCAGTGAGGTAAACACATCCTTCACATGACTATAGTTCAGGGTAGCGGTCAGCCTGTACTTAAACACATAGGTAAGCCCAACGCTGTTCGTATACTGCGGCCTCAGCCCCGTATTGCCCTTCTGATAGGTATACTCGTCAAGCTTGAACTCGAAGGGGTTGAGGTCCTGGTAAGCCGGTCGGTCGATCCGGCGGCTATACGATATAGTCCACTGCCGCATCGGGTCTTTGTTGATCGTGACCGAACCGCTGGGAAAGAACCCGGTATAATGACGGGTAAAGCTGGAGTCATAGTTCGCATATCCCCCGCCGGCCTCCTTATAGCCATTGCTGACCCCCTTTGCATTGGTGTTCTCCACCCTCAGCCCGGCCTGGATCAGGAATCCCTTAAAGCTCCTGTTGTAATTGGCATACACGGCATTGATATTCTCCTTGTAGTTGAAGCCATTGCTGTGAAGGGTGTCCTTGACTTTCGCAGTAGGGTACACATTGTACTGCTGGAAATCATTGTCGCTGGTCGTATACTCCGTCTTGAACCCAAGCCCCAGCCGTCCCTTCTTGAAGTTCTGCTCATAGTCGGTCTTCAGGCTGTAGAGATTGATATCGGTGGGCGCCAGCAGGTCGAAAATATCGCTGTACAGCAGACCACCTCCCGTGGGGTCAAAGTAAAGATTGGGCTGAAGCTGATCGCTCCGGAGTCGGTAGATACCATAGTCCGCGTCCATATTCAGGTCGTGACCCGAAGAGTCGGTATGGTGATAGTTCAGGTTCAGATTGCCGTTGTCCTTCTTACCGCTTCTGCTGTTGTTGGCCTCGAGGATCTTCACGACCGAACCATCGGGAATATAGGAGATAGGTGTCGTGCTCTGCGTCATTACGCTGTAGTTCGAGAGGGAGCCGTCTACCATCATCCCCAGCGTATTGTTCTTATTCAGATAGTAGTCCAGACCTGTCTTGAAGGTATGGGTCCTGGTCTCGTTCTTCAGCGTGGAATGCTGGTCGAACAGAGTATCCAGCTGTTTGCGATAGAGGTCGAGCCAGGTGGTATTCGTCGTATTGGTGTAGTTGTAGTTGCCAAACCAGTTGATATGTCCATCCCGGTGATTTAATGAGATGCCTCCATTGTAGTTGGAGTGGGTGCCAATGCCATATCCACCGGTAAGCGAGCCGTTGTTGCCAAAGGACTTGTTCTTCTTCAGCCGGATATTGATGATGCCGGCATTGCCCGAAGCCTCATAACGCGCCGAAGGATTCGAGATGATCTCTATCGCCTCGATCTGTGAGGACTGAATGGTCTTCAGATAATCGGCCAGGTCCCCGCCGTTCAGCGGTACCTGCCGCCCGTCAACATAGACCTTGATGCCATTCTTGCCGCTGAGGCTGATGTTATTGTCCTTGTCTACCATCACCCCGGGAGACTTCCGCAACAGCTCAAGCGCATCCTGCCCCACGGCGTTGATGCTGCCCTCCACGTTGAGGATGGTCTTGTCGGCCTTTACCTCGATCACCGGCTTCTGCGAGCTGACAACCACTTCCTTCAGACTACCGGCTGAGGCCCTGCCCAGCTGAAGGGCCGGGACGACGATCGCCCCCTTTCCGTCGACAACGAACGGAGCCGACCGCCGGTCGGCGTAGCCCACATGAGATAGCTGAACATAATAGCTGCCGGCGGAAATTCCCTGAAAGAAATACTTTCCGCTGCCATCGCTCGTAGTATATTTTACAACGGCCGAATCGGCCTTCTTCCGGATGCCGACAGACGCTCCGGACACCGGCTTTTGTGATTCATCAAGAATAATCCCCGTGACCTGCTGAGCAATACCGGCCATGCTCAGACATACAGTTAGGATCAGTAGCATAAGTTTTCGCATACAATCAGTTTTACAGACCGTAAAACTAATTCCGCAAAAGACGGAGGATAAGCGTTTTTAGCCGAATGCGCCAATATTCGCTGAATGGGAGGTTTTACCCGACGAATGACACGGTTACTTATATATTTTTTCCATGACCTCCTGGCGGTGCTCGCGGGAAATGGGGATCAGCTTGCCGTCAACCTCGACACAATTGCCGTCGATCATGCTCACCTTGTCGATAGCGATCGTGTACGAACGGTGTACGCGAACAAACCGCCCCGAAGGCAGCTTGTCGGTAATTTCGGTAAGCGACTGATAGGAGATCAGCGCCTGAGTAGGGGTCTTCACCCGGATATAGTCCTTCAGACTCTCGATATAGAGGATATCATTGATCAGCACCTTTATGAACTTCCGGTCGACCTTCAGAAAAAGGTAATCGCCGGCCGCATTCTTTTCCTTTTCTTCCCTCTTTACAGGGGGCTGAGAGAGTTTAACGACCTTCTCCATCGCCTTCATGAAACGCGGGAAGGACACCGGCTTGACAAGATAGTCGACCACCTCCAGCTCAAAGCCTTCTACGGCATAATCCCGGTAAGCGGTAGTAATAACGATAAGAGGCGGATCCTTTACGCTTTTCAGGAATTCGATCCCCGAAAGCAGGGGCATCTCGATGTCGAGAAAAACAAGGTCAAAGGACTTGCTCTGCAGCGCCTGAAAGGCTTCCACCGCATTCTCACAACGCGTTATATTGTGGGCATCGAGCCGCCCGAGATAGTTCTCGATCACATCGATGGCGAGGGGTTCGTCATCCACGATCATATAATTGAGGGTCTTCAGCATAGCGGCATTTTTAACAGCACGCTGAATATCCCATTCTCCGTCCGTATATCCAGGTTATACCGGTTTCCATACAGAAGATCGAGCCTTCTCCTGACATTGGCGAGCCCGATACCCTTCCCATTGGACGGCCCGTCGTGCGTCATCGGGTTATCCACCTTGAAATAAAGGTATTGATCGTCCAGCCACAGTGAAATATCGATATGGATCTTGCTGATATTGTTCTTCACACCGTGCTTGAAACTGTTCTCGAGAAAAAGGATCAGGATCATGGGAGGAATATTGATGTCTCCCGCAAAACCCGACCACGTAAAATTGATGGAAAGACGCTGCCCAAACCGAAGCTTCTCTACGTCCAGGTAATTCTGCAGATAGTCGATCTCCTTCACCAGGGGCACCAGCGGGACATTGGACTCATAAAGCATATAGCTCATGAGATCGGACAGCTTCAGAATTACGCCTGGCGCATCATCCGACTTCTTCAGCGTAAGGGAATAGATATTGTTGAGCGTATTGAAAAAGAAATGCGGATGTATCTGCGAGCGCAGGAATTTAAGCTCTGTCTCCAGGTAGTGTTTCTCTATCTCTTTCATCCACTGCTGGTTGAGAAACGAGTCCTTGAGAAATTTGATACCCGTCACCATGCCCATCAGATAGACCTCCTGGACCGCCCCAATGACGATGGTCCGAAGGCCGATCTGCATTTTCCCGAAATGGACGGGATCTATCAGCGCATGTGCCTTTTCGACGAGCATAACGACAACGGCGCAGGCTAAAATATCCAGCAATAGCGCCAAACCATAGTAAACATATTTCTGTGCAAAAAGGAGCCGCGGTATAAGCAGGTAGATATTGACATAGGCAAAAAAAGCCTGAAAGACGAGCAACACCAGATACATCAGGCAATTCCCGAGGGTAACAGCGTCCCGGAGACTGGCATACAATACGAGCAGCAGCCCGAAATAGGCCAGCCAGAAAAGCAGGTGATAAAGCCAGCGCCTTTTCAGGAGTCGCGTGCCCTGTATATCTTTCGCAAAGGAGGCACCGGCAAGAACGTTGGTATTAATGTAGCTGTCAGCCATGACGTCCGATAAAATTAAGAATTTTGGTATACCCGGTCATACTTGTTCTCTGTACGGTAAGATTTGCCCGACAGACTGCAGCGCCCGCCCTACAAACCGGACACCCGATATCCGAAAACGGACACCCCTCACCCCCCGCCAGCCTCACCCACTATATGGTAATCAACCAAATACAAAATTGGCATTTTTTTAGCCCGCCGAATACGATGCTAAAAAACTACCTGAAGACCGCCTGGAGGAACATCTGGCAGAATAAAACCTACAGCTTCCTCAACCTATTTGGCCTGGCCATCGGCATCGCCTGCGCCGGAGTCGTCTTTCTTTGGGTGGAAGACGAGCTCAGCTTTGATAGCATGTACGCCAAAAAAGACCGGCTGGCGATGGTAATGGAAAACTGGGAGTACCCTGACCATACACGGACCTTCCACTCCACCCCCGGCCTCCTCGGGCCCGCCATCAGGGCCGGTATTCCCGGCATTAGCAATGTCTGCCGCATGGACGACGAATCAGCCATGAGACTTTTTACAGTCGGCAATAAAGACATGTATTCCGCCGGCAATTACGTCGATTCCTCCCTGTTCAGCATGTTCGGCCTTTCATGGATAGAGGGAAATCCCAAACAGCCCTTTCCTCAACTGTATTCGATAGTGCTCACGGAAACGACCGCGCAAAAGTTCTTCGGCACCACACAAAACGTCATAGGCAGGACTGTGAGGCTGAATCACGACCAGAACTACGTCGTATCAGGCGTCATAAGGGATATACCAAAAAATTCCACCTTCCGTTTTGAGTGGCTGGCGTCTTTTGACGTCTATTTGAAGGAAAATAACTATCTCCACAACTGGACCAACAACTCTCCATATACGATTGTCGAGTTGATGCCAGGCGCGAATGCCGCAGCTATCGACCGGCAACTACACAATTTTATCCAGACAAGAGTGTCCGATGCTATCGAGCACGGGTTTCTCTTTCCTATGAATGACTGGCATCTGCGCTGGAAATTTGAAAACGGCAAACAGACAGGCGGCGGACGGATCACCTATGTGAAGCTCTTCACCATGATCGCCTGGATCATTCTTCTCGTAGCATGCATCAACTTCATGAACCTGGCCACGGCCCGCAGCGAACGCCGCGGTCGCGAAGTTGGCGTCAGAAAAGTACTTGGGGCCGGAAAAAGCAGGCTGATCGTTCAATTCATTGGAGAGGCAATGCTGATGTCCCTGCTGGCCGCGCTGGCCGCAGCGCTGCTGATATCCATAATCCTTCCGACATTCAACCTGCTGGTGGAAAAGCAACTGACACTGGATATCCAACGCCCGTCGCACATTGGATTTCTCCTCTTTATCATCGTCGTCTGTGGACTCGCGGCCGGCAGCTACCCTTCGCTCTACCTCTCTTCCTTCAACCCGGCGATCGTATTAAAAGGTCTGAGGACTCCGGCAGGCGGCGCCGCGATCATCAGGAAGGGATTGGTGATATTACAATTCACGATCGCTATCGTACTCATCATCGGTACTGTGATCATCTTCCAGCAAATACAACATGTAAAGAGCAGGGAACTCGGATTCGAAAAGGACCACCTGCTGGAAATTTCATCGACGGATCACCTGACAAACGCATTTGATGTGGTCAAACAGGAACTCCTGAATACCGGGCTGGTGGAAAACGCCGCACTTTCCGACCATACCATCATTACAGGTGGCAATAACACGGATAACCTTACGTGGCAGGAAAAAGACCCCAATCACAAGGTACTCGTATCCATCCGCGAGGTGAGTCCCGAACTGACCCGAACCGCAGGTATGAAAGTCGTCGACGGCCGGGAACTGAATATCAACGATTCTGCAAGCAGGAACGACAAATTCCTCCGTATCCTCATCACCGAATCCCTCGCCAGGCAGATGGGAAAAGGTAGTGCCGTCGGCAAACTGATCTTGTCCGGCGACAGTTCGCTTCAGGCACAGGTGATAGGCGTCGTAAAAGACTACATATACGGTGATATGTACGGCCAGCCAGACCCGGTAATCTTTATTTGCCATCCGAAGGCCGGCAGCTACCTCTACGTAAAAACCAAACCCAACCCCAACCCCGAACAAACCCTTGCCAAAATCGAGACGATAATCAAAAAATCCAACCCCGGATATCCCCTCGACTACCGATATGTGGACGACCAGTTCAACAGCATGTTCAGCAACGAGACGCTGATCTCCAAGCTTTCCCGCGTTTTTGCGTCGCTTGCCATCTTCATCTCCTGTCTCGGCCTGTTTGGACTGGCGGCCTTTACCGCAGAACGCCGCACAAAAGAGATCGGCATCCGCAAAGTGCTCGGGGCCTCCGTCACAGACATCACCCGCCTGCTATCCCAGGACTTCCTCAGGCTGATCGTACTGTCCAATCTCGTGGCCTTTCCCATCGCCTGGCTGGCTATGCGCAGCTGGCTCAACGGCTATGCCTACCGCATAAACATCAACGCCTGGGTCTTCCTCGCCGCCGGTCTGACCGCAATAGCCATCGCCCTCATCACCGTAAGCTTCCAGGCCATAAAAGCCGCATTCGCCAACCCCGCAAAGAGTATAAAAGCGGAATAACCAGTAAACCCCTACAACCCATACTTCGTCATATACCTATGATACAGCTGCGCCTGCTTATTCTCCAGGCTCACCTCCCTTCCCTGTATGAACGCATGCTCGATAATGCTCGACCGCATGTCCAGGATATCTCCGTCGCTGACGACTATATTAGCATCCTTCCCCGCCTCCAGCGAGCCCGTACGGTCGCCGACACCCAGGATCTTCGCGCTGTTGAGCGTAATAGCCTGCAGCGCCTGCTCTTTGGTCAGGCCGTGAGCCGCTGCCACACCCGCATTGAACATAACATTGCGGTAGCGTGTCTCTTCGTGCCCGTCATTGATAGCAAAGAGAACACCGGCCTTTTGCAGGATCGCCGGGGTCCTGAACGGCTGGTCATAGCCGTCGTCTTCCGTGTTCGGCAGACTATTGGTCTGCTGTAGAACAACGGAAATATTGTTCTGTTTCAGCAGGTCGGCAATAAGAAAGCACTCGCTACCCCCGACAATGGTGACATCAAAGCCAAACTCCTTCGCCATATCGACGGCGATGAGCATCTGCTTGAGCTGGTCACCGTGTACGAACAGCTTCTGCTGCTTGCTGAACAGCCCTTTCACCGCCTCAAATTTCAGGTTGGTCTCCTTGTGGGACGATTCGGCCAGATAGGCCTTTGCTTCCCGGAAAAAGGTCTTGATCTCGTCGACCTTGGCCAGCGCCTCTTTTACCGGATCGGTCGGAGGCTGGGCGCCCATTCGACCACCACCGCCACCAAAACGCCGGGGACGCGAAATGAACGTCGGCAGCGTGATATGGATCGCATTGTCCATCTTGTAGGCGGCATCCTCCCAGTTCCACGCGTCCAGCTGGACTACCGTCGACGAACCGCTGATCGTGCCCCCTTCCGGGGTCACACCGGCAAGCAGGACGCCATTCGCCTTTAGAGTATTGATGATCTTCGAATCGGTGTTATAGGCCACTATCGAACGGATGCTGGGATCGATATCGCTGATCTCCTGGAAATCGTTGGAGCCGCGAACGCCGCTGCCAATTTCTTTTAGCCCCAGATCGGTGACGGGCAGGATAAGACCGGGATAGACCTGCTTCCCTTTTACATCGACCACTTTTGCATCGCCGGCGGGCGCAAGCCCCGCTCCGACGCGAACGATCTTGCCGTTGTCGACTTCAATAGAGCCGCCCTCGATCACTTGCCCATTGCCGACATGAATAGTGCCGCCGGTGATAAAGAGCTTGCCTTTATAAGGCTTCGCGGGATAGACGTCGTCCTGCGCCTTCAACGTTGCCGCCGCCAGGAAGGAGATCGTCAGTATGTATATGGATCTTTTCATTGTTGTAGTAGTTTAATTGGTTGCATCAATAGTAGCGCTCTTCCCCTCGTCGCCGTCCTGTTCGTCAATGGTCAGCAGACCTTCGCGATGGCCGTGGTCGCCGCAGCTTAGCTCTATGTGAAAGCTCGGGGTCGCCGGCGCCACCGCGCTGCCCGACCTCTTCTCAGCGATCAGCTTCTGGACAAGCCGGTTGCGTTCGGCGGCGATATTCTTCCGCAGCTGGGCGTCCCGGTCGATGTCAAAATAGACGATGCCGTCCACAATGGTCTTCTGCGGTATAGCATATATGCTCAGAGGATTGTCGTTCCACAGGACCAGGTCCGCATCCTTCCCTTCCTTGATGCTACCCACACGATCCGCCACGTGAAGCGCCCTGGCAGGGTTGAGCGTCACCATCTTGAACGCATCGTCTTCGGACATGCCGCCATATTTTACCGACTTGGCCGCCTCCTGGTTGAGATGTCGCGCCTGTTCCGCGTCATCGGAGTTGATACAGACGTTCAGCCCTACCTTCTGCATGATGGTTGCATTGTAGGCGATGGCGTCCTGTACCTCCATCTTATAAGCCCACCAGTCGGAGAAGGTCGAGACGCTGGCGCCGTGCTCCTTCATCTTGTCCGCAACTTTATAGCCCTCCAGTATATGCGTAAAAGTATTTACCCTGAAGCCGAATTTCTCCGCTACCCGCATAAGGGCCGTGATCTCACTCTGGACATAGGAGTGACAGGTGATGAACCGCTTGTGCTCCATGATCTCGACCAGCGCATCCAGCTCAAGGTCGCGACGGGTGACATTGGGCGCCGCCTTCCGTTGCTGCTGGTAATCCCTGGCGCGGGTAAAAGCATCCATCAGCACCTCTTCCACACCCATGCGGGTATCCGGGAAACGATTGTTATTCGTAGAGGTAGTTCGTTTTACGTTCTCCCCGAGCGCAAATTTGATGAAGGGATCCCAGTTCCTGAACTTCAGTCCCTCGTCATCGGCCCCCCAGCGTAATTTGATCAGCTGTGTCTGACCGCCAATGGTATTGGCAGAACCGTGAAGGATATGCGAGCTCGTGACGCCACCGGCCAGCTGGCGGTAGATATTGATGTCTTCGGGGTTGAGGTTATCTGCTATACGCACTTCAGAGGTTACCGACTGTGCGCCCTCATTGATGGAGAAGGCAGCGATATGGGAATGCTCGTCAATAATACCTGGCGTCAGATACTTGCCCGTGCCGTCGATGGTGATCGCGCCGGCAGCGGATAGGTTCTTTCCGATCTTCACGATCTTACCGGCTCTGACCAGCACATCGGTATTCTCAAGGCGGCCCTCTTTCTCATTGGTCCACACCGTAGCATTTTTGATCAGAAGATCCTGCTTCGTCGGAAGACTGTCCCAGCCATAGCCGTCAAAGGGATAGAGCACCTTGCCGATGCGGGCGATCCGCTTGCGGGTAGTATCTGGCGCCGCCGGAGTCGCCTTCGTAAAAGTAGCCGTCCAGACTACGGGATTGCCGGCAGAGTCGGTACCGTTGCCATTCCAGATAGCGCCGTTGACCACGCCGCTGAGATGGGTAGCCGCAGTAACGCGTCCGCCTGCTCTACGCCCGCCGGCCGGAGCCTCAGCCCCTCGTCCCGCCGCGGGCACGGGAAAGCTAAGAGAGATAAGTACCCCATCATAACTCAATTTAGCATTGAGCGTATCCTTCCCAATAATACTGGCGGATGTCGGCGACTTAACATCAAGATTATAATTCACGGTAGCCCCGCCAGCAACAGTCACAGCCAGATCATACTGCCCCTTCACGTCTTTCCAGGCTTCCTCCTTCACACCATATTTCTTACCCTGTATCCAGTTCTCTACGATGCTGGTCTTCTCATTGAAGATCGGACCATTGGTGATCAGGAAATTGGCTAGCTTGCCCGCATCGAGGCTGCCTACCTTGTCATAGATGCCAATAAGGGTAGCCGGAGCTTTGGTCAACGCCTCGAGGGCCTTATTCTCGGAAAGGCCATAGTCAAAGGCCTTGCGGAGATTGGCATAGAACTGCTTGGTATCGTGCATATCCGCAGCAGTAAGACAGAAGGTAATGCCGGCCTTCTCAAAAGCGCCGGGATTGGTCGGTGCCATCTCCCAGTGTTTCATATCTGCGAGGGAGACATAGCGGGCGTCGCCCGGATCTTCCACATCCATTCCCTGCGGGAAGTTCAGCGGAACGATGTATGCGGCCTTGGTCGCGATGATCGGCTGCATCCGCTGGTATTCATTGCCGCCGGCCTTGATAATATATTGTACACCGAACTCATCGCCAATGCGGTCGCCGTGAAGATCGCCCCATTTGTCATCGCCATCGAACAGCTGAGGCAGCGACTGCTCTTCATTCCAGGCCTGTAGGCTCAGGTTGGTGCCTTCATGTGCAGGCAGGCTCTTGTACCACTGAGCGTCGAGATAGGTCTGACGCAACAGGGCAATGGAGCCCATCAGCGAGCCGGGGTAGCTCTGGGTAGACGTCCCCTTGTTCAACGAATAGTTGGCAGAAGCCCTTTGCTTGACGACGACAAGATTCTCCTTCTCATTGGCCAGCGTCACGACGACACCCGTACCACGGGCAATGCCATCCTTTAGATGCGAAAGGACGGCGCCGAAGCCGATCTCTCGAAGCGGCTTTGCCTTCGCATCATCCACCGCGAACAGACGGGAAGCATCAGTCTCGGGATGAATGGCCTGATTCCAGTTGTAGGCGCCCTTTGTATTGGAAGCCATCTGCGCCGGCGCCCGATAGTCGAAGGCCGGACGGCCAATCCCTCTGTCAGCAGCAGGGATGCCATAGTCGCTGTAGATATCGATAAAAGATGGATAGATATATTTCCCGCTACAATCGATGACGACGGCATCTTTGGGCAGGGCAGCGGCCGGCCCGGCACTGACGATAAGACCATCGCGGATGACGAGGGTCGCATCCGATAGCGTCGTCTGTCCGTCCTTCACCAGCGTTGCATGGGTAAATGCATAGCAGCCTACCCGGGGATCGGCTACCCCATTCACCGGAAAGGTAGTCTGGGCCTTGCTGCAAACGGTGAACAATAAAATTATCGTGGTGAAGCAGAAGATCCTTCCTCTCGGATAGTGTCGCGAGTTTCTCATGTAATGTTAGTTTTAGGCTATGACCGTGTGAAAAATGGTCCCTAATTTAGGTAAATGGAGTAATTTTACTGTTTGAATATTATATCAACGGTAAAATGTCGGTGATTAAGATCGCATCGTATATAGATCATACGTTATTAAAACCAACGGCAACACATATTGACATAAACAAAATATGTAATGAGGCCCTGGTGTATGGTTTTGCAGCCGTCTGTGTGCCCCCGCCACTGGTCAGGGCCGCCAGCTCGCTGGTGCAGCCCGGCGCAGGAGAGGACGAAACAGACGTAGCTGCCGCGCACGCCACCGCCACCACCGCCGCACACGCCACTGCGCCCAATGCGGCCGCAGCAATAGCTCAGCCCATCATAAAGGTCGCTACCGTCATCGGGTTTCCCTTTGGATACTCGACCACGATGGCCAAGCTGGCAGAAATAGAACAGGCCATAGCCGACGGCGCCGACGAGCTGGATATCGTGATCAACCTGGTCGCCCTGCGGGAAGGCTACTGGGACCAGCTCGAAGAAGAGATGCGAATGCTGACCCTGCGCGCCCACACGTCGGGCAAGCTGATAAAAGTGATCATCGAAAGCGGCATCCTGACCGACGAAGAGATCATACGGTGCTGCAGCGTCTATAGTCATGTCGGAGTGGATTTCCTGAAAACCTCGACAGGATATGCGGAGAAAGGTGCATCCCTCGCCGCCGTACAGCTGATGAGACAACACCTGCCACAAAGGATCAGGATCAAGGCATCCGGCGGGATCAGGGACTATGCCTTCGCGGCCGCCCTCGTCGAAGCCGGCGCCGACAGACTGGGATGCAGCGCCAGCCTGGAGATCGTAAAAGGAGAAAACCCCGCACCCGGTACCGGTCACCCTGGCACCCCTGGCCACTCCGCACCCGGTCACTCCGGTCCCCAACCCGATCACCCCCGCCCTGGTGGCTACTAAAATACCCAACCCGGATTTGGCCGGACATTTGCAGGAATCTGAAAAAAATTACTATGTATAAGCTTCTCTTAATCGCCACTTTGTTCATTGCCCAGCGGACCCTGGCCCAGACCGATTCCACCGCCCCGGCTACTATGGCGGTAGTAAAGGACCCTCGCGTAGACAAGCTGATCCTCAAACAGATAGAGATCAACGAAGAGTCGACAAAGGAAACCCGGAAGAATATGCCCGGATTCCGGATACAGGTCATCAACACCACCGACCGCAACAAGGTCTTCGCCGCAAAAGCAAAGGTCTACCAGGAATTTCCCGACCTGAAACCCTACCTGCTCTACCAGGCGCCCAACTACAAACTAAAAGTAGGTAACTTCAAGACCCAGGAAGAGGCAGAAGAGACGCAGCGACAGCTGGAGCGGCTATTCCCCTCGGGCACCTATGTCATCCGGGACATCATCGAAGTAAAGATCGCGGACGAAAAGTAAAGACCACGGACGACGGCCGCTAAGAACTAATAAAAATTTTGACTCCATATCCATGTTAAAAGATAAGATCCAACAGCTCGCAAAACAATACGCCCCTGACCTCATATCGATAAGGCATCACCTGCATGCCCACCCGGAACTGACTTACCAGGAGTTTCAGACGTCAAAGTTCGTACAGGAACAACTTTCAGAGCTCGATATACCCTTCCAGGTGATGGCAGGCACGGGAGTAGTGGGCCTGCTCCAGGGAAAGAACCCCGGCAAAAGAGTGGTCGCCCTGCGGGCCGACATGGATGCCCTGCCTATAAAAGAAGAGAACGACATCCCTTATAAGTCGACCAACGAAGGAGTGATGCATGCCTGCGGACACGACGTACATACCACCGTGCTGCTAGGCGCATCCCGCATACTGCATCAGCTGAAGGACGAGTGGGAAGGAACCGTAAAGCTGATCTTCCAGCCGGGAGAAGAGAAGAACCCCGGCGGTGCCAGCCTGATGATAAAAGAGGGAGTTTTAAAGAACCCCGAACCACAGGCCATCTTCGGCCTGCACGTCCACCCCGGACTGGAAACCGGGAAGCTAAGCTTCCGCAGCGGCATGGTAATGGCCAGCGCCGACGAGCTCTATATAACCATAAAAGGAAAAGGCGGACACGCGGCAGCCCCACACCTGACAGTAGATACCATACTCGTTGCTTCCCACCTGGTAGTGGCGCTGCAGCAGATCATCAGCCGCAACCGCAACCCCCTGTCCCCATCCGTCCTGTCGATCACTTCCGTACAAGGCGGATATACGACCAACGTCATCCCCAGCGAGGTCCGGCTGATGGGCACATTCCGGGCTATGGACGAAGAATGGCGGTTCCGCGCGCACGAGCTGATCCGCAAACAGGCAACCGAGCTGGTCCACAGCATGGGCGCCCAGATCGACCTGCACATCGACGTAGGCTATCCCATGGTCTACAATAATGAAGCGCTGGACAAGGTCGCCCGTGCAGAGGCCCGGGAGTTTATCGGCCGGGATAAAGTGCTGGAAACCGAAATTCGCATGGGCGCCGAAGATTTTGGATACTATACCCGTCAGATTCCCGGGTGTTTCTACAGGCTCGGAGTCATGAACGAAGCGAAAGGTATCACGTCCGGCGTCCACACACCCACCTTCAACATCGACGAGTCCGCGATAGAGATAGGCGCAGGAATGATGGCCTGGCTGGGTGCACATGTGAACTTTGGGCAATAGGCGCCCCCGATCGGACCGGAAAGAGGTCATGATCCCCATAGTCAATTTGCGGGAAAAAGGATTTTCCTCTCCCGGAAGATAAAATGGTTTTTGTCCTTTAATGGATAAGGGTAGCATCCCCAGGCCGATACCTTTGGATAGGCCTCTCTGAGCACAGAGGTATCCGAGTCGACGGTGACGGTCTTCATTCCGATGACATTGTATCTCCCGTTGATCTCCGGGCTGTAGAGAAACACGCTGTCACGATCTTTCAGACTTCGCAGCCAGGTGCTATCGATCTCCGCAAACGAGTGGACACCGGATATTGATCCGGTGTCATAGGCAAACTGGTTTTTGTATGCCTCCAGCTCATCGCCAATATCATCCCCCACGCCGGACCCCGAGCTCCTGTCAAACACCATCTCTCCCTCCATGAACTGTAACCCGTGCGTTATTTCGTGTACAAAGCTATACGTGTTGTCGCTGCCATCCTGTATCCCGAATGCTATCTCCCGGCTGTAGGGGTCGTAGACGGTCTCACCGGTTCCCTGCATGGAAGGGACTTTTCGGATAGTATAGTAGTAAGGAGAATCGTACCTGAGACTATTTAAGGTGGAGAGAACTATCTTCAGCCGCCTGATCCTTTCCTGCAAGACGGTTTGCTGATCATGCTGTTTGCCGGACGCCTGCAGCTGCCTGAGCAGCTGCACCAACGAAAGATACCGGTCAATGACACAGCTCTCCTGGCGGTTCCAGTACTTTACATCCCGTCGATGGTGTCGGTCCGTGGTCCTTCCGATAGTATCAGTGGCAATGGCGTGCCCGCCCGGAAAGCGTGGAAGGATGCCAGGAAGGTGCAAACGGGGAAATGAGCCAAAAATGGGAAGGAAAAACAATGAGCATAGGAAGGTTAGTTTGCCTCTACGGCAAAGGTTCAGGAAGGTCGGCATAAGGGATCGATTTAAGGAAATTTAAAATATGTCCGCGCGCCTGAAGTGCAGTCCGGCATTTTCCCCAATGCAACGGCTAAAAAACGGCCGGGCCCGGCTAAAATCGGTCAAAACAGGGTTTGGTAGCATTTTCGTATTTTGCAGCGGTTTAGGACCCTTGGTCCCGGCGGACAGCTTTGGTCCCAGCGGACACCCGTGGTCCCGGTGGACCGGCATAGACGGCAAATCAGCCTCGCCACCGGAACGATAAATATCCCGTATGCAAAAAAAACAGCTCCGAAAAGAGCAGGCGCTTGAATATCATTCGAAAGGACGACCCGGCAAGATTGAGGTCGTACCCACGAAGGAGGCAAAGACTCAACGAGACCTTTCCCTGGCTTACTCCCCCGGCGTAGCCGAACCCTGCAAAGAGATCAATAAGAATGTTGAAGAGGTTTATAAATATACTGCCAAAGGCAACCTCGTTGCGGTGATCAGCAATGGTACGGCAGTGCTCGGCCTGGGCGATATCGGCCCGGAAGCATCCAAGCCGGTAATGGAAGGAAAGGGAGTCCTGTTCAAGATCTTCGCAGACATCGACGTCTTCGACATCGAGATCAACGAAAAAGATCCCGAAAAATTCGTCCAGATCGTCAAGGCTCTTGAACCCACCTTTGGAGGGATCAACCTGGAAGACATCAAGGCTCCGGAATGTTTCTATATCGAACGGGAGCTGCGCGACCAGCTGAAGATCCCCGTCATGCACGACGACCAGCACGGCACGGCCATCATCAGCAGCGCCGCCCTGCTGAATGCCCTCGAGCTGCAAAAAAAGAAGATCGACAGGGTACGGTTCGTGATCAATGGGGCAGGAGCCGCGGCCATGGCCTGCGTTAAGCTCTACGTCGCCCTCGGCGCCAAGCCGGAGAATTTCATCCTTTTCGACAAGGACGGCGTGCTCCACGAAGGCAGGATCGACCTGGACGAAGAGAAGAAGAGATTTGCAGTAAAGAAAAATGACTGGACACTTGCTACGGCATTGAAAGACGCCGACGTCTTCGTCGGCCTCAGCGTAGGCAACGTTGTCACCCCGGATATGGTCAAATCCATGGCCCGTAAGCCGATCGTCTTCGCCATGGCCAACCCCGATCCCGAGATCAGCTACGAACAGGCGACAGCCGCCCGGGAGGATATCATCATGGCGACCGGACGCAGCGACTATCCCAACCAGGTGAACAACGTATTGGGATTCCCCTTCATTTTCAGGGGCGCCCTCGACGTAAGGGCCAGACAGATCAACGAAGCCATGAAGCTGGCCGCGGTGAAGTCCCTGGCGGAGCTCGCTAAGACGCCCGTACCGGATATCGTGAACATGGCCTACAACGAGAAGAATATGGTATTCGGTCCGACCTATATCATTCCTAAACCACTGGATCCCAGACTGATATCAACAGTCAGTCCCGCCGTGGCAAAGGCCGCTATAGACAGCGGCGTGGCCGGCCAGCAGATCGACAACTGGGAAGCCTATTCCATTGAGCTGAACAGGAGGCTGGGACTGGACAACCAGCTGATGCGCGTGCTGAGCACCAAGGCCCGCCTGAACCCCAAACGGTTAGTCTTCGCCGAAGCCGACAACCTCAAAATACTAAAGGTCGCACAGCTGCTGTATGACGAAGGCGTGGCCTACCCCATGCTGCTGGGTGACGAAAGAAAGATCCGCCACATCGCAGCGGCCAACTCGATCGACCTGGACGGTATGCCGGTGATAAACCCGTACAACGACGAATACGAAGAGCAGCGCAAACAATTCGGAGAGCTGTTCTTCGAGAAACGCCAGCGCAGGGGATTTAACAAATACGAGGCCTATAAGATCATGCGGGACCGCAACTACTTCGGCTGTATGATGGTAGAGACCGGCCTCGCCGACGCCATGATCTCGGGACTGACCAAGAACTACCCCGATACCATCCGGCCCGCCCTCCAGGCCATCGGCACGGAAGACGGGGTAAAAAAGATCGCAGGCATGTACCTGCTGCTGACCAAGAGAGGACCGCTGTTCCTGGCGGACACAACCGTCAACTTCAATCCCACGGCCGAAGAGCTGGCAGATATTACACTGCTGGTTGCCCGGGAGGTACAGCACTTCAACCTCACCCCAAGAGTGGCCATGCTCAGCTATTCCAACTTCGGAACGAGCAATTCCCCCGAAGCAAGGCTGGTAGCAGAGGCAAGAGAGATCGTCAAACAAAGAGAGCCCGGCCTGGTCGTAGACGGTGAGATGCAGGCCAGCGTAGCGCTGAACAATGAGCTGATCAGGGAGAACTACCCCTTCAGCGAACTGGTGGACCAGGAAGTGAATACCCTGGTATTCCCAAATCTCGCAGCAGGGAATATCGCCTACAACCTCCTGAAAGAAGTAGGCGGCGCCGACGCCATCGGCCCGATACTGCTCGGCCTGAAAAAACCCGTACATGTTTTACAGCTAGGCAGCACCGTGCGGAACATTTATAACGTAGCTTTGGTGGCGATAGTCGATGCACAGATCAAATGCAAGACCTCCGATGAGGAGTCAAGGAAGGCGCCCTGGTGGAAAAGGGTAAAACATTAACCAACCGGAGACCCGGCACAATATATCGATAATGAATTTTTTCTCGGAGTTCGGGCTATATCTGATCACACTAAAGGGCATGTTCTCAAAGCCGGAAAACGGCAAGATGTACTGGAAGGAGTTTATGCACCAGTGCGCCGACATCGGTATAGGCTCCCTGGGCATCGTAGCGATAATATCCGTCTTCATGGGCGCGGTATCGACCCTGCAGACGGCCTACCAGCTGGTGAGCCCGCTGATCCCCCTGTCTACGATCGCGCAGATCGTCCGCGATACGGTCATCCTCGAATTTTCGCCCACCCTGGTCTGTATCGTCCTGGCAGGCGTGGTCGGCAGCAAGATCGCCAGCGAGCTGGGAAATATGCGGGTCAGCGAGCAGATAGACGCCCTCGAGATCATGGGCATCAACACCAAGGCCTATCTGATCATGCCCAAGCTGCTGGCGGCGATCTTCGTGATCCCAATGCTGATCGTCATCTCCATGGTCCTGAGCATCTGGGGCGGCCGGGTTGCCGGCACCGCAACGGGCATCCTGTCCGCAGCAGCCTTCGACAAGGGACTGCACCAGTATTTTAAGCCCTACAACGTATTCTTCGCCCTGGCCAAGTCCTATACCTTCGCCTTCATCATTTCCAGCATCCCCGCCTACTATGGATACAACGTCCAGGGTGGCGCGCTGGAGATCGGACGGGCAAGCACCAGGGCCGTGGTTGTGAGCTGTGTGCTGGTTTTATTTGCAGACTATATACTTTCGGCGATCCTACTGTAACCTGCCCCCTGAATAACCGCCGAAAGTATATAAAATAGTAGGCCCCGGTTAGATCGCGTCAGCGATCGCAGCGGAGCGGAGAGTAAACATCTAACATGATCGAGATCAAAAACATAAAAAAAGGATTTGGCTCCAAGACCGTCATCAACGATGTCAGCGCGGTATTCCGTACAGGAAAATGCAATCTGATCATCGGCACCAGCGGCAGCGGCAAGACCGTGATGATGAAATGCCTCGTCGGACTGTTCGAACCCGATAGCGGCGAGATCATCTACGACGGCCAGAACTTTTCTGAAATGAATGAAGAGCGCCGGAAAGACCTTCGGCAGAACATCGGCATGCTCTTCCAGGGCTCGGCCCTGTTCGATAGCCAGACCGTCGAACAGAACGTGATGTTCCCCCTGGACATGTTCACAAAGAAAACCTATCCGGAGAAGCTCAAAAGGGTCAACGAAGTGCTGGAGCGCGTCAACCTCAAAGACTCCAACAAAAAATATCCCGCCGAGATTTCAGGGGGGATGAAAAAAAGGGTTGGCATCGCCCGGGCGATCGTCCTCAACCCCAAATACCTGTTCTGTGACGAGCCCAACTCAGGCCTCGACCCCCAGACCTCCCTGCTGATCGACAAGCTCATCAAAGAGATCACCGAAGAATACAATATTACCACGGTGGTGAATACGCACGACATGAATAGCGTGATGGAAATAGGCGACCATATCATGTATATGTACCAGGGCGTGAAGGAATGGGAAGGCAGCAACAAGGAGATCATCTTCAGCAAGAACCAGCTGCTGAATGACTTCATCTTCGCTTCCGAGTTCCTCCGGGACGCCAAGGACATGCGGATGCTGGAAGCAAAAGGCAAGATCGACAACAACCGGAATATGGACGAGCTGCTGAAATAGTAATGGCCTATTTGTTTACGATACCAACCGACCTCTTTGCCGGCGCAACCTGCCCCGTGTCGCCGGAGAAGATCGGCATACGCATCTACGACAGCAAGCTTCCCTCCAGCAAGTCCCGCGTGACGATAACGAACAACCTCTTCAGCTTCCTCCTGGAAGGCGAAAAAGTAGTACACCGCCCCGGCACGCCCCTCCGCATCTTCCCCGGCCAATTCCTGATGATAGCCAGCAGCAACTGCCTGATGACGGAAAAACTATCTTCCGGCAACCGCTATCGCAGCCTTTTGTTCTTCTTCAGCAACGAAGTGCTGAGATCATTCTTTACCAAATATCCATGCCTTCACAAGCGGACAGAAAAGATCATCGGACATGGTGACGAGCCCATCGTCTGTTTCGAAACGGACGCGTTTATACAAAATTATCTGAATTCTCTTCAGCTGCTGCTGCAGGCCAGCCCCTGCTTACAGGAAGAGCTCCTGCATTTGAAACTGGAAGAGCTGCTCCTGTATCTGGCAGACAAATGCCCCGAAGCCCTGTTCTCCTTCCGGCTGTTCGACCGTCGGGACCCAACCGACAAACAGCTGCAGGCCGCAGTGGAAAACAATCTCACCTACTCCATCACAGTGGAAGAGCTGGCGTTTTTGTGTCATATGAGCCTGTCTACGTTCAAAAGAAGATTTGCCCGGATATACGGCACCTCGCCCAATAAATGGCTGCTGCAACGACGGATGGAACAGGCCGTCCAGCTCTTACAGCAGCACGCAAAACCCAGCGAGGTGTACTTTCAGCTCGGATACGAGAACCATTCCAGCTTTAGCCAGTCGTTCAAGCAGACATACGGCATAACGCCAAAAGAGTTTCAAAAAAACCTGCGGACCGATCCGGAAAGGAGCCTGCGGACCGATGCCGGCACACTGATGAACGTCCACCGATAGTTTTTGGACGCCTGGCCCTAACACAACGTCCCGCGTTGGAATAATTTCACTTATTAAATCTTCATTAATATGCACAGACTAACCTTGTTACTCGTCCTGGCCACGCTGGTCAGCGCCGGCACACTCTCGGCACAGACATTTACCCTCAAAAGCAACGATATTGGCGGACAGGCGACCAATAAACAATGGGCCAACAGCTTCGGCGCCCACGGAGACAATATCTCTCCCGAACTGCACTGGGAGAATGCGCCGGCGGGTACCCAGGCCTTTGCCGTTACCATGTATGACAAAGACGCCCCTACCGGCAGCGGATTCTGGCACTGGCTGGCATTCAATATCCCTGCCAATGTGACCGAACTCAAGGCTGACGCGGGCAATCTCAGCAAGAACCTCGCGCCTGCTGGCACGATCCAAAGCAACAATGACGCCGGTATGCCGGGCTACCTCGGGCCCGCTCCTCCTCCCGGACCTATCCATGAATACATTATTACCGTCTTTGCCCTGAAAACAAAAATTGCGCTGGATAAGAGCGCCGGGCCGGCCCTGGTGGGATTTTATCTCAACGCAAACGTTATCGAAAAGGCTTCGATCGTCATGTACGCGCAGAATAAGAACTGATCTGTGCTACTATCCCCGATCCGCACAGCCGCCACTCCCGTCTTCAGCGGAAATGCCCGACAAAATTGATTGGAAGGGAAACCTTTTTCCCCTAACTTCGTCCCCCGAACGGTAAAACCGACTCTCATGTCAATCTTAGTTAACAAGAACTCCAGAATCATCGTACAAGGCTTTACAGGGACAGAAGGGACTTTCCATGCTACGCAAATGATCGACTACGGCACCCAGGTAGTGGGTGGGGTTACTCCAGGAAAGGGTGGCTCTACGCACCTCGAGCGTCCCGTTTTCAATACAGTTGCTGACGCAGTCAGACAAACCCAGGCCAACGTATCCATCATCTTCGTTCCGCCGGCCTTTGCTGCCGACGCAATAATGGAAGCAGCCGAGGCCGGCATCGGGCTGGTCATCTGTATCACAGAAGGCATTCCCGTACAGGACATGGTAAAGGCAAAGAACTACCTGTTAGGCCGGAATACGAGACTCATCGGCCCCAACTGCCCCGGTGTGATCACCGCCGGAGAATGTAAGGTCGGCATCATGCCCGGCTTCGTGTTCAAACCAGGAAAGATTGGCATCGTATCCAAGTCGGGTACCCTGACCTACGAAGCCGCAGACCAGGTTGCCAAAGCCGGTCTCGGGATATCCACCGCCGTAGGCATCGGAGGCGACCCCATCATCGGTACACCGACAAAAGAGGCGGTCGAGCTGCTGATGAACGACCCCGGAACCGAAGGCATCGTGATGATCGGAGAGATCGGTGGTAGCATGGAGGCCGAAGCCGCCCGCTGGATAAAGGAGAACAACCGCAAGCCCGTAGTCGGCTTCATCGCAGGACAGACCGCTCCCCCCGGAAGACGGATGGGCCACGCCGGCGCAATCATCGGCGGCGCCGACGATACGGCCGCAGCCAAGATGAAGATCATGGCGGAATGCGGCATCACCGTCGTACAGACACCGGCAGAGATCGGTTCCACCATGGCCAAAGTGTTGAAGAAATAAGCTCCACGACATTTGTATAAGCGCCACAACTTATAATGCAAAGCCGGCCCCCTCTCAGGAGCCGGCTTTCTCGTATTGATGGCCTTATGTATAGAGACTAACGGTTAGTAACTAGTAACAATACCTGCGATCACGCGCCATTTCATACCGGTCCCGGTACAGATCGTGTCGGTCATAGCGGAAATTCCTGCGATCACGGGCAAACTCCCTGCGGTCATGACGAAGATCATAATAATCGCCATCCCTTCTATCCCTGGCCATTTCACGACGATCATAACGAAGATCATTGCGATCATGACGGACGTCTACGCGGTCGTGACGAATATCCTGGCGATCTTCCCAACGACCCTGAGCCTGCGTAGCAACACCGGCAAACAAACCAGCGGCAAGGAGTATAAATAATTTTGTTTTCATAATTTCAATTTTAAGTTAAGTAAATCAGCCTTCATATATAAGATCACGACTGGCTTATCATGTTTAAGCTCGGGGAGTTATAGCTATGTTAAAAGCCAGTCACCATATGTAATCGGCTCAGCAGGCGCATCTTGAAAGTACCGTCCCAAACCTTCCCGTTGGAGCCGTTAGGACGAATTAAGTAACTTTAGAAAATTTCTCTCCTATGCCGACTTTAAAGTCACTATTGCTAACCACCTGTACCTTATTCTCCATCCTTATTTCCTATTCACAGACCAGCCCCCAGACCTATGACCGGAAATGGGCCACCATCGATTCGTTGATCAATAAAAAGGGACTCATTCAGTCAGCTCTCAACGAGGTCAACGGTATCTACACCCTGGCGACCAAAGAGCATAATGAACCGCAAGGAATAAAGGCATTGATCTATCGCTCGATCCTATACAACCGAAGCCAGGAAAACGCAGAACAGACTACAATAAAGGAATTGGATTCGGCTATAGCACGGGCTCAGCAACCCTCCAGATCCATTCTGCAGAATTTGCTGGCCGGCGTCTATCAGCAGTACTTCCTGAACCACGAGTGGCAATTGTACAACCGGTCGAATACCGTAGGTTTTGTCAAAAAAGACATCGCCACCTGGAGCGCGGACGACTTTAACAATACCATAGGCGCCTTATACCTGGCTTCCCTGAAAGACGAACAGCTGTTGAAAGCGACAAGACTGGACAGCTACGATCCGATTCTGATAAAAGGTAATGTCCGCTATCTGCGCCCTACCCTTTTTGACCTGCTGGCGCACCGGGCGCTGGAGTATTTCAAGCGGAGCGACCGGAATGCCGACAAGCCGGCCGACACATTCGAGATCGACGACACATTGGCATTTAGCGACCCTGCGACCTTTGCCCGTCATTTATTCAGAACCACCGATACGGCCTCGCTCCATTACAGGGCCTTGTCATTGTTGCAGCGGCTGATAGGGATGCACCTGACCGATACACGTCCGGATGCACTGATCGACGTGGATATCGAGCGGTTAGCCTTTGTCAACACCTATGGGGTTATGGAAAACAAGGAGGCGCTGTATGCGCAGGCGCTGAACCGCATAACCGACCGGTACGGAAACGAGCCGGCAGCAGCACAGGCCTGGTATCTGCAGGCAAGCCGGATGGTCTATCCCGGGGGCGTGCGTCCCCTGAGGGTGGGATTCAGAGGTGAGGGCAACGATGCCGAAGAGGGTGAAACAGAAGACAGTTCCAGGTACAGTAATATAAAAGCGCTCGCCATCTGCGACCGGGTACTCTTACAAAAGGATTCCAGCGAAGGCAGAGAGCACTGCAGAGCGCTGCGCGACCAGCTGCTGGCAAAACAGCTGGCAATGCAGGCCGAAAAGGTCGATCTGCCCGGAGAACCCCTGCGCTGCCTGGTCAGGTGGAGCAATTTCGATCATCTCTACCTGCGGGTCATAAGCCTGGAAGGATACAAAACTATCTTGCCCAATATCAATACCGGAGATGACAAATATTGGTCAGGCCTCTTCAGCCAGCCCATATACCGTTCATTCGACCTCGCCCTGCCCGATACGCGGGACTACCGGCAGCACAGCACGGAGATCGCTATAGGAAGACTGCCCGTAGGCGCTTATGCGCTGATAGGATGTACTGATGCGGGTTGGAGCTCAACCTCAGTAATGGCAGTGCAATACATTTATGTTTCCGGGATCGCCTTCGTTAATAAAGGAAGGGATTATTTCGTAGTCCGCCGTGGTAGCGGGCAGCCGATTGCCAATGCCAATATCCACGTATGGACCGAGGAATTCGATTCCAGGCTCCGAAAGCAGGACCTTGTAAAGGCCGCCGACCAATACCGTACCGACAGCCGGGGACATTTCCAGCTGCGGCAGTTTGCCAAAAACGAAGCCTACCGGTCCCCGATGCTCGAGATCACTACTGCTGACGACCACCTTTTTATCCGTGATCAGTCGCTGGGCTATGACTGGGGGTATATAAATGACGGTCTCATCTCCAACGATGACAATTACGAGGAGCTAAATACGAAGGTCTTTCTTTTCCTTGACAGGCAGATCTACCGGCCCGGGCAAACCGTCTATTTCAAAGGGATCGCCGTAACGAAGGATAAGGCCACGCACCAATCGAAAGTCCTTGACGCATGGTCAACAAAAGTCTATCTCTATAACGCCAATAGCGAAGCCGTCGACTCGATGGATATGAAAACAAACGAATTTGGATCATATCACGGCAGCTTTCGGCTGCCCGTCAGCCAGCTGAACGGGTCCTTCAGAGTCGAAGACGACAAAGGAAATGCGACGTCTTTTTCTGTGGAGGAGTATAAACGCCCGACCTTTTATGTGGAGTATGAAAAACAAAAGGGCAGCTACCGGGCCGGGGACAGCATCCACGTGACGGGGTATAGTAGGGCCTATGCGGGGAATGCGCTGGATGGCGCTACCGTTAAATATAGGGTTACAAGAAGAACTGTATTTCCTCACCCTTGGTATTTCGGGAGGATCGGCCGGCCTGTCAGCGGGCTGCAGGAGATACAGCATGGGGAGCTAAAGACCGATGGAAAGGGGAATTTCCGTTTGGTTTTTTTGGCAATACCAGACCGAAGCGCCAATCGCAGCGCTGACCCGCGGTTCGAATACGAAGTGGCAGCAGACGTTACCGATATAAATGGCGAGACCCGCCGCGGCACTACGACTATCGTAGCGGGCTATACAGCGTTGAACCTTTCCATTGGGGTGTCAGGTGGGGATCGCCAGCCCTCGGACAGCCTGAGAGAGCTGAAGGTAAAAAGCACAAACCTGGCCGGAGAGCCCGTGGCTTCGACGGTGCACGTAACGATCTATCCGCTGCAGGCGCCTGACCGGCTCATACGGGCAAGGCTCTGGGGAAAGCCCGATCTGTATGTGCTGCCGGAAAAGGAATTCCTGGATAGCTTCCCGCACGACGAGTATCGGGACGAGCTGCAAAAGGAAAGCTGGACGAAGGCTGAAAAAGTTTGGGACGCGACGGCCAGCGCAGCCACTGGCGCGGGGAACCTGCAATTTAAAGTTCCCCCCGGTCGGATCTTGCCAGGTTGGTATATGGTGGAGGCCGTTGCTGCCGACGCATATGGACAGGAAGTAAAAGACCTCCGCTATGTAGAATTGTTCGACGGGAAGACCGGGAAACCTGCAAGCCCGCAATATGACTGGATCGCCAATCAGGAGCAGTCCGTAGAGCCGGGGGGCAGGGCCCTGGTAGAGGCGGGTAGTTCCGCCCAGGACGTGTATGTTGTCCGTAAGACCGAGCATATTGATACTTCTGGCGACTTTACCACGTTCACGCTGAATGGGCAGCGAAAGGTCACGGAGCAAGCCATCACGGAGGCAGATCGCGGTGGTCTCGGCATATCTGACATTTTTGTAAAAGACAATCGGTTTTATACACACCGGCATATCATAAGGGTGCCCTGGACCAACAAACAGCTGGCTGTCCACTACTCCAGCTACCGGGACAAGACCCAGCCGGGCAGCAATGAAAAGTGGTCCGTGACGATCAGCGGACAACAACGGGACAGGCTATCAGCAGAAGTGCTGGCTTCAATGTATGACGCCTCGCTGGATCAGTTTGCGATGCACCAATGGAGCACCCCTTCGCTGTATCCGGAGTTTATGTCGCCTGTGCCCTGGTACGGTAGCAGCTTCACCAGCGGCTATAGCATGATGCGGATTGCTCCATGGAAGTATGTCCCCGAATATGCCAAGGTCTATGATGAGCTGCTGTCAACCGGCAATGGCGGCGCGATAATGTATAGGAAAGGTGGAAGGGTACTGGCAGCGGCAGTGGCCCCGCAGGCTTACAAGAACGACGACGTGAGCTATGATAAGGTCCTTATCCGTGGACAAAACACAACTTCTTCCGGCAACGAACCGCTGTACATCATAGACGGTGTTCCCGCAACGGCAGCCGAAGCGCAACAGGCCGGGGCGGACATAGCGGAAATGAAAGTTCTCACCGCTGCAGACGCTACGGCTCTGTACGGCTCAAAAGCCGCGGCAGGCGCCATTATCATTACGACGAAAAAGGGCGCCGGGACGGCTCAGCAGCAAGTCCAGGTGCGCAAGAACTTTAACGAAACCGCCTTCTTCTTCCCCGACCTCCGGACAGACAGCAGCGGCAGCGTAACCTTCTCCTTCACCATGCCGGAGGCCCTCACATCCTGGAAGTGGATGACACTGGCGCACACAAAAGACCTCGCCTTCGGCTACTCGGAAAAGACCGTCATTACCCAAAAAGAATTGATGGTCCAACCCAACACCCCGCGATTCCTGCGCGAAGGCGACCATATGGACCTTCCGATAAAAGTGGTCAACCTCACCGACTCCGAAATGACCGGACAGGTGGCCCTCCAGCTGACGGACCCAACGACAGGTCAGACCGCCGACGGATGGTTCACGAATCGGCAGCCTGATCAATACTTCACGGTAGGTCCCCGCCAAAGCTCAGTAGTCAGCTTCCCGCTGGTGGTGCCCTTCCAATACAACCGGCCGCTAACCTACAAAGTGACCGCACAATCGCACAACTACAGTGACGGAGAAGAAGCAACACTGCCTGTCGTGAGCAACCGAATGCTGGTCACCGAGACCCTGCCCCTTGACATGAAGGGTGACGGAACGCGCAAGTTCACATTTGACAAACTGTTGCACAGCGGTGGCAGCGAGACCTTGAACAATCACGCGCTGACAGTAGAATTTACGGCCAACCCGGTATGGTACGCCATCCAGTCGCTGCCCTATCTGACCGGGTATCCCCATGAGTGCGCAGAACAGACGTTCAACAGATGGTATGCCAATGCCCTCGCGGGCAAGATCGTATCGGTCTCTCCCCGGCTGAAAGACGTATTTCGGCGCTGGAAGACCCAGGACACCGCCGCACTGCTGAGCAACCTGCAAAAGAACCAGGAGCTCAAATCCTTACTCCTCGAAGAAACTCCCTGGGTCCTGCAAGGCAAGACCGAAGAACAGCAGAAAAAGAACGTCGCCCTGCTCTTTGACATCAGCCGGATGAACTCAGAGCTCGAGACTACCTTCGACCGGTTGAAAGCCATGCAGTCCCCGGACGGCGGCTTCTCCTGGTTCAAAGGCGGAACGAACGATCTCTATATAACACAATATATCCTCACCGGTATCGGACACCTGCAGCAGCTGAAGGCGATACCCGGATCGGCCGCCCCTGAAGTAAACGCGCTGGTCAAACAGGCCCTGGCCTATGTCGACGACCAGATGAGAAAGAAATATGAGTCGTTAAAAGAAGACGAGCGGAAACCAAAGCCCCTGGCTTCCGGCAAACCCGTAACGCCCTGGATAGGAGAGCTGCCCGTGCAGTACCTCTATATGCGGAGCTTCTTCAACGACTACGGCATACCCGGGAACATACTGCCCGCCATCAGCTATTTCCGCAAACAGGTGCAGGGCTCATGGGTCAACCGCGGTAAATATATGCAGGGCATGATCGCGCTCGCCCTGTTCAGAACAGGCGACGTACAGACGGCAAAGGACATCATCAGATCGTTGAAGCAGACCGCCATCATCGACGAGGAAAAAGGCATGTACTGGAAAGGCATGGAAGGAGGATACTACTGGTACGAGGCCCCGATCGAGATACAATCCCTGCTGATCGAGGCCTTCCGCGAGATCAGCGCAGACAGGACCGCCGACCGCGACCTGAAGACCTGGCTGCTCAAACAAAAACAAACCCACAGCTGGCGGACAACAAAAGCAACCGCCGACGCCTGCTACGCCTTGCTGGTGGGCGGTACGAACTGGACGAACGACGAACGAAACGTAACGATCAAATTAGGTGAAAAGCTCGTAGATCAGACTCCCGGCGAGGCGGGCACAGGCTACTTCAAAAAAGTATTCGATGCGCCGTTCATAAACCCCGCGATGGGCAATATCACCGTGACGATGAAAAGCGCTACTGAAAGCAGCTCCCCCGCCTGGGGCGCAGTCTACTGGCAGTATTTCGACGTGCTGGACAAGATCACGCCACCCGGCAGCAGCAAGGTCCCCCTAAGCCTCACAAAACAGCTATTCATCGAACGGCTCACCAGTTCGGGCAGGGTACTGGAACCGGTCGCCGCCAACGGCGTGCTGAAACCGGGCGACAAGGTCATCGTACGCATCCAGCTGAAGGCGGACAGGAGCATGGAATATGTCCATATGAAAGATATGCGGGCGGCCTGTATGGAACCCGTCAATGTGATCAGCCAGTACAAATGGCAGGGTGGGCTGGGCTACTACGAGAGCACAAAGGACGCAAGCACGGACTTCTTCTTCTCGTCGCTGCCCGGGGGAACTTACGTCTTCGAATATCCGCTGACGGTAGGACAGGCCGGTAATTTCAGCAATGGGGTCACCAGCATCGAATGCATGTACGCGCCGGAGTTCTCTTATCATAGCGAAGGTATCCGGGTCAGCGTGGAGGCCGCTCCTTAGAGCGGCAGTCTCTTCACCGACCGGCCAATGCCTTTGATGAAGAGATAGTTGGTAGCACCGCCGACAACGGCGCCGACCAGCGGGATCAGCCGCCCACCGGCCCTGGCGCCCATGCGGACGAATAGACGTTCGGCGATGTGCTCCAGCACGCCCCGGGTCATGATCAACCCCGCCTCGACACCAATGCTGACAGCGACGATCGACATGAACTCGTCGAAAGCGATATTATAGGTCCCGCGGCGCTGATAGATGACGCCAAGAGTGACACGGAATTGCTGGGTCAGATTGTTGACCATATCGGCCGGAATACCGATCAGGAATGTAACTGGACCACCAAGCCCCGTCACGGCGCCGGTACCCGCCGCCAGCCGGGCGCAGTGCTCGATAAAGGCATCGATGCCCATCTCGTCGACGCCTTTTTTGATACCATACTGATTGATACTATCGTATACACGCCGGAAACCGATCTGCGCCAGTCGGTATGTCACCCGACCCGGCCTGCCACGACGAAACCGCAAACCCAGCATTTTAATTACATTTATCCTTTAGTTAGTAATAGCAAACATCGAACCACGTCAACATGTCACAGCAGGTAGATACACTGATCATCGGACAAGGGATTTGCGGGACTTTTCTGAGCCTCCAGCTGGAAAAAGCCGGGTCATCCCACCTGGTGATAGACGAGCTCAGACCCTTTTCCGCCTCCCGGATAGCCGCCGGACTGATCAATCCGGTGACCGGCCGGCGCCTGGTGACCACCTGGATGATCGACGAGCTGCTCGCTTCCGCCCGGGAAGCCTATGGGCAGCTGCCCGCCACACTGGGCAACAGCTTCCTGTCAGAGACAAGCGTAACAGAATTCTTCCCAACGGCACAGATGCGACTGGCCTTCCTCGACCGGCTCGCACAGGACGCCAGCTATCTCCACCTGCCCGCCGACGAGGGCCGCTGGAACACCTGCTTTCACTATGAACTCGGCTATGGAACGATCAGCCCCTGCTACCTCGTGGACATGCAGGGCCTCCTGAAAGCCGCAAGAACAAGGATGATAGGGCAGGGGATCCTGTTGGAACAACGATTTGAGAAAGAAGATCTGCAGATAGGAAAAGACTACGTGCAATACGGGGATATCATAGCCCGCAGGGTGATCTTCTGTGACGGCATCGAAAGCTTCACCAGCCCCTGGTTCTCCAAACTACCCTTCGCCCCCAACAAAGGAGAGGTGCTCATCCTGGATATCCCGGAACTCATCCCTTTCCCCAAAACAATATTCAAAAAAGGTATCAGCCTCGCCCCCTGGCAGGACGGCCTGTTCTGGGTAGGCTCCTCCTATGAATGGTCCTTCACCACTGAAGCCCCCACCAAAACCTTCCGGGATAAGACAGAATTGCTCTTAAAGAATTGGGTAAAATTGCCCTTTAAAGTCATCGACCACCTGGCGTCAGTACGGCCAGCCACACTGGAAAGGCGGCCGTTTGTAGGTTTCCATCCGCTATATCCTTCGGTGGGCATCCTCAACGGCATGGGAACAAAAGGCTGCTCCCTGGCCCCTCATTTCGCCCGGCAACTGGTAGCGCATATCACTACAGGCAGCACCATAAGACCGGACGCCGACGTCCAGCGGTTTACTAGACTTCTTTCGCGTTAGTTGCAGTCTTCTCTTCCGAACTCCCTAAAACCCCGGACCCCTTTTTAGAGGCAGCGGCGGCGGTCAAGGGACGACGAAGTATCGTCGTATTGCCGGATATGAAGTTGAGGGGATCCTGGTTGAGGACACAGGCCATCGCCTCATAAAGCTCAGGCATCTCATGCCGGAAAGCCACCGGGCTCTCAAAGAACACTTCCACTGCTACTGCCCAGAACTCGTGATAGTTGGTGGCGGCATAGTCCCCAAGCAGGTTCTTTGCGCGTATCTCGCCCTGCTGCATGGAAGTGAAGATCGGGCGGGCTACCTTGGAGAAGTTAGGGAATTCCTTCTTGAAATGTCTGTCCTCTTCTGTCTGGGTGATGAAATTGACATAGGCGAGCGCATGCGCCATCTCATGCAGACCCACATTGCAATTGGCTGTCTCACCGGCAATACCCTTGATAAAATTATCCCAGGAGAGATAGATGCCCGTCTGGTCCACGTGTCCCATGAACGGCCGGGAATAAAACCCATAATGATAGTCATCCCGAAGAATAAAAATATCATCGAAATAGTTCAGCTTGAACTTGTCCAGGCCAAAGGTCAGCTGCACGGCAGCCGCACTGACGAGTATCGGCATCTCGGCCGAAGGCGCTACCTCTATATAGTGAAAGTTTTTCGCGTGCTGGAAAAGATAGGTGCGAAAAAGGAATTTTCGTTGCTCTTCAAGACCCAGCCGGTTATAATATCGGAAATGACGCGAAACAACAGAGTGATAGAATGTCTCTCGGGCAATAAAACGTTTGAACTGATGCCTGGTGTACAGACGCTGACATAGAACTGCGACCGGGCGATTCAGAAGAAGAATACCAATTACCAATGAAATAATGACAACGATTTCCATAAGGTTCATTTTTCTGTCTTTTCAAATGGACGATCGGCGAACACGTCAATCGGGTCTTACATTGGCTGTTGGATACGGAACTAAGGCTTTCAGATTAGAGTGGAAAACCTGTAGGCGGGTTTAATCAAGAGGAATGAATCGTACGGATAGGTAAACAAAATAAAAAGAATTTTTGAAAATGAAAAGTCTTGTGGAAATGTTTTATTTTATCTATGTAATAATCTATTAATCAACAAATTGAATGCCAACAACCGCAGCTCGGGGAAAAAAGCCGCTTCAATCTGCAAAGACCCGGCCCGGCAGGGGCAATGGCAAGAGACGGGGCGACGGCTGGGGTGGGTCCCGGGGCAACGGCAGGGCACAGGCACTATGCTCAAGGCTGCGCCTCGGATACCAATATCTTATTCGGTGTCAGCGGATCCTGATTGAGCAGCGAACAAAGAGCAAAATACAGCTCGGGCAATTGCCGCCTGAACGAGCTGCTGCGCTCAAAAAAGGTCTCGATACAGACGGCCCAGAACTCCTGGTAGTTGGTAGCCGCATATGAATTGAGAAGATTCGTCTCCCCTGCCTGCATCCGCTCGAATATAGGGCGGGCGATCAACGAGAAATCGTTAAAATGATGGTAAAAAGAATTGTCCCGCCCATCCTGAACGGTAAAATTGACATACGAGAGGGCGTGCGCCATCTCGTGAAGCCCCACATTCTGACCATCCGAATAGTCGTCGAACTCCTTCATAAAATGCGCCCAGGAGAGATAGATACCCTCCTCGCTGACATGCCCTTCGAATGGCATATTGTACAGGCCGTAGCGGTATTTGTCTTTTATTATATAGATGGTGTGAAAGTAGTCCAGCAGGAAATGTTCCAGACCATAGGTCAGCTGTACCGCGGCCGCGCTGACCAGCAGCGGCATGCACTCCTGGGATTCGAGGTCGATGTACTCGAACTTCTTTAGCTCCATGAACAGCAATACCCGGTGCAGGAACCGTTCCCTTCCCGCCTTATCCAGGCTTCTGAAATAGGGATTATACCGGCTCAGCAGCGTTTCGAAGTCGCTATGCCTTTTTGCATAGACCCGAACGATCTTCTTCTTCTTGACCCATACCCAGCAATACGGGGCCAGCCGGGCAAGGGCAACCCCCAACAGGATAAAGCCGATCATATTGAAAGCGCCGCTGGACATTGCGCGAAAAATACTGAATTTTCCCGCATCATCCATACCTTTGCTCCTCTTACAAAAAATAAAGGCATGTATCGAACTCATACCTGCGGGGAATTAAGAGCAGCAAATATTGGACAGTCCGTAACATTGGCCGGCTGGGTACAGACGGTGCGTAAATTTGGCAGTATTACGTTTGTGGACCTTCGTGACCGGTATGGCATCACGCAGCTGCTGTTCGGAGAAGAGCTGAACAAAGAGCTCGCAGACAATCCGCTGGGACGCGAGTTCGTCTTGCAGGTAAAAGGAGAGGTCAGCGAGCGCACAGCTAAGAATGCGCAGCTGCCGACCGGAGACATCGAACTGAAGGTTACTTCCTTTACCATCCTCAACAGATCGGCTACTCCCCCCTTTACGATACAGGACGATACAGACGGTGGCGATGACCTGCGGATGAAATACCGCTACCTGGACCTCCGTCGCCAGGCCGTAAAAAAGAACCTCGAGCTGCGCTATGCCGTCAACCGGGCAGCGCGCAACTACCTCCATGAGAATAATTTCATGGACCTGGAAACACCCTTCCTCATCAAA
>Ga0105239_10000369_pt1 | contig 66186 bp, 74 predicted proteins | sample KBSC44metaG_FD_92761 | JGI IMG/M metagenome (GOLD analysis project Ga0105239, IMG submission 92761) | Corn rhizosphere microbial communities from Kellogg Biological Station, Michigan, USA - KBS C4-4 metaG | ecosystem: Host-associated > Plants > Roots > Rhizosphere > Soil | place: Michigan, USA...
CAATCGGCGCGTGAAGGGGTTGTAGACGACGCCGACGGTCGGGACGCGGCCCACGGCGAACCCGAGTGACACGCTCACGTACGGCCAGCGGTGCACGAAGTTCGTCGTCCCGTCGATCGGGTCGACCACGAACGTCGGCTCGGGCCCCAGCTTCATCCCGGGCTGGTACGTCTCTTCGCCCAGGAACGAGAACGTCGGGTACCGGCTGGACAGCCTCGACGAGATGAACGCCTCCACCGCCTGGTCCGTCTCCGTCACCAGGTCCGCCGTGTTTTTCTTCGTCCCCGTGCTGGCGGAGTGGGTTGACGGAGTCGCGCTGGTGATCATCCGTCCCGCTTCTAGCGCGATCTCAATGAGCTGGTCGCGCAGGGCTGGCAGGTCGATTTCATGGTTGGTCGTCGTGGTCGCCATGTTTTTGGAGAACTTTTTTGCCCAGGGCAGAGCTTTTGGGTTGGGTGCTGACAAACAGGCGTCCCAGTTGTCCTTTACAGCTGGGATTTGGTCTTTGGAGGCTATTGATTATTGTATTTTACCCTTTTAATAGAAGGAAGCAATATCACGCCTGAATTTGCTGAGTAATAAATATAAATTGATCGGGTGTGGGCGGTTGATAGATAGCCAGCCCTTGGTTGGGTTGTTCCAGAAAACAAAGAAATATTCTTCCCACCAAGGCCCGGTGAGAGGTTCACCTATTACAAGGAACTCCTCGTTATTGTTGGTTTTATGTGCGGGCTCCCGAGGATGTTTACCGTTCATATGTCAATATTTGTTACACAGTCTGAAGTGCTAATAAGTTGAGGCGTGAAGTCGGAGTAATACCAGTAACCATGTCCACAACATTTCAAAAAGTCCGATATTTATCCACTGTGTCAAGAACGATGCTGGTTGGTTGGTTGGGCGGTCAATGGTCTCATTTGCGGAAGTGTGTAAATATTTATTTTATGTTTCGCGTAACAGGCATGTTCGCTGGCTCTTGTACATGCATCATTCTCCAACTTTTTGTAGTCGAGACCATGCTTTTGGAAGTACGAGTACGGCAAGCATTTGGTCGCCGACTGCATGATTATTTATTGATCGTCAAGGAATGCGTTGTTCGCTGAACAACGAATCGCTCGATACGGGAAATAGGAACATTGTAGATCGACCTTTGACCTTTGACCTTGAATTCTGGGTTTGTTTCTCATTCTCATTGTCATTCTCACAATAGCAAGCCCACCTGCTGCTTTCTCCCCTCACCCTCGCTGTTAAGAGAGGGGACTCCACTGTTAACGAGCGCATAAATAGTAACTAGGTGACCATAACCAAGTATCATACGAACATATACACATATATCCCCCAAGGTATATATAAGAAAAGGACGCGTGCCAACGCCATCGCTCAACCCAGCAATAAGGAAAAGGAAAAGAAAGAGTGCAAGCCCCAAGGGGGGAGAAAAGGAAAAGGTAACTTTTATGCTGTTCGGGAGGTAAGCTGGCTTGCTCGCTGGGATGTCCTGGCGTCGACGAAGCCGGTGCTTTCTTCGGCTGAAGAGATGGAGCTGACCGAGGACGCATCACTGTCTGTCCTCGGGCGCCCAGGAGGCGCCGCCACATTACCACTGTTGGTGCGCGTGACTGCAGAGACTTCGGATTCGTTTCGCTGATGTCCTCCGTTAGCTGCGCCATCAGCTGCGCCTGTCGAGCTGGGAACCGCCATGCCTATCGAGCTGAAGCCGTTTGTGCCGATATGATTGGCATCCCAATTCAGTGGCTTACGTTTGATGGTTTGCGGTTTGGGTTGTGTGAAGCCGAAGGATAGTGGTCGCATGATGGACTGCATATCCGGCAGACTGAGACCCGTTGAGCGCCGGCGGTGTTTGATCGCGAATACTCCTACGGGGTCGTCGAGTGCGCGCTTATATTCGCCTCGCTCGTTGCGTTCATGTCGCCAGGCGGTGAACCGCTCCCATAAAGGAGGGTAAAAGCGGAACAATAGGAAGAGGAGTGCGAGTAATGCCAGAATTGGGAGAAGGATGACGGCGGCGAGCTCGCCTTGGGAAAGGCCACTGGAACCAGAGCCTCGGTTCTGAGTGTCGCTTCCTGAACCAGAGCCTGAACCACCCCCATTACCATCACCACCACCACTGCCGTCGGAACCATCGCCATTAGAACCACCACCTCCCGAAGTTGAATCTGGGGACGAGCCCCCACCTGACGTATTGGCAGGTGAAGCTGAGTTACTTGCGCCCGTTGCGTCCTGCCCGTTTGTGGCTGTTGCTCCAGTTCCTTGTGAATTGGCAGCTGTACCGGTCACTGAAGCGGTAGCTCCATTGGATGCTTGAGTGCCTGTTCCACTCACGGATCCTTCACTGCCAGCGGCAGCGCTACCCGTAGCCGTGCCCGTCCCCGTTGCCTGTCCTGACGAAGCTCCACCAGTTTGAGTTGCGGTTGAAACCCTGGTCCCCGTGCCCGTGGTAGCTGTAGCCCGTCCAGCAGCGGTACTACCGCCTCCATTCGCCGCTGTTGAAGCTTGAAAAGCACTGGCGGCACTTAATAGTTCGCTGGCGAGGCTGGCGGGATTTGGAGGCTCTGGTTTTACATTCCCTGAATTCCCTTGCGGTAGGGAATATACTGTGGTGCATTGTGTCAATGAAAGGAGGAATATGAGCTGAAGACCCAAGCCGCGCATGTCGGGGTTGGCCCCTAGAGGGCACCCGGCAATGTGTGTTTCCGAAGGATCAGAGCAAGTCGAGTCGAGCCGGTATTACTAGTTAGTGGATTGACCACAGGCGAACAAGACAAGTCCAAGTGTTCAACTATGTGGCGCAACTTTGCAAGGCTGGCTGGAGAAGAAAGACAGGAAAGATCTGAGAAGGGATAATTTGATCGCAAAGCTGACATGAATTAGAAGACTCGTAAAAGACTCGTGAAAGCAGAAGACAACGGGAAAAGAGGCTAGGGCAGTCAGCAGTTTGTGTTTCGCAAAGGTTTTGAGAGGAATATACGACACCCGAGGATGGAGAGCTACATAAGTGTCTCCCTCCAATCCACGTACCTTGCGGACTTGGGTACATACGTCTGGTGCCCAGGGTCCCTCAAAGTTCTTAGTAGGCTTGTACCTGCATTAGTTAGGCTCACCAGATTCATCATATTCGTGGGCTTATTGTTTGGTTGCGAGGAGGCAATCCAATAAGATGGATGAATTGTTCGTCTGTTTGGGGGCTGAGCCAACCTGGCATAGCTGCGAAATGCCATCCGCACCAGGGGAGCATGTCAGGGACTCCATCTTGAGCCAAGCGGATTCCCCAACGCCTGGCGTTTCAGGTATTTAAAGCAAGGCGGAATGAGAATGATTGGAAGGAGTCGTTCCTGCATGACGGTGATTTGAGCCGACAAGCTACTCTTCGGTAGTTGGACTCCTGTTGGTTCGGATGTGGCAAGCCTTGTGACGGTTCAGGCCTTCTAGTTGGGCGGTGTTGCCATTGGTGACTGGGTTTGGTTTGTCTGCTGTGCAATTGTGGCCCGTGGGACGCGTAGAACCTGGTTCGCGTAGGCTTTGCCAAAAGGGACAGAGTACAGAGTACATAGGCAATAGACACATGTTCAATAGCAAGCGAGGGTCCGAGCAACCTTTTGAATATATTGCTTAATATTCGGTACGCGTTTGCCTCGCTGTCAGGAATCCCTGGGGCGACTGATGGGGAGTTTTCTAATGTGGGTGGGTGCGTGTGCATCCTTCCGGCAGTGCCAAGCCACAAGCGAGCGATTCTGTAATTGATCTGTAATTACATTCTGCAGGCTTCAAGATTTGCCCTTGTCCACTTGTATCGCTCACGTCATGCCAAAAATACTCGGAATATCAGACCAGATCCTCCGATGCAAGGCCAGGTCAGGCATGCTCGGTAAGGCCAACCAACCATCTGACCTTCATTGACGGTATCTGAGTCCTGACAAACCAAAAACCTCGATCATTTACTGTTGTTCTTAATACTAATTCCATGGGAGATGCTCTTATATCAGTCATCAAGACAAGCATGCCAAATACTACGCCGTAGTGCTCTGGCACTGCCGGCATCAAACCACCACCACATCCGTCTTTCATCAAGCTCACCACCAACGAATGCGGCAGCACCAACCACAATAACAACATCAACAACAACAACCAAGCCCGTCCGCATCTCTCCAGACCGCAAGAGAATCACGCTATGCCACCCCAATGGAGCAAAAGCCGAACAGCCATTCTCGCCGACCCCGAAAATCAGCAGTGAAAAGCTCGAACAGGCTTTGGCCCCATTACTGATCTCACCACTTTCATCATCTGGACCCGAAAACACCCAAAATGCCCACCCTCAATCTCAATCTCAATCTAACTTGCTAGCCCATTTGGCATACACCGGGCAACTGCTACTACCGGGCTTCCTGAACCCCAAGCTCTGGCAACTCGACCCACAGCACGGCGATGCTATCCACCGACATTTCGCGTTCGGGTGCAAGGACAAGCGCGAGGATGCGGTCGGGAGGATCATGCGGCTCGCCGACGAGATGAAGCATCATCCGCACGTGGCGCGTGGGCAATGGAGATGCCCTGCGGACCTTGGAGCCAAAGCAAAAGCAAAGAACGGCGACGACGAGCCGATCACCTGGTCGTGCCTGACGCTCACCGTGACGTGCACGACGCACAGTCCGCGCGGCCTGAGCGGGAAGGACGCCAGGCTGGCGGCCGCGATTGACGCGCTGCAACTGGCGGACGACGAGGTCTCGCGGGCGCTGGAAGAGCGGCTGGCGCCGATCGGGATGCGACATGCCAGGAAATTGATCCGCCTCATTCAACAGGAGCAGGCCAGGACGATTGGCCTGAATCGGCAAGCCATCGACGACGCTCTGGCGGCCTGTGGCTGTGCTGACGCGAAGGCTGACCTGAAAGTCGATGCGGAAAGCCAGTCGGGAGGGAAGCTGATGGATGCGCAAACCAAGGCGGAAGCTGACGCAAAGCTTCCGTCACCTCCTTGACTGCTACGGAGTACATATGCACGAGTATGTATTTACATATCGAGTCCTGGGTATCGATCGGATCGCCCTGTCGTCCAATTGAAGCAGATACGCTGAGGTCTGAAGATCGACGCTGCCCATGTCCCAACAGCTTCATATCGCCACTAAATTAGTCATACAGCTATTCAGGACCAAGTTGCGCCATGTATTATGATATTGATGAGATCGGAAGCAGATGGATTGGGGGAAATGAGTGAAGCGGAACGGGTCGATGTATGTCCGGAGTATCTCAATTCATCATCTACCCCAACCAACTGGCTTGAACGGACATGTTTCGAGCCAGGCATATCATCTTCTAGAACATAACCCTGCTCTTGCTCTGGCTAGCTAGATCTCGACGATTCTAGGCTAGGGCTAAGGCTTACGGAGTACAGGTTTGTTGAATATGGATGACCAGACTCGACCTCTCTGAACTTAATGGCTCGCACCTTGATGAAAATTAAGTACTATATAGGACGGACTCTCGGGTGAGCCCCTCCAGGACATTATGGTCTTGTTCTATCATCACGACAAACCTGATCCAACGCCACCCCACGCCGGTCACGCTCAATGCAATTTTTCCTGTCCTTGGGTTCGACTGTATTTTTTTCGACTCGATATATACAAAACAGCGAAGATGGTCGGACACCCCGCCGCGAATTCAAAATATGTTCAGGCTCTACTTGTAGGGAGGCCCGAGAGCAAGAGTAGGAGTGATTTTTAACATTTTTACTGCAGCTTCTTGGCGGCTTCCTCCTGCAGGCGCTTCTTCGTGGCGGAGGCACTTCCGGCTTCAGTGTCCATCATGGCATCCCACCATCTGAATGAGCTGGCGTAGTTTCCAAGGAACTTCTCGTGGTGCACATCATGATGGTCAGCGCCGGCCCAGAAAGGCATGAAGTGATGCAAGCTCCAGGGGAACTCGTAGCCCGAGTGGGCATCAATGGCTTGGAAGAGGCGGAGAGTGATCCAGGAGTACATGGTGATCATATGCAGATCCTTGGTGATGGCGCAGAAGACGATTGGGATGCCGACCGTTCCGAAAGCGAGGATCATGGTTTCAAGAGGAGAAGCGTACTCTGCTGCCAGACCAAATGGCGCGCTGTACTGGTGATGGAGCTTGTGGATCAATTTATACAATCGCGGTTGGTGCAGAGCACGGTGAAACCAGTAATGCCAGGCATCTTCCAGGACGAAAAACAACGCGATTTGCCAGCACATGGTAATCCACGAAGGGAAAGGGACTGTGGTGGCGAGACCGAAGTATTGAGCCAGGGGGTGGAAAAGCCAGATCTGAGGTAATTCAACGGTAAAATGCGAGAGGAGAACAAGTTTGGCGCATGTCCATTGCTCAGCGAGGGTTGGCATTTTGCCCTGTCACAAATGTCAATCACCCTTCTTCCGATTTTCGAGAAAGGAGGATCCACACTTACAGCCTGAATCTTGTACTTGTTGAAGTAAGGAATCTTATCCATGATTATGAAAGGGATGGCGCGGCCGAAGTAGACGGCTTCGTGGAGGACGAAGGACATGATGCCCGTGGCGAGGACATCGTTCTGCAGGTAGGCATACCAGGCGGACCAGGCTTTCTCCAAGATATTGAGGTGTACATTATATTGTGAGATGTCGTGGAAGTAATCCGTGTATGACACTGGAGCAGCAACCGTGGAGTTCCTAGAGTTGATTTTCACGTTAGCGAGCAGTCGGGAAATGGAAATCTTTGAGCAAGTGTTTGTATGCGTGCGCGTCGGCTCTGTTGGGAAAGGGTATGGATGTCCTTACAGCATGGTGGGCAGTGATCCGTAGGATATCGCTGGGTCAACTTCGATTTAGGAGGAGGTTGCAAGGCGAGAGAGAGTGGTATGTAGGCCGAGAACACAAGAACAAAAAACACAATAAAGAATGATTGAACTGTTCAAGTTGGGGGGAGAAATTATCTGAGGGCGTCGGCTATGCGGTTGGTTGGGAGATTTTATTGGACATGGGAGAGCAGGTGTGCAAGTGGCATCACTCGGGCAGAAAGGGGGTTCACCGGCTTCCGGGCGATCGAGCCACTCGCAGAAAGCGAAGAAGCTTAACGGTGGACTGACGAGTGGCGTGCAGCAAAGCAAAGCCGAGAGGAGAGATTGTTCCTGCAGCTCCAGGCGGTGAGTCGACCAGTAAGGGAGATCAGTAATTAGCCACCTGGAGCCACAGCTCTAAGGGAGACCACTCGCTTGATTCGGAATTTGGTGTCCATAACAAAGGTGACAAATATGCCAAGTATTACGGTAGATCATTTGCTCCTTGAGAGGTCGGTGGGTCACGTGATTGAGGATAGACTACGGTGGACCATGCATCCGCCAGCGCCAACACTGCACCGCCATCCACTAGTTCCGTAACTTTGACTTGGTCAATAATATTGCTGGATCACGAAAACCCTAATTAGGAAAGTCTCTTCTCCATATCAAGTAACCATGTCTACGGTCACTCAGTCTTGATTCTCACTACTACATAATACTGGTACATAGTACTGCCACCACCTGGTCATCAACATGGTCATGGAATATTGCTGGATCACCAAAAGCCAAATTGGGGAAGATCCAATGTCCATATCGAGGAATGCCTGAGAACCGAGCACCGAAGCCTCTTCTCACAACCCCGACGCCACAGCAATAATATTTCTATCCTCGCGCTCGTAGGCGGTGACTCACTTCCTCATTGCCGTCTGTGGAAAATTAACTAGTATTCTTGTGTGTTTATGATATTTGTATAGCTACAATGTCCACCACGACCACGATTACCGCCGCTACGGTGCCCGTACCGGTGCCTCGGGCGATGGAACTCGTCTCAACTTCAGGCCAATCTCCAGCTCCACCTGATCCGGAACATGCTCAACCAAGCGAGCCGAACAAGGTCACCACCGCCATGATACTCGCCACCGTGACTGGCGTGACGACCATCAGCAGCCTTCTAGGCGGTGTCGTGATTGTCAGCCTTCCGGAGATGGCCAAGGACCTTCCCCTCTCCGAATCCGTGATTCTATGGCCTGCTTCAATTTACGCCCTGACCTGCGGTTGTACCCTGATCATCGCAGGGACGGTGGCCGATGTTGTTGGGAACCGCTTCATGTACCTTCTGGGCACTCTCCTGCAGAGTGCCTTTACCCTAGCATGCGGGTTGTCAAGAAACAGTCTCCAGCTGCTTGTCTCTCGTGCTCTGGCTGGCATTGCTATTGCATTCTGCCTTCCTTCGGCCGTGAGTCTCATTACTCTCTACTTCCCTCACGGAAGGAGTAGGAATGTTGCATTTGCTGCCATGGGAAGTGGTCAACCGATCGGCTTCTCCATTGGCCTGGCCGTTGGTGGAGTGCTCGCCGATGGTCCCGGGTGGAGAACCTCCTTTTATATCGCATCGGCGGCGAATACTGTTCTTCTCGGCATCGGGATCTTGGGCCTTCCAAAATCTCCACAACAATATCATCATTTGTTGCGTCGTCTAGCAACAGAGGTCGATTGGCCTGGTGCTTTGACGCTCAGCACATCTTTGGGTTTGCTCTCTTATGTATTTGCGTGAGTTATCATGATGTGGCTCAGTCGATTGATGCTGATGTTGTAGGGTCTTGACTGCCAACGTTTCGGGCGTCAAATCCCCTGCCAACATTGCCTGCTTGGCCATTGCTGTTGCTTTGATTCCTGTTTTCGTCTTCTGGGTTGGACGGCAAGAGAAACAGGGTCGGCCAGCAGTCATCCCAAACTCATTGTGGAGGAATCGAGTCTTCACAACCATCTGTATGGATGTCTTCTTGGTCTGGGGTGCATTCCAAGCCATTGAAACACTCCTCACTTTCTTCTTTCAGGACGTTCAGCTTCTTAGTGCAACCCAAGCTTCCCTGCGATTCATGCCTGCTGCAATCTTTGGGCTTATTACCAATGTCGTCGTCGGCCTCACCGTTCATAAAGTTCGAGCCAACTGGATGGTCATTGGAGCCATGGTAATAACAAGCATCGCACCAATTTTAGTTGCTGTCATGAAAATTCGAGCCTCCTACTGGGAATATGCTTTCCCCGCCATCGCGCTCAACGTCATTGGCCCAGACACGCTGTTTACAGTCTCCAACCTTGTCATCACAGGAGCTTTCCCCAAGAAAACCCAGGCTGTGGCAGGAGGGGTGTTCAACACTGTGGCACAGATCGGTAAAAGTGTCGGGCTGGCTCTTTCAGCTGTAATCTCCGCAAGCATCACCCGTCAGTCAGTCTACCCTGATAAGCTCAGCCCCCCTGCGTTGATGGAGGGCTATAGAGCAGCATTCTGGTTCTGTCTTGCAACATGTTTGGCGACATTGGTCATCAGCTCTTGGGGTCTTCGGAGCATTGGCAAGATTGGGGTGAAGCGAGAATAGATTCAGGCCAGTGGGTTCATTCCTCCCGCACACAAGACTCGTCCTTTTGATCTTACCAGCGAACATGAGCCCTCAACCACGCTACCGCCCCGTTGATTTCTGGCCTTCATAAGCAGGGAGTTCAAATCGATTAGTCGAGTCTAATTCCCCGCTATCTGCTTGGGAGTAACCGGCCTGGGGCCGTGTCCCTTCCAGTTCTGGCTGATTCAATACTGGCTGCTCGAAGTCTGGCTGCTTCCTTTGGAGTAGGTACTGGGCGCTGGCTGATTCGCGCTTTCGAGATCGGCGGCGGAAGAAGAAAATCGCAAGCCCAACGAGGACCAATCCTCCGATACCACCAACGACACCACCCACAATTGCACCCGTGTTGCTGCTTGTCCCCGAGCTAGCATTGGGTGATGGCGTCTCGGTAGCATCGGATGATGACCCCCCGGTAGAGCCACTGGGTGCAGTGTCCACGCCTATATCAATTGTAAGCCACGATTCAGTAACACTCATAGACCATTTACCTTTGTTAGTGAACAGTCCTTCCACAACTTTCGAGTCCCAGCTGGAAGGATACTGCCCATTTGTCTTGATATCGTCTTTCACGATGGTTGGACTTCGGTAGGCCTCCGCGGAGGCGTCGTACGAACTCCGCCATTGTAAACCAGTGAGATCGAAGATACCTAATCCTTGCTTGAGAGTATCTTTAGTCAGGTTTGCAGTTTTCACGCCTGACAACAAACCACCAATCGTCACCATCTGTCTCCTCCCAACTACCTGGCATGTGTGGCGATATCGTGATACGGAAGGATTGGTATTAGCTTTATACCACCGAAAGGATGGCAGTGAGAGAATGTAAACTTCGGCGAGGTCTATGTTGGTCTGCTGTTCTTCCGCGTAAGAGCCAGCAGGAATCACAGAACCACCATACAGGAAGATCTGTGACATCTAAGTCAGTTGACTTTGAGCGGATGTGAACGGACGTACCTCGAAAGTTCCGTCGTCACCGGGAATGCCAACTGAGCAGGGATCATATCGTCGAGAAGGGACATCTCCAGATGTCGATTGGTTATACCACTTCTTCGCCGCCGTATCATAAAGTGAGACGTAGCTATATGGATTTGGATACTCTGCACCTGACTTGAGATTACCCGGTGCTGCTGTAGCACCGCCCATGGCTAGCAGTAATCCATGACTAGTCAAGTTCTCAATGTAATGGAGGGAAGCGTCAAATGACCAGCCGGTTGGAGCGTAGTCGGCGATGCTTTCATTGCTCCAGGTCTGAGACTGAATTTCGTAGGTGACCAGACCACCACCGGGGTGACGGAGGCTGACGTCGGAGTAGTAGGCCAGATCCGTTCGCCAATCTCCAAAGCCACCCAGGAAATAGGCCGTTCCGTTTCCCTGAGTCGACGCAGAACGAACCAAGCGTTTGAGATTCGTGGACGTGACGAGAGACCATTCTCCCCCATTGCCATCAACTCTGAACTGCCACAGGTTTGCTTTTGTCGGTCCGGGCAGCAGGGTGTAGTCCAACGCCTGGCTGACTTTACCGTTCCATTGATAGAACGATGTGCCGGATGGATCGGGGACCAAACTCCCATCATTCAGACTTGGTGGTGGCGAAGTCTTGTCAATGGGATGAAGGACCACGGAATCATTCTTCCAGGATGCGGAGAGGTCGATAGAGTAGGTCGAATTCACGGGCAGGCTCTTGATGGTATTGTTGCTGGTGAAAAAGACTTCTCCTCCATCGATGTATAAATGGTCGCCAACCACGACACCTAAATGATGATTAGAAGACTCCTAGTGCGACTGTGATGTCCCCTACTTGTATGAAAGGCCCTTCTGTAGAATTCTTTGGCCGAGTATACCCAATCCGGATCGATCTCTCTCTTCGCCAGCGGTGATTCATTTAGGGAGGCTCCGACAACGTCAGGATGGTTTAACAGTGCGCAAAGGTACAGCGACCACGCCAGCACAGCGAACATAGCGCCCATGGTGTAAGGATGACGAGGTACCGCATATACCACAGTGCAAGATGAGTTAATGTCAGAAATCAGAAAATGGACACCAGTCACCGAAACCAATTGGTACGACTGTCACAGAGAATGCTTGAAATGGAGAGAGGAGCAACTTAGACTTTCACAGGCGAACCTGAGCAGGAGCGGATGGACATAGTAGCATCCAGCCTCAAAAGCCAGAGCCACATTGTCACCTTGAGTTGAAACTAGGAACAGCCTTGTCGATGCTTGCATGATCTTGGGGCTGTACTCACAAGCGGGGCGGGGCGGCTGGACGGCCAGACTGGCACCTAATTGAATCAGTCACCACTTACATGACCCCCCAGGCCCCTTGTTTGTTCGTGTCGTGCAGCATGCTGGCAGCGAGGGTCGACTGGTACGCCGTCCACTTGGTATAGACCTACCAAGGGGTGTCCACTGTCCACAATTTGTGGCTGCCGTGATCTGCACTTTCCTAATATGATTGGAGTTATGGGGCAGATGAAACAGCTTGGCATGATGCTAAACCAGGTTCCACGCCCGCTCCGTTTCGCCTGAAGATTGGAGGGCAAAATTAGATGAATGGTCCTCAAGGACCTTTTGCTCGTTGGGCAACATTCACAAACCATGTGGATGAGATGTCAGTGTCACTGCCTCAACAGTCCGGAGTGCTCGGTACATGGCCCTCTATACCTATGTTGCCTTGTTTACTTAGTAGTTCTAGACCCGCATGGCTAACTCAAGGAACCAGAGCCTCACAGTGGACGGGGTACACAGACAGGAGTCAAGTCCTTGATATTAGGCGCGGGTTTGTCTCACCAGGATCAGGCGATATTTCCTCCGTAGACGAGATGTAGACGAGATATATGTATAATGGACGTGCTGGCCTGTGTAGGTGGCGCATGTACTAGTAGTGGCACGGCGGCTTTTTAGAATCTGTACTAAGTAGGCACGAGGTACTCCGTACAGAGTATGCCTTGTTCCATGATTTCCTTCCAAGAGATCGTGAGGCGGTGGTTGTCTGGTTGTCGCACTGCCACTCCTCAGCATGGCTCATCATAATTCGTCAGGCAAATTGAGGGTTTTTTGGATAGGAGTGAAGTGATAGTCGCAATCACGCCACGGTGCGAAGAAGAGAACATAAATGATCTTGGGCTGGAAGGATAAGACCAGTGAGCGTCCTCGGCATGAGAGTAACTCTTTCGTCCCAAGTAGATCCCTACTTAACTCTTTTCGGTCCAAGATACCTCCCTGTAATAGGCTGTAGGTATCTCTGCCTACATAGGAGTAGCCGGCTTGGAGACCTCCAAACAGCAAATGAGGCATTGATGTCCTCCATACGAAGTAGAGTCTCAAGCAATGCTCCGGCTATCGGTTCGGAGTCCAAATAAACGACCGATCCAGATGGCCAAGTGCCGTGCCCCACCAATCAGACATACGAGGTACACCATCATAACTTCAATATGAACTTCCATCCCCTCATCGCGTTCTCCGCATTCGATTTCTTATGGCCAAAGGAGAATTGCCATTGCTCTGACTGTGCTTAAGGCCTGTCAAAATAGCGGTAACAATGTCGTTCCTGCTAGAGACTGCCTCCTCGAAGGCGGCACCGGTATTCATCTCACGGGCACGTGCTGGCAAAGCTGCGGCATGCCTCCATGGCTGTCGGATAGTAGTACGACATAGGAAACGGCAATTCCATGTTCTAACCGCCCGACAAGAGGAACACCAGAGTCCAGTTGAACGGATTATAGATCAGATAAACACCAAATCGACGAACAAAAGCCCTCGTTCCAAGGTCTATAAAAGTGCGGATGATGCTATTGCAGACATCCCGGATGGCGTTACCATCTTGAGCTCGGGGTTTGGACTCTGTGGAGTTGCCGGTATGTTCATCTTACGGCCCAGAGCTTGGAATGACCACGAGGTCCGTAGGAGGATGTGTATCAGACTGATTGGTTACAGAAACTCTGATTGATGCCATTCGAAAGAAGGGCATTCGAGACCTTACCGTCGTCTCCAATAATGCCGGTGCTGGGGAACATGGACTGACTAAGTTAAGCACCACCGGTCAGATATCACGCATGATTGTTTCCTTCATTGGCAACAACAAGCCTCTTGGAAAGCAGTATCACGATGGCAAGGTTGCGATTGAACTTTGCCCTCAAGGCACGATTGCAGAGCGCCTCCGAGCCGCGGGGGCCGGTATCCCTGCGTTCTTTACAGGTACCGGTGCTAGTACACTTATTCAAACCGGTGGCATTCCACATCGGTTAGGAGCCAAGGATCCACAAACCGGAAAACACGAAGTTGTGGAACCTGGGCGTCCACGCGAGACGCGCATCTTTGACGGAAAGCCATATCTCATGGAAACAGCATTAAAAGGTGATGTTGCTATTGTCAGGGCTTGGAAGGCAGACGAGGCTGGCAACTGTGTCTTCCGAACGGCCACCAAGGCATATGGTGTTTTGATGCCGAAAGCCGCCAAGCTAGCAATTGTCGAGGCAGAAAATATCGTTCCCATTGGCTCCCTTGACCCAGACAACGTCCACTTACCCAGTATCTATGTTGATCGCATTTGCCCCGCCACATCGGACAAGCAATTTGAAAAGTTGGTCCTGGCACCGACGGAGGACGCAACGGCCGAAACGGGAGAGGATGCGATTAAACGAAACAGGATCGCGAAGCGTGCTGCGAAAGAGTTGCACGAGGGCTATTATGCCAACCTGGGTGTGGGTATTCCTACCCTTGCACCCTCTTTCCTTCCTGCTGGAGCCAATATCTGGTTGCAATCTGAGAACGGTATAATTGGTATGGGACCTTACCCAGCGACTAAAGCCGACGCAGACCCGGATACCGTCAATGCTGGCAAGGAGACCATCACTCTCATCCCAGGCGCCTCAACCTTCGATAGTGCCGAGAGCTTTGGCATGATCAGAGGAGGCCATGTGGATGTATCACTACTGGGAGCTCTGCAAGTCTCTGCCTCTGGCGATCTGGCAAACTATATTATCCCTGGCAAGGCTTTCAACGGCATGGGTGGCGCAATGGACCTCGTCAGCAACCCCGATAAAACAAAAATCATCGTCTGCACATATCATACAGACAAAGATGGTCGAAGTAAGATCCTTGACGAATGTGAACTGCCCCTCACAGGCAAGGGTGTGGTCAGTACAATCATCACCGAACTAGCAGTATTCCAGGTGGATCGAACTGGTGGTGGAGGACTAACCTTGACAGAGGTTGCAGAAGGCCTGACCGTGAAAGATGTCGAGGCAAAGACGAGGGCTAAATTCGCCGTTGCGGACGATCTTAAGACATTTTAGTGGTTCAAGAGCAAGGAAGAGAGATCTGATAGATGCATTATATCCTATAGGGTACAGACAACAGCGGGCAAACGTTGGAGCATCCTTGAATAGATGCAACTGTGTATGCAAGTCATTCAAGCCCGTTTACACGCCATTTCCGAAGTAAAGAGACCCTGATAGACCATCCATCTTCATCAATCTTCCACAAGGTTGTCCCACGGAATGTCTATGTACGTAGGATCGATCCATTGACCGCACGCTGGCAATAAGCAAAAGACAGAAGCTCTCTGTGGAGGTGCTCCGTACTCGGCAAAGGGTCTTGACGTTGGCACTGTTTAAATAACCGCCCCCGCAGTGACAGGGAAGAAACTTGGCGCCTGGGACGGCGCGGAAGGACCGATTAAGGCATGTATTTGAAAGCCATTCTGAGCTTCCTATCTCATCCACTCCCACAACGTGACAAGCCAGAGGTCGCTTTGACTCGTTCGCTAAGCTTGTGCCGCTGATAAGGAAATCATTCTAAAGCTATCTAGGTAAGTCGAATCCTTTGGAAGTGATGAGACATCATACTGGGTAAGCAGTCTCGAGACCAATGTCTCCGTCCTCGAGCTCTTTACTCCCGTTACTATATTGAAGACCGTGGCCAAATCCCATCGATGCCAGCCATTCCAATCTGAAGAGATACTTTACCGGCCGGCTGAGATTCATAGCGAAGAGGTCCAGCTTCAGAGCCACGGCAAGAATAGCAATCAAGTGCTCAACGAAGCTCTTCGATTCCTCCCGCCGCTCAAGGTAGCTTCTAATCCTGGTAATCGAAGTGACCCCACATGATTTCGATGCTACCCAAGGATGACCCTCGCCTTACCTTCTAGAACGCTTATCTCAATCAAGTCATGCCACAGCTAAGCCGTCTCATTAGACCTGTTGCCTGATGGCCGCATCCACGAGTTGACTGACTGAGGAGGAAGAGCAGCAAGCACTCATTTGCTGTTCAAGCTCACTAAGCTCTGGGCAAGCTTTTAGTGTGGCCGATGTACACGCGGGATACGTCGCCTAAGCACAAGTGTGCACAGCTGCTGTTCTCGATCGACCAATACTTGCCAACCAGCTCTTGAAAGCCTATAGACGGAGTTGAGCCAGCAATGACGTCCTGGGGCACTCTGTCCGATCTACAGATGATCTAGTTTGATGCGAATATTACCAGACCAGCCCGTGGATGATTGGCTTCACAGCTACATGTCTCTCTCGGCTTGACCGGGATGAACTTTATCTCGCAAACGATGCTAATGGAAAGGATGAGTCTCTGTTCAAAGCGACCATTTCCTTGGATCGTTCCTGCTTCATGTGCTGTGAAGCATGGCTACCCTGCTTCGCTAAAAGCTATTAAACCGGGTGTGGTGCCTCTCCCCAACGTCCTTCCATATTTCTCATGAGCTTTTTTTTTTTAAAAAAAGTTTTGTCCAAGATGTCGCGACACTGGATCCAAGTCTGCATCCTTCTTGCTCTTCTGGTGGGAGTGGTCTCATCTCATCGTCCTGATGTAGCTGCAAGGCGGGGTTTCACCCCACAAGCCATTGAGGAAATGAAGGCCAGATCGCTCTATGGACGGCAAGTTGAGGCCCCTGAGAAGAGATACTATACGAATGACACCAAAAGTGAGTCCAATTTGGCCCTGGTATTGTAGTAGCATGTTGGTATATGATCGTCATACTTACGATCGTACTATGTCAGAGTATTTTGTCGAGTCTCTGCCAGATATCCCGCAGGAATTCATGACGGAGATGTACAGCGGAGTGATCAATCTCAACACGTCAGACGATAGTCGGGGATTGTTCTTCGTTTTTCAGCCTCGAGTCGGCGCCCCAGTTGATGAAATCACGGTCTGGTTCAATGGTGGTCCAGGTAAAGTGAAGAATAACCCCTAATTCTCTGGTATCGTCTAACGATAAGCTGGGACCCAGGTTGCAGCTCACTCGAGGGCTTCTTCCAAGAAAACGGACTTATCCAATGGTCATGGGGACAATACTCTCCTCAAATCAACCCATACTCGTGGGTTAATCTCACCAATATGCTTTGGGTCGAGTATCCAGTGGGCGTTGGCTTCTCTCTTGGTGAGCCAACCGCGACGAATGAGGAAGATCCAGCCGAAGAATTCGTGCAATTCTTCCAGAATTTCCAGGTTCAGCCCCCTCACCCATTCGCGGAGTCTAGGGTTGTACTGATACTTGAATACTAGGACATCTTTGGCATCAGCGACTACCAGATTTACGTGACAGGTGAGAGTTATGCTGGACGATATGTGCCTTATGTCGCAAATGCGATGCTAGATCAGAATGATACCTCTCATTTTAATCTTTCTGGTAAGCCGATTAAGCTTAAGCCTTCGAGGAGTTTTTGACCAGGATCCCCAGGTATACTAATATATGATCCTTGCATCGGCTCATTCGACTACACCAACGCCATCACTGTCTATCCTTTCATCGAGCAGAACAACAATATTCTCGGATTCAACAAGTCCTTCGTCGCCGATCTTGCGGCTCGCGACAAATCTTGTGGCTTCGCGCAATACCGAGAGGACTTCCTCCAGTTCCCGCCTAATGGCACTCAACCACCGCTATATTTCAACGCCTCGGCCGACCCTGAGTGCGATCTCTGGGATGATGTGTATCTCAGTGCTTACGCCGTGAATCCCTGCTTCAATGTCTACGAACCAAATTTGCAATGCCCCTTGTTGTCAGATCCCTTGGGATTTCCCTCTGATCTCATCTACTCCTACCCTGGATTACCGCCGTACTTCAACCGTTCCGATGTCAAAAAGGCTATGCATGCTCCAGAGGACACGGACTGGGCTCTGTGCACCGGACCAGTGTTCGTAGGCGAGGGTGGGCCGGAGAACCGGGGAGATACCAGCGCAGATCCGCTTCAAGCTGTCCTCCCCCGGGTCATCGAAGCCACAAATCGTGTTCTAATGTGAGTCCCTTCCCAACAGCACTTCACAAGAAATCAAACCATCAAAGCTGCGAGTAAAGGAATTAATCCATCACAGCTCCAACGGTGCACTCGACCTCGACCTCCTAACGAACGGCACGATGCTCGCGATCCAGAACATGACGTGGAACGGGCAGATGGGTTTCCAGGCTGAGCCCAACACGTCCATCGTTATCGGACTTGCCGATCTGCAGTATCAGGAGGTCTTTGTGGAGAGCGGCTTCGAGGGCCTCAGCGACCACCAGGGAGTCATGGGCGTACAGCATTTCGAGCGCGGCCTCATGTGGGCCGAAACGTATCTCTCTGGCCACATGCAGCCACAGTTTCAACCTCGCAGCACCTATCGCCATCTGCAGTGGTTGTTGGGCAGAATTGAGAAGCTTTGATCTGGGAAGTGAGGATAGGGCACGGATTATTTGTACGGAGAAGTGCTCACAGCGACTAATTTAAATGTCGAGGAGCGTGTCCCTTGCCCTATTATTCGCCTCGGCTTACCGGGACCGGGACGCATCGAGAATTGTTCCGTTGAGCATCAGGATCATGACCAGATGGAAGTCAGTCAATGAATAGTAGTAGCTAATGATATCATGACAGAAAGAAAGTCGTCCCCCCGGATCAGCATGTTCTGATTGTCCCTCGTTCATCACACACTCTCCGATTAGGTAGGCCGAGCAGCTCTAAATTCCGAGTGTGGGAATTTCAGCCAGCCAGTTGGCTATCTATCGCCTTGAGTAGCCTTGGGTCCATGAGTTTGAGCTTAACTTCTGGATCGATGAAATGACTGGAAAGACCTTGGGAGTCTTCTCGAGCCGCACCAGGACGCTGAGGTCACGTGTCACACAGGCAAGGCTGGAAATGCACAGGGGACGTGGCAACCCAAGACGGCACGGTCATTAGGTTCTTCTCCAGGATCTATGCCATACTTTTCCAGGGTGTCACTCGATTTAGCATGCGCATGTCAAGAGAAGAACTATGATAGCGATGGCAATGTGGTTCAAGAAATTAGTTTTGCCGCCGTCTGCTCCTACGCCGGGGGCATGCACGAATGAGCGCTTCCTGAGATGCCCTGAACCAGTCAGTGACACGGGAGCCCCCGTTCTCCCTGACCGACAACATGAGTGAGTGGGTTCACCCTCGAAAAATGGCAGTTATCTGGGAGAGGGACCGTCTGACCGCTGGCGAAGTTCTCGGAAGCATTTGCGGCGTCCTCACACAGGCTGATTTGATTGATCCTGGATGGATGCTTGATGCTTCACTACTTTTGCTCAGAGCCGTGGAGCCAGCCATGTTCATGTAAGGTTATCATGGGAGGATGCCTCAAACCATGTCCTGTGTGTAACCCACGCTCCAGTTTTGAGCATTTCACATGTCTTTGTGCGACGTCACTATCTTGACATACATCGCTGATGGCATCATTGATCCTTCAGGCGTGTGGTGTGGCCCGTTTGAACTTCGGCCTCTCAGGGTCATATCATAGCCCCGGCATCGTTCTCGACAGCAGCAGCAGCTGTGGTGCCCTGTGTAGCCTCTTCTGCATGGTGATATGATATATCGTTGCATGTCAGCGCAAGATTATTGGACGTACCGTTCCTGGTTGGGAGCCAGGCATCGCCCCCGGCTGAGGGCGAGAACTGAGCCAGCGCATTTTCTGGCAGGCTACATAGGAGGATTCCGATACAGTCCCGCTCAAAATAGGTCCTGCAAGCCACACGTCCGCTTTGACATGTTGGCCGAGTGATTTGGACAAGGCAGAACACGAGGCTCCCGTTGCTTCGCGTTAATAGCGAAACAAGCAAGCTGTTCACCCCGTGGATAGCCGCCGTGCGTAACTAACCGAACCAGAGCTTGTCCTGAATACAGATAAGATCTGGGGTGATGCTGATGCTGGTGATGAGGGACTCCTTTACACCCTTCAGGGAAATGGACGGTGCCCGGTTCTTTTGTACTTATCTTCGCAGCACCTGGAAGCTTCTCCAAGTCGAGCACATGCTTGCAGATATCCACGTTATTGGGTGTGCTAATGCATGGAAGGTAACACAGCATGAGAGGATGGGAGGGGCCGATGCCGGTTGTTCGGCATGTGTGGGCAATGGGCATATTCGAGTCACACTATGCCCTTGTCCTCCAGTCATAGTGGGACTCCTGGAGCTCCTGGGTTGGCGGTATGGCGCAATTCGTGGGCCATCCGGGCGTCGCGCTTTAGCTTGGTCAGCTTGGAGAGCCCGTGGTTTTGGCCGCTAAGGCTCGGTTAGCTGCGTGTGGGTGCTTGCCCACAACCTATTACATAGCTTGCCTCCGTGCTCGAGATAGTTGGAACCACTCGGCATTTTTGGCAGTATGACATCGCTCTCTACGAGTCGGTTCTTTTCTGAGGCCCCTCCTCGTACGAGGGAGTTGAGCAAGTTCAGAAGAGAGCTAGGGTTCCCCGGACGTTGAAATTAGATCCGAAACAGGTGTCGAGAATGCACGCCCGGCCAGGAGGCTTTCTGAGGTACTCCGTGCTCGTAGTTGGTGGAAGTGGCGGCGGTGTCAATGAATCATGCATCCAGATATCGAGCAGAAGATAACAACCTGAGATTCGTCGACTTTGGGCATTTTGTGGTACTTGTTTTCCTGGAATCGAACCAAGCAGGAGCCTATCTCGCAGGGACAAGTGCCACGAATAGCTAACACAGAACCTCTTTGGTCCACGACTTTTCCCGAAGATCGACCCTGCATGCTTCTATCGGCCCCTTCCAAGGAGCAGACAGTTCAGTTGGAGCCACCGTCGCAACCGACATGCCTTGCCGGCATCATGCATGCGAGGTGCGAGGTAGCTGCAGTAGGCGCCCTAATTCCCTAGGGTGTTTGCGAGCGTCGTTGGCTTGTTGGCTCGTGGAGCCTGCCTGCTATCAAGCCCAGCACGTAACGTGTTTCCCAAGATATTTGAGTCACCAGTGACCATGGCATTCGCGATATGGTTAGATGATACCTTAGACACCTGCCGAGTATAGGATGCGGCCTTCCAACCAGTCGGCAAACCTTTTATCTTTGGCTCCGTTGCTCCTCTCAGACTCGGCTCGAAATGGATGCAGTCCCGAATGCTAATTACGTCTACCATCCTCCCAAAGAAACTACCATTGGTCCTGGTCTCCAAGAGGGATGACATCCACCCCTGGCACCATGCTGGACACTCTGGAGGACTGACGAGTGCCGGCTCCGTACCCGGCGATACCAAAGGTGTACAGTTATGTAGCGGTCAAGAGGGTCGTTGCAGAGAAATGGAGACTCGAAAAGGCCGTTTCGAGGATGGGCGGGATTTTCGGGGATGGTCTCAGCACAACCCTATCTCCCGTCATTTTCGACTAATCGTTTGAGCTAGACAACTCTCTGTGAGGATCTGAATCCACCCGGTGTTGGTGCCCCATCCACTCGTGCTGGGTGTCCCAGTCAAGGGCAGTCAGTGTTTTGTTGGCCGATGATAGCAGGGTACGGAGGGACACGAACCTCGAAGGGCCTTGAACCCGGGTGGCCATCGAGCCCTGTCCAATTCCAACCCATCCCAGGTCTCCCACCCCTGGTCACTGATAGTTTTTATTGGATTTTTCACCCATCGTCCCTCTACGACCACGGAGCACCTGTACCGCCATCATGGGATTACTATTACTCCAGACCCCCTTTTGTTTCTCTTTAACTTTGTTCTTGTGTTCATACATCCTCTTCGAATAAAGGCGACTCTGTGCACGCGCTAGTCGTTTCGTCCTACGATCTATGGCGTCATGTTATTGAGACTCGAGGCTTCCACTGGGTGGCGAACCCTTCCTGTTGAACAACCACATCCCTCTGACAGAAGATAATATTGGTGCATTGCTTAATTGTCTGATATTCTATCTCTGGGGCATATCAATTCCGGCACCGTCATCGTCGACTTCTGGTCGGCGCTTCGAGTTTCATCTGGGGGAAGTTGAACCGGTATCGGGTCTGCTCAAGAGCAGAGCCCACAAACCGCATTTATTGAACTGTTTTCTTAGCGAAGACAGTGCCGACTGTCTCTCTCTGTTTATCTACTTTTCCAAAAGGAGAATAGAAGGACCATCGAGATGGCGGCCTTCTCACGCCATGCATCACTTCCAACACCACTCACACCCTCTATGCCAGTGACGGGTCCTATACCTGACCAGATCGAAAAACTCCCAATCACGCCTCCAGAGATAACGGAGAACTTTGACGAGAAGCTATTCAAAACCGACCACAAGACGATTAGCAAAGCCCTCCACGTGCTCGCCACCGAAAGATTGGCTCTAGAGCATCTGGAGGAACTCTACACACATTCAGTAGAAGCCCAGGAGTCGCTTTCACGCGCTATCAACCAGATAATCCGCGCGGAAACGCGACATGGCAAGACTATCTTTATTGGAGTTGGTAAGTCTGGCCACATCGCGAAGAAGCTGGTGGCGACGTTTGTTTCCTTGGGCATCCATGCACAATTCCTGCATCCCATAGAAGCCCTTCATGGCGATCTGGGAGTCGTGCGACCAAATGATACCGTGGTGATGATCACGTTCTCTGGACGAACTCCCGAATTGATGTCGCTGCTGCCACATATTCAAGCGGGCATTCCTCTGGTGATCATGACCGGCCATCTCAGTCAGAACACTTGCCCTCTTCTCACGCACCCTTCACGACGCAATGCAACAAATATCCTCCTTCCCACCATGATCCATGAATCCGAGATCTCTTCCTTTGGCGTTTCTGCCCCCACGACATCCACAACCATCACTCTGGCTCTAGGCGATAGTCTTGCCCTCTCAGTAGCCGACGAGCTCCACACCGCAGCAGGCCTGCAGACACCGGCGATATTCGCGGCCAATCACCCTGGTGGCGCCATCGGCGCAGCATTGAAGCCGACGGCACCCTCTGTGCCGCGGATGGCAGACCTAGCTACCGTCGTGGACCAAGTCCCGATTGCATCACCACGCTCAGGCGCATTCCCACTTCTGTGCCACGACGTCCTTATCGCTGCCGTCCGCTCCCCGCGCGGTTACGTGCGTACGTCTCCAACACACATCATCAGCCCTCGCCGCATTCAACGCCTCCAACGTCTCGACATGCCTGTAGCCGATCTCGAGGATGAGTTAGGCAGGCTTGAAGTGGAGAAGACCGACTGGATCTCCGTGCTCGGCTCCACGACCGTCGACGAGTGCAAGCAGTGGATTCTGCAGATGCGAGGCGCAGAGTCCAACGGACGAGGGAGAGACTTCCTTCGAAGAGGTACCCTGCTCGGTATCGTCGACCATAATGAGGTCACCGGCATCGTGGATATAGAGGATGTGATGGGCGATGATTTTGTGTGATTTCTTGTATGGGTGGAAGCCCTGTATCATTTCTTTTTTTTTCTTTTCGGTTGGTGGTATTTTGACAAAAGAGAGACGTTTTTTAACCATTAGAAAGGCTTGAAAAAAAGACAGCCACAGGCATGATGATGGGAGGCAATCTGTGCAAGCTTTTGAGCTTGCTTCATGATTCGGATTTATAGACGCTCGGGAATTCCCTTCTCATGACCCGGAGCTTATCACGACATAATGAATTACTACTACCGATACCAGTCATCTTCGTCATCTTCGTCGTCGTCGTCGTTATCGTCATCGTCATGATTATTATGACGGTCGTGAGTCTCGTTAGAAAGTAAGGGATTCGGATCCCGCTGCTCGTCAAGTGGCAGTGCACTCTCACCACCACCTTCACCTTCGCCAGTAGGTTGCTGTTTCTCCTCGCCGGCTCCCTCCTTCGTACCACCAAGCGCAGCAAGCCTGAGCGCCTCTCGCTTCTCCCGCAGCTTTCGCACCCGCTCCTCCATCTCCTCCATCACGTCGAACTCCTCCTCTAGCCGGCGGCCCTCGTCCTCCTTCTCGTCGTCCGCCTCCGTGTCCAGCCGCCGCCGTTTCTCCTCGTCTGCTTGCTGTGCGAGTTGGGCTGCGGTGATTGGCGCTGCGGTGATGGTGGCGCCTTCGTAGTTGGGAGCTTGTTGGGTGGTGGTTGCTGTTGTAAGGGGCGCAACTTCGCGCTCGAAGGCGGCCCATTCGTCTTCGTTGACCTCTGGCTGTGCTTGTGCTCGTGCTTGTGGGTGGGCGTCGTTGGATTGTGGTGGTGACTGAGATCGGGCAGGGAGGTCTGGTTCAGTCGAGGCTTTTGGTAGTGCGGCTGCTGGGGGAGGTTGAGCAGCTTGGTCTATTTGAGCCTGAACTTGAGCTGCTGTTGGCAAGCTTCGTCCTTCTACCTCTCTCAGCTCTTCACTTGCCATGCTGGTCATGGTTACAGATCTCGACTTGGGCTTCTTCCTGCCATCCTTGTCCGCATCATAGCGATCGTCCTGTGGTACATCATCGTCCTCATGCTTGCGCTTCAGGGGCTTCATAGTGGGTTCTTGCGAAGCCAGCGCGTTCTTCCGATGGTTGGCACTCCTTAAGTGGCCTTCCCAGAGGGTTTCTGATTTGACATTGAGGTTGCAAACATTGCACAGTAGAATGCCGGATTTCGTGTAGGAGAGATGAGGGTGTGTGATGCGGCGTGCCTGGCGTTCGGCCGCGAGGAGAGCTCGCACATCCGCCATGGGGTGATCCTTTGATATTGGATCGTTCCTAGAGAGATTCGGGATTCATTTAGGGTCCTGCGCGTGTGAAAGATAATGTAAATAAATCGACGCGCTCTGATGAAACATCGAGCCCTGGTCTGCCTGGTCCAAGCGAGACAGAGGTATCACGTGCGAGACTTTTTCCAAGGTGACGTTGAAGGGCGTTTGATGAACTGCACGTGCTTGCAGACAGGCTGCCCCACCGAGAGCTGGGACCCGGCAGCCCGGCCTCGGTACCGGATTAACAATCACGCGTTCTTTCGCCGCCTTTGGTCTTGGCATTTGGTAGCTTCTAGCAAATGGCAGCGGCAGAACAAGTTCGGAGGGAAAGAGGCACGACGAACGAGAGGCGTGTCGCAGTCGGAGGAGCCTGAGGTCGAAGCAATTCCCGAGCCCCAAACTCAACCTTGAACCCAGATCGCAACTTCGCAATCAAAACCCGCATCCTTTCCCCCAAGATAGTCTCCCTTATTTTATCTTCATCTCTCACCGCCACAATCTTTCTCTCAGTCAGCAAAAAGAGGGAAATTATCCATTGATCTGTTCGAGGGCGCCGCGTTGGCGCAACAATACGAGGTCGTGCGAACACTCCAGACCCCAGTCTCGAGACTGCTACTCTTGGATACTGGCTGTAGATCGCGAATAATCCGTGATTGGTGACAAGCGTACATCTATCCCGTCTTCTGTAGCTTTGCGCGACCCATCTCGCTCCCATCAAAATGGCTGGTAAGTATTCACAGCAGATGTCGCGTGTGGCTTGACCCTGGGGCCACCGCGACGCCCCCTCTGTTAAGTTGCCAAATCATTAATACAGTCACAGACGAACCTCGACGCTCAGGTCGCGCAACCAAGGGTCAACATACCAAAGACCGTGATGCAAACGAAGACACACCTGTACCTGCGACTAAGAAGAAGGGCAAAGGGAAAGGCTCCAAAGCGAAGCAAGTGGAAGAGGAGGTAGAAGAGGAAGCCGAAGAAATCATCCGCTGCGTCTGTGGCCAGTACGAAGAGGAGGAAGATGTCCCTCGTGCTATGATCTGCTGCGACAATTGCTCTGCATGGCAGCACAACGGATGTATGGGCCTGGCAGAAGACTACGAGCCCGAAACCTACTTCTGCGAGCAGTGCAAGCCTGAGACGCATAAGGACTTGCTTGCAGCCATCGCACGTGGCGAAAAGCCCTGGGAAGCGGTAGAGGACAACAAAAAAGGGGACAAGGGCAAGAAGAAAGGTGGTAGAAAAGGTCGAAAGTCTGCTGGTGCAAGAGCATCGGACGTCGCACCATCCGTCGCGTCGCAGGAGCCCAAGGAGCCAGAGAAGCCAAAGGAACCTACACCACAACCACAACCACAACCACAACCACAACCTGCCCCAGTCACTGGACAGAAGCGCAAGTTGGAGGAGCCGCCCGCTGCACCGGAGGTCAAGGTAAGTCTTGCTCACCAGAGGTCACCAATATGAGTATACTAATGACGTCGCAGAATAAGAAAGTTCGAGGTACACCAGCAGCAGACACAAACGGAGCGAAGCCTACCACCCCAGTTGAGCGTAAACCCAGTCAATCATCGACTCCATCTAGACAAGGCTCGAAGTCCGAGCCGAGCACGGGCGCCGCTATTGTATCTGATGTCAAAGAATTGACAAACGCTGCGAGAAAGGGAGCCGCCCAGAGTCTGATGAAGCTCATAGAACAGCAAATTAAAGAGCTTGTGAAGCAAGGCGAGTACTCTGTACCAGCCAATTCCACCTCCCAAGAAATTGCCAGCCAGACTGGTCTGCGCATCGAACATGCATTGTACCACATCCAAGCAAGTGGTAGTGGTGAACCAAACGAAGCCTACAAACAACAATTACGTGCTATTACCTTCAATGTCAAGAAAAACCATGCCCTAGGCGTAAGACTGCTTCAGGGTGATCTCACGCCGCACAAGCTTGCGAACATGGATCCGAAAGACATGGCCAGTGAAGAACAGAAACGCAAGGATGCGGCGACAATGAAAGAGATGGAGAAGCAACATACAATTATTGAACAGGAGGGTCCGAGAATCAGACGAACACATAAAGGCGAAGAATATGTCGACGAATCAAGACAAGTCGCTGCGGAGTCGCACACATCGAATGCGCCTGCTCGAAAATCAAGCACGGCAGAACAAGATGGGGACACAAAGAGTCCAGATCTGGTAACCAAAAGCCCTTCTCAGGCATCTAGACCATCAGTTGATACAGCCCGACGACAATCCTCGGCCAATTTCGATATTGACAAGGTGTGGTCGAATGTTGCGAATTCACCCACAGGTCCTGGAGATGGAGAAGGACCACGATTTGGCGAGCTCCCACTACAACAATCACCCGTGATTTCTGCGCGGGATCCGAGTGGTCCAGGTACCAAGACTGATGCTGATATCGACGAACTTCTCAAGGACGAAGAAGTCGAATCACCCCCATACTCACCTAAGGACACAACAGAAAGTGATGGCACTATATGGCAAGGCGTTGTCAATGGTGGTAGCTTGGGCAAATTTCACATCTCTGCAAAACATGCAGCTGGAGCAACACCCGATAGCGATACGTTACGCATGACCTATCATCAGCTACTGCCAGATACAATTGTTATTGCCGGACGTATCCAGCCATCCAAAGCAGAAGAGTATCTCTGTGGTCTAGAATACAGCAATACCTCGGACCTTGTTATTGTGTACATGCCTGAACCCCCGAAAGATACACCAGATCAAGTGCAGTTCGACAAGTTCTTCCGCTATTTCAAGACGAAGGATCGTTTCGGAGTGGGAAATCCACACCCAATACCAGCTGTCAAGGACCTCTATCTCATTCCTCTTGATGCAGGTCAAGAACTTCCCACATTTGTGAAGAAGCTTGAAACAGAGTTTTCTGATCCAACCCACGAGCGCATGCTGCTGGTTCCCGTTGTGATCAAGAACAGCGAACTGCCGCATAACCTTGCTAATTCATCTGCTGCCAGTCCCGGTGGTGGGCCCGTTGCACAAACGCCAATGACACCGCTCGACGGTAACTTCGACACACAGCAATCATCATTGTACAGCCAGTCACCAGCTCCTGGGCATTATGCTGTGAACGGCACGCCTCAAATGCCTCCCCATGTTCAATCCAACTCTTCCACACCTCACCCTTACCCAACTCCAGGCCTACCAGCGCAATATCCTCCCCAACCTCAATTCAACCCCGTTCCTCCACAGCAACATATCCCACCGTCCCCAGCGGTAATTAATGCTCAACGAGTCCTCGGCCCCCTTGCGACAAGCCCAGCAGTCGTACAGCTGTGTGCACAGGTACCGACAGCGGGTGAGCACGAGTTTGGCGTGATCAAGGAAATCCTCGAAAAGAATCCCGAGGCAGCAAACAGCCTGGAGGTCCTGACGGGAATGCTGCAGCATTTCTCGGCTTCGTCGAAATGAGCTGCGTATGATTCAACACGGGAAAACGTAGATTGCCATTTCGATGGTGGTGAGCTTGACTTCCTGGACACCCTGCAGAGGGAAGCAGCGAAATTGGTTCCAACCATCACTGCCCAAGAAAGAAAACGCCCTAGTTACATAGGCTGGAGATGTAGTTAGATTAAATCAAGTAGTAGCTGAATAGTCAGCCAGCTTGCCAACCTGTCAGGAAAAAAACGACATAACAGCAGCAATCAAAGCTGGCTTTACGAGAGAGGAGATGAGAATGATGTAAAGGCATACCACTACCCAATATGTCACGGACATACTTTCCCCTTTCCATTCGAGTTCGTTAACGATTCAAAAATTTGCGGATAATTACTGTATGAGGATTGGAAACAACGGAAACGGATATGGTCATGACGCAGGCACGCAGTGGCTAGCATTGTGAGATTTCGTGTGCGAGTACCCAACCACTGAGCCTTCGAGACCATGTGAGTTGGTAAATGAGGTCTATAGCTATTGAGACAAGCTATTCAGTTAAAAGTTGTGTGAGAATGACCGACCACATGTGCTTTTTTGTTCTCTTGTCGCTTGCTATTGCGATAATTAGAGGGATTGGTTTCTTCCTTTCGTTTCGATTCAGTCTACTCCGTACCCGGGCGGGATAGATAGTATGGACTCAGAAGAAAAAGGGTATAGTACATAGTTGAAAGGAAGGGGTTAGTAGCGGCTGGCACTGGAACTGACATGGTTGATGTAATTAGATAGAGGTCTGGTCCGTCAAGCTGGGAACTTTGATATGGGCATTTGCTAGGCTTGTAATTAGCTGAGAAAGGGGCTCAAAATTCGCCGGATACCAGTTACTACTCTGTACAGCTGTGCACAGATTCTCCCATTTAATCTGACTCTTTACGCACGCAGCTATCTATCTACCTGCCGCCCTCCAAGAACGTACTTACCAGCTCATCTCGCCGCCGCTCCTCGACGAGGTAGAACCTTAGATCTCTGAGTACAGTCAACGGCAGCTGCTGCACACTCCCCACTTCTCCAGGAATGTTCGCGGCCTTGAGAAACGAAACGAGCTCCTTTCGGCGATCTGTGTCGGACAGCTTCATTTTCGAGATATACTCGCGGTACAGCTTCTCGCGGTCCTTGTCCGGTAACGCGAGGTCTTTCATTTCCGGTGATTTCTTGTACTTGCGTTTGAATTCAGGCCAGTACAGCTTTGGTGTTGCGGAGGTGTGGAGCAGGCGCAGGTATTGGATCCTGGGGTCCTTAGCCGCGGATTTGGAGAGGGATGCCGGGTGGTTTGGGTCGTTGTCGTCTTCTTCTTGCTGTGATTTCTTCTGCGCTTGCAGTGCTGCGATCCGGTCTTTGGACCATTGCAAAAAGGCTTCTTTGCGGGAGGAGGTGTTGGGGAGGGCGGTGTACCGGGAGTCTTCGACGATGGACATATCTTCGATTACCTTTTCAAATACGCTGTAGGGCGAGATCCCTGAGTCATCGAGTAGGGAGCGGAAGAGTGCGAGGTTGTCGTCAGCGGTGAGTGGGATACCTTCGTCGTCGTCTGCGTCTCTGCCGTTTGAATGGTCGCCATAGTCGTTGTCGTCGTGTTGGTCGGAGTAGTCGCCTTCCATTTGTGCGAGTTGCCAGGCTATATCGTCCTCGTTGAACTCGACGGGCCCAGTTGGTGGCGGGGTTTGTTCAGGGTCTTGCGATATCCGAGGCCGTTTAGTGGTGTTCGGGTCGTCCTCGTCGTCAGTGACTTCGACTTCCTCGTAAGAATCACTGTCGTAGTCTCCGGCTCCAACTCCAGCTCCAGGCGTGGCTGACTCCTTCTCAGAAGCCTCGACTTGTTCATTTGGCGCTCGTGATGTTCCTTGTTCTCCGGGATCTACCTGAGGGGTATCCTCTGGCTTCTTCTGCTTTGCTTGCCACTCGAGGGTATCCATCTCAATGACGGCCATCATGACGTCCTGGGGGAACTTCCACAGACTCTGCTTGGTCTCGGTGTTGTGAACAAATCTCCTGCCTAGCTTGGTCGTGACGAGTACCCAAGGCGCACAAGATGGGATAGGAGTTTTGGACTTTGGACGATCGCCCTGGTTCCCGCGACGCCGGGAGTGTTCTTGATAGCTTCGACCACCAGTGAAATGGCCAGAACCAGCCGCGTTATTCTTGTTGAATTCCTCCATAGCATGTATGGATGCCCGGACAACATGGTCGGGTTCGGTCGCGCCATAGTCAATACGCAGTGGCTCGTCAGAGGGAACCGATGGACGGGTATATGTGCTCGTCTCGGACTCTGCATGGTAGTAGTAGGAATGGCCAGTTGGTGCTTTGTGTTCGACCCATCCTGGAGGTAGTGGGGGTGGTTCGGTGGCAGAGTCCGATGTCGGTACCGATTTCTTATATGTAGACTTGAGCATGGCGTATCCTGATAGGGATGCAGGAATTGAAGAATGGCACTGAAAAGAGTTGATTTTATTATGCACTGGACTCGGAATTGGAGAAGTTGGAACTTTCTGATGCCAGCCTTGGGGAAAGCAATCTGGGGCTGTGATTGGCTGAATCTCAGAGAGGGCAGTTACGCGTGAAAGAAGTGCCTGGAGGACTCCCTCGCATCCTGCGCAATCAGTCCAACTCCCTCACTCAACTCAACTACCTTCGACTTCTCTTTCCTCTATTTACTCTTTCATTCCTATACACGGCCCTCACCAGCAGTCAATATGTCTCGGAGATACGATTCAAGAGTGCGTCCACAACGAAGCCCAAAACATTAGAATCATTGATTGCTAACACCCCGACACAGACAACCATCTTCTCGCCTGAGGGACGATTGTATCAGGTTGAATATGCTCTCGAAGCCATCTCGCACGCCGGCACAGCTCTGGGCATTTTAGCTCAAGATGGAATCGTCCTTGCCGCAGAGCGAAAAGTCACGAGCAAGCTGCTCGAACAAGATACTTCGGCTGAGAAGCTGTACATTTTGAATGAGTGAGTTGGAGAGCGCCCCTGCTGCTATATGAAAGAAAACAAGCTTACCGGTGCCTGTCACTTTCAGCAACATGATTTGCGCAGTCGCAGGCATGACCGCTGATGCAAATATCCTCATCAACTACGCCCGACAAGCTGCCCAACGATACCTGCTCACCTACAACGAAGACATCCCATGCGAACAGCTCGTCCGACGTCTGTGTGATCTGAAACAAGGCTATACTCAGCACGGTGGTCTTCGGCCCTTTGGTGTCTCCTTCATCTATGCTGGCTGGGATCCTCAACGACAATTCCAATTGTATCAGAGCAATCCCAGCGGCAACTACGGTGGTTGGAAAGCAACCAGTGTCGGGGCCAACAATGCTAGCGCCCAGAGTCTGTTAAAGCAAGACTACAAGGAGGAGTGTGATCTGAAGGAGGCATGCGGAATGGCTGTCAAGGTATTGAGCAAGACCATGGATTCGACCAAGTTGAGCAGCGAGAAGAGTAAGTCATGCATCTAGAATGCTTGTTTTGTGAGGTGCTGATCCATGTCAATAGTCGAATTCGCTACAGTGGGAAAGACGAAGGATGGCAAGATCTACCATCATCTATGGTCAGGCGATGAGATCAACACATTACTGAAGGAACATGGCCTCGCAAAGGAAGAGGAGCCCGAAACTGGCTAGAGGAGTCGTCCAGCAACTGATGATGTTGTGTAAAAATAAAGAATGGAGCAAGGCATAGCACCGGCGTTTATGGTTGTCCATTCAGACAGTCAGTAATGGCAGGTTCACAATAAGACAAGACGGCCAGGGATTCAGGAAGCACTGTTTTATTTTGTGCCTTTTTGTGCCTTTTTACTTGCATGGCTTTTCGATATACTCTACAAGCATGTGCGTGGCATCATGTGCAGCACGTGTCTGGAGCTGCTATTTTGGCGGTCTGCTTTCTCACCTTCCTAGTGCAAAAGCTCCCCTCCGCCGTGGCTACACCTTCGGCTCTATTCTGACCTCAACCAGCAGGTTAACAGGTTTATATACCCAGGCCCATTTGCCTGCGTCAACTCAAGTTCATCGTCAAGGCCACTCTTCCCTACAGGCATGTCATGATCGGATGGTTTGTCCCGCATGGCATAGTCCATCATGGTTGGAAGCAGAATCACCATTCAGCCTCCCGCACTTTTTGATCATATGCAAGGCTCGGACTTTGCAGGTGGGCTTAAGCTGCATACTCTCCCCTAGCAATCAATCTACTGTGGGTCTATACTAACTCTACATAAATGTCGAGTGTTGGGCTCGACAAAGTGAACAATCGGAAGCGGATCCGAGTCCTGACACTCCCTCCAAGAATGAGGCGAACAACCAGGCCAATTGCTATACAGTCCGCGGAAATCATACCTCCGCCCTCCGCTACCAACTTGAGCCCGTCAATTGGCTCGCTATATTTACGGTATCACTCCAGAGTCGTCCATATTGAGCCATGCCATGTCTTTGCAAGCGAAATTCGAGGCTGATTGATGCCAGCTTTTCGGAGTTACTGACTAAATCCGACCGCAGTGCATGTTGGTTCACGATAAGGCTGATGCCCTCCTGCCATAAAAGTCCAGCAAATGACACTTCGCAAAAACGAAGACTCAAGATAGCCAAAGCCTTGGGATTTCCAAGTAGTCGGAACTGGATCTGGCTTCCTAAGGTAATTTCAGAATCGTCGTCCTCCAATGCCTAACATCTGGGGCAAAGAAGTTGGTCCCATTGGCCTAGGTTTACTCAATTTGACCAATCCAGCCAAAAACCTATCACGAGAGCAGGCATTTACAGTTCTTAAACAGGGTCTTGAATCTGGTGCAACATTCTGGGAGTCCGTCAATCCATGATGTTACCTCACAGACATATATATCCTGACTGATAAACAGCGGTGGAGAGAACTATGGTACTCCCGACGCCAACTCCCTTCATCTATTAAGTGACTACTTCGCCCAATATCCCAACGATGCAGAGCGTGTCATTTTAAGCATAAAAGGCGGCTTGCGCCCCGATCGAACTCCTGATGGCACCCCGGAAGGAGTTCGGAGGACAGTGGATAATTGCCTCAAGATTCTTGCGGGACACAAAAAGCTTGATCTTTACCAATGCTCTCGAGTCGATCCTGAGACACCAATCGAAGATACTGTCAATGCACTTGCTGAACTTGTCAAAGAGGGTAAGATTGGTGGCATCTCCCTCAGTGAAGTTAGCGCCAACACGATCCGAAGAGCCGTCAAAGTCCACAAAATCTCCGCTGTCGAAGTCGAGGTCTCGCTTTGGGAAGACCATGTATTGAAGGACGGGATCGCTGATGCCTGTGCGGAGTTTGCCATACCAATCATAGCCTACTCGCCTATTGGCCGGGGCTTCCTCTCTGGGCAATTCAAGAGCGTCGATGACCTCCCAAAAGACGATTTTCGTCATATGCATCCTAGGTTTTACCCGGAAAACTTTGACAAGAACCTAGAGATCGTCGAGAAGGCACGCGTTATTGCAGAGAAGAATTCTATCACCCCTGCCCAGCTCGCGATTAATTGGGTTCGCCAATTGTCACAACAACCGGGTAGCCCGATCTTCATTCCAATACCGGGTGCGTCCAGCAGGGATAGGGTAAAGGAAAATTCCCAGGTCATTGACCTGGCTCGGGAGGATCTCGCCGAGATTTCAACGCTGGTTGATAATTTTGAGACATCTGGCGACCGCTACCCTGCGCCCTGGCAAAGCCTGGTAAATGGTTAAAATGTGAAATGCAATGGGCATGTAACGATGATTGATGCGAGATTCAGTTCCTGGTTCAGGGGTTGGACAAGAAGGTTTTACCGGCTTGTATGCAATATATCCAACCTCCCTCACCTGGGTTACCGACAAAATACCCCTTCGGCGCTCCTCTTCTCATTACCCACTAAACGTAGCAGTCACACCAACACTTTTTTCCCCAGCAGCCGCTTCATCCAGCTGTACATTGTTATTCAATTTTGTCTGCTCCTCACTGAGTTTCGCTTGATCCGGGTTTCCCTGAGCAGCCTGTATCTGCAACGCCAGTACCTGCAGCTGCAATTTGAGAACTTTATTCTTGATCTTTCCATTCTGCACTGCAGTCTTATCTCCATTACCGATGGCCGCGATTGCGTCGTTGAACCCGCCCGCACCAACTTCGGCCTCTTCAGCGACTTCGCGCGCGTCTTTGAGGATTTTCAAGTCTGCTGCTGATACGCCCGCGAGGTTCGATTGGTCGATCTGCGTACCCGGGGTGATTTGTTAGCTAGGTTGGTATGCTTGGATGCGTGGTCTTTCTCCCCCTGATGTCCATTTTTCTCTTTTATAATTTCTCTCGGTCCAGTTTGGGTTCGGAAGGCCTCCAGCCCATGGTAGCATACATACCGGGAATTTAGCATTCACCTCCGCCAAAGCATTCCCAGCCACTCCGTCAGAGACCTGAAATTGGCTGTACGACTGAGCCGAGAGTGCACGTTTGATCTTTGGCGTGATGGGGCCAGCCGAGGAAAGCGTAAGCAGGCCCAAGAGAATGGTGCTCGTGGAGAACTTCATGATTCCTGCAAGTCGTGATGAAGACAGAGAATAAGGAGCAGAAACAGAAATCTAACGAAAATGACAGGCCAGCTGTACCGATGAAGCTGAGAGAGAATGAAGCAATAGTATTTTGTAAGGAAACCTGCTCAACAAACTGCACGAGGGAGACACAGAAGAGGGACCTTCTCTTTAGGAAGACCAGATACTATTAATTAGGTACTCCATATTCCCAGAATTGATTGATTGATTGATTCATTTCAATAACCTTCGATCGCCTGTTTGCAAAATCCCATCCTAACCCAACTTTCCCAGTCTGAACTATGATGGGGGGGCAAGGCCTACTGATCGGAGAGAATCAAACCAACAAAAGGAGTCAAGTCGTCGCGGACGAGCCATAGTACGGAGTACATACGCACGCGCACTTGATTGATCGTGCCACGCGAGAAACCTCACTAGTTACTAATACCGAAGACCGGGAAGCTGGAACCCAAGGCTATGCTATCCTGACGAGGAGGCGGGAAAGTGAGACTCGAGACTCGATGTGTGTCGTCGGGTCGTCGGGACCTTGAAGCTACATAAGTAATACTCGTGGGCCCGGGGAATCATTCGAGGCCCGTGGGAAGTTGAAACACGCCGTTGCAAAGAAGAATACTTTGAAGCTTCGATGAGCAATTTTTGATGAATCGTCGATCGAATTACGAGGGACTTGAAAGGTAGTTATAATAAAAAAAACCGCCGAGACAGGTTCAGCACCGGTAAATATCGCACTAAACCATGGGATCACTCCTTTGCCTACTCGAATTCGGCGTGCGCTCATGATTTGATGTTGTTGACCTTGCTTTAAATACGGAGTACCAACTGGGATAATAGTTAGGACCTCGGTCTAAACCCACGCCATTGTTTTATCTCTACGGACGGCTTCCCCACCACAGAAGGGGATAAACTGGTTGACAGCTGTGGATTTATTCAACCTTTGTTTCGGGAGGTGCGGCTTAACATCACGTCCATTGAGCTCACACACGGCTCCGATTGCTCGGTACGGAGGACCTGGTTAGGTACTTTCTTATGGCCTATGACTACCTGACTGCCCAGATACATATCTTCATATCACCGCTCACCTAACAGCTACCTAGCAGTCTTTTCCCAGACAGACCCAAATCTGTCTTCTGCACAATGAAAAAGTTAGGTAATGTGAAATTAACTGGACATAAAGTACAGGAAGCCAACTGTGTGCGGAAAGCGATGCGCTCGCTACCCGAGACATGAAAGACCCATGACCGCTAAAGAGGAACATTTGAGGAAACACCCTTTAAAAGTCCAAATGTGCACGCCCTGCTGTCCTGAAAACTCAATGCTTAAAATCCGCTGGTGCTGTCCGTTGCTGCTACATACCAATCACGCCGTCGTTGGAGCTGGTTTCCGCCGTGGCTCCAACTTCGGCGGAGCTTTGCGAGTCGCGGGAGGATTCGATTGCGAGGTGGTAGCGTTCGATGACCTCACCTCTAGCTTCTTCGGCTTCTTCTTCACCGTGGTCTCGTCGGCTTTCTGAGAGGGCTGAGAAGGTGGTGATTTTGGGGTCGGGCTGCTAGCCTTGGTGGAAGAGGCTTGGGGCTTCGAGGGTATCGTTTGTTTTGCTGGTGTCTTTTGTGACTGGGGTGGCTTCGACGCGGGAGAGATCCCCGTCTTGACTCCGGCTGAAGCCAGGTTCGGTGGTTTAGAGGCCTTGGCCTGTTGGCCTCCAAACCCAGGTATAGACGGCATCGAAGGCATGCTGGGCATGCTAGGCATTGAGGGCATCGAAGGGATCCAGCTCGTCAAGTCCCTGGCCCACTGTTGGTAGTCTTCGGAACTTCCACCTCCATCGTCGTCCCTCATCTCCTCCAATTCACTTTGACTCGGCATCTTGGTTTGCTGGGCACCCAGCACCATTCTCTCCAGCGCCTTCTTCTGGCTCGACGTAGCCTCCCAGTTCGGGAAATCGCCCACAATGCTCCTCACACCTTGACTCGCCATCTGGCCCAGATCCCAGAACGGACCACTGATGGCGCCATATGCCGACCCGATTCCCCCGCCTAGCACAGCACCTACCGATGACACCAGACCACCAACCAACGCACCGGTGATTTTCCCAAGCGTCACACCTGGTTGAACACCCAGGCCAGCGCCTGCCGCAAGACCTTGGAATGCGCCTGAGCGGGTGTACTTCGCGGCCTTGCCGAAAGATTCGGCTTCGATTTCTTTGTTGATGGCTTTCGCGAGGATTTCTTCACGAGCATTCGGGTCGCCCGCGCCATACGCTGCTTGGCGTAGCTCGTAGGCTTTCTTTGCCGCTTCAAGTGCTAGCTGCGCGCTCATCGACGAGCTTTGTTTGATTTCACGCTCTGGAATCGCCTGTTTACTGTTAGTGTTACTGGTGGTGGTGGCGGCGGCGGTAGGTTTTGATTCCATCTCGTTCTTTGGGTTAGACTTTGGTTTGGCTGTTGGACTGGGTTTCGATTTGGCAGTGTTCTGAGTCGTCTGCCGCTGTTGTTGTGGCGCTTTTGGTGGTAGCTTTTGGGGTGCCATCTCTGCCGCAATACTCCCTCTCTAAGGGGTCTAAACTATTTAGTATAGTTACTTTAAGCGAATTCGAGCCGAACCGGGCTTGGGAAATAAACCGAGAAATATCGTTACCAGCAATATAGTAAGCGAATGATTCTAAATCAGTTTAATGGGATCTGGAGACATTCATACAGAACCATGACGCTGGAAATCAAGTTTGCGATGGACAAACAGGCCCTACTACGTCATTGTCAACATAAACTTTGTGGCGACGGGCTGAGAGTGGCTGAGAGGGTGGCCAAGATTTTCATTTGTTTGGTTATTTACCTTCCAACGCTCCAAGTCCAGCTTTGGGGCTGAGTGCAGGCTGTCACTGCGTAAAGGATGTTGAAGTGCAGAGAGTGGGATGAGGATCGGTGGTACTGGATAGGAGAGGAAGCTTGGACGAGGTTGTAGCTTTTTGAGAAAGTGAATATCGTTGTATACAAAATGGTGCCCGGCTACAATATCCGTCTGAGCATGCCGTTGGTACCCAAAACGCCCGCACTGCTAAGCAGTAAGCATCTTGACGATCGTTTTACAAAGACGGCCATCACTGGCAATGGGTTCTAGAACATGCCGGCGCTCCACAGGAATCTGTTGCCCTGCGTAATGATAAGTGGTTTGAGAGGATCGGTCTTGCTCCTCAGATCGACCGTGTCAGCGAGTACAGTCGCCTGTGCTAATCCCAGGGAAGTGCCAATGGTTCGAAGCTTTCGCCTCATCCAGGCACGGTTTGTCTTTGGCACAATTGACAGAATGCTTCCCCCATACAGGGGCCAGATTAGGAAAAGACCACCCAAGGCTTTCGGGAGCTGACTCTCTATGGCAGGGAGGCCAGCTATGGTGGCGATGCGGCTTACCCAGTCGGTGTTGAGGAGGTAAGCTACTGACGAGCATATGTCTTCACTCGTTTCCCTGGCATGCGCCTGGAGTGCCGTGTGTTCTTCGGTTTCTAAAACCGGTTTGGTACCAGTGTGTAGATACTGAAGACATTGCGCGATCAGGTCATATAGGCGCAACAGTGTGGTGCGATATGTGTTCCAAACTGCGGCGATATACACTGTTACTTCTGTTAGCCAAATTCTGACTTGAGATGTACGAGCTCGTACTGACAACTAGTATAAACATCAACCCTGCCAGGAAATATGTCGAGCTGAGAAACTTCAAATGAATCGACGTGGTCGGCACTGATTGTTCTCGACTTCCAGTTCTCTGGCATTGTCGACGACCATTCTTTGAGACTCTGCAGTTGTGACCGTGCTATAGCGAGGAGACGTTCGACATTTGCTCGTGAGCTGGGGCCTGAGCTTTCCAAAAAGGATGGCGCTATCTCAAAAGTAGGCATTGTTTGGAGGATCATCTCGTCCAGTGAGGTGACTACTCCTTGGCGAGCATGGTGGCTGTCGCGGGATACACGCACCCTCAAGGCTTTGCCATCGATGGGTTTTATGCTGAGATCTGACTTGCCAATAACCCATTCACTGATAGATGTCTCAGAATCTACAGCCGGAGGTGACCCTTGTGGGGAGCTTTCTGGAGTAGCATAAAAGCCTTCGCCCACCAAGGAGAGATCTGTCCTTTCGCTCCGTGCTTTTATAAGCGCAGTCAGGCCCTGGAGGTGAGCAAGCCAGGGGTGAACAGTATGTTCTGGAGGCATAATGATCTAAAGATCTCGTTTTAGTCCAGCGCTCGAGGGATACGAGGTCAAGTCGTCGTCGTGTTGCTACTCACCTCGTACAGTCCCATCATGTATATTGATATCATTGTCTCGGTAGAAATACAATCAGTGTCATGACGAAGCGCTTTTTGCAAACAGTTCAAAGACCGAACATAACTGCGGGCCGCCTGTGCAGCAATTGATTGGTTGCTGGCTGTCCTTGCCAGAAAGCATAGTCCCACGGCGTCGGCGGTCCGTGAGAGGAGAGAATTCGATTTCGCCGTTCGTAGTAATGGAAACAGCTTGTCAAGGAAGCCTTTGGAAGCCCCTACACTCGCGGCGTTACAAACAAAGTTCTCGACGAATAATCTGATGCCTTGTTGTTCATAAGGGACGGGCAAAACTCGCATGCTCCAAGCCCAGTCTTCGCGGGCTTGCATGCGACAGGCCACGCGGCGAGTCTCATCTCGAAGCTTGATATCGAAGTCGCTCTTGTATCCCGTGCATTCTCGCCCAGCCTTTCTGCAACGCGAGCATTTCTGTTGAAATGTAAGCTGCTAAGACAGAGCGGCCAAGAGGAAATCGGTACCCACTGGTCGTTGTTCGTCACACTTTGGCCAGGGACCTGTCAGCAAAAGACCAAGAACATATTCTGCAGATCGCCGCCAAGTACCTTCGTATGCCTAGCCTTACACTGATCGCAGGCTCGACTGGGATGTCCCGTGTTCACCATATTGGATTTGAAGAAGATTTTGAGATCATGTTGGATCGCATCTCCTTGAAGCCCACGGCAAACCACTTAATATTCCAAGTCTGCCTGTCAGGCGCAGGTCCGACATAAACTTAATATCCCACAATAATGAGGCTGATGGCGCCAACTTAATACGATATTTTGCCCGCCACTAGATAGGGAGGCCTTGAAACTCGACTATCAAATGTACTCCGTACTTGGACGAAAGAGTTTTGTCAATGAAACGCCCCTTCGGTAGCCCCAAGGGCCGATGACAAACCAGACAACCGAGAGCCTTATGGAGCCTCTCTTATCCCCGGCGTCCCTTGGCGCCAAGGCTATCTCTGAAGCTCCCTACAATGCCTCGCACAGGTACGAGTATGCAAGGCAGTCGTTGGAGCACATGACGACCTTCCATGATTGCGACTATGCTTTTACATGGCTAGGAATATACGAATCGCTCGACCTTAGCGAGTACGACAGCGAAAGCACACCGTTCTACCCACTGTACTCCGTACAAAGCACCAAATCAGGTACAGTCGCTCGGTTTAGCCCCTTCGCGGCCTCCAGCTCCACAAGGAGTCCTGCCTGTGCTCTGCATCAGCATAAGGCCCCCAACACCTCGACTCGTGTACTCCGTACGAGCTTGGGTTAGGAAAGCTTTGCCTTATGCAACCGGCTCCACTACACCGCTCGCACGCTGACAAGTACGAGCAAGCTGCGAAACTGGGGTGGATGGTCCATGTAATCGGATTTTGATGTTAGAGGGTGCGAGAGCTGAATCCAACGGCTTTCATAAGCATATATACTCCTCTCCCTCACCCACTTTCCCACCCACATGGTACGCCCCATTTGACTTGTTTACAGTCAGAGCGTACTCCTTCGTCTTACACAGCTCAAAACGGGTTACTCAAGGGAGAATTCTGTCTTTAGACTTGCTCTACCCGTCCTCGGTCCCACAACAGGCCACCAAGGTCGCACCTTATTAAGCATGGCCTTGTGGTCGACGTCTCTCTCCGAGATCCTGAAAGGTTTAGCGATCTGTGCTACTACTGCGACGTCAGTGTGGGCTGTTAATTTCATTCGCCTGCACGCGCTTCACACCTCAAAATTGAGCAGATACCTTCATAGCGGCAACCAGGTCCGCGATGGCAAGGGCGATTCCAATGCCTGGGCATTAGTGACAGGCGCAAGCGATGGGATCGGCCACGCTTTCGTCGAACAACTCGCATCACAAGGTTTCAATGTCGTTTTACATGGGCGCAACAAGGAGAAGTTACAAAAGTTTCGAGATACACTGCAGGCGCAGTTCCCCTCGCGTTCTTTCCAACTTCTGATCATTGATGCATCTGATCGGGAGGGTTGGAAGGCCCCCATGGATAAATTCGTCTCAGAATTTGAGAAATCCAACGCCAAGCTGACTGTGCTAATAAACAATGTTGGAGGAGCTACAAGCCCGTTTTATTTGTTTCAGCCTATGGCGGAGCGGCCTGTCCAGTCAGTGATCGCCCACATCGATCTCAACCTGACTTTCTCGTCCATTCTCACGCATGCACTCCTTCCTTTGCTCTCGAAGAACCAGCCAGCTCTGATCCTAAACCTATCTTCCTTTGCGCGCTTGATCCCTCCACCGTACCTAGCATTATACTCAGGCTCAAAAGCATTCATCGAAACTTGGAGCGAGGGGCTGTCTCGGGAGTTCGCGGTCGATGGGCTAGATATCGAGGTCATGACGTTCAACCTGGGTAGGGTCTCGTCGGCTATCAATCGGGGTCGGGAGTTCGACAGGATAACGGTTCCTACAAGTGAGACATTCGCTCGTGCAGCATTACACAAAGTAGGATGTGGAAAGCTAATGGTGATACCTTACTGGGCTCACGATTTGATGGCGGTGATTACCAATTTGATGCCGTCCCAGTTAGTTGTTAAAATGATTACACTTGGTATCACTGACGAGATTGCTTGGGAGCGGCGCGATGACAAAGTCAAAAAATGAAAGCAAGAAATTGAAATTAGCAAATCAATGTGATGTGCTGTGGATTGAAGTTGGAGTTCTATTGAGTTCCATTTGATAGGATAGGCTGGGCGACCCTCTTAAAATATAATCTCATATGGGCTATATGAAGAACTTATTTTCCAAGTCCGTCAAGTCCAACATCGCAAGGTTGACTTTTCGCTTCTCGAGATTACCGTTCTCATCCAGCTGCTCGACTTCACCCTCCTCACACTCATCATCACTGAGACTAGCGATCCAAGCTCTTCTTTCTGCGTTCCTTCGTTTCAGAATGAAGTGTATAACCAAGAGAATTACAGGCATGCCGACCCAGCTGATTATTATTTGGCTGGCCCAAGCGCCATAATACCGTGGAGCATCTCGGGGAACCCATATTTGAGGTGAGACGAGATTGCCAACGCTGTAACCAACCATGAACATGACATTGCGTGTCAATTTTTTGGTGTATCCGGCGGTAGATGATGTTGTCCAGCCTAAAGCGATAATATATGTGAGACCGTAGGTATGTCCAGCCAATATCAGACACGCTAGCATTTCTAGCTGTTGAGACCAGTCGAGTGCCAGCATCCCAATCCCCCCAGCTATGGCGGGAGGCAGTATATCAATGCGTGGAACGCCAGGTTAGAAGGCCATCTTCGGAGAGCGTATGTGCCAACAATGTAGACTAAGACAGTGAAACCACCGCCAGCAGCTGCTACCAAAGTCGAGCCAAGCTTTGTTATCCCCAGTGATGTAGTGATGAGATTCTGCTGGCCATACGTCAAGTTGTTGGAAAACATAAGGGTCAACGCCTGGAGCAGGAACAACCAGGAGATTGGGTCCTTCAGGGTCTGAACGAATTGAGTCTTCTTGAATTGCTTCTGCTCGATAGAACTTTGACTTGATTCCTGCCCACGCCGAATGGCATGTACCTTCTCCTCGAGGGTGAGGAACCTGGCCTCACCGGGGTTGTTCGGGTAGCAAAACCAAGAACGGGAGGAGAACCCACAACCCACCCCCCCCCCCCGTGACGATCATGAACAGCTTCCACGGGAGGACGCTGCTCTTGCTCCAAAGCAAGCCATAGGAAATGAAGGCCGCCACAACTGGAGCGGTGGCTGAAGTGATCCAGAGAACTGGTTGAAGGAAGGAATGTTCCTTGCGAGGGAAGAACATTCCAATCGTCATCTCCATGGCGGGTACAACGACCGATTCAGCTGCACCAAGTGCAATACGAAGTACCACCAGACCAGCGTATCTGGTCGCCACACAGTGCAGAAGCACAATTACTCCCCATGCAAAAACGAGGCCGGCAACAAATTTACCCAATGGAAGCTTTTGCATTGCGTAGTGCCCCGGCCATTGAGCTGCGAGATACCCTGGAAGAGGTTAGAATGCACGCGAGAGGGACGCCCTTTCCATCGGCAGATCAAAAATGTCTTACCTACATAGAAGAAAGTCCCCAGGTTGTTGTACTGTCCTTTAGTGATACCTGTTTCCTCGAAGAGACCTAAAATAGCGGCATATCCCAGAGTAGACTTGTCGACCTATTATTATTCTGTCAATCAAGAGCACACCCGCGCAGTCAATGTTCAGGAGTTCGTACGAAAAGTAGCAGATTGATTGCTAGCAGTAAGCCCATGACACGGAGGTAGTCGCAGTTTGGTCTCCTTCTCAGGAGTCAGGGGTCCAAATTCGTCTCCATGGTCTTCGATTATGCGCAGAGTCTCATCGGCATACTTTTCGGCGACGGTCACTGTCTTGTGACCTCGAGTCGCGTGCGCTTGCACCACAGCGGTTTCATCCTTGCCCATGGCTAGTGTACCACAGCGAAGCGGGTTAATTAGAGGTATGAATCGTAAGCTCTGATATTTTCAATAATGGCTCTGCAAGAGAATAATTGTCCAGAGGCGGCACAGGGGGAGATCGGCCTTTTCAGGCTTTCCAAGGATAAGGGACATGCCATATTGCAACATCGAAAGCTAGGCGAAAATTCGAATCCAGAACAATATCAATAGATTGCGTGCTTGGAAGGGTATATGATGTCGATAAGACGGGGGGCAACGCTATTGCAGCTTCTGTGGAATGTTGCTGTCTAGGACAGGGAATACTCGGTAACCCAAGCACGTAATTGGGCAAGTGTCCACAATTGTCCATAGCCGACAACAAGGCGACATGGGCAGCCCATACACATGGTCCCTTGTTTCTCTCGGTTCCAGATCGCATGCCATGGTCGTATTTCTCAGGTGATCGTGTTATCTCTGTGGGATGTCGGTAGCTAAACACATGCTGCTGAACTGCAACCTACCTTACACTTCCTATCCATGTTCCCGAGCCTAGACCCACGGCGAATATCGGACATCACGCTCAGATTTCTGAACTTTACCAGGTGGTCAATGGAAATATGGGGTGCTGTGCAGGTATGAGGCTTTCAATTGCCCAGATTTCACGATGAAGATGACTTGATATCTTCCTAACAAACCTGCAGGTCAGATGGAATTAAGCATCACATAGTCGCGAAAGACAACATGACGGATCTTTGTGCGAATTAAGATTTCCGCAATACTGAGGGCGATAAGGTCTTAACGTATCTCTGTCTATGACCATCCTTAAGAGTACGCTTTTATCGATTCACCGTGAGTGTAATTTGCAAACGAACATTAGTGGAAAAGCACTTCGGCAAGTCCTCCTAGCAGCTTGAGCCTCGCACTGGTATCATATCCCTGCATTTCATTTACACACTGCCGCCCCCTGCTTCCAATCCTCCGTCGTAAGATCTGGATAGGCATATCCCGCCTCGGTGATGAGGTCAGTCAGTGGCTTAACCTGACCGTGAGTTGGGAGGATACTGGCCAGCCGTTAGCAATACCAAAAACAAAGGGGATTCGAGCCTATGGTGCTTACGTAGCATTTTTGCTGAGGCCGTCTCGATTTATCTGGTCCAGCCACTGCCGCATCAAGACTTGGTCATTGTTCATGAAGCCTGCCCCACCGTGCCAGATATCGGCCTCAAAAACCGCAGACGGTGAGTGTGGTTCAGGGCACAGTGTCGTGACAAACGCATACGCCCAATCTGCAGAGTGGGCTGCCTGCTCCTCCCAGATGAACCAGGCTTGGATCTGAGAATCGCGGTGGATGTACGGATGTGTATCACTTTGGAATGTTAGCTCTGGCTTGATGTGCTTTTGTTACGGTACTTCCGCTTACTTGAATGTGATAATCTCGACATCAGGTATGTTCGCCCAATAGCCTCTGCTTATCTCGGGAACAATCAGTTTAGCACCCGCTGCCACATAGTCCGGAACACCTCCGCTGTGATCGCGGTGGTGATGTGTTGGCTGTGCACGATAGTCAGCAGAGCCGATGGCAAGTTTGATGAGAGACGAACGAAGACGTATGATATCGGCTTTCCGATGTTCTTCTTTACCCATTGAATGGCATTCAAGCTCCATTGAGGCGCTGCATCCGACATGATGACTTCGTGTTCAAACTCGATGATCATTTGCTTGACCCCAAGGAAGGAATCATCAACGATTAACCAATGTACCTGCGGAAGTCCGTCAACCGGTGTTTCTCCCTTGATATCATCAACTGTGGTATTTGGTATTCCACTGTACACCATATTGCTGCTGAACTCAGTCAGTCGCGCGTGACTGATGCCCGCGACCTCGTGTGGCGAGGCTTTTGGAATGAAACTCTGATTCAGGGGGATTCCGTCGAAAAAGTCTTCGGGGAATTGTGGATTAGTTATGACGGATTCGACGTAAAAGTCTTCCAAAGTAGCGTCTAAATTGGTTGAAGATGCATTGTATACAGTCTGAATATAACTGGGGAAGTACAACCCGGTCCTGTTTTCTTTTTTGTAGTTGGTTAAAACCAGGTCGTTTGTACATTCGCCATAGATCGGGTGTTGTTCAATGGTGCGAATGATATAGGGAAAGTTGGTCGCTGGGTCGAAAACAATGGTTAGGTTGAGCGAGGGATCGTACACTGCTTACGATTAGCTACATAGTGACCGACCTGGACTTATAGTTCAGCCCTTACCGGATGCCATCGTGACTCCCGCCACATTTGTTGAAGTTATCATTGTATCGTTATGTGCTTTTATCTGGGAGGTTCAGAACCACAACACACCAGTTCAGATAAGTTCCACTTACCAGAAGGAGCAATTTTGGTGACATCATAGTCCCGTGAAGGACAAAGTACTCAGACAATGCAGCTGGTCATGGTAAGGCCCTTCCCGGGATTCCTACCAATCGTGGAGAAACTTACGGTCATTGTAGCCTGAAGTTATATCTGGTGGAAGCCAGATCTGATTGTTTCCCTGGATATAACAGGAGAACCCATCGTGTCCACCCTTGGTCACCAGCGAGAAGCCCATGCGATCAAGTCTAGGCGAAGCCCAAGTCCAGTAATCTATCGATCTCAGTAATGAGCAGGTTCTCAGCATAAGCAGTCACCAACCAGAGGGTATAAACTCCCGATCGATGCGCTGCACCAGCTCGTCTGTTGTGAATTGGAAAGAAACATTCTGACTTCCCGTTATCGCGAGAGCAGTGTCGGCTCGATCCATATCATAACTCTGCATCAAGCTTCTCGAACGAAAGATACTGAAGACTTTAGCAAATAACCTGCCTAGGCCATGGTATACACTCACTTAGGAGCATGATAGGTAACGCCTTTCAAATCGCTGAGGGCTTGTTCGCCCCCAAGAACATATAATGCTCGATCGAGAATAGAACCTTCAGCAGCTACAGCACTCGTAATTGGATTGGCGAAAACGGAAGTTGTGAGACCAAGGAAGCCGATCGCGGTTTTGACGAGAGAACCTTTTACCGGCATGATTTCTCGAAAATAGAACAAAGGGGAATGTCAAAGCGGTGGAAATTGCGGACAATCTCAAAATGATAACTTCTGAGGTGAACTTCAATATTGCATACTAAGGGACAAAAACTAGTATTTCAAGAGCTGTCCAAGTCTTCCAGATATAAACAGCAAGTTTTAAACAATATCATCGTTGCCAGATCCGAGCCTTGTATTCGGAGAAATATTAGGTCCGGGATCGACGGGCCCAAGGCTGAGCCGGCAAACCGTGCGTACATCTATTGGAATGGGCAAGTGCACTAGGCAGCATCATTCTGTGTTTTGCATCATATCTTCCGCTGGGTGAAAGTATGACAGCAGTCTACGGCTTTGGATTGTGTGTGTGTACCTAGGAATAGGACTATGTATGCGTTTGAGCTAAAAACGTCTGCTAAAGCCTAAGGCTCTGGCCCTGAAGAAATTTTAGCACCGAAACTTAAATCCTGAATCTGTGCACCTCCTTTGAGTGGATTAAAAGCATTTCCCCATTTTAGGTCGAAGAAGGAAGCTAAATAACGAAATTATGAAAAACGTCACCGATGGCACTCCCACTTGAAAGTTAACCCTAACAGGTGTACTCGATTTTACACCGCCACAACCTCGGAACTTCGAACAATGGTGCCTTCCTTCTCAATAGCACCAACCTGGATAAATGCAGCACCAGCGGGGATGGCGAACTGTGTTTCGAAGCCCGCTTTCCTGAAATGGCCTGCGATCTCCAAAGAATCCTCCGTTGTGCCGGCGTAGAGGATCCAGTTTGTCACGTCGGGGGCACCATTCCAGCTGACGAAGCCTAGGTGAGTTGCGTCACCGGCACAAGCAAGATCGGTTTCAGCAGAGGACTCGAGAACAACTAGGCTAGGCTGGGTTTCTGGTGTGGAATGCCACTCCTGCTTAAATACACGGTAGCTCGAGACCAAGCCAGGATGTCCAAAAGTGCCTGTCCAGCGGACCTCGCCTTCTGTGTTGGTGCCTTCTAGCGGACCATATTCCATGATGACGGGCTCTGAGCCGTAAGCGACGAGATTGTTCCCGTTGGGTAGTTCCACGTAGGCTCCTTGGGACCATGCGTCAAGACGAATATCTGGATTGCTTAGATTGCTCAAGAGCACTGGTGGCGAGGCTGGGTCTGGTGGTAGAGTCAAGCACAACGCCACTCCGAAACTCGGCTGGGACTCAGGATGATAGGACAATGCATTGTTGTTTGCGAAACACGAGAACACCGCATGGGTCGAGTCGATTTCGCGGATCAGTGCGTTATGTTCCCATGTCTGGTTTGCGATGTTGGTTCTCGACTATCAATCGAAATCTTGATGAGATCCTGCTTGAATGTTGACTCACGAATGATCCTCCTTCTGGCAATGGTCCAACGTCTCCACCATCTCCTCCATTGATCTCTCAAACGATTTCACTCTCTGGACTGACGAGATATGTGGACCAATAGTTTCGGGCGTTGATCAGGTAATTTCCCCCCACGAGCTGGATGGAATTGACATGGAAGAAGTCGTACGGGTTGCTCTGATTTTGTCCGAACTCTCCGAGTGGCAGACGAGCCCTGTCCATCGGCACATGCGCTAGGGGCTCCATGTGAAAAGCGCCTCACTGGTGCTGATGTCGACTTCGGCGATGATGGAATCCGAAACCCATCCATCTGAAGCGCCTCCCAAGCTCGTCAAATCTGATTGTGTGGCATTGTAGGCTGTCACCAACATCGTGTTTCTGTCTGTGATGAACGACTCGTGTGGGTCGGCATGGCAGATCACTGAAACATCTGTCTCCATAGTGAAGCCATCGAAGATCGGGCAGACTCTGGCAATCTCATTGTAGGTGTTATCAAGAACAATAAATGCTCCGTACGAATGACTTGCAATAGTTTCAGCACCAATGGTACCCTCACCAGTGAAGTAGGTCAACACAGGAGCTTCATCGAAAGTCTGTACTCGAAACTCGGAAGTAAGAATGAGAGGGCCACTCCAGACCAGTTCTCCGGTGGCGGTCATGATGAGAGGCGACTGTTGCCTTGCGGCAGGGGCCGAGTGTAAGGCGTGGTCGCCATGGTGTGTAAACATAGACTGCGCCCCCAGTAGCTCAAACCTTGTAGACCTGTAGTGTCTGATATTACACATATTTAATCACGATTAGCTCTAATCTACAAAGCTTTCCGTCATAGATGGCTTGGTGTTGAGATTTTGACCTGGAGATACGAGGCTGAGGGGCTCCGCTTCTTAACTCCTGATTGCTTCTTTCAGCCCCAGCCTTGGCATCAACCTCCAAATGTGTACATAGTGTACATGAATAGGCAACCTGGACGTCATAGGTCTCTAAAGGCTGACAAGACTTCGTCCACGGTACCTATGAGAACTGGGTACATTAGAATGGCCGTGATGACGCTTGTGAAGGAGGCTTCAGGCCCGATCCGTAGGGGACTTTCCTAACCTTCCAGCCACGGGTTACAGCTGAAAGATTCACAAAATTGAAATTTTACGATTCAAAGATATCCCCCTCATATTAGCTCGGCGAGTCCCACCTGTAACGTTCCCCCTCCTTGGGGGCTAATGTGTTGTGGTTCAGTTGGTGAACCTTCACGTAGGATGCTTCTTGTAGTGGAATAAGATACGGCGACTGCCATCCTATGAGTTTATCTAGCGATTGCGCTGCACACCTTGCGATTGGAAGTACTGGAGGGAGGAAAGGGGATGTTCAATCCACTCGTACTGAATGTTTGGCGCCATTTTGTTCAATAGACCTAGACTTGACAAGGGTGATAGTAGTACTCCCGCTCTGTGGTTAGCTTAATGGCTGTTGATGGACAAGGTTGAGGATATGGAGGCTTTTGATGGCTAATGAACTTAGATTTTGAGAATTCTCTTCTATTCAAAAGCCTCAATAATGGGTAATCCTCGCAACTTAACCTTTAAATTTTCGCTATGGGCACAGCTCAGAAATCTTTAGAACGGTGGAGAGCGTAGTCATCTCCTCGTTTTCGTATTGGGGTGTTGTTACAGCCAAAAATATGGTGTCACCCAGTATGCCGGCATCATGGCAATTATTGAAGTCTATTGAGCATCTCTATATACCTTACAAGACTCCCTGCTCAAATGCTACTGAAAGTGTAGTCCCACCTTGGCGCACTTTGATGTATCCCCGAACATGATTTATACAGAATGACAGCGTAGATCCCTCTCCTCCCAATCGCAGGCAATAACCAAATCGACCGCTCATCTAGAATGTGCGTCATTTCACAGATGTGAATACGATCAGACACGTCTTCCAAGTAATGCCGACATGAAACACTCCCTTAAGCATCGGACCATGGAATGAGAGGATCATTTTACTTTTCTGCCGAGCGAGCTGGGGCGAGGTAATTTCCGGGATGGAAGACGATGAATATGTAGACCGCGACCAGGATTGGGAGAAATTCCAAGCTTGCAAAGACAGCTTCGTGCGTGGAGAGAAACTCCAGGAGTCCTTCTGCAGTCTCCGCGAGACGGATGATCGTGCGGATGTAAACAGCGATTGTGGCGATGAAAGTCGCGGTTGCGAAGACACGCAGCCTCGGGCCCAGGGCATTTCGTGACTTATACACAATACAATGTAGAGAATGATGAAAATAGCGTACGTGAAGACTTGGAAGGCCAGACCTCCTAACAAGATATGGTTGGGTCCATTGGGGTCTTTCCCACTTGAATACGCCGAACCGATAAGTCCTGCACCCGTGACTTGGACGACTGTAGCAATTACATCGCAGACAATGAACGTCCAGAGGATGAATTTTGGGCGAACAGGGGCGTATTCATGTCCGACACAATTAATCATCACCGACAGAAGGGTGTAGATGGAGGCCGAATAGAAGACCGGTGCGACCACGATGCAGAAGTACTGGCCCACGAAGTACGACACCGCGTACGGGTTGAGCTTCGACGCTAATATGCGGAATACATAGCCCACAATTTCCATCAAAGTACCAACCAGCACCGTGCTGAAGAACCAGGTGCTGTATCGGAGTTGCATCCAGAGGTGGAGGGTAAGGGCGAGCGTGAAGAGCGCGACTGCTGTCACACCTAGGGCGAAGGATGGGACATATCTTGGATATGGATCGTTAGGATGAACGTTTGGCAAGGACAAAGGGAATGGCGAGCTTACCCGAAAATGATAATACAGGTTGAATCGCTGCTGTTTGGTCGAGGCCAATTCGGGTCGATGTAGCCCGTAACGCGAGAGCAGTCGGTGACTACCATCTTGAGTTTTAAATATCTTACGCTCAAGTTGACGACGAGTATGAGAGGAGGTTTTTCAAGAAACTATTCGCTTGCTGTGTCGCAATGATGCTCAATTTTATGCAAAAGAGGAGTTGTTTTAGAAGCGATCTTGCAGTAGGACTTAGGAGCTTTATGTATATGGCATCAGGATTCGATTCCCCTGAATTGGGACACGCAAGGCTCTACTGCGAGGCTCCAAGCGGTTCACTGGAGACGACAGGGCTTTCACCCCCGAGCTGCGGACATTGCTTTCTGGAAGCCATCCTGAGGACGTAAGCTCGGATCTACACTTGTCTCGCAAATGGTGCTCCGTCCTCAGGCTGTGCCTCAGGCACTTCTCGGATGTTAGTATGGTCCGAAGTGCAATGGGTACTGGCTCACCCTTCAATACATAATGACGCCAAGTCCACAGGCAGTTTACAACCTCTTATTGAGATTTTCGTGTATCTGGCTCACACAGCTTGAAGTTTGAACGCAGCTTGGCGAGGCCCTGCTATCTGCTTAGGCATTGAGCATATCGTAATGAAGTTAAAGCTTTCACCTTTAGGCACAGCTTTGGTTGCGGTCAACTATTGGTACATTATCGTGTCACTGATCCAAAGCTCATTCTCCCAGGCATCCGCAGCGAAGTCGAATTCTGGCCAGTCGTGTGGAAACGCCAGTTGATTCGGATCCAGCAATGTCTCCTGTACAGAGTGCTCAAGAGCTTCCACGCCTTGCGATGGCAACTTCGGTGCTTCGGTTTCGTCTGTGATATCTAGTTCATCAACCTCCGCCAGCCTTCGAAAATGCTGACCGCGAAAGGTAGCATCTCTGATCCTGAGTGCGGTGTCAGGAACTGCATATCGCCCGCTCTCACTCGCCGCTCCCAGGACTTTCGAGATGCTTCTTGCGTAATATATTAACTTGAGCGTTTGGCGATCGACGATCTTACTCATATCATCGTTGGGTCGTGTAGCTCTCTTTTCCAGCATAGCTAGGGCTTTGAAAGCATACGGCACTCGAAATATTGTTAGGATTGGCATCACTCTGATGGTTTGAGCATCAGATGTTAGAATAATGTCAAGGATTGAGTGACAGTCATCGATAAAAGAGAGCAGCGTCCGCACGTAAATTGGATTGAGGGAAGCGCCAATTTCAGTAGCCGCCTCTTCCGGATCTACGAGCTGGCCCAGTTCAAGATGTCGAGTGTCGACGTCAAAGTAGATTACCAGCTCGTGCAGCTTGCTCTTATAGAAGTAGAAGTCCGTTTTCAGAGTTTCTGAGTCTTGAGTCAGCCATCGAACGAGGCGCATTTGATCAAACTTACCATTCTTCAACTCATGATCTGTATTCTTTTCCCATTCTTGTAGCCGATCACTGAAGAGCTCGAAATCGTCTCTGAACGCCTCGTTTTCCAACATTGTGGCTTCCGCTCTCATCTCTACACCTTGCTTCATGCTTTCAATATCTTCTACAATATTCTGCAAGCGTAGCCATGCCAATAATCTGCGATCCTCTAGTATTGTAACATTCCGAGAGAACGCGTCCATCAGAATCATGATAAAAGGGCGGTGGGAAGCCACGATCTGTCGACGGTAGCTCACAGCATTCCTTCATTATGTTAGGGTATAATTCCCAAGTACAGGAGGATACATACCTTGAACATGTCAAGTAAGTTGCCAGACAGGTCCGAACTCTCTCCATCATCTGATCGGACAGTGGTCCATTCAGCTGATCAATATCCTGACGTTGTGCCTGCTTTGATGTTCGGCCTATGAGCCCGAGTTCAACAGTCATCGCTCCCGCAGCTTGTGTCAACTGGAAGATGTTGATGTTGGCAATGTTGTCGGGCGGCATGCACCAAACCGCTGTAATAAGGAGCGCCTGAATAAGGTCAAGGCTCCTGTGCCCAAGAACAAAGACGTATTTTGCAAGGAGCGTGACCGTTGCCTCATGTAGCTTCGGGAAAGATTCTGGTTCTGATATGATGCACGCCGCCGTGACCATAGCATTGAGTGCAAAGGGTCTTGAATGTTCTAGTTCCGATGCAGGTATTTGAGGCGCCACCCACGTGATAGGGTATGCAGGCGACAGTAGGGTTCTGAATGTATCCAACAACTTTTCTCGTCTGTGTGCGGGAAAGGCGTGCATGGGGAAATCCTGTTGTCCATCAACCACACTTTGAGTGGAAACAAGAGGTTGCGTGAATCGTATAGCGGATCCTGGAACATGAGGACCAGATGATGGCACAGACTGGACATTTTGCGACAAGGCTGACTGCATTTCGTACCGAACGCCTAGGTGATCATCGCCTGAGGAAGCAAAGCCAATCTGGACCTGAGTACTATCTGTAGTTTGCGCGCTGCCTGATTTGGCAGGTGAGACATCGCACCCATTCACGGAAGTTGGCTTGGTCTCCATGTCCTTCAAGGCTGCTGACATCTTAAGCATTTGCTTCTCCAACTCAGCCACGCGCGTATCTGTTCTTTTTCTTGTTCGGGTTTTGGAAATCTCTTTCCATTCGCAAGTCAGTCCCTGAGCATAACATCGACGGCATTGGCCGTGTTCCTCCAATGTATCTGTAAAGCAGCGTATCTTGGATTTTCTGCAGGGTTCACAAGCATGCTTGCCAACCTGTCGGCTTTTCTTAGCCTGGGCCATGTTCGGATCAATATATCGTCCGCAGGGGATAAAGCGGTTGAAGTGAGGCCCAGTATTGTTAGCCAGGAGGTGGATAGAAGCTGAGAAGATTGAAGGCCAATATGGTCTTGTCAAACATGTTGAAGGAACAAGAAGTAAGGTCGGACCTTATTATCCTCCGAGTTGTGGTCTTCGGAGAATGCCCGAGTCGGTTGAGAAACGGCTGATTGGCCGTCGTAATGACTTTGAAGTTCCAATAAACTCTAAGCATCTGGCAGCCTGTAATGAGAATAGCAGGTCGGACGCTAATAGCCTCCGAACATTTTCTGCTCCCACCCTTATGCTCCTAGGGGTTGGTGGCACTCCCAGGTGGTAGGTGAGTGGCACCCGGAGTTAAATTCCTGAAGCGCTTGCGTCATGAGGAGCTTAGAGCCGTTACGTTGAGCATTCAGCTTTGCACTAGAACACCTGAGTATCGTTCGTTTCCTTGCAATGATCTGAAGGATCTGTAGATGCCCTTCTGCCTTGTGCTATTAAGTAGGCACCGAATCGCATGCTCTTGTTGAAGGCTTGGTAGTGCTGATCCCAACGGCTTTGCGACGCAACGCTGTGTCGACATCTAAGACAACCCAAATATTCTCCTTAACACCAACTTTCCTAGCATACATAGCTCAATCTGAGAACAGTACCAGTGATGATCCCCCCTATATTTTATTGAGATCGAAACTTGTGAGGGATCTTTAAATGCATCTGTTGAGCACATAGTCTGGAACAACTAGTGCTCTGCTCTTGGTTCAATCTCGATTCTGATAGACAATCTAATAGCAGCGACGGGGGGAGAGGTTGATCGGTACGGTCGGTACTTGCACCATGGAGTCCTCGCTGAGTCTCATCTCTTTCGCTGGTGCTTCGCTGCGACTACGCGGTCTCTTAGACCAAGGAGCATAGGAGCTGTCGTTAAGTGATCCATAATTCCACCACCCCATACAATCAGGCTTCTTTTCCAGCCTGTGCTTTGAATTTGACCTCTGAATCGCAAGTGAACTTGACATGCGGGCTCGACGCTGGTGTTCTCGTTGTGAGCGACCCGATCAGGCTCGAGCTTGCGAGCCATCAACGTCCAGGTGAAGACACATCCGTATCGCACACTACGGTAAACCAAACTCTTCTCGGTAGTTTCGCCTTCTACATGACCCACACTGGAGGATGGGCTGATGAAGACGACATCAAACCAAGGTGGCTCCGGGTCCACGAATGGCATCTTGTAGTCGTAGACTCTGCTTCCTGGCCTGAGATCTAACCATTCCGGTTGAATGGTCCTGCTTGCGCACGATCGTTTTGGCACCATCAAATTTTCCACCCAGAATGGCAGATACCAACCAGCGCGACCTGCACCAACTTGAACTAACCAGGGAAATACATCCGCAGGAGTGCAGCCTGGAATAGTGATGAACTGGTCGTAGATCATGTTTGCAGAGGGTAAAACATCGTCCCCCCGATATGGAACGGCACCCATATCCGCTGAGGAGATTTAACAAACGATGCAGCACCTGTGTGAAGTCATAGAATTAATGAGAAGACTGAGAGGTATAATGTTATGGTTATTGTACGTCTTGTCAGCATACTCTGGACATCTCGGTCCCCTTTTAGCTCCGTAATTGCAACGTGCGTGATTAAAGGGATTAATATGCCTATTTCACCACCGGAATCTCGACACCCATCCACCTACTTAGCACCTTACGTGCTTGGCAGGCTCCCTAACCAGCTGCACCACGTCCTCCACAGTTGACCTTCCTCCTCCTTCTTCAGTTTCTTAACAAGTAATTCCTTCGCGACATCAACTTCCATCGGTCGCACCTCCAGAATGTCTTCGCCATGCACTTGTCTGCTCACCACCTCTTGATTGCGCGACATGACCACAAGCGACCCCGTTGAGTGAGACGGGGAGAAATCCCGAAAGCGATTCGTGTTCTGGAAGTCAGTGCTCTGACTTTAGACATGATTGGTCCATCGGATAGGCGCAGTTCAGGTGTAGGTGTAACGGGCGCCCCTCCCGGGGTGTTGTTGCGTTCTCCAAAATAGCAGGCCCTTTCGGAACACTAATAGGGTTACTGCAGGCAAAGGAGCTGATGGTCTTGAAGCATTTGGCAATCTAGTGGCTGATACACGGTCTATTGATTTCTGTTGGGTGTCGTCCTGGAAACGCTCATTCCTTGCTCCGAGGTGCTGGAACTAGCCCACAAGGGCAATTTAGACAAGCGACGGGTAGTAATTAACGGTTTGCTTGCTCTATAAGTCGCTGGTCCACTGCTGATCCTACTCTAGATATCTTTCAAGAACCCGACCTCAATCACCTTGTCTGTAGGTATGTTGAGGCTCGCCATCTTCGCCCTTGTGTTCTCTCTGATCCAGAGGAAAATATGAAGCAAGAATTTGTGGAAATAATTTCTTGTGGCCTTGATTTTCATCTGCTCCTTTCCCATGATGTACATAACTCTATGGGCAAAAGCGCTTTCAATTCGAGCTAGTTCCGCATCGACAAGCTCGTTTTCAAGCTTTTCCATCACTGTATCTGGGATAACTGCAGTGTCTGGGGCTCTACTCTCTTTCCCGTTTGCAGTAATCTTGTCTTTCCCACTAAGTTTGTGGAGTCGAATCTGCTCGTATACAACTGAGGCAAGGTCCGGAGTGACAACCTCGTCATTGTATCCATAACGGACAACAAGGCGGTAGGTATTGGGGATTGCGAGCCGAGAGACGGAGTGGCGTTCCTCGTAGCTGACTGAAGGCCTCTCGAGAGGCCGTAGGTGGAGGAAGACCATTACCTCAGGCACCGCAGTGAGTTTGGTGATGAATTGGCTGAAAACAATAGGCGTCGTCTCTCCAGCCTTATCGAAGAAGATGCCAAAACCTTTGATGTGGCTAAGAGTGTCTCCATCAAACCTTTCTGTAAGACGTAGAGAGTTGTCTGGGTAATGTCTCACGAAATGAGAAGTGGGAAACCGGTCCTCGGCTTCGGCAAACCATTGCTGTTCCTTACCAAATCTCCAAACTAGGAACACTGATGCTAGAATGAAAGCGAGCATCAACGTGAACCAGGCTCCATCTGGTACTTTGGTGAGTGCAGAAGAGAGAAAAGTGCCATCCATCGAGGCAATGATGAGCCAAGGGAGAAACACTATGTAAGGACGCACTCGCCATACAAATATTGCCACCAGTGACACCATACACGTGTCGAAAAATGTGACGAACATGACGCACACACCGTAAGCATTCCCCAGAGACGTTGTCTACATACTATTAGATTGCGGAAATGAAAGTGTATTTGGAAGACATACATTGTTGTAAATGGATGCTACCAATATCGTTCCAATCATCAGGAGCCAATTAGCAAGAGGAATATATAATTGGCCGTGGAAGATCTTGGAGGTATGGAAAACCTTTAGCTGCGGGAAGTATGAAAGCTTCATCACTTGGTGAAGGAGCTAGTCTTTCTTAGATACGTCCATCAACATTTGTATGATCACTTACCTGGAATGTAGCTGTTATAATAGCTTGGGAAGCCACAATAGCGGCCAATATTGCAATTATCAGCGCCGGGTAGAGAGTCCCAGATGGGGCAGCATTAAAGAAAGGGTTCGCGTATGCTTCAGGATGAACGCTTATATATGCAGCCTGTCCAATATAAGCCAACAAGAGACAGGGGAATGTGTAGCAGAGCCAGCTCAATTGGATGGCTCTCCTGCTAAAGGCTCCCAGGTCCGCGAACAGGGCTTCAACGCCGGTGAAGGCCAATAAAATCCCTCCGAGCATTCGCCAACCGTGCTCACCGTGCCGACTCAAGAACTGAAAGCCAAGTCCTGGATTGAAAGCCTTGAAGACGGAAGCGTCGTACTTGACCAAATTGTAGATGCCAAAAACTGCGTTAAAACCTAGCCAGATTATAATAATGGGTGCAAAAGCAAGAGTAATCTTGGTAATCCCCAGAGGCTGGACAAGGAATAATAAGACCAAGATGGCGTCAGTGATGCCGATAATTGTTCCTTTAGACAGATCTGGATTCACAACTTTAGCTCCTTGAACCGCGCCCAACACCGATTGAGCAGGAGTAAGGACTCCGTCGGCAATAACCATAGACACGGCCAAGACGCCCATCACTTTCAGCAGCCCTCGTGCGAATCTGCTCGATTCGAGACCTTTACGCATGACTCTGCCGGCATGTTCGAGATCACCAGAGGCATATCTCCTCATTTTAACAAGTGAAGCTTCCCGCGGATCTCGAGTCGTAATGTTCATCTGCATCACAATTAGCATTTGTTTTCGTCGATGAAATCGAAATCGCACATAGCGGCTGAGGAGTGAGTACGTGCTGAACGTTCCACCCTCGCCTTCATTATCGGCCCGGAGAATGACGAGGACGTATTTAACAGTCACCATCATGAAAATACTCCAGATTATTAAGGACAGGACTCCAACAAGGTCATCATATGACGGCGCAGAGGTGAATGTAGAGGAGTAGACGTAAAGAGGGCTGGTCCCGATATCGCCGTATATCACACCTAGGGACTGGTACGCGAGCCAGAGCAACATTTTTCCGCCAAATACCTGAGGCAGGTCAGGGGGAGTTTTGAACACACAGTGAGCATAGGGGGGATGTCTACCTGTTTGTGCTTGTAATCGCCTTCATTTTGTAGGCCTGGGTCTTCATCATCGCGCCCTGGATCCTGAGAGGGTGCTCTGGATCTTCTGCGGATATTGTAGATGCCATCATCGTTGTCGTGCCTGTTTGTCCCATGCGATGACTGTGTCATCGATTTGGTGAATAACACGCCAATCTTAGGGTGAACATCATCCGCAATTTGAATCGTTGCCATTGTACGTCGAGCCAGGAGGAAGTGGTTATGCGGATCTGAGGCAGCGAAATTTGCTCTGGTCTTGCATCGGAAGAGGATGGGAATTCGGCGCAGAAGCCTCTTTATGGAACTAGCACAGGTTCAAATATCTAGACAAGGTTTTCAGAGATGGCGTTTGCCCGCCCGACAGGGAGTCAACAATGTTAGTCGAGAAGCAAGGACCAAGACTGAGTCTAGACTAGAGCAGACACCCAGTATCGGCAATCTCGTGGGGTCTATCGTGGACAGCATGCACATGCTCGAGGTGACATGAGTTGCTTGCTCAATACTATACATTCACTCACTCTGCACCCGTCTTACCGCCCAAGGGAATCATCAGTATCATCATCTCCGTCTTGCCGGCGACATCTGCGCCTGACCCAATTGGGAATCCGCTAATACGTTTCCCCACCATGCAGCTCCCACGGAACGTTGGATTGTTCTCGCATTAAATAAGAAAGCTTGCGGTGCCAACTTTCGATTGGCTTTGCTGCTCGCTCGCAAGTCGTTGATGGCTAATAGAAGCTTACGTCAATTTGACCGCGTCCCTAATGTTCGTCGTGGATGTAATGAGCCTACCCTTATCCCAGCATTTCAGTTTGTCACACTATCTCAGCTGTTTATAAACTGGCTTGCGGTTGAGGGAGTTCGACTCCACCGTCCCAAAAAAATGCCTCATAGCAACTTGTATGGTGGCCCTCTTTTCAGGTAAAGCTCAGAGATTGGTCATGCCCTATTATGCGGAGCTTGCGTCTTAGTACTATCGTGAGTGTCGCATCTAATGAAATGAACTTACCTGGTAATATAAACAGGTAAGTTTATCCTTTCAAATGATTCGCCTAGGATCACCGATACGGGAAGCCGCAAAACGACAATGCGAGGTCGAGTGGTCGTTACTGTGACTGTTCTTATAGGAATGTTCTTGATAATCATCCTTTTGTCTTTTTGGACGCACTCAAGGACGTGTCGCCAGCCATTTCAAGTTCCAACTTTGCTCTACGAGCGGGCCATGCGACAAAGACGAAAGAACGTCCAGAGAGGTTGTGGACTCCGCCCCCCTAGCCATGTACAGTGCTGTACTGTAGATTGCCGGAGAAATTGATAGAGAAGGAGATGAAGAAGCGAATATTGTATCTAGACAATGTTTGGACACGATTGGCAGCAAGAATTCATCAGGTGTGTCGCGAATACAGAAATCTGACCGCGTCATATTGACCGTATCTGATAGATTTGTTCGACTTGTGTTGAAAAGTTTGTACAATCAGACAGCGTAAGCGTACTAACCTGCGGACATATAAATCATGACCAATGCATTGTCTCATGGCTACTAAGGGTCGCCGGCACCTGTTCTATATGGTATGTCTATAGTACAATGATCATGACACCCATACATCAATTAGTCTGACGAAGGTTTGATTTGCATTAGAGCAAACGTTGAAGAAGCCTTGCAATTCTCGACCGGTGCCGTGAGAAGTCCCAAACCTGTGTCCTCTCCGGTCTCAACTTGACATCCAATTTCAAAGCAGGATGATGATAAGGATTCGGTGCCATCTCTCTCATCTGAAGACTCTATTTTCTTGCCACGGAGAACAGGTCCAAATTCTATCATGGGATTAGTCAACGCGATGTACTTGTCCATTTTGGACATGGACCGGTGACGAGGGACGTTGTTTTCAATAGCTGAGTGCACCGGAGCGCGGTAATTGATGGGTATGGCGTTTTGAGGATGGTTTTCTAACCTCCGAGGACCGACGCCGCACCCATTGTATAGGATAACGCTCTGGATCGAGGAGCATTGTCTAGACTGAGGATGTAACGGCAACATTCAATGGTTCTCTTGGAAGACGACTTCCTTGACTGCGCAGAATGTTTGAAGTCGATGAGCCACATCTGTCCAGGCTCAAGCTGGCCATATAGCCTCCACACTCACGTTCACACTGGAATCTGAACAAGCTGAATCGTGGGATTCATTGGGGTCGGTATGTCAACTCTTCAACCATCGAACGCATTACCCTAGTCAGCCACTTCGTCATAACACCGAAAACATAAACACGTTTGATTGCGTTTCCTACCACATTGGAGGGAAAAACTGTAAGTCTCTGTCTAAAATCCAATACCAGCGATCCACGGTCCACGTCTAGCAGATGGCTCACGATCGCTCTCACGAAGCAGCAGACCAGCTAGATTCATTGCGGAATCGATTCGCCATCGACAAGCTTTGTCTGGATAGGAGCAGGCCTTCTATCAAAAATAATTCCAGCTATGAATGCTATAGACTACACAGAGGCGATAAATTAATAACTATAGGTGGGTACCAGGAACGGGGTCACTGGCCCAGATGTGGACGCGGTTGATCCGTTGCTGAGGCTGAATATGTACCACCACGCCCAGTCACGTGGCAGGAGCATCTCAGGTTGAAGCCGCGAGGCTCAGGGCTACGCTCAGGTCCGGAGATGGAAATGGAATGTCCTCGTGTCGAGATTCCGATGTCGAATTCTCTGTTTCTCAAGAAAGTGAGAAGAAAAGGAAATGGAGGGCCCGGGCATGAACTTTAGAGGAACCCACGAATGGACGGCAGCTCCACAATAGTCTGAAGCAACAAAACAGGGATGCTAGCCTAGCACAAAGCGATCCCGAGAGCAGGGTTGAGGCCGAGGGCCTAAAAAGCCCTTGACCTCGGCTCCCACTGTCAACAGTCGACTCGTAAGTAAGCAACATCCGGGGGTGACCCCTCCCAACCCCTTCCCAGGGAAATGCTTATAAGATCATCATTTTCTCACCTAAGGTGCCTAACTCCTATGCCCATATGGGCGCTGACTTTACCTGAGGAATAGGTCTGTTTAGGTAAGCTCGCCACGGAACCCCGCCCTTTGGCCCTGCTAACTCTTGCTACCGAGCCACGCTCCGTGGGTTCGACTGCAGCTAAATACTCATACCTAAGTAGTCTGTGCCACTTGCTAAGTAAATGGCCATCGGGGACGAAGTTCTGTACACAACTTTAGACCTCGATCATATCACAAATAAGTTGACTGACATGATTGCGGATATTGGTCAGGGGATACACCATTTGTATAGGTAAACACCTAGGTATATGTAAGTACCTACGACTACTATACAGTAAGTGTGGCATTGCCTGGCCCTCCTTCTAGGACATTCCTCCGTTGTCTATCACGTCGCACTATGTTTCTCCACGGGCGGTGGTCGCATTCACTCAGGCACGCAAGGAAATATGGTAGCCTAGAGTACGACAAGTGTTAAATGTACGATGTCACGAATATTGCTGCGACGTCTAGGTACAACTTTCAGCGGGGGCTGGCCAATCTCATTCTGCTCCCTTATCAGTCGTACAAAGCCAGGATTTGCTTTTCACGGCAGCACCCGATGCCGCCCTTCTAACCTCTTAGCCTCTCGGTAAGCCCCTAGCACAGGTTACCCCCTACAGCCTCGTACAATCTACATTGGCTTGAGCATGAATGTACGAGGCTGTGGTGATATAGACGATCGAATATCTGAGATCCATCACATTGAGGGCTATAAAGACGACAGAGTGCCCGCAGATCAGACTGGACGAGCACAATCACTTCCAAGCCTGATCCTTGATCCTGTACCAACGATCTACCATCACGAGCACCCTGCTTCAAAATCATGTCCGCCATAACAGTCGAACCCGTCAACAGCCTTAAGGCTGAACTCGGTGCTCTCCTCGGCAATGTCGACCTGGACAACTTGTCAGATGCAGACTTTGATGTTATCCGGAACGCTCTTTACAACCACAACGTGATCTGCATCAAGAACCAAGGAAATCTGACACCAAAGGCCCAGGCGGAACTCACACGCCGTTTCGACCCTAAAGCATTATCTTATGGCCACGGCAAGACCATCGACGCCAAGAGATCTATTCTTCATCCAGACTTGAAGACGGTGCCTCACCAGCCAGAGGTGCAGATCATTGGCAATGGTTTTGTGGCAGAATATGAGGGGTTGAAGAACATCACGCTGAAGCATCCCCATCATCGGAGCTTCCACAAGACTGTCATCCCCGAGGACCAGGACCTTGACTATACTCGGTTCTATCGATGGCATATCGATGCGGCACTCTATGGCAAGCTGTACCCACCACTTGTGACTTCTTTACTAGCAGTCAAAGTCCCAGCCGGACGAATTCAAACTCTCCTATACGACGACAACAGTGGCGATGAGCTCCAGGTGCCACTGGGCACGACAGCCTTTGCCTCAGGATATACCATGTTCGCGCGACTTAGCCCCGAACAAAAAGAGTTCGTGCTCGGCTCCAAGATCGAATACGCGCCCCATCCTTATGTTTGGATCTCGACGGCGAAATCGCGCCCGGACGGCCTGGGGATTGTGTCCGAGGACAAAGAAGTTAGCATCGACGACCTTCCAGAAATTGAGCGGGAGAGTGATATCCAAATTCTTCCCATGGCCTGGCAGAATCCCGTGACAGGAAAGTTCGCTCTGCAAATCCATCCCTCGGTGGTGCGCAAGATCCACCTCCACGATGGCCGCATAATCGATGATCTTAAGGAAGTCAGAGACATCGTGCACGGCCTACAGCGCCCAGGAATTGCACCTGAGCTTGTGTATGCCTTCGACTGGAAGGAGGGTGACCTGGTCCTGTTCAACAACCATGGCGTTATTCACTCTGTTGTTGGCGCATTCGGCTTGGATGAGGTCAGGCTCTTTCGGCAATGCAACCTTGCCGGCAGCCATCCTCCGCTGGGCCCTTCAGCGGTTTTGGCTTGAGCGGACGCCCAACTTCAATCAAGCTGCTGTATACAAGTCAGCTGTTTGTCGCGCTCTTAGTGTGCCTTCGACGACTAACATTCGTGATTTTCAGTCGGTCAGTGCTGATACGTGGGCGATCCTGTGATTATCTTACTGAGCGTTTCAGCGAATTAGAATAGAGTCTAGACAAATCGTCGAAAATGTGAGAACCAGATTAGAATGGCCAAATTGCAATTTCCTCCTGCGATCATATCTCAGGTGCAGATCTCCCCTCTATGCACGTCATAAGTCGTGTGCCCCACTGGCAGTGGACTGTTCTTAATCCTGTGGGGAAATTTCCGTTTCTAAACCTTTCGAAAGGCTTCACGCACACGCAACCATCAACCACCGAGTTCGGTACGAGTTGGCGCCGAATGACGCATCGTCCCCGACACCATGGCTAACTAGGAATCGGTAAGGTACATAGTGGTCGCCTTGACGGGGACGGTTGAAAGTGGCGTTGAATTGACGAGATCGATTTGGTCGCCCGTGAGCGCTAGATTGGCGAGTTTCACCAATAGCTTCTCACGAGTAGGAGACGGAGGCCAGTCCCTAAATTCAGGATGAGAGAGCTTCATCGAACAATCCGGTCATCGGCGATGGGAGCTTCCAAGGGGCTATTACGTATACGATTTACACTGTGGGACTATTGTACCAGGCGAGGCCAACGCCAACGACTCGCTTCTTGAGCCTCAGCTATGCTTCTGGTTACGCCAACAGATTGTCGCATCAGCTACTCCCTAGTGCGAGGTACCGCAGAAGGTGACACTGTGTTCGCCGTCCTCCCAAAACAGCTTCCCAAGGTCAAAAAAGTGGCCAATGGGAGGTGATATCTCAAAGCTAGCCAATCCAGGAATAGCGACGTTTCCTTGAAGGGGTAACTAAGTCTTTCAGCCTTGGGGCAGGGCTGCAGGGGTTAGTATATCAGCATTCACTGACAATATCCAACTGTGTTGTCATATGGCATTCTTCATGAAATCACGCTACCTTACGAAGTCTTAACTGCGTCTAGTGCCGACGGAGCCCCGTCCAGACTTATATGAGGTACTCTTCGACGTCGTTATTAGGCGATGTCTTAGTCACCCAGCAAGAACCCGCCTTCCGCTCCGTGGTCCGTTTGCTTTAGCTCTCGGTCTTCGCGATGACAAATGGAGCCTCGAGAGAGAGATACACATGCTCGTAATTTAGTAGCATGCAAGAGACGGTGCGCCTGAATAGACTAATATCGAGAGGGGCCAACGTGAGATTCTATAAGAAGTGCCTCTGCACCTGGAGGAGAATGATTCCTGAAATACCTACAGGACTGAAGCATCATTCATGAGAAGCATCAGAACCATTAGAACTCTCAAAGTCAACACCAGTTTCCAGAACAGCACAATATCCCAGGAGTACAACATGAATCATCAAGCAGCCTGGATTAAAGAGCCACATGCCGCCCTCGTGGTGGACGAAGCTCCAATGCCAACCCCTGGCCCGGGGGAGATGTTGGTCAGAGTCAAGGTCATTGGCTTCTCTCCACTCGAGGCGAAGATACAAAAGTGAGCATCAGATGCCCCAATTCATCACGTGAGGATGTCTGAGTGCTGACCATCTCAGGTTGGCCATCATCCCAATCCCCTATCCCAATGTCCTCGGCATGTCCTTCGCGGGAGTGGTCGAGAGCATTGGACCCGACGTAGAGGGCTTCAAGACAGGCGACAGAGTTGCCACTGTCCGGGATGGGCCCAAGGCTGCGGACCCACGCTTCGGAGCATTCCAGCAGTATGCGCTGGTGTCACAGACGTCCACCTCCAAACTCCCCGAATCTGTGGCCCTTGAGAGCGGCGCCACCTCCATTCTAAACCTCGCGGCCGTCGCCACGGCCTTCTCCATCCACATAGGTCTTGACCGCCCACCGGTCGACAGCAAGAAAGAGTCAAATGGCAAGAAAATCCTGGTGTACGGCGGCTCCAGCTCCGCCGGTGGACTGGCCACGTGCTACGCCACGGCAGCGGGCTACGAGGTGATCACAACGTCATCCCCCGAAAACAAAGACTACGTACGGAGTCTTGGTCCCTCGGCCATCATCGACCACTCGCAGCCAGCCGAGGCCGTCCTGAGCCACATCCGATCCCACGGCCCATACGATGCAATCTTCGACGCCATCGGCCTCCCACCTACCTTCGACGTGCTGGGGAGATACTTGTCCTCAATCGGAGGCGGCGTGTTCTACTCAACCGGCGTTTCACAAACGCAGTTGCCGGATAAAGTGGAGCTCAAATTCGCCCCGTACAGCTTGTGGATGGACAAGCCAGAGCATTCTGAGTTCAGGACTTGGTTCTACAACGAACTGGTGCCCAAGGGGCTGGAGTCGCGCATCATTAAACCTACAAGGCCAGAGTGGCTGCAGGGTGGCTTGACCACGGCGCAGAAGGCTCTTGATCTGATGATGGAGGGTAAGGTCAGTGGAAAGAAGCTGTTGCTGGATCCCAGTGCTTAAGATCAGTCGGACTTCTTGGACCGACGGACAGCTTTCGATTAAGTCAAAAATCATATAGTGTCGAATAAGGAATGGAAAATTGGATCATATGTGTATATTCAAGGACTTAAGCGAAAGCATGTTCTGTCGCAGGACCGCGGCGGGGAACTCACAGAGTCTGTAGAACACCATTGCCCCCTCGAGCCACCGACTCCCCATCGGACATAAACATTTTCCAACATGAATTGTGTGCCAAGACAGAGCATCTACTTAGCCACCATCTTTGGCCCAATAACTTGGCACAAAACCAAACAGGCTGACGAGGCTCAACCACCACCAGGCCCAGCCGACGACACCACGGTCCAAGCCCTGCCCGAACCACCTGCCGGCGACAATGGGCCCAATAGTTCTAAACGCACTTGACGTCGCTGCACCCATGCCGTGAATCGTGCCCAACATAGCCGGGCTGGGGCTCGCGTTATTCATCAGTAGCACTATTCCCGGGACGGCGAATGTGCGCGCGGCAACTTGCAACACTGCGACAACGACGAGGAGCACCCAAAGGAGGAATCGGACGGAGGTGAGCAGCGACAGGTACGGGGCTATCGCGTACGGGATGGGGAAGACCAGGAGGGCCCATCTGGTCGATCTCAGCAGGCCGAAGCGGGCGTTCACCTTGGGGTACAGGGTGAGCTGCAGCGCGATGCCGGCGAAGCCTAGGAGGGACATGGAGATGCCGATGCTAGGTAGTGAGAAGCCTAGCCCGCCCGTGAATGTGAACGGGAGTTGGATGGCATTGGTTTGCTCGTCGCTGCGCCGAGCGGTCGACAGGAAGATCGTCCATAACGTCGTGAAGCCCCCCATTTGGAAATCAAGAATCGCAACCGTCAGGAGCACGAGGATGACGTTCTGCGTGATGGCCTGGTAGAAAGGTGGCGTCGGCGCGGCGAGTGCTTCAGGTTCTTTGGATGTGATTGGATTGAGGGGTGTGCTTGTCGGGTCGTTTTCGTCATCGACAACAGTGTCAGGGCTTGATTCCTCACCCTGTCCGATTTGGCTGTACCCAATCCGTGAGAAAATCAATTTTCGAGCACGATAATGTACGTTCTCGGCC
>Ga0105239_10000370_pt1 | contig 66106 bp, 49 predicted proteins | sample KBSC44metaG_FD_92761 | JGI IMG/M metagenome (GOLD analysis project Ga0105239, IMG submission 92761) | Corn rhizosphere microbial communities from Kellogg Biological Station, Michigan, USA - KBS C4-4 metaG | ecosystem: Host-associated > Plants > Roots > Rhizosphere > Soil | place: Michigan, USA...
ATCTGTGTGATCGCGTGAAACGCCATCAGCTGTATTATCAGGGCCCGCTATCCACCTATCCCAATATCCGCCCCGGGAGCGTCCAGCGCAATGGTTACCTCGGCATCGCCCGCTGGGGCGGCTGGGTATGGTCGGGGGATACGGAATCGGCCTGGAAGACCCTGGAGGGACAGGTGGCCGTAGGCATCAACCATTCCCTTAGCCTCGGCCCCTACTGGGGTTCCGACATCGGCGGCTTCTATTCCAACGTCGAGAAAACGGGCGAATTGTATGCAAGATGGTTTCAATTCGGAGCTTTCTGTCCGTCCTTCCGCAGCCATGGCCGAACTACAATGACCATCCTTCCCTGGGGCTGGGGCCAGGGCGACCGGGGCGAGCTGGAAACGTCCGCCAAGACCGGTCCTGACAGCGAGGTCGTCAAACGCAATGTCCTGCCCTCGGAGATGAACAACCCCGCCATCGAGCCGGTAATAAAGAAATACGACAAGCTTCGCTACCAGCTACTGCCCTATACCTACACGTTAGCCTGGGAGACCCGTGCCACGGGTATGCCGCTTATGCGCGCCCTCTGGTTGCACTATCCCAACGATCCTGTTGCCCGCGGTCTCGGCAGCGAATATTGCTGGGGACGCGACCTGCTTATCGCACCGGTCTTCGAGAAAGGCGCCACCCATCGCAGCGTCTATCTTCCCAAGGGGAAATGGTACGATTGGTGGACGAACAAGGTTTTCGACGGCGGCGCCACCGTCGACCGCGAGGTGGACCTCTCGATCATGCCCATCTACGTCCGCGCCGGTGCAATAATCCCCTTCGATCCGGTCCGCCAATACACCGAACAGCCCGTGACCGGCCCCACCACCCTCCGCATCTATCCCGGCGCCAATGGCGACTTCACCCTGTACAACGACGATGGGATCAGCCAGGATTATCTCAAAGGCAAGGCAAGCTGGATCCGCATGACCTGGGACGATTCCCGCCACACGCTCACCCTCCGCCCCGGCGCACCCGCGGGAATGACAAGCCAGCCTGTCCATCGCGCCTTCGCGGTAAAGGTGATGAGCGATGCCGGTAAGGCGGTGAAGAGCGTTGTTTACGATGGGAAGATGCAGCAGGTCAGATTGGACTAAAGAATCTATTTGTTCCGGCCGGTTTCGCCAGGATATAGCTTTTGTACGATATCGCTCTGGATCAGCTTTTTTGAAGCAATCTCCAGCATCGATATCTTGCCGTTAAACGCGGCGCCGGTATCGATATTCCAGACATTGCAGGCCTGCATCGGCATATCCCGGTCGTAATTGGTGGTCGGCGTATGCCCGATATAGATCTCCTGGTACAGCTGCAGCCGCTGAGGATAGAAAAAACTTTCTTTCGGGATACGGTGATCGACGGCCAATGCCATCTCCCAGAGTGTCCGGTCCCAGAAATAGTTGCTCTCATAATGTTCCATGGCCGGTCCGTGCATCGACGAGAACCCGGCATGAATAAAAAGCCGGCCATCCGCCTCAAAATAGGGCCGCATCCGCCCAAAGAAAGCCAGGTGACGGATCCGGTCCGCCGGTTTGATCCCGTTGTAGCTCTCGACCGTCGCCCGGCCCCCATGAAAAAGCCAATTGGGATCGGGTCCAAGGCCCGCCAGCCATTCCTCGCACCAGGCATCATGATTGCCCCGGAGAAAAAGGCAGTTATATAGGGCCTCCAGTTCCATCAGGTATTCCACTACCTTCTTGGACTCCGACCAGCCGTCTACATAGTCTCCCAAAAAAATAAGCCGGTCCTCCGCATCCGGAGCCGCCCGCTGGATCACTTGCTTCAAAGCACGGTAGGCGCCATGTATATCGCCTATGACATAGGTTCTCATCTTTGACGCAAACTAGCGACATGCGACGATATTTCGATTAAATTTTGCGAAAAAGCGATATTTCGTAAACCGTTCATCGCTGGGAAGATACAAGAGATTGCGAATCATTATATTATATGTTGGCATGTTATTAGAAAAGCTATATCCGACGCTTAATTCCCGATCATATGCTTATAAAACCAACTACTCCCGAAGCAGGCACACCCGAAAAAGAACTCGCCCTGGAGATCCAGCCTTTACAATGGCTCCGCGAGAACAGGAGCGAAGAACACCTGATGCCGCACCGGCACGAGCATATCGAGATCCTCTGGATCAAGAATGGAAATGCATGCCTGGACATCGATCTGAAAAAATACCGGATGGGCGAAAATATGTTGTATTGCATCGTCCCAGGGCAGTTGCACCAGCTCGAGCTGGACGAGACCGTCGATGGCTTCCTGATCTCCTTTCCCGAGCAACTGATGAACGGGGGGAACGACGACTTCGATCTGCTCTACCGGTCCGGCCTCTTCCATCTCCTCATGCGCAGCCCGGGCATACGCATGGGATCCGACGCAGCCCAGGAGGTCGACGAGATCATCACGCGCCTCCACAAAGAGCTGCGTAGCGGCTATCTCCTCCGCAAGGAAATAATAAGAAGGTACACCAGCATCTTCCTCATTTACCTGGCACGCCAGTTCGACGGCGCCCTGCAGGTCTCCGTCCAGACAAAGAACGTCCGCCTGGTAAAGAACTTCATCTCGCTGGTCGAAAAGAAGTTTATCACCTACAAGCTGGTAAAGCAGTATGCCAGCGAACTGGCGGTAACACCAAATTATCTCAACGAGATCGTCAAACGCATCTCCGGCTATTCCGCGGGTTATCACATCCGGCAGCGGGTGGTGCTGGAAGCCCGGCGTAAGGCCGCCTATTCCGACGTGAGTATGAAAGAGATCGCCTATCATCTGGGGTTCGATGACATCGCGCATTTCAGCAAATTCTTCAAGACCGTGTACGGAAAGAATTTCACCGACTTCAAAAAAGAGAGTTTAATATGATCTACAAAAAGGACGTTCCCATCATCCTGCCCAAGGATGTATTCATCGGGCATCCCAAGGCGTCTGTCACCCTGATGGAATATGGCGACTACGAATGCGAGACCGGGCTGCACAACGATCTCATCGTCCGGGAAGTATTGCAGCGATTCCCGGGAATGGTCAATTTCAATTACCGCCACTTCCCCCAACTACGCATCCATCAACGGGCGCACAAGGCCGCCGAAGCCGCGATCGCCGCGGCACAGGTCGGGATGTTCCCCCAGATGCACGACATTATTTTACGCAATCGCCGGAACCTCGGATCGGCAAGCCTTTCCTTCTATGCCCACGAGCTGGGAATCGGCGGCATCAACTTCCTCGACAGCCTGGTGACCGGCAAATTCGGGCAATATGTCCAGGACGATCTCGCCGCTGGTATCAAGCTCGGGGTCAAGGAAGCACCCACCTTCTTCATCAATGGCGTAAAGATGGAAGGTCGCGTATCGGTGAAGAATCTCTGCGAGCATGTGGAAGCAGCTTGCCGTTCGACGCGTTCCATCGTCAGATCGAAAGCGACAAAACGTCGCGCGTGATTTTTACACAAGAAGCGTTGATCGGTACATTGACTTGGGTGGTTATCGGTTGTAACTTTGTCCTATCAATAAACGCTAATACAGCACAAACGACTTACACTTCCGGCAGGCACTCGGAAACAAAAATCGGCAGGCGATTACAACAGGCAGGGGTTTTTTAACAGAGGCCGTCTTACAATCAATAGACGGCCTCTTTCTTTTGCCGGGGTCAATGCAAAAAATAGCTATTTTGCAGCATGTCACACTCCTCCTATTTTGACCGCGATCTCAGTTGGCTGACCTTCAATTACCGCGTGCTGGAAGAAGCGGCGAGGGAAGAGACCCCGCTGCTGGAGAGAGTATTCTTCCTCTCCGTCTACTGTTCCAACCTGGATGAGTTCTACCGGGTTCGCATTCCCGCCGTGGCGGCGCTGCAAAAGATAAAGGCCACGCGGGAAGACTATATCTCCGCGGCCGGCATACAACTCTTAACAAAAATTTCATCCAGGATCAATCTACAGTTGGAGAATTTTGGCCGCTTGCTCACCGGCCAGGTCCTCCCGGCCCTACAGCAGAAAGGCATCCAATTCAACTATCGTCAGCCGATCCCCGCGGCTGCGAAGGCGGCGGCCACCGGCTATTTCCTTACACAGGTGCTCGCCTTCCTGCAACCCGTTTATCTGTCCGCCGGCGACGATTTCTTCCCCGGGAACGACCATCTTTATTTTCTCATCATCCTCGATCAGGACAGTCCGGGCGAAGAGCTGGTTATTCTCAACATCCCATCGGACAGCCTGCCCCGCTTTTTCCCCACGTCCGAAGGGACCACGCATCATATTCTCTTCCTCGACGATATCATCCGTGAAAATCTGGCCTTTGTTTTTCCCTGGTCGGTCATCAGCGGCGTCTTTAGCATCAAGATCTCCCGCGATGCCGAACTGGACCTCGAGGACGAATACCAGGGCGATATCGCCGAAAAGATCGAGAAGCGGCTGGCCAAACGCGATGCCGGCCTGGCGACCCGGCTGCTGTACGAGCCCGGTGTCCCGCTGCGTATTCTCGAATCGCTGATCCGGCGGCTGAACCTCGAAGGGGCCTCGACCATGGAAGGCGGCCGGTATCACAACCTGCGCGACCTGGCCGGCTTTCCCGTAAAAGACCCCACTCTTTCCTATCTGCCCTGGCCGGCAAAGGGCAGGAACTTCGACCACCGGCCAAGCCTGCTCCAGGCCATCATGGAGAAGGACATCCTGCTGCACGTCCCGTACGAAGCTTATGACCCCGTCCTGCGCTTCTTCAACGAAGCCGCCATCCATCCGCAGGTAGAAGACATCTTCGTCACCCTGTACCGGGTGGCAAAGGATTCCCGCATCGTGCACGCTCTCATCAGCGCAAGCCGCAATGGGAAGAAAGTGACCGTCTTTGTGGAGCTGAAAGCCCGCTTCGACGAGGCCAACAACCTCCGATGGGCAAAGAAGATGAAGGAGGCCGGGGTAAAGATCATCTATAGCATCCCCGGTCTGAAGGTCCACGCCAAGATCGGGCTGGCGAAGAAAAGGGTCGACGGCCGGGTCCGCTACTGCGGCCTGCTGGCCACCGGGAACCTGAATGAGAATACGGCCCGTTTCTACACCGACCATATCCTGCTCACCGGCAACCACGAACTGATGCGGGAGCTCGAGCTGCTGTTCATCTTCCTGAGCAAGCGCAAGGACCCGGGAAAAACTGAAAAGATCGCGTTCCAACACCTGCTGGTCGCCCAGTTCAATCTGCAGGAGCGGTTCCTGGCGCTGATCGACCGGGAAATAGCCCATGCCCGGGAGGGCCGGCCGGCGTCCATGATCATCAAGATGAACAATCTCGAAGAGCGGGTCCTCATCGACAGGCTGTATGAAGCGTCCCGGGCGGGAGTCCGCATCCAACTGTTGATCCGGGGCATCTGCTGCTGCGTGCCGGGAGTTACCGGACAAAGCGAGAACATCACCATCCACCGCATTATCGATCGCTACCTCGAACATGGCCGCGTCTTTATTTTCCACAACGATGGCCAGGAAGAGATCTTCCTCGGCTCCTCGGATTGGATGAACCGCAATATCTACCGCCGCATCGAGGTCTGCTTTCCGCTCTACGAACCACAGCTAAAAGCCGAGATCCGCGAACTCATCCGCTTCCAACTCGCCGACACCGTCGCGGCCACCCCCATAACCGCCGAAGGCGAGAACACGCTCACCGACCCCGCTCCTGCCGGACAGGCCGCCACCAGCAACCCTATTCGCAGCCAAAAGACTATCTATGATTATGTGACCGGCCTCCGGAACCATCCCCTACCATGATTTGATCCGATGTTGTATATTGTAGGGCATGAAAGATCCCTTCTACCGATGGTTGGCGCTTGTCCTCCTGATCCTGGGTTTCTCCGCCTGCGCTCCGCACAAACCCGGCTCGGGCATCTATTTCTATACCTCTTTTGTCGAAGGAGACCCCAACACCGATACCACGCTGAATTTTGTCAGCTTTCTGCAATTGCGCCCGGACGGGTCTTATTCGCAGGATTTCGGACATTACGACTACGGCAATTGGGCGCTGAAAGAAGATCGTCTCTATCTTACCAACCAACGGCGGCGGACCTATGTCTACCGGGTGCTTTCCCTGACAGCCACAAAACTGGTCCTTCGGTTGGATAGCGGCCGGACGGGCAGCTTTCGCGTGCATCAGCTTCCTGCCGCCAAACCGGAGACAGATCCCTTTTTCCCTCTACAACAATCAATGGCGGATCCCGGCGACACACAAGGAGAACGACGCAGAGATCCGTAACAGGTTGTACAATCACTGCCAGTTCTGGGAAGCCTTCTATAAATGGGTGGACGATAAGAACGAAAGTTTGACGGACATCAGCGAATTCCCGTCGCCGTTAAAACTCTACGGGAACGGTTTCGGCCTCAGGCGCTATGATAAGCTGACCCCGGCCTGGAAGGCCTGTTTCTTTGATGAGGATGACTGCCATAAGGCCGACACCCTGATCAAACATACCTTTCGCCGGAATGCGATCAAATGGCCTGAAACGAATAACGACTACGAAAAAATGATCGGCGGGTTTCAGCAACTGCAGCAGTTCCTTCGATAGGAACAGGGCTGCGCCTTACCGTTCGATCACAAGAGGGAATGAACAAGGCGAGGCCAGATCACTTCGCCAAATGCTTATCAAACCCCCACTCCACCAGTCGTTCAAACGCCGCCCATACCTCATCCGGTATCTCCTGCGGTATCTGGAACCCCTTCGCCGGATAAACGCGTATCCGCTGCAGATCCCCCACCATCAGGTTGATCACCTGCTCGAGCGGAACGTCGTCATTCGCATACTCGTCAAAAGGAATTTGCGGCGAGGTCACCAGCAGGTCCTTCTCGGGCCAGTGCTTCTTGAAGGTCGCATAGCTGCGCCGCTCCATATAGGGCTTCTGTACCAATAAGAACGATTGGGGATGCAACCCCTTATCGGCGAGCAGCCGCTGGGTGAAGAGAATGTTCTCGCCGGTGTTGGTAGATTGATTTTCGATAAAAATGGCCTCCGAAGGCACGCCCCGGTCGAGAGCAATACGCGCCATCAGATCGGCCTCTGGTTCGCGAAACATTTTACGCGTGACGCCCCCAAGCCCCCCAGAGAAGATGATGAACGGCGCCAGACCCTGCAGATACAACTCGGCGCCGCGGTCGGCAACCCGGAGATCGACGCTGCCCAGCACTAAAATGCAGTCACTGACCGCCGGCGTATGATGCATGTGATGATAGTCCCACAGTTTCCTGGCTTCTGCAAGTACTTTTTCGGTTATCATAGTTGTGTCCGCGCCATCCATTGGGCGAGCGGGGCGAAGATATCAATTTTGCCTAAAAGTAAAAAAGCCGGCCTGTGGCCGGCTTTTATCAATAAATATCGTTGAAAATTACACTACCTCCTGTTCTTTCAACCCCTCGGGGGTCGCTACCAGCAGCGTACCCTGCGTATACTTCTCGTCGTGCTGGCTGGCATCCAAACCCTCTTCCTCCTCTTCCTCGCTGACCCGCAAAGGAACGATGAAGTTGATGAACTTGAAGATACCGAAGGAAACGGCAAAGCTGTAGCTGACCGCGATCAGCATCGCCTTCACCTGGGTAAAGAAGAAGCCCGGGTTCCCGTTGAGCAGACCATCCGCGCCGGCGGCATTCACAAGCTTCGTCGCAAACACCCCAGTCAGCAACATCCCGACCATCCCACCGAGACCATGACAGGGGAACACATCCAGCGTATCGTCCAGCACGGTCTTCGTGGCCTTGAAGTGAACGGCCATATTCGAAACCACGGCGGCAAATACACCGATGAAGATGCTTTGAGGCACAGCGACATAACCAGCGGCAGGCGTTATCGCTACCAGCCCTACCACGGCGCCTACGCAGAACCCGACGACAGACGGTTTCTTGCCGCGCAGGACGTCGAAGAACATCCAGGACAAACCCGCGGCAGCAGCAGCGGTGTTCGTAGTGGAGAAAGCAGATACCGCGAGGGAATTGGCGGCAAGGGCGGAACCGGCGTTAAAGCCAAACCAGCCGAACCACAACAGCCCCGTACCGATCAGGACATAGGGAATATTGGCGGGATGTTGCCCCACCCCATTGATATGCACCTTCCGGCGTTTCAGAACCAGGGCGCCGGCAAGAGCCGCGCAGCCCGCGGAGATATGCACCACCGTTCCACCCGCAAAGTCCAGGGCGCCCATCTTGGCGAGGAAGCCATCCGGATGCCAGCTCCAGTGAGCCAGCGGAGCATACACCAACAGGCTGAACAACACGGTAAAAAGAACATAAGCCGAGAAGCGCATCCGCTCGGCTATGGCGCCCACCACCAACCCGGGGGTGATGATGGCGAACATGAGCTGAAACATCGAGAACAGCGACTTCGGGATCGTCGGCGCTGGTCCCCAAACCGGCCCGGAAACGACGCCTTTATAGAACAGGTGCGTAAAAGGATTGCCGATGATCCCATGGATCGACTCGCCAAAACAAAGACTATAGCCGACCACGATCCACAACACTCCAACCACACCCGCGGCGACCACACTCTTCATCATCGTGGAGAGTACGTTCTTTCGGTTCACCATCCCCCCATAAAAGAAGGCCAGGGCCGGGGTCATCAGGAACACCAGGGCGGTCGCCACCAGGATCCAGGCCACATCGGCGGAACTGTACTTACTGTCATCCACGCTGGGCTTCAGGCTGGGAATAAAGATCGCAACCACCGCAACCGCGGCCAGTACGATGAAAGGTAAGAACCTTTTAGCAGTCATTTTGCTCATAGTCTTTGATTTCATATTAATAAAATACTTATACAACAAAACTTAGGATAAAGATATACAATAAAAGCAAAATGGACATCCACAAACGTATATAAATTTATTATAATGTTTTAAACTCGTTAATAATTGGTTAATGATCAACCTATTCCAAAATTACACCCCGGAGGGTGTTCATAAAATTTAGGCAACTTGAGCTAAAAAGGGCTGTTTTTTGAATTTTCTATTGTATGGGTCATATTTTGAACCCAGCCCGCACATCCGGGGCCAATGCCGGCATCCGGATCTTATACCGGATGGTCCCGTTGAAATGATCTACTTCCTTCAAAAATTCGTGGCCTTTCTTGCTGATCCAATAGGCTTCAGTATAAGTCATTCCTTTGGGATCCTTACCCTCCGTAGCCAGCACCCAGCAATCCACTTCTTCCCCACCCTGCAGGGTCAACTTTTCGCTTCCGGTCACCGTGTAGCGAATATATTGAGGCGGGTCGAGCCCGGCGTCATAAAAATTGATCAGGAAGGACTTGCCCGCCGCCAACGGAAGCATCTCGAAGGTCTCGATGTCCAGGTTCCAGTTGAGATTGGGCTCGGCAAAGGCCAGCGAGAAGTCCTTGCGTACATTGTCCGCCACGGTGTCGGCGCCGCTGATGCCCTCCCATTTCCAATTATAGGCGCTTAGCTTACCCCGCACCAGCTCCCGGTGATATACCGGCGCAAAACTGGCGGCCTCGTTGATCGAATATACCGCCCGGTAAGCCGGGGTATCGCTGCCGTACCAGCGCTGATCGATGACAAACACGGGATGCCCATCCCTCTCGCCGGAAGAAACTTCCCGGACCCAGTACCAGAACCGCAGCTGCCGGTCATGCGCCGGGTCCTGGTAGGTCACCAGGTACTGCCGGACTCCCGGCTTCAGGTTCCGGGTGATCAACCCGCCCTTTCCGGGCCGCACAGTATCCCCTTGCGCGCGAATACCGGAGGTGAGCAACAGCAGAACCGCAATAAAGAACAGATAAAGATATTGTAGCATAGTCCAGGGATTTATCCCCGAAATTGGTACGCCGGAACCGGCGGGCAAAACGCATTCAACCGCCCGCGGCGGCTTTTCAGCCGGCCCCGGGACCGTTTCAATGATCCAGGAATTGAAGCAAACCCATCGATCATTGAAAAGAACGGTCCATCGGTCAAAGCGCCATAGATGAAGCGCGCCGGTCCGCCCAGGAATAGTATTTTTGAGGATGCGCATTTCCTTCAAAAAGGCCAGCCCCCGAATGCTGGAAAGGATGGTCTGGATCTTTGTGTTCCTGATCACCTTCCTGAGCTATCTGCCGATGGACGGCCTGGCGCAATCCCTGATCTGGAGCGCCATGAGCATCGCCTTCTATGCGGCGATCATCTATGGGAACATCGGCCTCCTCTACCCGAAGCTGTATGAAAAAGGCCATATCGTTGTCTATATCCTCGCCTCCGCCGCCCTGTTGATCGCCGTCGGGGTCACGCGCACCTTCCTTTCGATAACGATCTACAACCGCTACTTCGCCACCAAGCCGGAATCGCTCGATGTCTGGCGCTATCTCTATAATTCCATTGCAGGCATTGCTATTTTCGTCCTTAGCTTCGTCTTCCGCATCGCCATGGCCTATTTCCGGCTCAAACGGCAGGCCGAACAGATGCTGGAACAAAAGAGCCAGGCGGAGCTGAATCTCCTCAAGTCCCAGGTCCAACCCCATTTCCTGTTCAATACGCTGAACAACATCTATTACGAAGCCTACCGGGAATCGCCGCGGACGGCCCTGCTGATCGGCCGCCTCTCCGATATCATGCGCTATTTCGTCGATGAAAGTCCGCGGGAAAGAGTATCCCTGGCCACCGAGATAAAATTCCTCGAGAACTATATCGCCCTCGAAGAGATCCGCATCCGCCACGGGGTCACCGTCAATTTCGACAAGGAGTACGATGGCGATCCCCAGCTTCCGCCGATGTTATTGATGACCTTTGTTGAAAATCTGTTCAAACACGGTATCGACCGCGGCGCAGCAGGCAACAGCATCTGCCTCTCCCTCGTCCAGCAGGACGACCACCTGGTCTTCACCACCGGGAACGCACTTCCCGCAAACGCCCCGGCCCAGGCCAAGCCCGGATTCGGACTCCAAAACCTGGAAAAACGGCTTACCTTGCTCTATGGCGACCGGTTTGTCCTGACCACCGCCCGGACCGAAACCCATTTTAAAGCCTTCTTAAAAATCCCGCTGGTATGAACACTGGAATAAATACGGGTATGAACCTACGCTGTCTCATCGTCGACGACGAACCCAACGCGGTAAGCCTGCTGGAGATGTTCATCCGCCAGAACACCTCCTGGGAACTGGCAGGCAAATGCTATGACGCACCCGAAGCACTGAATTTCCTGAAGAGCCAGCCAGTGGACCTGATCTTCCTCGATATCAATATGCCCCACCTCACGGGCATGGAGATGGCCGCCCTGCTACCCCCTTCGACCAGCATTGTCTTCACGACGGCCTATTCGGAATATGCGGCGGACAGCTATAGCTTTCCAACCATCGACTACCTGCTGAAGCCGATCACGCTCAAACGGTTCTACGCCGCCATGCAGAAGATCGAAGCGCATTTCGCAAAACCCGCCGCAGCGCAGGACCCCGGTCCCGCGACCGCAGGCCCGGCCGAAGAAGAGTATTTCTTTATCAAGTCCGGCCGCATGCTGCACAAAGTGTTGTTAAAAGAGATCCTGTATTTCGAAGGGGAAAAAGAATACGCACGACTGGTAACGCCCACCCAACGCTTGCTGATCTATCGCCGGCTGAAGGATATCGGGGAGCAGCTCTCAGGCAGCTTCGCCAGAGTGCACAATTCGTACATCGTCAATATCGCAAGACTCGACTCCATCCGCGACAACCACGTCTTTATCGGCGCCAAACAGATCCCCATCAGCGAGAAATTCCGCGAAGCATTCATGAATCGAATAAAAGAAAAGGTATTTTAAGCAGAACGCAAACCGAAAGCAATTTTAGCTAAATATTTAGCAGGTTTTGTACGTTATTTGCATATATTGCCATTACCTATGTCTAAAGCCGTTCGCATTTTCTGGATCCTCCTCTTCACGGGGCTTCTCGCTTTTATTGGTTTTATCACCCTGATCGCCTCCGGCGCCTTTGGCCAATTACCTTCCCTGCACGAACTGGAGAATCCCTCGCTGGTCCTGGCCTCGGAGGTCTACGCCGCCGACGGCACTTCCATGGGCAAGTACTATACCGCTAAGGGCAACCGCCTTGATGTGCAGTACAGGGACATCTCACCCAACGTGATCCATGCCCTCGTCTCCACCGAGGACGAACGATTTTATGAGCATTCCGGCGTTGACGGTAAGGCCGTCCTCCGCGCCATCCTGAAGTTCGGCCGCGATGGCGGCGGCAGCACCATCACCCAACAGCTCGCGCTGAATATGTTCAATGGGGAAAGATCTCATCACCGCATCGGCCGCGTCATCCAGAAGTTGAAGGAATGGATCATCGCTATCGAGCTCGAACGCAACTTCACCAAGGAAGAGATCATCACCCTTTATCTCAACGACGTCTCGTTCAGCGACAACGTCTATGGCATCCGCGGCGCCGCCCGCACCTTTTTCCACAAAGAGCCCGACAGTCTCAGCGTCGACGAAGCAGCCGTACTCGTCGGCATGGTCAACAATCCCAGCTTCTTCAATCCCCGAACCAATATAAAGGCCGCGACCGACCGGCGCAATGTCGTGATCAACCGCATGGTCTCGAACCACTGGCTCTCCGAACCGGACGCGGCGGCCCTGAAAGCAAAGCCCATCGATATCTCTCATTACCGGAAAGCCGATGAGAACAATGGCATCGCGCCCTATTTCCGCGATCAGCTGCGTACCGATCTCCGGAAATGGTGTAAGGAACATACCAACCCGGAAACCGGCAAACCCTATAGCCTCTATACGGACGGCCTCAAGATCTACACCACGATCGACCCGAAGATGCAGCAATACGCCGACAGCGCCGTCGCCCGCCAGATGCCCATCCTTCAAAGAGAGCTGGACGCCCAGAAGAACATCCGTGACGGCGCGGTCTGGGCCGATCACAAGAATATCCTCGAGGCCGCCATGCGCAACACCGAAAGATGGCAAAACGAAGAGGATGAAGGTCTATCGGAAGCGGCCATCCGCAATACGTTCAACACCCCGGTAAAAATGCGGGTCTTCGCCTGGAACGCCGCCCGTGAAAAGGATACCGTGATGACACCGCTGGACTCCATCAGGTATCATCGCCAGATGCTGCAGGCCGGCTTTATGGTCATGGACCCCTTCACCGGCGCCATAAAGGCCTGGGTCGGCGGCATCGATTTCCGCACCTATAAGTTCGATCACGTCAATATCAATACAAAACGGCAGGTCGGCAGCTCCATCAAACCCTTCCTCTACGGGCTGGCCATCGAAGACTTTGGTTTCAAGCCGATGGACACCTGCCCCGCCATACAGCAATTCTTCCCCGAATACAATGCCTATGTACCGGCAAGAGGCGGCAGCCACTGGAGCCCCGGTCCCTACCCCATGGCCTTCGGTCTCGGATGGTCCATCAATGAGGTCGCAGCCTACCTGATGAAGTCGATGGGCCCGAAAGGTCCGCAGCGTTTCGCGGAGTTCCTGAAACAGATCGGCATCCCGACCTCCGTACAGCCCTATCCCTCGCTGGCCCTGGGCGCCTGCGAGCTCTCGTTGTATGAGATGCTGGATGGCTATACGATGTTTCCCACCGGCGGTTTCAACGTGCAACCCTTCTATATCGCCCGCATCGAAGATAAACATGGCAACGTGCTGGCGAATTTCAGTTCCACGCCAAAAGAAGTGCTCAATCAGCAGACGGCTTATACGATGGCCCGGATGATGCAGGGCCCCGTCGACTTCGGCACGGCAAAAGGTCTCCGGGAGCGGCTGGGTCTCGCCGAAATGGGCGGTAAGACCGGCACCACCAATGACAACTCGGATTGCTGGTTCATCGGCTACACCCCGCAACTGCTGGCCGGCGGCTGGGTCGGCTGCGACGACCGCTTCATCCGCCTCGAAAGCCGGTCGGCCGACGGCGGCCACGTCACCCGCCCCATCTGGGAGTCCTTTTTTTCCAAAGCGCTCGCCGACAAGTCCCTGGGGCTGAAACGCGATCTCCATTTCGCCAAGCCCGACAGTCTCACCTCGAACAGCAGCCTGGACTACAGCAAGTTCCCCAATATCGACCCGGGTGCGGCAGGCGTCGACCAGGGCAATGGCAGCGCGGACGCCTATGGCGGAGCAGATACTTCGAAAAAACAAAAGCCCGCCAATCCCTATTGATAGTCGCTGCTAAGACCGCGGCAGTCAGTAGTCGTTGGAATTATAGGCCTGCGTCGGCACAAACTCATCGAAATCATCGAAGGTGCCGTTGTTGCCGTTATTCCCGGCGCCGATGTAACTATGACCACTAACCGTAAAGGAGACAGCTCCGCTCCGCGGCGCCCGGGGCCAGGGCGTCCGGCGGCTCCAGCGGTCGCTTGCAAAATCATAAGCCCAGGTAGAGACAACCATACTCCCGTTCAAGACCGTCGTCGAAGGTGCCTTCATCCGTATTGGTAATATTGGCCAGCTGATACCAGGCCGGGGTTTGTGACGGATCGAAACGCCAGAAGTCCCTCACCATACCGCCGCTGTTGACACCCGTAACGATATAGGCCCGGTCTTTATAGACAAAGGCGACTGCCCCCTGCCGCTTAGAAAAATTCCCACTGGTGCCTGGAGTCAGGGACCATTTGTCCTGCACCGGATCATACTCGTAAAAATCATTCATCCAGTTGACGTTAAAACCCGTGCCGATATATCCCCTCCCCTGTACGCTGAACCCGACGGCATCATACCGCGGCGTACCGGGAAAATCCGCCTTCTTCGTCCAGCCATTCGTCGCCGGATCATACTGATAGAAATCGCTGTACACGTTCACCAAGTCATATCCTGTTCCGACATACCCATAACTCCCAACACTGAACGCGGCCGCATTGCTCCTCGGCGCACCGGGGAAGTCGGCCACCTGCCGCCAACCGCTATCGATGCTGAACTGCCAGAGATCCCGCAGCCGGCCCGTATTGCCGATCGACTGATTGTAGCCCAATCCGACGTATGCATCGGTGCCGATGACAAAGGACGCCGCACCGCCGCGCGGCGGATCACCGATCGATGCCTTCGCGATCCAGTTACCCAGCTGGGTATCGGGGATATTGGTGGGATGACAGGCGAAAAGCGAAAAAAAGACGGGCATGAAAAGGCCCAAAACCGGGATTGTAAGATCGGATGCGCGCATGGTGATTACCGTTATATTATTAACACAAGAAAAGAGGCCTTTAGCGACCTCCGGTTATAAGAACATATCACCGTTCATCCCGATGCATTCCTTCTGTTAATATTTTCTATATTAAATGCAAAGCGCGCTTAACAAGAGCGCGCAAAAAAAATGCCGGCTTCCCTCACTTGCAGCCGGCTCCCAAAAAACACTATTTCTTTTTGCCCGCGCCGAAGATCCTGCTCAGCGAGTAGCTTACATTCAGCGCCAGCGTCCTGTTACGGGATGTATAATCTTCCAGAGTCGGGATTTATCCGCGAGACCGAGTTCATACGTTATTGGGCACCGGATTGCGAAAGGTGAACGCGGTACGCTCATACAACCGGTAAGGATGGGTCAGCGTTGAGTCCTGCGCAAGCGAGAGCGGCGATTGCAATACAGTGACCTGACGCTGAGGACTGTTGCGACAATAAATGGAAGCTTAATTGTAAGTGGCGGTAAACAAGGCATTCTTATTCGGCAGCTCGCGCGCAAGCTCCATGGCCTTTCTCAGCCCGCGCCCCATGGCCGCGGTGTCATGTATATCCGCCAAAGATCCGAACGTATACAAAAAAGACAGGTTCTCCCGGTCCCACGCCCGGCCGGCTATAGCGGTTCCCATCCGGACATACCAGGCCAAGGAATCCGCCCGGCCCCAATCCGCATATAATAATACCGTTCCCACAAGGGCCTCATCATATCTCCGGTCATCCCCAATTGCATTCTCCCTCGCCTCCCGATACAGCCTTTCGGCATAAGCAAAATCGGTGAGAACTCCTTGGCCTTCGCCCGAACCATGGGCACAAATTCGGCAAGGATCGAATAGCTCAATTGGATACCGGTCTTTCCAATATCCTGCAGCAGATCACAAATGGCGCGGAAATTGCTCTCTGTCCCTGACTGCCCCTTTAAACGGTCCCAGGCAGCACGCCCTTCTCCCCTATGCTCGCCAGCCCTTGCCCACGATTGCACCAGGAAAAGACAACAAGCCAAAACAGCGAAAAAACGTAACAAGCAGCAGAGAATAATGTTAGAAAAATGTTATTACTGCGGAATTTACAGATTAATATGGACAATATGAAACGAATAGTGTTGCTGGTAAATCTGATCTTCGTATCCGCCCGTACTCTTTTTGCAGCGGCTCCCGGGAATGTTCCGACCCCAGCCGCCCGGCCTTTTCCACAACATACGACCTACGCACAAGGGATCATTCTGCCGAACCATGTTTCCCGCTATGTCATGGACGATAGCGTCCGCTCCTTCTACCGGGGTTGGAAGAAACGATATATCCTTCCCGGCTGCACCCCGGGAGAGGCCTATGTCTGGTTCGAAGGATCGTCAAAGAGTGAGAACATCTGCGTATCGGAAGGCCAGGGCTATGGGATGATGATCGTCGCCCTGATGGCCGGATTCGACTCCACCGCGCAGGAGACCTTCGACGCGCTCTATCGCTTTTATAAATCCCACCCCGCCACCAGCAACCCCCACCTGATGGCCTGGATCCAGGCCAAGGATTGCAAGAGCATCGACGGCGGTACCGCCACCGACGGCGACATGGACATCGCCTATTCCCTCCTGCTGGCCGACGCACAATGGGGTCGTCATAGCAATATCCCTTACAAGCAGGAAGCCCTTGCAACCATCGCCGCGATCAAACACGAGGAGATCAACCCGATCACCTATATAGTCATGGAAGCGAATGAAGAATCCCCGCACAGCAGGGACTATTATGATATGCGATCAAGCGACTTCATGCCGGATCATATCCGGGCATTTCGCGCGGCGACGGGAGACCCCACCTGGGACAGCGTGCTGACCAATAACTACCGGCTGTTCCATTACCTGCAGGATACCTATAGCCCGGAAGCGGGACTCGTGCCGGACTTTATCAAACAGGTCTCCCTGCGGCCCGGCCAGGGCTTCGCCGGCAATCTTCAGACATCCGCCCAGGGGGCGGGCAGCGCAGACGCGGATGATCCGACCATGGAGACGATCTCGGCCGTGCCCGCGCAGCCCAACTACCTGGAATCGAAATATGATGGACTCTATAATTTCAACGCCTGCCGCGTGCCCTGGCGCATCTCTTCGGACCTCCTGGTCTCCGGCGACCGGCGTGCCGCCGATTTCCTTTCGCCGATCAACGCCTGGATCCGCACCACGACAAAAGGCAACCCGGACAATATCTCCGCCGGGTACGATCTGTCAGGTACCGATCTGCCCCACCGCTATTTCGAAGCGCTCTGCTTTATCTGCCCTTTCGCAGTCTCGGCAATGGCCGGCGGCCCGGAAAACCAGGAATGGCTCAACAAGCTTTGGGATTACATCACCCGATTTAAATTAAAGGACTTCGACTACTACGATAATAGCATCAAGATGATCAACCTGATCATCCTATCCGGCAACTACTGGGCGCCGCTCGGCGCCACAGGTCCGGCCGCAACGGCTGCGCGCTAAGCAGATCAATGAACAGGGGAACCGTCGCGAAGCTCTTCACTTCCACGCGTCACGATCACATCCCCTTCTTTCAGCTTGCTGCCATAGACTTCCATCTTGCCGCCCTGGGTCCTTCCGGGCTGGACATCCACCCATTCGGCCGTATGATCACCGCTTACCCGGATGAGAAAGACCCGCTCGGTCGAGTTGACGACGGCAGAGGCCGGCACAAGAAACGTGCTGTCCTTTGCAGGCATCGCCAGATCCACTTCGGCGACCATACCGGGAAGCAGCTCTTTGTTCTTCGGAAATACATCCATTTCCGTGCGCTCCGCGCGAAGCCGGTTATCCAGCGCACCGGCCAGCCGCTTTACGGTGGCGGTGAATTGGCGGCCCGGCTGTGACTTTACCGTAAAATTCACCTTCTGCTTGTCCCGCAGATAGCCCGTCAAAGCCTCCGGCACGGAGATCACGAGACGAAGATGATCTTGCTGCTGCAATGTGAAGATGGGCAGTTCAGACCCCTTGCCCGAAGGGCCGACGATCGCTCCCGGGTTGACGTTACGGATGCTGATCACCCCGCCGAACGGCGCCCGGATCTCCAGGTACTTGAGGGTCTCGGCAATCTCTTTGTAGGCCGCCTTCGCCGCATCCCACTGGGCCAGATCGGATTTCTGACGCGCATCCGCCTGGTCGATATCATTCTGGGATATGGTGCCCGGCGTCTTGCTGGTCTCCACGATCCGGTCATAGTTGGATTTGCTGGCGATATAGATGGCCTCCTGGGATTTCACCCGCGATTCCGCACTGACGAGCTGACTCTGCAGCTCAGGCGCTTCCAACGTCGCCAACAGCTGTCCCTCCTGTACCTGGGAGCCGACATCGACATATAACTTTTTGACGAAGCTGTTGACCTTTGCATAAAGGTCTACCTGTTGGAAAGCGACCAGTTCGCCAGGAATGAACAGATCGGCGGACAGCTGTCCCTTCGCGAGCGCGAAGGTCGCCGTCGGTGCGGCCGCACTATCCTTTTTGGAAGCCTCACTCACACCCTTTGCCTTTTCCTCCCCATCCGAAGAAGAACAGCTGCTGAACACACCGCTAAGCACCAGGAGAAAGAGTGCCGGCACAAGCACGGAGGTTGATTTATTTCTCATTTTGTTCATACAATGACGGTATATAATGTTTACTTGCGTTATCTGAAGGATCCAGCGATACGGATTGCGTGGTCGTCTTGCGTTGTACCCACGCAAAGATCAGGGGAAGGAAGAACAATGCCGCAAAGGTCGAGGCAATAAGCCCCCCGATAACAGCCCTGCCCAGGGGAGCCGCCTGATCCCCTCCTTCGCCAAGTCCCGAGGCCATCGGGATCATGCCGACCACCATCGCAACCGAGGTCATCAGGATCGGCCGAAGCCGGGTCGCGGCAGCCTCCCGCGCCGATCTCAACGCATCCCCGGTGTCTACCCGCAACTCCTCGGCATTGGTGACGAGCAATACGGAGTTGGAGATCGAGACGCCGACCGACATGATCATCCCCATATAGGACTGCAGGTTGAGGGTCGACCCCGTAAGCATCAGCAAGGCCAGCGACCCCAGTAACACCGCCGGTACGGTACACAGGGTGACCAGAGAGACCCTGAACGATTGGAAATTGGCCGCCAGCATGAGGAAGATAACTACCACCGCGGTGATCAGTCCGATCTGCAGGCTATCGAGGGTCTCGGTCAGCACCTGCGTAAGCCCCCTCGTCTCGACGGTCAGGCCACGGGGCGGCTTCCCGAGGGAGGCCAGCGCCTTTTCGACATCGACGGCCGCATGACCAAGGTCTTTTTTATAAAGGTTCGCTGTCACCGAAAGTACCGGGGTAGCACCGATATCATCGGCCTCGCCATAGACCGAGTCCCGGCTGATGGTCGCCACATCGCTCAACAGGGGGCGGCCGGCATTCGGGGAAAGGGGGATCTCGCCGACGTCATGGACGTTGGTCATCAGGTTCTCGGGGATCTGCACCTGCACATTGTAGGAAAGGTTGTTCCTGTGATCGATCCAAATGTTCTTCTCCGTGAACCGGGAAGAAGAGGTCGCGGCCACAAGGCTCCGGCTGATCTGATCGGCCGTCGTCCCCATCTGCGCGGCCCTGACACGATCGATATCGATATTCAGCGAAGGATAATGGATGGCTTGGTCCAGCTGCACGTCCCGCAGATAGGCGATCTGCTTCAGCTGATCGATGACCTTCTGCGCGAACGCTTCATTCTGCTTCTTGTTCTTGCCGATCAGCTTTATCTCGATCGGCGTCGGGGAACCCTGGCTCAGGATCTTGTCGGTCAGTTCGATCGGCTCGAAGGAGACCTTCATCCAGGGCAGATCCTGCCCAAGCGTTTGCCGGAATCGCTCCTTCAGATCGTCCATGTTCACCTTATAGTCTTCTTTCAGACTGACCTGGAGCACCCCTTCCTGCGGCCCCGCCATGAATAGGTAGATGGGGTCCGTGGAATACTGGGAGCTGTGCATCCCTACGACCGCCGAGGTAACGGCGATATTCTCGTGCCCTACCAGCGTGTCCAGGATCTTCAGGGTGCTCAGCATATATTGCTCCGACCGCTCCATCCGGGTCCCATCGGGCGCCCGCAGCCGGACCTGGAACTGGCCGGCATTGGATTTCGGCAACACGTCCCGGCCGATCCGGTTCAGCAACAGGAAGGCGCCACCCATCCCCAGCACGATATATAATAGCGCGATCGGCGTGCGGGCGGGCATCATCCGGTCCATGAACCGCAGATACCGCAGCCGGAATTTGTCGAACCGGGTCAGTCTCCCATCCTTGCCCGTGCCATGCGACATGAGTTTTTGCTTTTCCTCGGCAACATGCTTTTCATCGGCGGCGCTGAGCCCCGAAGCCCGGAACTCTTCTTCATCGGAAGCGAATGCCGCCCCACCCTTCTTATGATGGCCCCTCATCAACCAGTTCGCCAACACCGGCACAAAGGTTTGCGCCATCAGGTAAGAGGTGATCATCGAGAAGGCAATGGCCAGGGACAACGGCAGGAACAGGGAACCGGGGATGCCGCCCATCGTGAACGCGGGAGCAAACACCGCCAGGATACAGAACAGAATCAGCAATTTCGAAAATGCGATCTCCCGGCAGGCATCCCAGATGGCCAGCGACTTCGGCTTGCCCATCGCCAGGTGCTGGTGGATATTCTCGATCGTCACGGTCGATTCGTCCACGAGGATCCCAATGGCCAGCGAAAGCCCGCTAAGGGTCATGATATTGATGGTCTGATGGAACAGGTTCAGGAAAAGCACGCCGGAGATGACGCAGATCGGGATGGTCAGGATCACGATCGCCGCGCCACGGATGTCGCCAAGGAACAGCAACACCATCAGGCCGGTCAGAATGGCGCCGATCGCTCCCTCGCTCAGCAGGTTCTTCACCGAATTGATCACATAGGTCGACTGGTCGAACTCGTAAGAGAGTTTGACGTCCTCCGGCAGCTGGGCCTGAAACCGGGGAATGGCCTTTTTGAGATTTTGTACGACCTCCCAGGTGGAGGCCGCGGCCGCCTTGGTGATCGGCAGATATACGCTGCGTCTTCCATTCACCAGCGCATAGCCCGTGGTGATATCCGCACCGTCCTCGACCTTGGCGACGTCTCGCAGATAAAGGTTCTGGACGCTGTTGGTAAAAAGCGGGATGTTCTCGAAGTCCTTGACGTCGCGGATCGTCGTATTGGATGGCGTGAAATAGTTCAGGTCGCCGATACGCACATTCCCCGCGGGCGTGGGCTGGTTGTTCTGCCGCAGCGCCGTCACCAGCTGATCGGGAGTAAGATGATGCGATCGCATCAGGTCCGGATCGACCCGGATGACGATGGTACGGGGCGTACCGCCAAACGGCGCCGGCGACACAAGTCCCGGCACGCTGCTGAACGCGGCACGCACGTAGACGTTGGCCAGGTCCTGCAGCTCGCTGTTGCTCCGGATGGGACTACTCAGCACCAGCTGTCCCACCGGCAGCGTGCTGGCGTCGAAACGCAGGATAAAGGGCGGCTGCGAGCCCGGTGGGAAGTTCGCCTGCGCACGGGTGATATACCCGGTGACCTCCGAAGCGGCCTGCGCCATATTCGTGCCTTCATAAAAGGTGAGCTTGATCAGCGTCAACCCCTGGATGTTCCGGGATTCGATACTCTTCACACCGCCCACATACAGGAGCAGGTTGACATATTGCTTTCCGAAATAGGTCTCCATCTGGTCGGGAGTAAAGCCGCCATAAGGGTGAGAGATATAGATCACCGGCAGATCGAGATTGGGGAAGATATCGATCTTGATGGTCCGAACGGCGCCGATGCCAAAGAAAAGAAGGCCGGCCACCAGCACGAGGATGGTGATCGGTTTTCGAAGTGCGGTTCTGATCAATCCCATATACTACGGTTAAAACTCGTTGATGAATAATCCGAAATCTCCCGTGCTGGCCGCTTTGAACAACAGCGCCTGCCAGACGTTCGTGTCGATGACATCGAGCTGGGTCTCCGCCTGGTTGAGCACAAAGGCCGCCGTCGTCACATCGACAATGGTCGCGAGCCCATTCTTGTACAATGTTTCCTTCTGCAAATAGGCATCCGACGCAGCCTTGACCTGGATGGGCGCCTCGTGGTAATTGGCCAGCGCGTTCTTTATCCGGCTCTCGGCCAATACGGTCTGGGCTTGCAGCTCCTGGCTGATGAGTCCGTATTCTTCCTGTAACCCGGCCGAGGTATATTTCTGCGCGACGATCTGCTGATGCACCCGGATCGGGGTGGTAAGGTTCCAGGTCACACCCACACCCACCAGGTAATTGGCAGTGCCGAAGCTGACTCCCTTCAGATAATTTTGCGTAAAAGCATTGGGATTGGAAGGTCCATAGTTGTAAGAAAAGCCCGAACCCCTGTCCTGGCCGATGCCAAAAAGCGAGAAGGTGGGGTATTGAAAGGTCTTGAGATATTTTGCCTGCTCGTCGCTGACGCTCACCCGGTCCTGGAAGAATTTCAGCAACGGATGTTCTTTAAGCGGCTGCGCCGGGGCATTGGTCAGCGAACCGGGGATCCGGCTCACAAAAATGGAATCCAGCGCAAAGTTATTCGAGTCGGGCGCGGCCACCTGCATCAGCTGGGCCAGCGCGTTAGCCTGCTCCTGTTCAGCCTCGATGGCATTGGTCAATGCAATCCGGGCGCTCGAGACCTCGGCATTCGCAAGCGAGGAATCAACGCCGGGATTGAGCCCGCTCCTGACACGGGCCCTGACCACCCTCTGAAAGGTGTCCGCCCGGGCCAGGTTCTTTTGCTGCGAGATGACCAGCTTCTGCGTGGCGACGAGCTGCAGGTAGGCGGCCGAGACACGAATACCTTGCTCGAAACGCTCCTGGTCGAGATCGCTCAGGTCGCGATTCAGGACCCGTTGCGCCACAAGGGTCCGCTCCTTAGACTTCCCGAACTGGAAGAAGTCCCAGTTGACATTGGTCAGATAAAGTGCACCAAAGGCCGCGTTCCAATTCTGGGTGGGAAACACAGGTCCCGAAGAGGACACCCCGGCGACCTTTCCGGGCGCAGCCGGACCATAGGTGGACGCCACGGTTCCGTAATCCTGCTGAATGCCGAAGTTGATATCCGGCAGATACTCCCGTTTGGCCTCCTTTACATTGGCCCGGGAGGCCTTGACATAGTTGGCCTTGGCGCGGATGGTACCATAATTGTTGAGGGCATTCTGTACCGCCTGTCTCATCGTCAACACCTGGGCTTGGGTCCGTCCTGCCCCCAGAGTCGAAGCAAGGACCCAGGCAAGGCAGAAAAGTGGCTTTTTTGACATTTACTATTCTTCTTAAGAATGTAAAGGGACCAAAAGATTTTGAAGCAATTTTGAAGCGGGAACACGAGGCAGGAAGCTGACGGCCAGCCCGTGGAGACCGTCCCTGTATTCGTAAATAATGTCGAATCCGCTAAGCTCGCAGATCTGGCGAACAATGGCCAGCCCGATCCCGATGGAATCGCCGGCGGCATTTCCCTTCTTGAACCGCTCGAACAGCTCCGCCGCCGGCACCTGTGGCTCCCGCCCGGTATTGACGACGACAAGCCCCTCCCGGCTCAGGTTCACCCGGATAAAGCCTCCGGCATCCACACCTGCGCCGGATGCCCTACCCGCGGGTGCATTATGTCGTATGGAGTTGCTGACCAGGTTGGTGACCAGCAGATCAGCCAATGCCGCATGCAATGGCACATATATTCCTTTTTCAATATGGACATCAAGCTCCAGCGATTTCATCTCGATCAGCTCATCAAACGCATTCAATGTCTCTCGAACCACGTTGCTGATATTGACAGGCTCCTTGGCCACGTATTCGTTATTCTCCAGCTTGGTCAGCAGCGTCAGCGAGCTGTGGATACGCGAGAGCCGCTCCAGCGCATTCTGCATCTCGGCGATAAGAATGGCCTGTTCATCGCGGATTTCGGACTCCATCAGCAGGTCCAGCTTGCCCCGGATGATCGCCGTGGGCGTCTGCAGCTCGTGCGAAGCATTCTCCGTAAACTCTTTCAGCGACTGATAGTCTTCCTGCGCCTTCTCGGTCATCTTCTTCAAAAATTGGTTCAGCTCCATGAACTCCGAGGTCCGGGTCGAAGACAGGCGGATAGGCTCCCGCCGCTTAAGGTCAAAGGACTGGATCACCCGCATCGTCCGCTTGAAAGGCGCCAGGATATATTTCGAGATCAGCCCGCTCGAAATGATGACCACCACCAGCAGCACAAGCAGGATCCATTTGAAGCTGTCCACGACGCCGGGGAGCAGCTCGTAAAAAGAAGGTATAAAGGAATAGGTAGTGATCCGGTAGTGCCGGCCGTCGATTACATAGAACGAGGTAACCATCAGCTTGAACTCGTCGCGCTGGAACTCGGGATTCCAGTCGATGCCCCGGGTAAAATAGGAGGAAACTCCCCTGGGAACGGAATCCGCGGGGATCACCGTTATGGTGGCCCGCTTTCTCGTCGGGTGATCCCGGTAGTCCCCACCCTGCCGGATCTGGTCGGCGATCAGGTCATTCAACCTCTGGTGCCGTACCACCTCCACACCACTGATCTTCGCCTGTATCTCGTGATACACGATGGCGCCGCCGATCAGCAACACCACCAGCATGATGCCGAAATACCATAGCGTAAATTTTGTCGTTAGCCTCACTCCCGTTTATTGTGTACGCGAATTGAATTTGTAACCCAGCCCATAGACCGTGCTGATATAATCCATCCCCCCCGCATTACTGATCTTGCGCCGCAAGTTCTTAACATGTTGGTACACAAAGTCGAAGTTTGCCAGATTATCCGTGTAGTCGCCCCATAAATGCGCGGCGATCGCCTGCCGGGAAAGGACCCGGTTCTTATTGACGATGAAGTAAAGGAGCAGATCGAATTCCTTTGGCGTGGTATCCAGCAGCGAATCGTTGATGCGTGCTTCGAAGGTATCGGTGTTGAGACTGATTTCGTTGAATTCCACGATGCTGGCCCCGCCCAGGTTCTTCCGGCGATAGACGGCCCGGATACGGGCATGCAGCTCGGCAAGATGAAAAGGCTTGGTAATATAGTCGTCCGCCCCTTTTTCCAACCCGATGATCTTGTCGTCCAGCGCATTCTTGGCGGAGATGATCAGGACATTGCTGTCCTTGTGCTCGTTGCGGATAAAGTTCAGCAGGCTGATGCCGCTGCCATCCGGCAAGCCAATGTCCAGCAGGATACAGTCGTACTGGAACAGGGCCAGCTTCTCCCGGGCCTCTTCCAGCGTCTCGGAGGACTCGCAAATATATCCCTCCCGGCCAAGGAATTCGCGGATGTTCCGGGCCAACTCCTGGTTGTCCTCGATAATGAGCACTTTCATCCCGTCAAAATTACGCGTCCTATCCCGTATGTCAAATCAAAATCCAGTGATTTACTCTATCCCCGTACGTTGTATTTTTAGCCTTCTTTATCCCTTGAATAAACCCAAATAACCCAACCCGGTTCCTATGAGACCTGTTGCAACCCTGGCGCTCTGCCTGCTGATTTCTGTCGGCGCCTTCTCCCAGATCCAGATCAATGGCTCTTATTTCAACGTTTCCCGGCCTTCCGGCGGCCCCGTTGTCACCGGCGACATTCTTGAGCTCCGGGCGGTGATCGGCGTTCCCAGCGGAACGACTATCACCAACCTGTATTACACCGATGTCGTGCCCACCGGAACCAGCTTTATCAGCGGCACCCTGTCCGTTGTGACCAATGAGGATGTGGTGGTCCCGGCAATCGCCAACACCGGCACATACTCCGATGCAGCCGACGCCGATCGCGGCCAGATCAGCGGCTCGAACATCACGATCTATATGGGCGATGGCGCGACCTCCTCCGCAGGCGGTACCGTTACAGGCGGCACGACAAAGCCGATGTTCTACAACTCCGCCTCGATACTCATGGTCGCATACCAGGTGACGGTAACGGCAGCCACCAACGCGTCCATCATAACGGCAGGCACCTTTCATTATACCAGCGGCGGCACCGCTAAAACGACGAACGTGACGGCCAACACGATGACCGTCTCCAAACCCTACAACTGCGGGGCCACAAGCGCCAGCAATCTGCTCACCGACGAAACCAACGGGACATTCGGTTCCGGCACCACGCAGAACAGAAGCACCTCATCCTCCAATGTAACGGGATTTACAAAAACCAACCTGACATCCGGCGCGCCGGTCGACGGACAATACAGTATCGTCGACAATACCAGCCCCACCCTTTATACTGGCTCGACACCCGCATCCGGCGACAAGGTCTTTTCAGTGTGGGACGTCCTGGGCGATCATACAGGATCATCCACCGGCACAGGCAATGCTCCGGCCGCCAGCGGAGCCTCCGGCGGCTACCTGTTAGCCGTCAATGCTTCCTATGCGCCTGCCGTCGTGTTTCACTCGGTCATCAGCGGCCTGACTCCTCACAATATGTATACCCTTTCGGTGTGGATCCGCAATCTCTGTCCCACCTGCGGAAGCAATCCAAACGCCAACGCATCGAGCGGCACCCCCGGCGTCCAGCCGAATCTCGGGGTCAATTTCGCCGGCGCCAATTATTACAGTTCGGGCAATATCGCCTACTCCGGGGCATGGGTCCAGAAGTCCTTTACGTTTCAGAACGGCGGCGGCACCTCCGCAGCACTGGATATTAGAAATAACGCGCCCGGCGGCGGCGGTAACGACTGGGCGCTCGATGATATCTCGCTTACCCAATGCCTGGTCCTGCTTCCCGTGGGGCTGCAATCCTTCACCGGTAAAGCCAGCCCCGACGGTATCCGGCTCCGGTGGGAGACGGCCTTCGCATCCCATATCCAGCATTTTGATGTCGAACGAAGCACCGACGGAAGCCATTTCTACACCATCGGACAGGTCATCGCCTTCCCCGACTCGACCAGTTACAGCTATACCGACGCGCTTCTTCCTTCTGACGGCGGCACCTTCATCTATCGCCTGCATATCCTCGACCTCGACGGCGCCCCTTCCTATAGCAATGTCCTGCGCGTGAGTACAGGCACATCGGCCGGAGGCCTTACAACCCGGCTATTACCGAACCCTACGCATAGCACCTCCACGCTCTCCCTCCAGGGCGCCGATGCGGAACAAACACAGGTATCGGTTTGGAGTATGGCGGGTGCACTCATCTGGTCCCGGTCGGTAACGCTACCCGGCGGCGGCAGCACGGATATCCAACTCCCCGAGCTTGCCAGGGGCATTTACGTGGTGAAGACGACCCAGGGAACCGCCTCCACCGTGAACCGCCTGATCGTGGAGTAAAAAAAACTTGACGCCGGCAGCAGATAACGCCAGCTATTTGTATCCCTGCGCCTGGAGATTGAATAATTCGGAATACCGGCCGCCTTTTTCCAACAGTTCTTCATGACTGCCCATCTCCAGCAGTTGACCCTTATCCAGCACCAGGATACGATCCGCCATCCGCACGGTGCTGAACCGATGGGAGATCAGCACGGCCGTCCTGCCCTTCGTCAGCTCCGAGAACCGCTGGAAGACCTCGTACTCCGCCCTTGCGTCCAGCGCCGCCGTAGGCTCGTCGAGTATCAGCAACTGCGCATCCCGCATATAAGCCCTTGCCAGCGCTATCTTCTGCCATTCTCCCCCCGACAGCTCGACACCCTGGCGGAATCTCCGGCCCAGCTCCTGGTCATAACGGTTCGGCAGCCGCTCAGCGAGCAGGTTGGCAAGACTCTGTTCCGCCGCTGCCTCGATCAGGGACCGGTCTTCCTTATGGGTGATATTCCCGACGGCGATGTTTTGCGCCACCGTCATCTGGTAACGCAGATAGTCCTGGAAGATGACCCCAATATTTTTTCTTAGTTCATCCGGATCATACTCGCGCAGATCCACGCCATCCAAGAGGATCCGGCCCTCCGTGGGATCATACAGCCGGGTGAGCAGCTTGATCAGCGTCGTCTTGCCGGCCCCGTTCTCCCCTACGAGGGCAAGCCGCTCCCCGGCTTGCAGCGTGAAATTCAGATGCCGGTTGGCCCAGCGCTCGGAATAGAGATATTTGAAGCCGACATCTTCGAAACGAAACCCCTCGCGGATGGGATGGGGAAAAGGCTGCGGCCGGGCCACCCGGACGATCCGCGGTTTTATCTCGAAGAACTCGAAGAGGTCCTGCAGGTAGATCGCGCCCTGTGATACGCTGGTAAATCGCGACAGGATGCCTTCCAGCAGCGATCGCAGCTGCCGGAAAGAGCCGGCCAGGAAGGTCAGATCGCCGATCGACAGCTTCCCATTGACGGCCTTGAGGATAATATAGACATAGGCGCTGTAATATCCCAGGCTTCCCAGCAGGGAAAAGAAGGTGCCCCATGCGGATCGCTTCACGGCCAGGCTACGGGCATCGCGGTAGAATTTATCCGAGAGTCCTTTGAAGCGGTCGATCAGGAAACGGGAAAGGCTGAACAGCTTCACCTCTTTTGCCGTTTCATCGCTGGCGCCCAGGTAGCGGAGATAGTCGAGCTCCCGGCGTTCGGCCGTCTGCGCACGCATCAGGACGTAGCTCCGATCGTTGAAATAGGATTCCCCCAAAAAAGCCGGCAATACGGCGATCAGCAGCAATACGATCAGCCAGGGGTTGAAGGCCATCAGACCCACCGCCAGGAAACCCATGCTGATCAGGTCCTGCACCTGGCCCAGCACCTGGGAAAGCAGGACCGTCCGGCCATTGGTCTGCTGCCGCGCCCGCTCCAGCTTATCGTAGAAGGTAGTGTCCTCGAACTGATCCAGGTCGAGACTGGCGGCATGTTCCATGATCCGTACCGAGGTAAAATTGGCGAAGCGCTCGCCCAACAGGCTATCCAAAAGGGTGATCACCCGCATGAGAATGTCCGAGAACAGGGCAAGTCCAAACTCCAGCGCTACCAGCGTCCATAGATGGTAAAGACCCGTGGGCGCATGGGCCGCCGCTTCGATCCCGCCATCCCGCAGCAGCCGGACCACCTCATCGATGATCAGCTTTCCGATATATAATGACGAAACCGGAATAGCCGACCGGGCAATACGCAGCACCGCATTGGTAAGCATGATCCCCGGGCTGGTCTCCCATACGAGGGAGAAGAACCGGGGCAGGTTGCGGAGCGCCTTTATCCGTTGCTTCCAGGTAAGCGGGGCCTCGGAAAGCGGGGTTCTTGCTTTGTTCATGTGCCTCTGTCGATAAATTTGTAAATTAACACAATGAAACCAATATTGTTGCCCCTTATCCTGATTGGCTCCGTCCTGTTCTCCCCCGCCCGGACCACCGCCCAGATCACCGTCGGCGATACGCTCACCACCCAGACGGGCGCCACCGACACCGTCACGGCCTCCGTTATCGAATGGGATAGGGCCAAACCCCACGAGACAAAATATGGCGAGGCCCGCGACCTGCTCACGGGCGCCACCCGGGATCTCTCCTGGTTGGATATTCATGCACACACGCTCTATGCCGGAAGGACCTTCTCTACTGCACCCAACGAAGCGGCGGACAACCTGCTCATCGTCCGCGATGGGAGCATCACCGTGACCATCGGCGTTACCCATAAAGTATTGGGCCCCGGTGGGATCGGGCTTTTTGCCGCCGGCGAAAGACCAACCTTTGTCAATACCACGACGGGCAATGCTTCCTGTTACCTGCTGTCCTTCCGGGCAAAAGGCAAGGTCGATCGCAACCGGGCGAAACGGGCAGGTGGACCGGTATTACTGGACTGGCCCGAACTGGTCATGAAAAAGACCGACAAGGGTGAAAGCCGCCCGATCTTCAGCCGGCCCGTGGCCTGGCTACACAAGATCGATATGCACGCAACGACCCTCGACCCCAGCCAGGTCAGTCATCCCCAGCACATGCACCGGAACGAGGAGATCATCCTGCTGCGCAGCGGCCATGTCCGGATGCATATCGCCGGCGGCTACCGCAAGGCGGCCGGCGGAGACCTCGTTTTCCTGCCTTCCGGCGTTCCGCATGATCTGGAGAACGGCGACACGGGCCGGTGCGAATATTTTGCCCTGCAATGGGAGCCTTAACCCCGCTTTTTTAGCCGGGAACCAATGGTTATTTTTGTAGTTGAGCCATGAAGCCGAAATTATTGAAGGTACCCCGGACGCCTGCCCATTCGTTCAGCGTCCGGGAAGACCGGGACCCGTTTATAAACAACCGCTGGCATTATCATGCCGAAGTGGAGTTGATCGTATTTCACCAGGGCGGCGGTACGCAATTCGTGGGCGATCATATCAAACGCTTTCAGCCCGGGGACATCATCCTGGTGGGTTCCAACCTGCCGCACTACTGGCGCTATGACGATATCCACTTCGAACAGCAAGGCACCGTCCATTCCACCGTCATCCATTTCTCAGAGAATTTCTGGGGCGACACCTTTCTCTCTCTGCCGGAAACAAAGCCGATCCGCAGCCTGCTGGAAAAGGCGCGACGCGGTATTCTCGTCAGCGCCCGCGATGAGGAAAGCATCCCCACTCTCATCCGTAAGATCCATGCGACTGAGGGCGTAGGCCGTATAATCGCGCTGATGGAATGCCTCTCTGCCTTTGCAGCCTCCGACAGTTTACAAATGCTCTCCTCCATCGGCTTCCGCCCCGACTATTCCGAATCGGAGAATGACCGCATCAACGCGATCTACGATTACACCTTTCGCCATTTTACCGGCAAGATCTACCTCGGCGAAGTAGCCGCCGTCGCCGGTCTCGTCCCCAATTCCTTCTGCCGCTATTTCAAATCCCGCACGGGCAAGACCTATACCCAGTTCCTCACGGAGATCCGTGTGGGACATGCCTGCAAATTGCTTCTTGACAACAGGATCAGTATCAAACAGCTCTGCTATGAGAGCGGGTTCAATAATTTCACCTGCTTTCACAAGAACTTCCGTCTCATCACCGGCAAGACGCCTCAATCCTATCAGAAGGAACACGGGATCAGCTGAGCCGCGCACCGACGGCGCACTAATTTTTCCCTGGCTTATAATACGTCAGCGCCTCGGGCATCAACGCCTCCAGCTTCGCGATCCGGTCCTCATCCGCCGGGTGATCGCTCAACAGCACAGGAGGCTTCGAGCCACCCAACGCCGCCATCCGCTTCCAGAAGGGGACCGCCTCCCGCGGATCATACCCCGCCATTGCGGCAAAGATCAATCCGTAATGATCGGCCTCATACTCATATTTCCGCGAATAGGGCAGCAGCACACCGATCTGCGCGGTCGGCGCATATACCTGGTTGAAGATATTCACCGTTTGAGGATTGTTCCCCAGCGCGACGTCTCCCGCAATCTGTATCCCCTGGGCAAGCAGCTGGCTGCTCATCTTTTCCCGCCCATGACCGGCAACGGCATGGGTGATCTCATGACCCAATACGATGGCAAGCGCCGTCTCATTCTGAGTTACCGGTAACAAGCCGGTATAGACCACGACCTTTCCACCCGGCATACACCAGGCATTCACCTCCTTGCTTTCCACCAGGTTGAACTCCCAGTTATACCCATTCAGGACATCGGCCGCCCCATGCTCACCATAATATTTTGTGATGGCATCGGCAATGCGCCTCCCTACCCTTTTGACCATTACCGCATTGGCATCCGTCGCGGGAGCGACGGGATTGGTGTTGAGGAAATTTTTGTACTCCGTCAGGGCCATGCCCTGCACCTGGCTCTCCGAGACCAGGGAGAGTTGTTTACGCCCGGTGATGGGATTCCGGGCACAGGAAAACACGGCAAATAGCAGTACGCCTGCCATCGCGGCAGCGAGAAGGTGTTTGTTCATAACGATTAGCTTTGTTAGCAATACAAAGGTACCCCTATCTTTGTTAAAATTTACCAGCGAATACCATGCCCACAGAAATAAAATGCCCCAATTGCGGCCACCAATTCCCCATGGAAGAAGCGGTCTCCGAAGAATATAAAAAAGAGCTTCGGTCCCAGATGCAGAAGTTCGTGCAGGATAAGGAGAAGGACTTCCAGAAGAAACAGGAGGAAAAGGAAAGAGAATACCAGAAAAAACAGGAAGAATTCGTCCGCCGCGAGCAGGAGCTCCGCACCACGCTGGAATCAAACCTCCGTAAATCCATCGGCACGGACTATGAGAACAAGTTCCGCCTGCTGGAGAACGCCAATAAGGACAACGAAGAAAAACTGAAAGCAGCGCGGGAAAAAGAGCTTCAATTCCTGAAAAAAGAACAGGAACTGGTGAACAGGGAGGCAGAGCTGGAGCTGTCCGTCCAGCGCCGCCTGCAGGAAGAAAGGAACAAGCTGTCAAAAGAGATCCGCGACATTGAGGAGCAGCGTGTCGCGCAGAAAGAGACAGAATACCAGCTGCGGCTAAAGGAGAAAGACAAGCAGCTTGAAGATCAAAAGAGCCTCATTGAAGAGATGAGACGCAAGGCCGACCAGGGCTCCATGCAATTACAGGGCGAGGTGCAGGAGCTGGCCCTCGAAGAACTCCTCCGGGTGCGGTTCCCCTTCGACGAGATCGGCCCGGTTGCAAAAGGGATAAGGGGCGCCGATTGCATCCAGACGGTGCGGAATAACTTTGGCCAGGAATGCGGGAAGATCATCTATGAGAGCAAACGGACCCAATCCTTCTCGCAGGACTGGGTGGAGAAGCTCAAGGCGGACATGCGCAGCCAGGGCGCAATGGTAGCCGTAATTGTAACCCAGGCCATGCCGAAGGACCTCGACCGCTTCGGCGAGATCAACGGGGTTTGGGTCTGCACCTTCGCGGAAGTGAAAGCCCTGTCCCATGTCCTGCGGGACGGGATCATCCGCGTGTTCAACGCCGCCAGATCCCAGGAGAACAAGGGCGACAAGATGCATATGCTCTACGACTATCTTACCAGCACCGAGTTCAGCGAACAATGGAAAGCGATCCGCGAAGGTTTCCTGTCCATGAAACAATCCATCCAGAAAGAACGGGATGTGATGGAACGCCTCTGGAAAGCCCGGGAGAAACAGCTGGAAAAAGTGCTTCTCAATGCCGCGCACGTCCGCGGCTCCATCGAAGGCATCGCGGGAAAGGACGCGATCGACGTCCAACTGCTGGACGAATCACCGGATGACGAATTGCCGGAATAGGACGGCCGGGAAACGGACACGGGCGGTCTCAGGTAAGCACCCAGGCCAGCGTGAGCGACTGATCCTCGAAGATCCGCCCCTCCACCATCAGGTGTATCTTCCTGCTCTTCTCGAAGACAAAGGGCAGCTTGATCCAGTCCCCTTCGAGATTGAGGCTGCCTTCCAGTTTCATATGCCTGCGGAAATCCAGCTCGCCGCGGCCGTACCACTTAAAGATGGCTTCCTTCGCATTCCAGATCAGCGTCAGGAACTCCTGGAAGACACGTCCCCGCAGCCCCCATTGTTCAAGGAATTGGGCATAGTCGTCATTGAAGAAATGCATCTCTTCCTCGTCCAGGAACTTGTGGGCCACCCGCTCGATACGGGGGGTGATCAGCTCGATGTCGACCCCCACCCGGCTGTTGGCGCTGACGATCGCCGCGGCATAACTCCCGCAATGCGAGATGGAGAAATGATACCGGTCCCCGGCAAGGTAGGGCTGCCGGGTGTCGGCGATCCGGATCTCCTCCAGGGGAAAATCAGGAAAAAGATAGACAAGCAGGTATCGCCCTGCCAGATGCTGCAGGCGCTTGAAAGGATGCGAGACATCGCGTTTTAAAGGTACTTTCTCCAGGAAAAAGGATTCCGGCTCTTCTATACGCCAAATCCCTAGCTTTGTATCCTGGTTGATATTATGTTGATAAAACAGGGCCATCTATAAAATTATATTCACATATTCGCTGAGCAAACATAACCAATTTCGACATGATCCTATCCGATAGCCGCATACTCGAAGAAATAGAAAAAGGGACAATAAAGATCAACCCTTATGACAGGGGTTGTCTGGGCAGCAATTCGTATGATGTGCATCTCGGCAAGTGGCTGGCCACCTACCGGGAACATATCCTGGATGCAAAAAAACACAATGAGATCGAATATTTCGAGATCCCGGAGGAAGGTTTTGTGTTATATCCACACATCTTTTACCTCGGTGTCACCCTTGAATATACGGAGACGCACGCCCATGTCCCCTTCCTGGAAGGCAAGTCCTCCACCGGACGGCTGGGGATCGACATCCACGCCACGGCCGGCAAGGGCGACGTCGGCTTTTGCGGCAACTGGACCCTCGAGATCTCCGTCAAGCAACCGGTCAAAGTGTATAAGGGAATGCCCGTAGGACAGCTGATCTATTTTCCCGTAGACGGCGAGATCATGGTAAAATACAACCAGAAGAAGAACGCCAAATACAACAGCCAGCCAGACAAGCCCATCGAGAGCATGATGTGGAAGAACGCTTTCTAGCGCCCGCCGCTGCGGCCTTCCACTAGATTCTCTCCCAGCCCACTTTCTCCGCATAGGCGATAAGCCAGGCCGTTACCTCCGTATAGGTGACCATCCCCCTGGGCTGACGGTTTGCGCGCAGATATCCCCCATAGAGCTGCCAGACCCGGGTCTCCAGCGGATTGGCATATTTCCGGGAAAAAGCCTTGAGATCTCGGTAGTCCTGGCGGATCGCCGGGTGCAGCTGCTTCACCTGTTCCTTTACGAACGAGGAGTCCCGGGAGAACATCTCCGCCGTCGCATACATCCACAGATCGAAGTAAGCGGAATACCGGAAGGCGGCATCGGGCGAGGACCTTGCCGTCAGATAACCGGCGAAGTTCGCTTCGTTCTCCCGCGCATAGCCCAACTGGTGGCCCATCTCATGACAGGTGGTATACGGCTGGCTGAACGGCAGCTGACAGGTGTTTACCTGCGCTTCGCCGGTGAAGGGGTTGTAATAACCGCTATACCCGATATAAAGCCCGATATAGCTGAAGAGGGAGGATTTCACGGAAGGAAAAGGATAGCGGAACCGGTCGTCGTTCCGGCCCAGATCGTCGTAGGCCGCGATCGCGCCGGCGAAAAGGGAACGATGATGGTCCAACTCCGGGCGGCGGAGCCGCGCCAGGCTGTCCGTTTCATTCAACCTGTTGATCAGGGCGATCGTCAGCATTTTCAGCTCGTCCGTGTTGTAAGAATGCACTTTCAGCCGCAATTGATACGCGATCCCCTTCCGGTCATAGTTGAGTCCCCATAATCCGTTGAAGAGGACATAGACCCATAGAAAAACAAAAACGGTGCGGCGGATAAAGGAAAAGAACCAGGCCCGGCCGGCCTCCCGCAGGAGAAAGGTCCGGATCGTCCGCACCAGCGCGATGAGCAGCCAGATACCCGCGGCAAAGTACAGCAAGTCGCCAACGCTGACCGGCAGCCAGCCAAAAAGCATCCGTTGCAACCGCGAAAAAAAAAGATAGGCGCCCATGGAATAATACTGTTCCACGGCCGCCGGGAAGAAAGACAACAATTTGATGCCGGCGGCAAGTACGACCAGGCATATCCACGTTATTTTGCGTCGGACGGACATACCGCTAAAATATTCTAAATTTGGCTATGAACGCGGAAACCCTGGATTTTAACAAGAACGAAGATGCGATGCGCCAGGCCCTCGGCCAGATGAGACAAAGACTCGAAAAAATAGCGCTTGGCGGAGGCAAAAAAGCCATAGAAAAGCAAAGGGAAAAGAACAAGCTCACCCCTCGTGAACGTATCAGCTATCTGCTGGACAAAGGCTCCGCCTTTATAGAACTTGCCGCTTTCGCCGGCTATGAGATGTACGAAGACCAGGGCGGCTGTCCCGCGGGAGGGACCGTGGCAGGCATCGGCTATGTCAGCGGCCGGCAATGCATCATCCTTGCGAACGACCAGACGGTAAAGGCCGGCGCCTGGTTCCCCATCACCGGCAAAAAAAACCTGCGGCTACAGGAGATCGCCATGGAAAATCATCTGCCGGTCATCTACCTCGTAGACAGCGCCGGCGTCTTCCTGCCCATGCAGGACGAGATCTTTCCCGATAAAGAACATTTTGGCCGCATCTTCCGGAACAACGCGCGAATGAGCGCGATGGGCATCACCCAGATCGCCGCCGTCTTTGGTCCCTGCGTCGCCGGCGGCGCCTACCTGCCGATCATGAGCGACGAGACCCTGATGGTCGAAGGCAACGGCTCGATCTTCCTGGCCGGCCCCTACCTCGTAAAGGCGGCCATCGGCGAAGACGTCGACGCCGAGACCCTGGGGGGCGCCGTTACCCATACCGAGATCTCCGGCATCGCGGACTACAAGTTCAAGACCGAAAAAGAATGTCTCGACCAGGTGAAACATATCCTGTCCCGGCTGGGACATCCCGCCGGAACGCCCATCTACGATCGCATTCAACCCACACCGCCCCAGCATCCCGCAGAAGAGCTCTATGGGATCCTCCCCGCGGATTCCACCAGGCCGTATGACATGGTCGACATCATCAGGCGGATCGTCGACGGCAGCAGCTTCGAGCCTTTCAAGGAAGACTATGGCAAGACCATCCTCTGCGGCTATGCGCGGATAGAAGGCTGGGCTGTCGGCATCGTCGCCAATCAACGAAAAATGGTCAAGACCAAAAAGGGCGAGATGCAGATGGGCGGAGTGATCTACAACGACAGCGCCGATAAGGCCGCACGCTTCATCATGAATTGTAACCAGAAAAAGATACCGCTGGTATTCCTGCAGGACGTCACCGGCTTCATGGTCGGCTCCCGCAGCGAGCAGGCCGGCATCATCAAGGATGGGGCAAAAATGGTAAACGCCGTTGCAAACTCCGTCGTCCCGAAGATCACGATCATCATCGGCAACTCCTATGGCGCGGGCAACTACGCCATGTGCGGCAAGGCCTATGATCCGCGATTCATCTATGCCTGGCCTACGGCGCGCATCGCGGTCATGGGCGGCGACCAGGCCGCGAAGACCCTGCTGCAGATCCAGGTCGGCGCCCTGAAGGCAAAAGGCCAAAACATCGATCCCGCGGAAGAGAAGAAGTTGCTCGATGAGATAAAAGGTCGTTATGACCGCCAAACCTCGCCCTATTATGCCGCCGCACGCCTATGGGTGGACGCCATCATCGATCCCGCCGATACCCGCCGCGTCATCGCCGAAGGGCTGAATGCTGCCGCGCACAACCGCGAGCTGCCGGAATTCAGGACAGGGGTTTTCCAGGTGTAGCTACGCGGTTTACCGTTCAGCTGTCGCTGGCAAAACCATATATTTGCCGCATGAGCAACGAACTGGTCATGTATACGGATGGCGCCTCGAGAGGCAACCCCGGCCCCGGCGGCTATGGCACCATCCTTTTCTGGGGCGATCACCGAAAAGAGCTTTCCCAGGGCTACCGCTACACCACCAACAACCGCATGGAACTGATGGCCGTCATCGCCGGTCTCGAAGCGCTGAAAAAAGGCGGCCTGAAGATCACCATCTACTCCGACAGCCAATATGTCGTCAAAGCCTGGGAGCAGGGCTGGCTCAAGAACTGGATCGCCACCGACTTCAAAGGCGGGAAAAAGAACAAAGACCTCTGGCTGCATTTCTACGAGCTCGCAAAAAAAAATACGATCCGCTTTGTCTGGGTGAGAGGCCACGCCGACAACCCTTACAACAATCGCTGCGATGAACTGGCCACCGCAGCAGCAGATAACGGTCCCCTGCATGTGGATGATTTTTTCGAAGCCGAATCGGGCCGTTAACTAAGCGCTCCCGCCGGCACCGCAGCCCGGAATATCACCGTATCCTCCTGCGCATTCAGCTCGAACTTCGCCTGGTGAAACGCAATGAACGCCTCCCCCGCCTTCCGGCTGAAAGGCGCCGCCTCCACCTCGATCACCCCCGTCTTCCCCTCCATCACGATAAAGATCTCCGCCGAATGCGCCCGGATCGTCAGGATCTCCCCCTTCAGCAGGCTGATCCTGCTCAGCTCGAAGTCCGGCGCAGGGGTACGGAACACCGCAATCCGCCCCGGACCATATTCCTCCGGCACGATCCGCGGATTCGTCTCCTCGAACCGCACATGCTTCAATAGCTCCGGGACGTCGACATGCTTCGGCGTCAGCCCGCCACGCAGCACATTATCCGAATTCGCCATGATCTCGACATTCTGTCCCTCCAGGTAGGCATGCGGCAAACCCGCATCCTGGAAGATCGCTTCGCCCGGGTGCAGGTTCAACAGGTTGAAAAAATAGATCGAAAAGATACCCCGGTCTATCTTTCCCGGCTGATCATAGGTCAGCGCGGCACGCGCCGCCCAGAAGTCTTCTTCATGCCGCTTTAACTGCCCTTCCTGATAGGCCGGTACGATCCGATCCAGCAGCGGCTGCAACACCCGGTTCACCTCCGCCTGCGGCATCTCCATCACGGTCTTATATAGCTCCTGGTACCCTTTTTTCCCGAACAACGGCGCCAGAAAGGCCAGCTCCGGCACGGCATCGAGGGTCTCCAATAAACTCTCCGCCGCCTTGAACCCATGCAGCAGCCAGAACTCGCTCAGGGCCACCATCAGCTCCGGCTTATGATTGTCGTCTTTATAGTTCCGCTCCGGCGCATCCTGGGCAACACCTCGTTTGTTCTCCGCCGCAAACTCCAGCTCCGCGTTTCGCTTGGTAGGATGCACCTGAATGGACAACATATCTTTTACATCCAATATCTTAAGCAAATAGGGAAGCCGGCCGAACCGGTCAGCCGTATACGCCCCAAGCGTCTCCCGGGGATCACGCCGAACATACTCACTCAAGGTCACACCTTCCAGGTCCGCCGGCGCCGAGTCATGCGCCCCCATCCAATATTCCGCAAAAGGCCGGCCATCCGGGTTAGGCTGGCTCAGCAGCCGGGGCAGATAAGCCGATCCGCCCCATGCATAATGCTGAACTTTCCCTTGTAATTTGAAAACTTTCCGATCTTTTTTCATGTTGTAAACATACCAAATATCGTGCACAATGTTGTCGAAGACAGAAGTAGGAACCGGCGGGGAAAGACTGGCGGCAATATGGTTGATCAAACAAGGATTCACCATCCTCGAACGCAATTTCCGTCACGGCCGTTATGAAGTGGATCTCATCGCGGGCCGCGACTCCGTCCTGCATTTCATCGAGGTCAAATGCCGGCGATCGACCACCTATGGCCATCCCGAAGAAAGCGTTAACCGGAAAAAACTGGAACATATCCTGCAGGGCGGCGCGGGATGGCTGATGCAATGGCCCGGGTATCGCCGGGTGCAATATGATGTGCTCGCCATTACGCTGCGACATCCGACTCCCCCGGAATATCTTCTTTTCGAAGACGTTTACTTGTGACCGTTGAGCTTCTCCATCACCGTCTCCACCAGCCGGTAAGTAGCAGGGCAATACTCGATATTCTGCTTATACATATGCATGTAGTCCCCGTTCATCCGTTTTTTGACATGATGCGGGAAGCCGGCACAGTCACGCGGCCGGACGGCATAGATATCACACATATTGGTCTTGAGATCGAGGAACTGGCAGGGCTGCTTTACATTCATCCAATCCCCCGTCTTGTCCTTATAAAGCCACTTTTCCCGGAACGCCTTCGGCGTCATCCCCAGGTGAGCGGAGATCCGGCGGACGTCCTCGGGGGTATAGGTCGGCGACATCGTCTTGCAACAGTTGGCGCAATCCAGGCAATCGGTCTTTCCCCAAACCTCCTGGTTCGCCTCGATCTCCAACGCATGAAATCCCTTCGGCCTCTTCTTCTCCAGCTTGGTCAGGAATCGCTTCATCCGTCCCTTATTATGATTGACCACCTGTCTGAACGAACGTAAATTAACTGTTGCCATAGCCTGCAAATATAGGGAATCAACACTATCTTCGATCCATGTGGGAGCCCTATAAAAAAGGCTATAAGGCCTGGCTGCAGCTGGAGCGATCGCTCTCTGACAACTCGATCGAAGCCTATCTCCGGGACATCGACAAGCTGACCCAATATTTGCAGGCAGCCGGCACGCTGAAGGCCCCCGACGCAGTCGAGCTCAAAGACCTTCAGCAATTCCTTCAATGGATCGCAGGTCTTGGATTGAATGCTGCCTCCCAGGCCCGCATTCTCTCCGGTATCCGGTCGTTCTACAAATACTGCTTTATCGAACAGATCGTCCGGAAGGACCCCACTGCACTCCTCGAGTCCCCGAAGCAAAGACGCGCCCTCCCCGACGTCCTCGCCTTTGACGAAATAGAAGCCCTCATCGGCCGGATCGATCTCAGCAAACCCGAAGGCGGCCGCAACAAGGCGATCCTCGAAACGATGTACAGCTGCGGACTCCGCGTCAGCGAGGTGGTCGGCCTCCGCCTCTCCTGCCTCTACCTGGACGTCGGCTACATCCGCGTCATCGGGAAGGGCGATAAGGAACGGCTTGTCCCCATCGGGGAATCGGCGACAAAATATATCCGCCTCTATCAGCTGGAGATTCGCCCCCAGGTCCCGATAAAAAGCGGCAATGAGGATATCCTTTTCCTCAACCGGCGCGGCAGCAAGCTGACCCGCGTGATGATCTTCCTCATCATCCGCGATCTGGCCCGCCAGGCGGGGCTCACGAAGAATATCTCGCCCCACACCTTCCGCCATTCCTTCGCCACCCACCTCGTCGAAGGCGGGGCAGACCTGCGCGCCGTCCAGGAGATGCTCGGCCATGAAAGCATTACGACGACCGAGATCTATACCCACCTCGACCGCGAATATCTACGGGAAACCCTCCACCGCTACCACCCGGCCTTCCGGTCCTGACGGCCTTCCAGGCCGTCCCGACATTGGCGCCCAGACGGCCTGGAAGGCCGTCCAGACATTGGCGCTTTGCAAAGAATGCGCTAATTTTAGCGCATTGCAAGGACGTAACTTGACCCTTCCCAAGAACATACCGCTTGAACCCGCCTCCCCCGCCGGAACCGGCGACCTGGAGCTGATCGCCGCCTACCGGCAATCCTCCGACCTGGTCATCGTCGCACAGCTGTTCGATCGCTACCTTCAGCTGCTGTACGGCGTCTGCCTGAAATACCTATCAGAGCCGGAAACCGCAAAGGACGCCGTCATGGACATCTTCGAAGAGCTGGCCCGGCAGCTGCTCAGACACGAGGTCGCAAATTTCAGGGGCTGGCTCTATACCCTAGCTAAGAATCACTGCCTGATGAAGTTACGTTCGGCGGGCCGGACCCGGTTCCAATCTTATGACCCGGAACATATGCAAACGGCCGAAGAATTGCATCTGAAGGACAAGATCGAGCAGGAGGAGCAGTTCGAGCAGCTGTCAAAATGTATCGAGGCGCTGGCCGCCGAACAGAAGACGGTCATCCAACTCTTCTACCTGCAAAACAAATGTTATAAAGAAATAGAGACCCTCACCGGCATGGAATGGAATAAGGTGCGCAGCCATATCCAGAACGGCCGGCGGAATCTTAAAATATGTATGCAACGGCAGGAGACCGGCAAGGATCCTGCCTTGGTCGTCAATAATGGATAACGCCAGCAACCATACAAAAACCTGGTCCGATGCCGACATCCGGATGTACCTTAACGGGGAGCTTTCCCCCAGGGAAAGGCATGACCTCGAACGGGCGGCCCTGGACGACCCCTTCTTGGCCGATGCCCTCGAAGGTCTGGTCTCCGTGCCGCTCACGGACACCAGGCTCGACGATCTCCGGTCCCGGCTCGCGGCCCGCGTTGAAAAAAAGCAACGCCGCCTTGCGGTCACCTGGTTCCGGCGCCCCGCCCTGCGGACGGCAGCGGTCGTCATCGGACTGGCGGGCATCGGCCTGACTGCTTATTATTCACTCTTCGACCGGCGCCAGCCACAGGAAAATGCCGGCGTTGCGAAAACCGTCACCGCTCCGGCTGCGCCTGCGCATCTGCCGCCATCCGCGCCGCCGGCCGCCGACAGTACCGTCCTGAGAGGCGACGCCACCTTATCCCTCTCGTCCACGTCGATTGCAAAGGCGGATAAAATTGCAAAGGCGGATAAAGAGGTCATCGTGAGCAAACGGAAGACCGCAGAAAAGAAAGCGATCGCGGATGACGAGGCGCTGGTGGACAAGGACGTAGCCCGGAACACCGTCCCCGTCGAACTCGCAAAGGAGCTTCAAAAGCCGGTGTCACCCGATTCCCTCATCGTCCTTCGGGGTGTTGCATCGGCCCCGTCCCCATCAAAGGCAGAACCGGATACCCTAAAACTATACGTTGAACGGAAAGCCGCCGTACAACAAGGCTATTTTAAATCAGCCCCCGCCTCCGTCGGACAACAATCCTTCGTCCTCTCCGGCCGGGTGGTCGACAATAACAATCACCCCCTCGCAGGCGCCTCGGTCTTCCTGAACAACGCGCCCAAAACGATGACGACAACCGACGCCCTGGGAAATTTCAATTTCCGCATCCGGCCCCGGGACACCACCCAGCAGATGACCGTGGCCCTGGTCGGTTATAAACAGACCCTGGTCTCACTGAACACCAACGCCCTGACCAATAATGTCATCCAGCTGCAAGAAGTAAAGGGCAACCTCGACGAGGTCGTGGTCACGGGCTTCGGCGCACGACGCAAGGAGACCTTCGCCGCCGCTCCTTCGGATGCCGGCAAAGAACGGCTGGACACTGCCTGGCAGAAAGTAGCCCCCGTTATCGGCAAGCTCGCCTATCAACAATATCTCGACACGGCCAAACGATCCCTGAAACTGGACTCCACGATCTTCGGGACGGAACGCATCTCCTTCGAGGTGGATCAAAAAGGACAGATCACGGAATTCAAGATCGAACACTCCCTCTCCCCGGCCCACGATGCCGGCGTGATCCAGCTGATCTCTACCGGTCCATCCTGGCATTTGCTTCAGGGAAGAAAAGGACGAGCGGTGGTAAGCCTCCACTTCCCCTGATCCATTTTACCTACCTTTAGCCCCTCAAAAACCACCACTACATGCACAAGTTATTCGTTTGTCTTGTCCTTGCAGCCTGCCTGCATCAGAGTTCACTGGCCCAATCGATCACCACACCTGCGCCATCCTCGCATCAAACCGTAAAACAGGAATTCGGCCTTTCATCCATCGAACTGACCTATTCCCGTCCCGGCGTTAAAGGCCGCAAGATCTTTGGCGACCTGGTGCCCTTTGGAAAGGTCTGGCGTACCGGCGCAAACCAGGCCACTACGATCACCTTCAGTGACGCGGTGACGATCGGCGGCACAAAGATCCCCGCCGGAAAATATGGCCTGTTGACCATCCCCGGCGCCGCCGAATGGACCTTTATCATCACCCACCAGCTGGATGTCACCAACCCCGCCGCCTATAAAGCCGACCAGGACGTGGTCCGGGTGACGGCAAAGCCGGTCGAGCTGCCCTTCCCGATCGAGACTTTCTCCATCCTGTTTGCCAATGTTACCGCAAACTCCTGCGACCTGCAGCTGATCTGGGAGAACACCGTGGTCACCCTGCCGGTAACGACCGACATCGACACCAGGATCATGGCCCAGATCGACAACGCCATGACCAAGGATAACCATCCTTATTTCACGGCGGCAGAATACTATCTCGACAACGGAAAAGACCTGAACAAAGCCCTCGAATGGTTTGACAAGGCCATCGCACAGGATCCTTCACCCGGCGGCTCGTTCTTCATCGTCTACCAGAAAGCCCGCTGCCTCGCTAAAATGGGCAAAAAAGCCGAAGCAAAAACTACCGCGCAAAAAGGCATCGAACTGGCCAAACAGGCCAATAACGCCGACTATGTCGCGCTGAACGAAAAGCTCATCGCCACGCTCTAACGTAGCGCCAGCCCAAAATAAGAAAGGGGGGCGCCAGCCCCCCTTTTCGTTCCTAGGCGGCAGTGGCCTTCTTCTTCATCACCCCCTGCAGCACCTCGCTCAACAACACCACGCCCGCGGCGCCGATAAGGTTGAACCATAGGAAGCCAAGCGGCACAATGCCCTTCCGGCCCAGGATATTGAGAACGACGATCCCGATCTCCACGATGATCGCACTGATGAATACGGCCCCCCCACCCACCTTCGGGCGGTAAAACGCCACGAGAAAGATCCCGAGGATCACCCCATAAAACAGCGATCCCAGCACATTCACCGCTTCGATAAGACTATTGCCGAGGTTATTGACCAGCAGGGCCGATCCTATGCAAAAGATCCCCCAGAAAAATGTATACAGCTGTGACAGCCGGTATTCCTGATGAGGTAGCAGCGTCTTTTTCGAATACCGCTTGTGAAAATCGACGATGATACACGAGGCCAGGGAATTGAGCGTGGCGGCGATGGAACCCCAGGCGGCTAAAAAGATAACGGCAATGAGCAATCCGACAAGGCCCTTTGGCAGGTAGTCGGTGACGAATCTCAAAAAGATATAGTTGGTATCATTTGACTCACCACCCACCGACGGGTCATTCAGCCAGCGGCGGATGGTGGCCTTATACCCCGCCTTCTCCTTCTCCAGCATATCGGTCTGCTGGGAGAGCAGGGAAGGGTCGACAATGGCCGAAGGCGAGCCTGCCGTTCCAGGGCTACGCATGGACATCAGATTCAGCCGCTGGTTCTCTGCATTCTCATACTTGCCGTTCAAGATCGCCAGTGAGTCTTTATACTTTGAGTGCGCCAACAGGTCCAATTGTGATTTATTAAAAAAGACCGGCTCATGGTTATACTGGTAAAAAGCAAAGACCATCACCCCCAGCAACAGGATCAGGAACTGCATGGGTACCTTGACAAGCCCGTTCAGCAGGAGGCCAAGCCGGCTTTCGGTCAGACTTCGCGCCGTAAGATACCGCCCCACCTGGGACTGATCGGTACCAAAATAGGAGAGGGCGAGAAAGAACCCGCCGATGATCCCGCTAAGCAGGTTGTACCGGTCGCTCCAGTCGAAGCCGCCGCCTTGCCGGAATCCCGTCGTGATGATATTCAGCTTGCCCGCCTTGCCGCCGATATGCAGGATCTCGGGCAAACCGACCCCCTCCGGCAGCCGGTGAACGACCAGGTAACCAGCGATGGTCAAGCCGGCAAAAATGATGATCATCTGCAGCTGCTGCGTATAGGCCACGGCCTTTGCCCCACCGCTGACGGTATAAATGATCAGCAGCCCGCCCATAAAGATGTTCGTCCAGACAATGTTCCAACCCAGCAGGGAGGAAAGGATGATGGAAGGTGCGGAGATACTGATCCCGGTGCTGAGCGCACGCTGCAGCAGAAAAAGAGAGGAAGTGAGGGTCCGGGTCTTGAGATCGAACCGCTGTTCGAGATATTCATAGGCCGTATAGACCTTGAGCCGGTGAAAGACGGGAACAAAGCTGATACAGAGTACCACCATCGCCAGCGGCAATCCGAAATAATATTGCACGAATCGCATTCCGTCGGTGTAGGCCTGACCGGGAGCCGAGAGAAAGGTCACGGCGCTGGCCTGGGTTCCCATGATGCCCAGCAGCACCATGTACCAGGGCACCATCCGGTTGGACAGGAAATAACCATCCAGATCCTTGGTAGTACGGCTTTTGTACAATCCAAAGGCAATGGTCCCAAGCAATGTCAGCGCCAGTACTATCCAGTCAGGCCGGCTCATGAAAAGTGTTTGGTCAGCAGATAAAAAACGACGATACAAACCACGAGAAAGCCGATCACCAGCCGGTACCAGGCGCTCCAGCTCTTAAAGAGCGGTATCTTCTCCTCGTCCGTATTATTTGTGATCATTTGCGTTCATTTTCGATTATTACTTCGATTCGCGATCAACATGGCCACTACCAGCCCGATAAAAAGTCCCACCAATAATCCGAATGTGGCCCGCTTGATGAATCTGCCTACCACTAATCCTACTACAATAGCCGTAACGATCGCTATATCTCTTCTTCTATGCATGCTCCTAAAATCCTCTTTTATGATTCAACGCAATAATATTGGCCATCAACCGGTAGGCCCCCGGCACACCCGCAGGCAGCTCCCGGAAGAATACCAGTCCCGTATAAACGAACACCCCTTTCCCGAAGGAAGCGATCACCAGGCTGCCCTTCTGCTCCGATTCACCGGGGTCGCTCATCGACAACACCTGCTGATAGGCCGGGTCGGTCTGACCCGCGAAATAGATACCCCGCTCCTGGATCCATCCTTCAAAATCCGAGTCCGTAATTTTATTCGGATAGTTCAGTACCGGGTGATCGGGGATCAGGAAATTGACCCGCGAATGTTCATCAGTTACGCGGAGATTGGACACCGCAAACGGATAAGGACCGATCGCCGTTGACATCTTGCCAAGATTGCCCCGGTTATATTGAACAATAAGATTGCCCCCCTCCTTTACATACTCCATTAACGCTTCATGCCTTTCCCCCAGCCAGTCATGAACGTCATAGGCCCTGACCCCGGCAATGATGGCATCGAACTGTTTTAAATAGGCCGGCGTACATTCCCGCTCTTTCAGCATCACCACTTCATAGCCCATCTGCTGCAACGCGTCCGGGACCTTGTCCCCCGCCCCTTCGATATAGCCGATGCGGCGACCCGCCGTCTTTACATTCGCCAGGACGAATTTCTCGCGCGCCGGCCGGAAATAATCGATCCGCGGAATATGGTCGTAGGCGATAGTGTTCAACTGCAACGCCGTATCCCGGCGGCCGGATTGGTCGAATAAAAGCCCCGCCGTCACAGTCTCCGTCTTGCCCGCGGATGGCTTGGCCAGCCAGGACAGGCCCGATGGAGGTCCAACGCTGACATCAGGCGTTTGCGTCAGCGTAAATTTCGGCAGCCCCGAATGCCCCGTCCGATCAGCCGCATCCACCCGGAACCCCTTTTCCTCACCGTCCGTAAATAACACCAGTCCCGGATCAAACTGCGCTGTCACCGGCGGCAGCACGGTGAGCGGCTGGTACAATTCCCCCTTGACGGCATCGGTGTACTTATATTGCACCGGCCGGGTATAGACCATCTCCTGACCACCCGCCACAAGCCGGAAGGCGACCGTGTAGGCAGCATCCCCCTGGGGATTGCCGATCAGCCGCTGATCGCTGACATTGAACGAGCCCGGCGACATTTCCTGCACCAGCCAGTAGGGCTGGGTCAGCGGCTTGTCCAGCGAAATATAGATGTTCCGGGTAAAACTGTAATTCTTGTCCCCTTCCAGCTGCTGCTGCAAAGGAACCGTAAATCCCGTACGCACATCGCTCAGCGAAACATCGGTAACCGACAACGGCGCATTCAGCCGGTTGTTGAGGGTCACGGTCACTCCCAGCGAATCCCCCTGCACGGCATAGGCACTGCGCGTCACCGCCTCCAGCCAAAGCCCGCTGCAGTCCGCGATCAGCTGCTTCACCTCTTTCAGCTTCTGCGTCTTCCAATATCCGTCGGGAAGCTGCGAAATAGCCTTGTATACTTCGGCAAGGGCCGGCACCGATCTCTCGGGATGCCCAAGGGAAAAATCCCGGATCAGCTGCTTTACCATCCCTTCGATCCTTTCACCGCCTTCCACCCGGCGCCAGCTGGTCTCCACGCCTTCCATGGGATCGCTATGCGCAGGTTCCCCGGCCACAAGCGTAAAATATTCCATCGATTGACCGCGGACAGGCGTCAATGCCGCCCCCTGGCTCTTATGATTGGTCCGGCTGATGGCTGCGAGCTCTCCATAGCTCTTCCCAAGGGTGGTGTTGAAGCCGCCGACATCGATCTTCATCTGGTCCTCACTGGTCGTATTGGCGCCCGCCCCGAAATTGAACGAGTTCCAAAGCACCCGCTTCACCTGCCAGGGCTTTACCCCATATTTGAACTGCTCCGGAAAACGGCTTGGATCCGCCGCGGCGGTAAAGGCTTCCCGCGCGATCACTGCGGATGCGGAGTGATGCCCATGCCCCGCCCGGCTGTCCGGCGGGAACCGGGTAATGATCACGTCCGGCTGGAACTTGCGGATCACCCAAACGGCGTCGCTAAGCACCTTTTCCTTTCCCCAGGTGGCCAGGGCCTCGTCCGTCGACTTGCTAAAGCCAAAATCAAAGGCCCGCGAAAAGAACTGCTCCGCCCCATCGGCCCGCCGCGCAGCAAGCATCTCCTGAGTGCGGATCAGCCCCAGTTCGACACCCTGCTCGTCGCCGATGAGGTTCTGTCCGCCATCTCCCCTGGTCATGGAAAGATAGGCGGTACGGTAAAGCCGGTCCTTTGCCATATAGGCAATAAGTCTCGAGTTCTCATCATCGGGATGAGCGGCCATATATAATACCGTACCCAGGACATTCAATTTATTCAACCGTAAATAGATCTCGGCGGAGGTAACCGTCTCAGGCGCCTGAGCCGACGCCGTAAGGATCCACCCAAAGGGGCCCGCCGCCAGCAATAAAGCAAATACACGCTTCATTTAAAATATTTTATCTTACCAGAAAAACAGCATTGCAAAACAGCAGCTTCCCATTCTCCCAGAAGCTGCGGAACAACGGATCGTCGGCCATATACACGATCGCTCCACGGCCCATCTCCTGCACGCCAAACACCAACCCATCCCTGATCTTCTCCCGGGCCCGCACTCCCGTAAACCCGCTCACATACCCGTCTTTGCGGACGGTCCCTACATTCCAGCCGCCGTCCTTCAACAGTTCATACACTTTATCGTCCTCTTTGAGCGTATAGTAGTGATCGGGGTAGCCGAACGCAAGCGGATGAGTGCTGTCCAGCTCGACCCGGTAGATGGACCCCGGAACGCTGCCGGCCGCTTCCTCCCGCTGACGGTCGCCATAACGATGGATGACCATGTCGTCATCCGCCTTTTTATCCTTGCCCTCGTCTTTCTTCTCCCCCTCATCCCCCTTCAATCGGATTCCCCAATCCATCCGCGCCAGCTGCTCCACCGCGTTCTGGATCGCGATAAGCCGGCCACCTTCCCGAACCCAGTTCTTCAGCGGCTCGGCGGAATTTTTTTCATTGAGGGCCTGGTAATTCCCGTTGGGCAGGATAACGACATCGAAGTTCTTCCAGGCGATCTTCGCCGCCGATTCCGAATTGACCAAAGTGATCGGATACCCGATCTCCTGCTCGAAGAGATGCCATACCTCCCCCGCGTTCAGGCTGCTCACTTCCTCCCCCGTCATCAACGCCACGCGTGGTCGATGAATAAGATGCACCAGCCCGCTGCCAAAATCCGCGCCTTTATCCACAAAGCCGGTGGCTATCGGCACCGGATGAACGCCAGCCTGATGCGCAGCTTCCTTGAGGACCGGCCATAGCCGGTTGCCGGCCGACCGGTTACCCGTCGACGTGACGATCAGGGTTCCCTTGTCGAAGGCGATCCCGCCGGATTCGAACGGCCGTTCGGAATACCGCACCTTGATCCCCTGTTGCAGGAGACGGGTAAGGAAACGAACGCTGCCCATGCCCGTCCACCGGATCGCATAGGCATAAGTGGTATCGTTGGGCTCGGGCCCCAGTACGGTTTTTGCCCCGGACGAGTCAACGGCCACCCGGGCCGTTCCGGCGCCGCCAACAATATCCTTCAGCCCATAGGCCTGCACCCCATATACATAGGGTACCGACCAGGCCGTGATATCATAGGTGATCGAATCGCTGATATGCGATCTCCGCTCGAAAAGGACACGCACCAGGTTCGACTTGGGCTGTCTTGCATCGACGATGATGTCACCCGATGTCGTCCTGAAATTAGCCGCCCGCCCGGTCTCATAATCCACACCCGCCATCAGGCCCCCTTTCGGAGCGGACGCATAATGAATGTCGTTCCGGTCCAGGAAGGCCTTCAGCCGCTCGAGCCGGTCGCCAAAACTGTCGTTACGCAGATAGTAACCCTTATATTCTCCGCCCGGATGCGCCACGGCATCGGCAAAATAGGCGTGAAACTCTTTGATCAACCTGTCCGCATTCGCAGAAGCCATCTCTATCGTCGAAATACCCGTCGTAAAATGATGCTCCAGGCGCTGCGCAAGCGTCAGCGTATCGCCATCCGTCGTCTGCACGGCCAGCCCGGCCCCGATCCCACCCTGTTCGAAGGTCATTCCGATCGCGCCATTATAGATCGGATACGTATCGCCATAGCTCGGATAGAAAAGGTCGAATTCCTCCTTCGTAAAATACAACCATCCATTGCGATCGAAATACCGGGCGTTATTCCTCCCGATCCGCACCTGGAACTCCCGCTGCCACGGCGTTATCACATCATGATACGGTTCGGCCGCCGGTGCAAAGTAGTAGGGATTGTTGAACCCTTGCTCATGGTAGTCCACATGCACCTGCGGCAGCCACATATTGTATCTCTTCAGCCGTTGCTGGGTCTCCACCTGGGTCTGCCAGGCCCAGTCCCGGTTGAGATCGAAATTATAATGGTTGGTCCTTCCGCGCGGCCAGGGCTCCTGGTGCTCGCGCGACTGGGGGTCGGGATTGGGTTGGACGCCGACGACATCGTTGTACCAGTGAACATAACGATCCCGGCCATCGGGATTGATACAAGGATCGATGACGACGACCGTGTTCTTCAGCCATTCCTTCGCACGGGCGGAATGGTCATCTGCCAGCTCGTATAGCATCTTCATCGCCGCTTCGGATGAGGACGGCTCATTGCCATGTACGTTGTAGCTGAGCCAAACGATCACGGGTGCATGCTCATCCGGCGCTTTGTCATGGAGCTCGCCCGCCAGCCGCAGATTATTGACCCGGATCTCCTCCAGCCGCCGCAGGTTCTCCGGGCTGGCGACAAACGCCAGCATCAGCGGCCTGCCTTCATACGTCAGTCCATACTGCTCGAGCTTTATTGTCGCAGGCGCAGCCTTCGCCACCGCTTCGAAATAACCCACGATAGTATGATGGGGCGTGAAATGCGCTCCCAATGGATAACCCAGGAACTCCTCCGGGGAAGGCGGACGCTGAGCAAAACAACAGCAGGTATACAGCAGGAGAGCGAAGAGGGGACTGTGCTTCATGGCGGACGAATGTAAGTAAACAATGAAAGATAAAAAAATGGTAACTTACATGCAATCATATCATTTATATGCGGCAACCGCTCATCCTCATATGCGTCCTTTGCACATTGATTTTCGCCACAGTGAATAGCTCATGCGCACAGACGCAGACCAATCCATACCATTACAGTATCCGGAAAACGGCCGTAGCCGCACACGGCGCTGTCGTCTCCGCCCATCCGCTGGCCAGCAACGCGGGATTGACCATTCTCAGGCAGGGCGGTAATGCCTTCGACGCCGCCATCACTACCCAGCTGGCGCTGGCCGTCGTCTATCCCGCAGCGGGAAATATCGGCGGCGGCGGATTCATGGTCGCCCATACCGCCAAAGGCCGTAACATCACCCTCGACTACCGCGAAAAGGCGCCCGGCGCGGCGACCCGCGATATGTATCTCGACGCGGCAGGCAACCCCCGCACCGACCTCAGCCAGAACGGCCATCTCGCATCCGGCGTCCCCGGTGTCATCGCCGGCATATTTGCCGAACTGAAATATGCCCGGCTCCCCCTGGCACGGCTGATCCAGCCCGCCATCGATCTCGCGCAGAACGGCTTTGCCATCACCGCGGCGGAAGCCAGAGGTCTCAACAGCATCCAGCCCCCGCTCAAAAAATACTGTACCGCCGCTTCAGCCTTTGTCAAGGAGGAAGGCTGGAAGGAAGGCGACACGCTGATCCAGAAAGATCTCGCAAAGACCCTCCGCCTCATTCGGGATAATGGCGCGAAAGGTTTCTATGAAGGCGAAACGGCCCGGCTGATACTCGAAGAGATGCAGCGCGGCAAAGGCATCATAACGGCAGAGGACCTCAAAAGCTATACGGCAAAAGAACGGGAACCCTCGGTCTTCCCCTACCGGCAGTATACCGTCGTTACCATGCCCCTGCCCAGCAGCGGCGGTGTCGTTCTCCAGCAAATGCTGAAGATGGTCGAGGACAAGCCCCTCGCAAGCTACGGCTTTGGATCCCTGAAAGCCGTTCACCTCATGACCGAGGTCGAACGCCTGGCCTATGCCGATCGCGCGGAATATCTCGGCGACCGGGACTTCTACTCCGTTCCGGTAGACACGCTCACGAGTAAAGCCTATCTCCAGCGCAGGATGAGCGCTTTTCAACCCGACAAAGCGGGAAGCAGCAAAGAGATCAGTGCCGGCGTATTGACACAAAAGTCCGAAGAGACGACACACTTCGAGACCGTGGATGAAGAAGGCAACGCCGTCTCCATTACCACCACCCTCAACGGCGGTTATGGTTGCCGCGTGGTCGTCGGCGGCGCGGGTTTCTTTCTCAACAATGAAATGGATGACTTCAGCGTCAAGCCGGGTGTTCCCAATATGTACGGCGCCGTCGGCAACGAGGCCAACGCCATCGCACCTGGCAAACGGATGCTCAGCAGCATGACCCCGACCATCGTGCTCGCCAAAGGCAAACCCTACCTGGTCACCGGTACCCCCGGCGGCACGACTATCACCACCTCCGTTTTCCAGACCCTGGTGGATATTATCGATTTTGGTCTCTCGACCGAAGACGCGGTCAACAAACCGAAATTCCATCATCAATGGCTTCCCGATGAGCTCTTTGTCGAAGCAGGCTTTCCCGCCGACGTGCAGGAACAACTGAAAGCGATGGGCTATACCCTCACCCGCCGCGGCAGCATCGGCCGGACCGAGCTCATTCGGATAACCCCCGATCGCAAGATCGAAGCCGTCGGCGACAACCGCGGCGACGACACAGCAGAAGGATACTAGCGCAACACCAAAAAATAAAATACTATGAATACTCTCGGCACCGTCTATCTCGAGTCCGCCATCAAACGCTTCCTCACCTACAAAGTCCTCGGCGATATGACCTTCACCCAGCTGGAAGAAAAGGACTTTTATTACACGCCCGGCGAATCCAGCAACAGCATCGCGGTTATCATTCAGCACATGCACGGCAATATGGTCAGCCGGTGGACCAACTTCCTCACCGAAGACGGCGAAAAGCCCGGCCGCAACCGCGACGAAGAATTCAGTCCCCCGGCCTGTTCCCGGGAACAGCTCATTGGCCTATGGGAAGCGGGCTGGCGCTGCCTGATGGAGACCCTCCGGTCCCTGAAACCAGAAGACCTCGAAAAAACCATCACCATCCGCCACGAACCCCTCATCGCCATCGATGCCATCAACCGCCAATTAGCTCACTACCCCCACCATGTCGGGCAGATCGTCTACATCGGCAAGATGATCCTTGACCAGAATTGGAAAAGCCTGTCCATCCCCAAGGGTGCGTCCCAGGATTTTAACAAGATGATGCAGGATAAACACAACCGGTAAGAGGTAAATTGGTCTACAATTTGCACCTCCTCCCCGGAAGTCTTAATTTTGCCATCCAAAAAGGATAACCCCTGAGAAAGTTCTGGAAAATACTCCGTAATACATTAATGGTTTTACTACTATTAATGCTCGCGCTATGGGGTCTTATCCATCTGCCCTCGGTCCAGACCTGGCTGGTCGGCCGCGTCACCTCCCGGCTCTCCCATGACCTTCACACCCGCATCAGCGTAAAACATGTCAACTTCTCCCTGTTCAACAAGATGCTTCTTGACAGTACCCTTGTAGAGGACAGCAAGGCCGACACCCTGCTTTTCGCTGAAACGGTTAAGGTCAATATCACCGACTGGTGGTTCTTCAAGGACAAGGCCCAGCTGCAGTATATCGGGCTCGAAAACGCTACGATCAAGCTGCAACGCACCGATTCGGTCTGGAACTACCAATTCCTCGTCGACTATTTCTCCGACACCGACACGACCCTCAAGCAGATGAAGGATACCGCCAGGGGGCTGCAGCTCGACCTCCGGGAAGTGGTGCTGTCCAGGATCCATTTCCTCAAGCACGACGCCTGGCGCGGCGAAGACATGGACCTCCATCTGAAAGGCCTTCATCTCTACGCCGACACCATCAACCTCACCGAAAAGAGAGCGCGTATCAAAACGCTGGACTTCACCCGGCCCGATTTCGTCCTGTCCAACTATCCCGGCAGACGGCCCGCACCACCGGTCGATACGACCCCCATCGTCAACGACCCGCTACACCTCCGGCTCAATCCCGCCGGCTGGGACCTCACCGCCGGCCGGGTCACCATCCGGGACGGCTCCTTCAGGAACGAAAAGCGGAACGATACGGTCGTCAACCGCCATTTCGACGGCAACCATATCTACTTCTCCGCGGTGAACACCACCTTCGCCAATCTACGGCTCAACCGCGATACGCTCACCGCTCAGCTCTCCCTCAGCACAAAAGAGCGTAGCGGCCTGGAGGTGAAACACCTCAACTCCCGCATCCGCTGGTACCCTGAAGCGATGGAGTTCACCCGGCTCGATCTGCAGACCAACAAAAGCCATCTGCGCAACTTCTTTGCCATGCGCTTCAAGACCCTCGACGATATGTCCGACTTCGAGACGAAGATCCGCATGGAAGGCGACTTCACCGATGCAGACATCGACAGCGACGACATCGCCTGGTTCGCGCCTGCACTGAAGGACTGGAATGAACATATCCGGATGACCGGCAACCTGCAGGGTACGGTTTCCGATCTCCGCGGAAGAAAGATCGTCGTACTGGCCGGTAGCAATACCCTGCTCAACGGCGATATCCACATCAAAGGACTGCCCGATTTCGAAAAGACCCATATCGAATTCAAGTCAAACGATTTCCGCACGACCTACCAGGACATGGTCACCCTCGTCCCCTCCCTCCGCCAGACCCAACAACCCCGGCTCGATCGTGTCGAGTGGCTACGGTTCCGGGGCGATTTCACCGGCACCTTTCGCGATTTCGTCACCAGGGGCACCGTCGAGACCAACCTCGGGACCATCGAGACCAACCTGGACATGAAGATCCCGGCATCCGGCCCCGCTGTCTACAACGGGACGATCCTCACGGACAGCTTCCGGTTGGGTCAGTTCCTGGATAACGAAAGCCTCGGCCGTATCGCCTTTCAGGGGAAGATCAACGGCGCCGGCCTCCGGAGAGGCACCCTCAGCGCAACGCTCGACGGGATCATCAACAGTCTCGAATTCAACGGGTATACCTATCAGCATATCCAGGTGAACGGCGCCGTGGCAAAAAAACGGTTCAACGGGGAGCTGATCGCCAGCGACCCGAACCTCGACGCCCATCTCAACGGCCTGGTCGACTTCTCGCTGGATCAGCCGAAATTCGATTTCGAGGCCGAAGTGGCCAAGGCCAACCTCACCCGGCTCCATTTCGCCAACCAGGAAGTCGAATTCGACGGGAAGTTCAAATGCAACTTCACCGGTGACGACATCGACAACTTCCTCGGTCATGCAAGCATCTACGATGCCTCCCTGTTCAAGAACGGCAACCGGGTGTCCTTTGACTCCCTGACCCTCGAATCCAGCATCGAAGGCGCCAATAAAAAGATCGTCGTCGTCAGCAACGAATTCGACGGCGCCATCGCCGGCGAATTCTCCATCAAAGATCTTCCCGCCTCCTTCCAGACCTTCCTCAACAAATACTATCCCAGCTATATAAAGCCCGCCCGAACGGAACCCGCCAACCAGAACTTCACCTTCGTTATCTCCACCAAAAAGGTGGATGAATACATCGACCTGTTCGAAAAAGATCTCAAAGGCTTCAACAATTCCGTCATCGCCGGCCGCATCGACACCCGCGACAAACACCTGCTCGACCTGAACGCCGATATCCCGAATTTCGGCTATAAAAGCGTCACCTTCAACAACCTTGTCCTGAAAGGTACCGGCAATCTCGACAGCCTCTCGATGGAGACGACCATCGGGGACGTCCTCATCAGTGATAGCCTCCATTTTCCTTCCACAGATATCCACCTGCGTAGCAGCAAAGACCTTTCCAGCCTGCAGATAAAGACCAGCGCCAATCAAACGCTCAACTCCGCCAATATCGCGGCCCAGGTGCGCACCCTGCCCACCGGCGTGCGGCTCACCTTCGATCCCTCCACCTTCGACATCAACAGCAAGACCTGGATCATCGACAAGGACGGCGAGCTGGCGTTTATGAACAATATCCTGTCCGCCGACGGCATGAATATCCACAGCGGCGACCAAACGATCGCCATCACCACCCACCCTTCCGGGGAAGGCAACTGGAACGATATCCATATCGATCTCAAAAAGGTGAATATCGGTGACTTCACTCCCTATGTGGTCAAATCCGAACGGCTGGAAGGATTGCTGACGGGCAGCGCCGATATCACCAATCCCTTCGGCAACCATACCCTCCACTTCCAGGGCCAGGCCGAACAATTCCGGTTCGACAACGACTCCATCGGCCGGCTCGATCTCGCCGCAGACTACCAGAAGTCCACCGGGCTGGTAAACGCTACCCTTCACTCGGACAACAAAGACTATCAACTCGACGCAAAGGCCCTGGTCAACACCTCGGACAGCAATGCCTCGCCCATCGATATCACGACGGACGTCTCCACGATGAAGGTGAACCTGCTCGAGAAATACCTCGGCGGCATCTTTACCAATCTTACCGGCAACGCCAGCGGCAAGCTCCGGATCACCGGCCCTGCCTCGCATCTTTACTACCTGGGAACCGTACAGCTGAAGGACGCCTCACTGAAAGTAGCCTATACCCAGTGTACCTACAAGATCCCCGCGGCGACCGTCCGTTTCAAAAAGGACACGATCGATTTTGGTACCATCCAGCTAAAGGACAGGCTCGGACACACCGCCGATCTGCTCCATGGCCGTCTCATGCACCATGCCTTCGATGACCTCGCCTTCGACTTCGAGATGAATACCAACCGCCTCCTCCTGCTGGATACAAAGGCCACCGACAATAGTCAATTCTACGGTACCGTCATCGGCAAGGCGCGGATGACGCTCACCGGGCCCGAACAGAACATGGTCATGAACATCAAAGGGGAACCCACCGACAGTTCGAATATCTATCTCCCACCCTCCAATAGCAGGGAAAGCGGGGAAGCGGACTTCATCCAATGGCGGGTATATGGGAAAGAGATGACGCGAAGCCTGGCGGACCGGAAATCCTCCAACCTGTTGGTCAATCTCGACATGTATGCCAACAACTACGCCAATGTCTACATGATCCTCGATCCGCTCAGCGGCGATATCATCAAGACCAACGGTCATGGCAACCTCATCATGCGCGTCGGGACCACAGAGGACCTGACTCTCAACGGCCGCTACGAGATCGATCGCGGTAACTATAACTTCACCTTCCAGTCCTTTATCCACAAGCCTTTTGTCCTCAGCGAAGGAGTGGGCAACTATATCCAGTGGAACGGGAATCCCTATGATGCCACAATCGGCATCGCGGCCACCTTCCGCGCGGAGAACGTCCGGTTCAGTGATCTCGGCCTTAATAATAACCTGGGTATCCAGGACGCCAACGTGCTTCGTTACCGCGGCGATATCATCGTTACGGCCAACCTGACGGGCAAACTGATGTCTCCGAACATCGCCTTCCAGATCGATCTGCCCCCCGGCAGCCCACTCAGGAACGATCAGGACGCCCAGACCCTGCTGGCGCGGATCCAGAACGACCCCAACGAGCTCAACAAGCAGGTCTCCTGCCTGGTCGTCCTCAATAGCTTTGTCCCCCTTTCCAACAGTACGACCACCTTCGACCCCACCGGCGCCGTCGGAAATGCCGTCGTCAACAGCATCTCCGGAGCCGTCTCCAATGCCTTCTCCAAGCTGGCTTCACAACGGCTGCAAACGATCTTCAAGGACAAGAGCATCCGGTTCAATTTCAATACGAATTTTTACAACGGCAACTACCAGATCGTTTCCGACGTGACCACCTATAACCGTACCAACCTCAACTTCTCCATCGCCAAGGAATTCATGAACACGCGGCTGACGATGACGGTGGGCAGCGCCCTGGACTTTGGGATGACGGCCCAGCAGACCGCCGCCGCCTCCTTCCAGTTCCTGCCCGATATCAACGCGGAATACAAGATCACCGCGGACGGCCGCGTAGCCCTCACATTCTTCTACCGCGACTCCTACAACTACCTGTCCACCGGCAACCATACGCAGAACAGCAGCGGGACAAGCATCTCCTACCGCCGGGAATTCGATCGCATCGATGAACTGTTCAAAAAGAAGAAGAAGAAACCGGCCCCGGCCATCGCTCCAACCCCACCCGATCCCACGGTTAAAACAGACTCCAACTAAAAACCCTGCCGAAGCAGGGTTTTGTAATTATTTGAGGATCTCATGTCCAAGCTTATCCCGCTTGGTCTGAAGATATCGTTCATTATGCGGATTAGGATCGATCTCGATCGGCACCGTATCGACGATCTCGAGCCCATACCCCAGCAGACCGGCCCGCTTCCGCGGATTATTGCTGATCAGCCGGAGCTTGGTGATGCCCAGGTAACGCAATATCTGCGCTCCTACCCCATAATCCCGCTTGTCCATTGGAAAGCCAAGATGCAGATTGGCCTCTACCGTATCCATTCCCCCTTCCTGCAGCTTGTAGGCCCGAAGCTTGTTCAACAACCCGATCCCGCGCCCTTCCTGGTTCATATAGAGGATAACGCCCTGCCCCGCCTGTTCCACTACCCGCATGGCCTCATGCAGCTGCTCGCCGCAATCGCACCGGAAAGACCCAAGGATATCCCCCGTAAAACAGGAGGAGTGGACCCGGACCAGCACCGGCTCACCGGGCTGCCAGCTGCCTTTCACCAGGGCCAGGTGCTCGTTATTGGAATTCTTCTCGCGAAACGCGGTCAATTTGAAATGGCCGTACTTGGTAGGCATATCCACCGTCACCACCTCCTCGATCAGCGAATCGGTCTTCAGCCGGTATTCGATCAGGTCCTTTATCGAAATAACAGGGAGATCGAATTTCCTGGAGATCTCCAGCAGTTGCGGCAACCTTGCCATCGTCCCATCCTCGTTCATGATCTCCACCAACACACCAGCTGGCTCAAAACCCGCCAGCCGGGCCAGATCGATCGTCGCTTCCGTATGACCCGCACGACGCAATACCCCGCCACGCTTTGCCCGCAGGGGAAAGATATGTCCCGGACGGCCAAGGTCTTCCGGCTTTGTAGTGGGATCGATCAGGGCCTTCACCGTTTTCGCCCGGTCGCTCGCCGAGATGCCGGTCGTACAGCCATGTCCCAACAGATCGATGCTCACGGTAAAAGGCGTCTCATGCAGCGCCGTATTCTTGTTGACCATCAGCTCCAGCCCCAGCTCGTCACAACGATCCTCCACCAGCGGAGCGCAGATCAAACCCCTGCCTTCCTTGCTCATGAAATTGATGACGGCAGGGGTCACATTCCGGGCCGCGGTGACGAAATCTCCCTCATTCTCACGGTCTTCATCATCGACGACGATCACCAGCTTTCCCTGTTTTATGGCTTCGATAGCGGTTTCTATACTAGACAGCATCAAAATTGATTTATGTACAAAATTAACAATAAAAACGCCCGAAAGTTAGAAAAGGATGCCTGCGGTATCCTTACGGAAACCAAATTCTACCCATAAACCACGAGCGGCCGAAAAAATCCATTTTTGTTTATAACTTGTCAATATTAAATGTACAGGACGGAGCAGCCTTTTTCTATGTTTGCTTTTCTTTAACACCGTCTGCATACTCCTTCCAATCCGTGAAAAGTCACGATTCGCCTGCCGTTTAGTTGTTAATGATTTCTTAATGACGCAATGAATACAGTCATAGTAATTTCTGTATTCCTTTGCACCCGCAAAAACCCACTTTATATGATAAAACGACTGCTATTATCAGCAATCATTTTTTGCTCCGTGCTGCATTCCTTTGGTCAGGAAACGACCTCCCAGCTGTTGGGAACCGTTACCGACGGGACCACAGCGCTCTCCGGAGCGACAGTGACTGCTCTTCACATTCCGACTGGCACGAAGTACACGACAACAACCCGTAAAGACGGCCGCTTCAACCTCCCGAACGTCCGGGTCGGCGGTCCGTACCTGCTTACCATCTCTTATGTAGGATTCAAAGAAGACAAGATCGAGAACATCACGCTCGTGGTTGGCCAGGATTACGTCGCGGACGTTAAGATGGTCGCCGAGGCTAAAGAGCTTTCCGCCGTGAGCGTGAGCGCCGGCCGCCAGAACAAGATGTTCAATAATAACCGTACTGGCGCCCAGGAGATCATCACCCGGCAACAGATCGAGCGCCTGCCGACGATTTCCCGTTCGGTCCAGGACTTCGCCAAGCTGGAGCCCACCTCCAACGGTCTGAGCTTCGCCGGTACCAACCCCGGTCTTAATAACATCACCGTGGACGGCGCAGACTTCAACAACTCCTTCGGTCTTTCCAGCACCCTCGGGGGCCAGGCAAACGCCCAGCCCATCGCCCTGGATGCCATCGACCAGATCCAGGTGAACGTAGCTCCCTATGACGTCCGCCAGGGCGGCTTTACCGGCGCAGGCGTCAACTCGGTCACCCGCAGCGGTACCAACCAACTGCGCGCAACGGTCTATGATTATATCAAAGGCCCCGGCACCATCGGCTACAAGGTAGAGAATTCCCGGGTTCCGAAAACACCTTTCAACTATAACATCGTCGGCGCGAGCATCGGCGGCGCGATCATCAAGAACAAATTGTTCTTCTTCATCAACGGCGAACAGAACAAACAAAGCGCCCCGGCAACCGGTATCCTCGCATCGGACGCCAGCCACACGCCCCAATCCGGCGTCTACAGCCAGGCAAACGCGGACTCGCTGACCCTGATCAAGAACTTCGTGAAAAGCCAATATGGCTATGATCCGGGTTCCTTTGCACCCAGCACCTTCCAAACCAACAGCTACAAGGTGAATGCCCGGTTGGATTTCAATATCAACCAGTACAACACCCTCACGCTGAAATACAACTACCTGAAATCCTACGCCGACCAGTTCGCCAGCACCAGCCGGCCCGGTAGCGGCCAGGTAACAGGCGGCCAGCCCGGGAATACGTCCATCCCCTTCTCGGACGCCGGCTATCGCATCAACAACAACCTGAACATCTGGATCGCGGAATTGAATACCCGCTTCGGCAACAGCTCTTCCAACAAATTCCAGATCGGTTACACCCGCGAGCGCGATTTCCGCACTCCTGCTGCCTCCAGCGCCTTCCCCCACGTAGATATCCTCACCAATGGCAGCATCACGACCTCCTTCGGTTACGAGATGTATACATACTCCAATACGCTGAACATGGACTCCTATCAGCTGACGGACATCTTCTCCGTGTATAAGGGCGGTCATGAGATCACCATCGGTACCCAGGACAGCTATAAGAAATACCAGAACGCCTTCGCACCCGGCTGGAATGGCGTTTACCAGTTCAACAGCATCACCGACTTCCTGACGAGCAAGCCGGCTGCTACCTACTACCAACAGTATTCGACGCTGAAAGGCGGCGCATTCCCCTGGGCTTATGCCGGTGCAACCAACCTGGGCTTCTTCGCACAGGACAAATGGCGGGCTACTCCGAACTTCACGCTCACCTATGGCGTACGCTTCGACTATACCACCTACCAGAACAAGTTCACCGACAACCCCAAATTCGACGCTCTTCAGTTCCTGAACGGCAAGACCTATAACGTGGGCAGCGCCCCCAACGGCTTCCTGGTCGTTTCTCCCCGCGTTGGCTTCAACTGGGATATCACCGGTGATCGTACCTGGCAGTTGCGTGGTGGCGCCGGTATCTTCGAAGGCGCTCCGCCCTTCGTCTGGATCGAGAACCAGGCCGCCAACAACGGCGTACAATTCGGTTCCTTCACCGCAAAGAACTTCGCTTTCGACCCCAATCCCGCGTCGGCGCTTCAGACCTACCTGACTTCTACCAACCAGTCTCAGACCTCTACGCCTATAGGCTACTCTACCAACGTCATCGACAAGAGCTTCAAATATCCCACCAAGCTGCGCAGCAGCGTCGGTCTGGATAAGAAGCTGCCGAACGATTGGGTGGTCAGCGGCGAGTTCACGTACTCGAAAGACATCAATGCGACGTACATGTACAACGCCAACCTGAAGGAAACCAACGGGTTCGCCATCAGCAACGGCGGAGACAGCCGTCTTCGTTACAATACCACCGGCAACTCTACCAGCGGTACCAACAGCAGCAATAAATACTACAACGGTAGCTCCCTGGACAACCCGAACATCGGCAGCGCCATCATCCTGGCCAACACCAAAAAAGGCTGGAGCTATGCCGCTACGGCCCGCGTGCTGAAGACCTGGCCCAACCTGCAGGCCAGCGTAGCCTATACCTATAGCGATACCCGCACGGCCATGGAGAACGGCAGCACCGCCAGCTCCCTGTGGTCCGCCCGCGCAGTCGCCAACACGGATCCCAACGCCCCGACCCTGGCCCGCCCCTCCTGGTACCAGCCGCACCGCATCATCGCCACGGCAACCTACCACCTGAACGAAGGTCAGCACACCGCTACCTATATCAGCGCCGTTTACGAAGCAGTTACCCCCGGCGCAACTTCCTATACCTACAACGGCGACCTGAACGGCGACGGCAACACGGGTAACGACCTGATCTATGTTCCGCGCAATCAACAGGACATCAACCTGATCCCCGTCAACAGCGGTACCGCCAACCTCAGCAACGCTACCCTGGACCACTCCGATAGCCGCACGGCTTCCCAGATCTGGAACCAGCTGAATGCCTTCATCAGCCAGGACCACTATCTGAACCTCCGCCGCGGTCAGTACACCAAGGCTAACTCGGTCACCTATCCCTGGGTCAAGCACCTCGACCTGAACGTCACCCAGGACATCTTCTTCTATACGAAGCATGGCGGCGAAAAGGACAAGCACACGCTGCGCCTGAGCATGGATATCGTCAACTTCGGCAACCTGCTGAACAGATACTGGGGTATCCAGAAATCACCTGTTCAAACCCAGTTCCTCAAGTTCGAGGGTATGGCAGCCAATGGGGTAACGCCGCAGTTCTCCTTCCCCTACTCCGACGCAACCAACAAGGTCCCCTACACGACCAGCTGGAACAACAATACGGCCCTGACCAACTTTGCCAACGGTCAAACCTTCTACGGATCGAGATGGCAGATCCAGTTCGGCATAAGATATATGTTTAACTAAAAGTAAAAAACCCCGCTCCGGCGGGGTTTTTTAATTACATCTATTTGCCAAAGGCCCATAATAAAAATTCCGGCATCGCCCTCGCCCAGGTGGCGACATCATGATGCCCTCCCGCGATCTCCAGATAGCGGATATCCCGGGACTCATCGTATCCCTTCGCCGCCAGCTCCGCTATCAGATCCTTCGTATCATCGATCGAATCGATGACCCCATTCCCATTCCGGTCCTCGGTCTCATCCTCCGTCCCACATTCGAAGAAAAACTTCAGCCAGGGATAGAAGCCCCCTTCCCGCACCTCCGCATGCATGATCCGGTGGATATGTTCATCATATGCCGGGTCGCTCTTATCCCGGGTACGCCACCAGAAACTGCCGGAGAAAAGCCCGGCCCGGGAGAATTCCTGCGGATGGTTCCAGACAATGTCCATCGCGCTGAGCGCGCCCAGCGAAAACCCTGCAAAGGCCTTCTGCCGGAGATCGGGCGCGCGATATTTCCGGCGGATGGCAGGCATCAGCTCGTCAAAGATGAAGTGCGTGTACGCATCCGCCTTCGCACCCCAGCCCTGGTAGTCGGGCTGACCCGCCGTTCCATATTCCATCTTCCTCGACTCGCCGGCGTGAATACCCACGCAAAGCAGGGGCGCCAGCAGATCGCGGCTGTAAAGATCATCCAGTATTTCGGCCAGCCCCAACCGGCCAAGATCCTGCCCGTCATTGATCAGCAGCAGGCTGGTCGTCCGCATCTCCGGCAAATGCAACGGGTAATAGAAATCCACATCCACGGTACGGTTAAGCGGCACGGAAGGCAACGCCAGACTCTCTCTTCTGATATTCGTGCTCTTTTCTATCGACATAGCGTCAAAAATAGTATATTTAATCATAAATGGATTTGAACGAAGAATATCACAAATGGTACTCACCGTCCGTCGGCCGGGACTTCGAAATGCTGGTGTTCGGCAAAGGCGGTTACCCGGTGATCCTTTTCCCCACCTCCCGCGGAACCTACTACCAGAACAAGGATCAGGGACTCATCGGGACCGCCCGCTGGTTCCTCGAGAACGAGAAAGTAAAGATCTACTGCCCCGACAGCCTCGACAACGAAAGCTGGTACAACAAGTCGGCCACCCCCGCCGACAGGGCCTGGCGCCATACGGTCTATGACCGGCTCATCCTCGAAGAGATCCTTCCCCGCGCCATGTATGAGACGGGTCATGGCCGCGTAGCCGTAGCAGGCTGCAGCTTTGGCGGCTACCACGCGGCAAACTTCGCCTTTCGCCATCCGGGTCTCGTCGGCTTTTGCTTTTCGATGAGCGGCGTCTTCGATATCCGTTCCTTCACTGACGGCTATTACGACGACAATGTCTACTTCAACAACCCCGTCGATTTCATCCCGGGAGCCGCCGACTCCGCTCTCTGGCATATGGGCATCGTGCTGGGTACCGCCGAACACGATATTTGCCGGGGACAGAACGAATGGATGAGCCGCCTGCTCGCCGCAAAATCGATCCCCCATTGGCTGGACATGCGCACAGGACAAGACCATGACTGGCCGGTATGGAAAGAGATGTTCCCACATTACCTTTCCCTTTTACCCAACACCAAATAGTACGTTATGAGCGCCAACAAAAAAATAGGCATCCTCTATGGTCGCGAAAGAAGCTTCCCCATGGCCTTGATCGAGGCGGTGAACAGAAGGAATATTCCCGGCGTCAGCGCCGAACCCGTTCGCATCGACAAGGTGGTCCAGGGAGAAGATAGCGGCTACGCCGTCATCATCGATCGCATCTCGCAGGATGTCCCCTTCTACAGGGCGTACTTAAAGAACGCGGCGCTCTGCGGCACCGCCGTCATCAACAACCCCTTCTGGTGGAGCGCCGACGAGAAGTTCTTCAACAACTGCCTCGCCACCCGCATCGGCGTGCCCGTACCCAAGACGGTCATCCTGCCTTCCCGCGAGCTGCCCGCAGACACCAGCGACCAGTCCTTTTCCAATCTCGCCTTCCCCCTCGACTGGCCGGGGATATTCGAATACGTCGGCTTCCCCGCCTATATGAAACCCTTTGCCGGCGGCGGCTGGAAGAATGTGTACAAGCTGCACAACGCCGAAGAGTTCTATCAAAAACACGGCGAGACAGGCCAGTTGGTCATGCTGTTACAGGAAGAGATCGTTTTCACCGAATATTATCGCTGTTATTGCATCGGCGGAAAATATGTGCGGCTCATGCCCTATGAGCCGCGTAACCCGCACCATCTCCGCTACCAGGCCGATTTCACCCCATCCGCCGACCGGCTGCAGGAAATGGAGGAGATCGTCCTGCGCATCAATGCCTGGCTGGGCTATGATTTTAACACCGTCGAGCTGGCCGTGCGCGATGGCATCCCCTATGCCATCGACTTCTGCAATCCCGCCCCCGATGCCGAGAAAAGCAGCGTGGGCGAAGACAATTTCAACTGGGTCGTAGACACCGCCGCCGATTACGCCATCGAACGGGCCCTCCGCCACCAGGACGGCGCCGACAACCTCACCTGGGGCAAATACCTTAAACACAGCGTTGACCACCGATCGCTGGCAACCCAATAAAATGGCAGATATCAATTACCGGAATTTTACGCTGGGCATCGAAGAGGAATACATGGTCCTCGATCCCAAAACAAGAGAGCTCAAGAGTCATGAGCAGAAGATCGTCACCGAAGGCCAGAAGGTCATCCGCGATAAGGTCAAAGCCGAGATGCACCAGGCGGTCGTGGAAGTAGGCACCGATATCTGCCAGGATATCCATGAGGCGCGAAAAGACGTGACGACCCTTCGAAAGACGATAGCAAAGATCGCCGGCGATCTGGGATTGCAGATCGGCGCCGCAGGTACCCACCCGTTCAGCCATTGGGAAAGCCAGCTGATCACCGACCACGCCCGGTACAACGAGATCGTGAACGAACTGCAGGAGGCCGCACGCAGCAACCTCATCTTCGGCCTCCATGTCCACGTGGGTATGGAAAGCCGGGAAATGGCCAACCA